>Ga0136633_1000090_pt1 | contig 63103 bp, 68 predicted proteins | sample AntDrymeUQ832206_2_FD_105494 | JGI IMG/M metagenome (GOLD analysis project Ga0136633, IMG submission 105494) | Polar desert sand microbial communities from Dry Valleys, Antarctica - metaG UQ83 (22.06) | ecosystem: Environmental > Terrestrial > Soil > Desert | place: Antarctica: Dry Valley...
AACACGGTCCAGTCCTCGGGGTTGTCCTCCACGAAGTGGGCCACCACCGAGCCGTCGACGCCGTCCACCAACACCAGGCCCCGCTGGAGCGGGGGCTCCTCCGACGAGTAGAGGAGGATCCGCCAGGTCGGCCGGCTGCGCAGGCCCCGCCACGCCAACTGCGCCGAGGCGTGGCCAACCGGGAAGCCGACCTGCTTCGACGCCGCCACCAACGCGTCGGTCTCCCGGACGGCCAGGTGCACGCCGGCCAGCAGGTGGTAGGCGCCGAGGGCGCCCAGGAGCACGGCTGCCAGCAGCATGCCCCCGTTCACCAGCACCCCGCCGTCGCCGGCGGTGACCCACAGCACGAGGCAGGCGGCGGCCACCACCAGGTGGATGACACCGGGCACCCGGCGCCGGCTGTTGTCCGGGAACGTGTACGGGCCCCGGTACCCGCTGGCGTCGAGCTCCTCGGGCAGTTCGGCGCCGGGGTCGCCGTCGTCGAGGTCGTCGTGGTCCGTCGTCACGCCTGGCAATCTACGTGTCCGCCGTCCCAACCTCCCGGCGGTCGGCGGCGTCGACAGCCGGCATGTCAGCGGCCCGAAGCACCCCATGGATGCTCCGGCGTCCCGCCGTCGTCCAACCAACGCACCGCCCCGGCGACCGCCGGGCGATGCCGGAAGATGGTGCGCTTCGCCTGGGGTGTGTGAGCGGGCCTACCCGGGGTCGGCGAGCTAGCGGCGGGCGAAGGCGGGAGCCCTGCGTGCCCGCCGGGGGATCACGAGGGCCGAGGCGGCCAGGGTGAGGAGCAGGCCGACGCCGACCAGGACCACGGCCGCACCGGGCGAGTCGGATGGCACCGACCGCATCGTGACCATGGCGGTGCGACTGGCGGAGGAGGTGACGGGGACGGCCACCGGGGCGGCCACCGGCTCGGTCGCCGGGGCGGGAGCGGGAACGGCGACGGGCTGGGCGATGGGCTCGACCGGGGCGGGGGTGGCCACAGGAGACGGGGCGGGACCGGGGACGGCCACCGGAGCCGGGGCCGGGGCCGGGGTACGAGCAGGAGCCGCTGCCGGCACAGGAGCCGGCGCGGGCGCCGGGGTGGCACGGGCGGCGGCCTGCACGATGACGGGAGCGGCGGCCGCCCTGGTCTTCATGAAGTCGACCGTGACGAAGAGCCGCCCGTCTTCGCTGCGCACCACGCCGATGCCCACGGAGTCGAACGAGCCGTCGACCATGTTCTTGTAGTGCGTGGGGCTGGCGACGAAGGTTGCGTGCAGACCGGGGACATCCGAGCCCACGCCCACGTTCTCGCCGAGGCCGACCCAGTTGGACGGGCTCTGGTCGGCCAGCGCCGGGTTGTGGGAGATGCCGCCGGCGGCGGCCATGGCTGCGGACCAGGAGCGGGCGACTGCGGTCAGGTCACCGTTGGTTTTCAGCGCTCCGAGGCCCTTGGATGCCCGCAGGTCGTTCAGGCTGGCCAGGAAGGCGCCCTCGTCACCGCCGTTGTCCGCGCCCGCCGGCTGGGCGAAGAGCGTCGTCACGGCCAGCAGGGCCACGATCATCGAACCCACAGTCCTGCGCACGTCCGCCATGGCGCTTGTCTCCCCGGGCGTTTCCGCCTGTCAGCCCACTGGGAGGCGCGTGCCCCCGTTCGGTAGCCCGGCTGCCTTGGAGCCGAAGCTCCGTCAGGCCCGTGGCGTTGCGTCACCGGGTTTCCCCGGCTTTGCCCTTTCGTGGGAATTCGATCTGGGAAGTGTGTCGGCGTGCCGGCGCAGCGACTTCAGCTATTTCTCACGGAGAGTGGTTTGTCCGGTGCCGGGTCCTACGAGGGCCAGGCCGCCCGCAGCCGCCCGTAGGTGGCGGCCATCGACTCGGGCAGCACCCTCGTCTCGGCCACCGTCGTCATGAAGTTCGTGTCGCCGTCCCAGCGGGGCACCACGTGCACGTGCAGGTGCCCGGGCACGCCCGCTCCCCCGGCCTGGCCCAGGTTGGCGCCGACGTTGAGGCCATGGGGGCGGTAGGCGGCCTTGATCGCCCGCACCGCGTCGGTGGCGGCCGTCCACAGCTCGGCCGACTCCGGCCCGTCGAGGGCCTCGAGATCGGCCACGTGGCGCAGCGGCAGGGCCATCACATGGCCGGTGGTGTAGGGGTAGGCGTTGAGCACCACGGCGACCGACGTGCCCCGCCACACCACCGCGTCGGGCTCGTCGACGACCCGGCACAGCACGCAGCCGTCACCGTCGCCCCCCGCGGTCGGCTCCTCCCCAGCGGCGCCGACGTACCCGGCCCGCCAGCCCGCCCACAGCCGGTCGAGCGTCACCCCGCGCCGGCGTGGGTGTCGACCTCGGCCTTGAGACGGGCCACGAACTCGTCGAGGGGTACGCCCCGCTCGGGGCGGTCGGCGCCCCGGGCGTTGACGCCCACGGTGCCGGTGGCCACGTCGTCGTCGCCCACCACGAGCACGTAGGGCAGCTTCTCCAGCTTGGCCTTGCGGATGCGTGCTCCGAGCGGCACGTCGCCCTCGACCCAGTCGGCCCGCAGCCCCTCGGACCGCAGGCGGGCCGCAATGGCGGCGGCGGTGTCGTCGTGGTCGTTGCGCACACCCAGGACGCGGGCCTGCACGGGCGCGAGCCATGCGGGGAAGGCGCCGGCGTGGTGCTCCACCAGCACGGCGAAGAACCGCTCCACCGAGCCGAACAGGGCCCGGTGGATCATGTACGGCCGGTGGCGTGCGTTGTCGGCGCCGGTGAACTCGATGTCGAAGCGGGGCGGCAGCTGGAAGTCGACCTGCAGGGTGGACATCTGCCAGCGCCGGCCGATGGCGTCGCGGATGTGCACGTCGATCTTGGGGGCGTAGAAGGCGCCCTCCCCCTCGGCCACCACGTAGGGCACCCGGGCCGACTCGAGGGCCTGGCGCAGGGCCTCGGTGGCCACGTCCCACTCGGCCGGGTCGCCCACGTACTTGTCGGGACGGGTGGCCAGTTCGGCCTCGAAGTCCTCGAAGCCGAAGGTTCGCAGAAGACGGATGACGAACGCCAGCAGGCTCGCCAGCTCGGCCTCGAGCTGGTCGGGGGTGCAGAAGATGTGGGCGTCGTCCTGGGTGAAGCCTCGTGCCCGCAGGAGCCCGTGCAGGACGCCCGAGCGCTCGAAGCGGTAGACGGTGCCCAGCTCGAACAGACGCAACGGCAGGTCCCGATAGGACCGCTGCTGGGCCTTGTAGATGAGCATGTGCATCGGGCAGTTCATGGGCTTGGGGTAGTAGGTGGCCCCCTCCAGCTCCATGGGGGGGTACATGCCCTCGGCGTACCACTCGAGGTGCCCGGAGGTCTCGAACAGGGTGGACTTGGCCAGGTGCGGGGTGTAGACGAACTCGTAGCCGCCCGCCTCGTGTTCGGCCCGCGAGTAGTCCTCCATGGCCTTGCGGATCAGGCCGCCCTTGGGATGGAACACGGCCAGGCCGCTGCCGATCTCGGGCGGGAAGTGGAACAGGTCGAGCTCCGCGCCGAGGCGGCGGTGGTCGCGCTTCTCGGCCTCCTCCAGCTGGCGGAGGTGCTCGGCCAGGGCCTTGTCGGACTCCCACGCGGTGCCGTACACCCGCTGGAGCTGGGCCTTGTGCTCGTCGCCGCGCCAGTAGGCGCCCGCAACCCGGGTGAGCTTGAACGAACCGAGGCGCGAGGTGGACGGCACGTGCGGGCCCCGGCACAGGTCGACGAAGCGCTCGGTGTTGCGGTAGGCGCTCACCGATCCGCCGGTGGCGCCTTCTTCGGGCTCGACGCCCTCGATGATCTCCACCTTGTAGGGCTGATCGGCGAACAGGGCCAGGCCCTCGTCGCGGGTGAGCTCCTCGCGCTCGAAGGGCTGGTCCTCGCCCACGATCTGGTGCATGCGGGCCTCGATGCGCGCCAGGTCTTCGTCGCTGAACGAGGCCCCGCCCGGCAGGTCGAAGTCGTAATAGAAGCCGTTCTCGATGGCCGGGCCGATGGCGAAACTGGCCCCGGGCCAGAGCTCGAGCACGGCCTGGGCCAGCACGTGGGCGGTGGAGTGGCGCAGGATGTGGCGCCCCTTGGGTGAGTTGGCGGTGATGATCGCCACCTCGCAGCCCTCCGGCGGCAGGGGCGCGCCGAGGTCGACCTCGGCCCCGTTCACCTCGGCCGCGATCGCCGCCTTGGCCAATCCCCGCCCGATGGAGGCGGCCACATCGGCCGCCGTCGACCCGGCCGGCATCTCGCGGGTGGAGCCGTCGGGCAGGGTCACGGTGAGAGGTGCCATCACCGGTCGAGAGTAATCCGGCCCGCTTCCCGTTCCCCGCCCCATTTCGCGGGGCCGGCGCTCGGCTTTCGCCCTTCTCGTTCCGTACTGATGGTTGTTCGGCGGGGCGGAGACAGTTCTTGAGCGGAAATCCGAAAAATGATGGCCCGAACTGACTACGCCGGCCTGGTCCGTCGTTCCGTCAGGGCCGGCGTGACGCCCACGCCGCCTCCAGCTCCCCCAGGCTCAGGTTCCCGTCCGCCCGCAGGGTGGCGTCGACGTTGTGGTCGACGCCTCCGGGCGCCACCCGCACGGCCCCCAGGCGGGTGAAGAAGGCGGATGGCGCGCCCGGGCCCCGGCGGCCGGCCAGCACGGACATGGCGGCGCGGCTCTCCTTGTAGGCGCGCACGATGGCGGCCGACGGTCCGGTGCTCATCTCGAAGTCACGGGGCAGGCGGGAGTCGCCCCCGGGTGGGCGGCGCTCACCCGTCGGCCGGCCGACGGCCACCCAGTCGGCCACGCCTTCGTGCACCCACGCGGGCACGAACGGGCCCGACAGCGGGGCGGACGCGAAGTGGACCAACTCGTGCACCAGTGTCTCGACCTGGGCGGGGCGCGAATACAGGCCGAGGCGGGCCTCCTGCACGAAGACGCGCGGTGCGGTGGAGGCCCAGCCCGTCCCGTCCCGCTCCACCCCGTAGCCGACGAAGGCAACGAACTTGTCCAGGTCCACGGTGGACTCGAGCAGGCGCTCGAGCTCGTCCACGGACCCGGGGAGGATGACCGGCAGGCGGCCGGACCATGGCTGGTCCCACCGCCCGTCGAAGGCGACCGCCGCCTCCTCGGCGATGGCGGCCAGCGCCGCCGCCCGCTCCGCCTGTTCGGGGTGGCTGAGAACCAGCACGTGCTCGGTGCGCTCGAGGCGCACGGGCCCGGAGTCCCACAGCTGCCGGTCCGTCTCGAGGCCGACCGCCTCCAGGTCGGCGTCGCCGCCGACGTACCACGTGCCGTCGCGCTGGACGAAGGTCAGCCACAGGTGGTCGACGGCGTCACGGTCGTCGTAGCCCTCCAGGCGGTACACCTGGCGGGTCTCGGGGACGAAGACCTCGGCGCCGCCGTAGCGCCCGGCCAGGCCGGCGCCGAGATCGCCGGTGTCGTCGGTGGACGCCGACAGGGCGAAGGAGGCCAGCGGGAGTGAGCGCAGGCCCTCGAACTGGCGGGCCTGCGCCTCCTTGAACGCCTTCGGCGCCTGTGGGTCCACAGTGGCGAGGAAGGCGGCCCGGTCCTTGCGTCGGACGGCCTCGGTCCGGACGTCGAGCACCGCCTGGGCGGCCGCCAAGGGCTCGTCGGCGGCTGGCGCAGACACACCGGCGGCTCCTCGCGCCGGGTCGACCAGGGACGGCGCGAAGGTGGCGACGGCGAACAGGGCGGCGACGGAGAGGACCGCCGCTCGGCGGTCGAGCGGGCGTCCGGCCGGTCGGGGACAGCGCACGCGGGACATCCCGCCAGTGTGGCGGCTCCACCGCCCGCGCTGGTATCCCCCGGTTGGCAGTGGCGCGTCGCTACCGTTTCCGGACATGCCTTCGGGGACGGCTGCCGGCGTCTTCGTCCTGCCGCAGGGAACGGCCCTTCCCGCTCCCCCACCGCCCGGCTGCACGGTGGTGCCAGTCGAGGGCGCGGCGGCGGCCGAGGGCACCGCGGCGGCGCTCGCAGGGGTTCTCGGCGCCGGGGTGTGCGTGGGCGTGGAACGTGCCTCGGCCGTGCTGGCCGGCCGGCGCGCCGAGGCCGTCGCCGGCCCCGCCGCCCACCTCAGGGCGGCCGCGGCCGCCGCCGTCACCGCCCGGGCGGCGCCCGCCAGGGTGCAGCCGGGGCTCTCCACCGTGCCCGCCGGCCTGTCGGCGGCCACCGTGCGATCGGCTGTGCTCACGGTGGCCGAGGCGGTCGAGGCGGTGCACGACGCGCGCGAGGCCGTCGGCGGCCGGCCCGGGTACGACGGTGCGTCGGCGGCCGAGGCGCGCGCCGCCCAGGCCGACGTGGAGCAGGCGCGCGTCGACCGCGGGGGCGCCCTGCCCAAGGCCAACCGGGTGCTCACCGTGGCCAATGTGGGGGCCGGGCTGCTGGTCGCCGGGCGCATGGCCAGCGAGGCGTTCGACCGGGTCTTCGTGCTGGTCGCGATCGTCCCCGCCGGAGCTCTGGCCTACGCCGCCCATGCCGTGATCGAGCCCGCCCGCCGGTCGCGCGCCGCCGCCCGGCGCCGCTGGTCCGCCCTGCGATCCATGAACGTGAGCACCCTGGCCGGCCTGGCCGCCCTCGAGGAGCGGGCCGGTGCGTGGGAGCGGCGGGCCGCCCGGCTCACAACGGCGGAGGCCGACCTGCGGGCGGCGCGCCAGGCATGGCGCTCGCTGGTGGGCGACGCCGTGGCCCTGGCCAGCGCCGGCCGGCTGGCGGCCGACCTCGACGCCTTCGCCGCCCTCGAGCAGTCGGCCGACGACGCCGCCCGCACCTGGGCCGAGGCGGCCGCCGAGCTGCAGGCGGCCGAGGACAGCGTCGCGGCCGGCGCTCCCCTCGTGGTCCTCGACGCCGACCCCGGGGCGGACGCCGGCACACGCTCGGCAGCCGTGCGTTGCCTGGCCGCCGCGGCGGGCGCCACCACGGTGGTGTTCGTGGTGGCCGAGCCCGTCCCCGTGCCCGCCGTCGCCGACGAGGAACTGGCCGGTCGGGTGGACGAGCCGACCGCCGAGTTCGCCTGGCCGCTGCCCGCGCTCGTGCCGGAGCCCGCTCCCCCCGTTCCGGTGGTGGCGACGGTCGACAGCGGCATCGTGGATCTTCGGGAACGGGTGAAGGCCGGGCTCCAGCGACTGCGGGCGCGTTCGGGGCCCGCCCGCAACCCGCCGGGGCCCGAGTCGTCATCCGGCTCGGTGGCCGCCGAGGGCTGAGGCCCGGCGCCCCTCGACGTTCTGGCAACGGAAACGAGCGCCCCGGGGCTTGCTTCCGCCGCCAGAACGACCGACGCGTGCGGTGCGTCCCCGGGACCTGCGACACAGGCGAGAATGCCGGGGTGGGCGACCGCTTCGAGTACGTGGACGTCCGCGTGGACGGCGACGACGGGCCCATCGTGTCGGGCTTCTCGGCCCGCATCGCAGCGGTCGGGCTCACCGCCGTCACGGGCCCATCCGGCGCGGGGAAGACCACGCTGGTGCGTCTCTTGAACCGGCTCGACGACCCCGACAGCGGCGGCGTCCTCCTCGACGGCGAGGACGTCCGCAGCTACGACGTGCTGGCCCTGCGCCGGCGCGTCCAGTACGTGGGGCAGGTGCCGGTGACGTTCCCGGGCACGGTAGCCGCCAACCTGGGCTGCGCCGACCCGTCCGTCCTGCTGCAACGGGTGGGGCTGCCGGCGTCGATGGCCGGGCGGGAGGCAGACCGCCTGTCGGTGGGCGAGGCCCAGCGGATGTGCCTGGCCCGGGCCCTCGCCCTCGAGCCCGAAGTGCTGGTGCTCGACGAGCCCACCTCTGCGCTGGACACGACGTCGAAGGAAGGCGTGGAGGCGCTCGTGGTCTCGCTGGCGGCCGACGGCCTCACCGTCGTGATGGTGACCCACGACCCGCGCCAGGCGTCCCACCTGGCCGACCACGTACTCGAGGTGCCGGGGAAGTGACCGACCTGAGCGGCGCCATCGGCTACAAGGACGTGGCCCTGGCCGTGGCGCTGGTTGCCGTGGGCGCCGCCGTCTCGCGCGTGCGGCGCCTCGACCTCGAGGGCGACATGCTGATCGCCACCGTCCGCTCGTTCGTCCAGTTGCTGGCCATCGGCTACGTGCTGGCGTTCGTGTTCGACGGCCACGGCGGCATGAGCGCCGCGCTGCTGGCCGTCATGACCGTGGTGGCGGCGTTGACGGCGGGTGGGCGGGCCAAGCGGGTGCCGGGCGCCAGGGTCGTGGCCGGCATCGCCCTCGCCTCCGCCACCCTCGCGACGCTGGGGGTGCTGACCGCCCTCGGGATCGTGCCGGTCGACGCCCGCACCATCGTCCCGCTCGGCTCCATGGTGCTGTCGAACGCCATGGCCAGCGCCGCCCTGGTGATGACGGGGCTGCGCGACGACCTGGCCGCCCACCGACGGGAGGTCGAGGCCCGCCTCAGCCTTGGGCACACGTCGCACCAGGCGTCGCTGCCGTGGCACCGCCGGGCCCTGCGCACCGGCATGCTGCCGATCGTCGACAACACCAAGGTCGTCGGCCTGGTGGCGCTGCCGGGCGCCATGACGGGGATGATCCTCGCCGGCGCCGAGCCGCTCGAGGCGATCCGCCTGCAGCTCGTGGTGATGTACATGATCCTCGGCGGCAACGCCTTCGCCTCCGTGGTCGCCGGTGAGCTCACTGTGCGCCGCCTGTTCACCGCCGACCACCAGCTGGTGCGCTCCCTGCGTCGCACCCCCCGGTAGGCCGGCTAGAACCCGCACCACCGGCTTCCGGTGCTTCCCTACTCGGGAACGCCGAAGTCCACGCCCAGTAGGGCGGCGGCGGCGGAGACGCCGCTCGTGGCCGTCGCGGCGTCGACGGCGGCCAGCGCACCTGGAGTGTCGAGGTCGTCGTCGAGGGCGGCCCGGGCCGCGTCGAGGCCGGCGTCTCCCTCGCCGGCGGCGCGCCAGCTTGCGAGGCGGGCGGCGGCGGCGGCGAGGAGGTCGTCGTCCCACTCCCAGTCCGTGCGGTAGTGCTGCGAGATGATGGCCAGGCGGACGGCCGCCGGCTCCCACTCCTTGAGCAGGTCGCTCACGAACACCAGGTTGCCGAGCGACTTCGACATCTTCTCGCCGCCCAGGCCCACCATGCCCACGTGCATCCAGTGGCGCACGAAGGGCTCGCCGGTGGCCGCCTCGGACTGGGCCGCCTCGCACTCGTGGTGAGGGAAGATGAGGTCGGTGCCGCCGCCGTGCAGGTCGATGGTGGTGCCGAGCTCGCGCAGGGCCAGGGCCGAGCACTCGATGTGCCAGCCCGGCCGGCCCCGGCCCCACAGCGAGTCCCACGCCGGCTCGTCGGGCGCCGACGGCTGCCAGAGCACGAAGTCGAGCGGGTCGTGCTTGTGGGGGTCGTCGACGTTGCCGCCCCGATCCTCGGCGAAGGCGAGCATCTCCTCGCGGGAGTAGTGGCTCACCTGCCCGAAGTGCGGGGATGACGCCACGCTGAAGTACACCGCTCCGCCGGCCTGGTAAGCGTGGCCGGAGTCGAGCACCATGCCGATGAAGCCGAGGATGTCGGGGATGGCCGACGTGGCCCGGGGCTCGCTGAACGCCGCCAGCAGCCCGAGGGCGTCCATGTTGGCGTCGAAGCGGGCCATCTCCTCGGCCGCCAGGTCGAGGAAGTGGACCCCGAGCTGGCGGGCCCGGCGCAGGATGTCGTCGTCCACGTCGGTGACGTTGCGCACGCATTGGGTGTCGTGGCCGAGGTCGCGCAGCCGGCGCTGGAGCACGTCGTAGGCCAGGTAGGTGGCGGCGTGGCCCACGTGGGCGGCGTCGTACGGCGTGATGCCGCACGTGTACATGGTGACGACCCGCCCGGGGCGGAAGTCGACGACCTCCCGGCGGGCGGTGTCGTACAGCCTCACTTCGAAAGGTCGATACCTGTGAGGCGCAGCGCCGCCCGCGTCTTGTAGCGGACGTTGAGCTGGAGCAGCACGGCCGTGAACGCCTCGATGGGCGCCGCGTTGGCCACCGACCCGGCGTTGAGGGGGCGAAGGTCGGGGATCAGCGACACCAGGTGGGCGGTGGCCTCGTAGGCGGCCGGGTGGTCCGACGCGATGAGCACGTCGCTCTCCACCGGCTCGTCGAGGTTCTTCAGGGCCTTGGCCGGGAGGTGCTGGAAGGCGGCCGCCACCAGCGAGTGGGGAACGGCGCTCTGGACGTGGGCGGCCACCGACCCGCGGGGCGGCACCAGCGGCTCGAACTCGTGGCCCATGCGGGTGAGCGCGTTGGCCATGGAGACCACGACCTTGCCGTCGAGTTCGGCGGCGACCGATCCGGCCGTGGCGGCGGCTGCCTCCCATGGCGTGGCGATGACCACGACCTCGGCCTGCGCCGCCATGGAGTTGTCGGCCGCCGACAGGGCCAGCTCCCGGCCCGGCCAGCGCTCCAGGAGCGCTGCGACCACTTCCTGCGCCCGGTCCTTCGATCGGGAGCCGATGGCGACGTGGAGGCCGGCCGCCGCCAGGCGCGCCGCCAGCCCGCTGCCCGCCGGGCCCGTCCCTCCGAGAATGCCTACTTCCATGCCGACGAATCTACAGCGGACCCCCGGGCTACCGGCCGGGACCGTTGTGCCTACTCGTCGGCGTAGGTCCAGTCCGGCCGCTTGCGGGCCTGGCGCTCGTCGTAGACGACCGTGCCGTCGGCGATGTCCTCCACCTTGGGCACGAGGTGCGTGCGCCGGGCCAGGCGGCACGCACCGCCCAGGTGCTCGACGAAGTCCTCGGGGAACGTCTCCAGGATGCTCGACACCAGCAGCTGCTCCTCGGTGCCGAGGTAGCAGCGGTTGGCGTCGGTGACGGTGCGCAGGCGGGCGCCCACCACGTCGAGGTCGGCCTGGTCGGCGTTTCCGGCGCGGAGCCGCTCCAGGGCGGCGGTGATATCGCCAGATCCCCGCTTGCAGGGCGGGCACTGGCCGCACGACTCCACGGCGAGGAAGCCCGAGAGCACGGCGGCCACGTCGACCATGCAGGCGGTGTCGTCGTAGAGGGCGAAACCGCCGGCGCCCAGGCCGGTGCCGGCCGCCCGCATGTCCTCGTAGGTGAGCGGGGTGGCGAAGTCGGCGGCGGGGATCACCCGGTTGGCCACCCCGGAGAAGGCCGCCTTGAGGGCCCGGCCGGGCAGGGCGCCGCCGGCCACATCGAGCAGCTCGGAGAGCGGCGAGCCCATCTCCATCTCGTAGACGCCGGGCCTGGCGACGTCGCCGACGACGGTGCACACCAGCGTGCCGGGTGACTTCTCCGTGCCCATGCGGCGGAACCACTCCGAGCCCCGGGCCAGGATGTGGGGGACGTTGGACAGCGTCTCCCAGTTGTTCACCAGCGTGGGGTTGGGCTCGGGCGGGGCGTTCGCCGGGGAGGCGCCCGGGTGCGACTGCCACCCCTGCTGCGGACCGGTGGCGAACAGCCCGTGCTGGAACGGCGGCAGCACCCGGGGCAGCGGTTCGTTGCCCTCGATCACCTCGAGCAGCGCCTTCTCCTCCCCGAACAGGTACTCGTCGGGGCCCGCCACCACCGAGATGGTGAGGTCCTCGAGCATGCCCGCCGCGCCCATGTCCTCCAGGGCCTCCACCAGCCGGGCATGCTCCCGGGTGAACTTCGCCTTCGTCGCCAGGTACGCCTCTTCGGCGCCCACAGCCAGAGCCGCGATGGCCAGGCCCTCGATCCCCTGGTACGGGTTGACCCGCATGAGGGCGCGGTCCTTGAACGTGGCCGGCTCGCCCTCCGCCGCGTTGCACACGGCGTAGCGGCGGGACCCGGCCGCGTTGCGCACCGACGTCCACTTGGTGCCGGTGGGAAAGCCGCCGCCGCCGCGGCCGCGCAGCCGGGACAGCGAGATCTCCTTGGCCGTCTGCTCGGGGCCGAGCGAGCGGGCCCGCTCGAGGCCCTTGCCGCCGCCCGCCGCCAGGTAGGTGTCGAGCGTGGGGAACTCGGCGGCCGTGAGGAACGGGAGCAGCGTCACCGGCCCGACCGCAGGTTCTCGAGAAAGTCGACCACCTTGGTGGACGCGGTGTGGGTCTGCGGGTCGGCGATCTCCTTCTGCGCCGTCGACAGGGCGGTCTGCGCCTTGGACAGACGGGCGGCGGCGGCGTTGGCCCGCCTCTGGGCGGCCGCCATCTCGGCCGGCGTGGGCGGCTTCGGCGCGCCCGGCGCGGCTGCGGACGCGGACGTCGGCACCAGGCACAGCGCGGCCACCACACCCAGCGCCAACCAGAATCGCCCCATCCGACCGAGAGGCTAGGCGACTCCCCCGCCGGCGCACCTGCCGCGCGGGCGGACGCCCGCCGCCTCCGGTGGCGCTGACGGCGCCCGGCCGTTCTCTGAACCTTCGACACCGCTCGGCGGTGATGAAGCTTCGAAGAAGCGGCGTACGACCGACCAGTCCTCGACCGGTCGGCGCGCACGGTCAGAGCTGCATGGACTTGATCTCCAGGAACTCCTCGAGACCGAATCGGCCGAGCTCGCGGCCATTGCCCGACTGCTTGTAGCCGCCCCAGGGGGCGAGCGGGTTGAACACGCCGCCGTTGACCTCCACCATGCCGGCCCGTAGCCGGCGGGCCACGGCAAGCGCCCGCGCAGGATCTCCTGACCACACGCCTGCGTGCAGCCCGTAGATCGTGTCGTCGGCGATCCCCACCGCCTCGTCCTCACCGTCGTAGGGGATGATGGCCAGCACCGGGCCAAATACCTCCTCACGCTCCACCCGCATGCCGGGGCGTACGTCGGACAGCACGGTGGCGGACACGAAATACCCCCGCTCGATCCCTTCGGGCGGCTCGGTGCCGCCTACGACCAGCCGGGCGCCCTCGTCGAGGGCCGACCGGATGTGCTCCCGTACCCGCTCCCGCTGGGCGGACGATACGAGCGGGCCCAGGCGGGTGCCGTCGGCGAAGGGGTCCCCGGGCACGTAGTCGGCGGTCGCTGCGGCGGCCAGCTGCTCGGCCTCGGCCAACCGGGCGCGGGGCACCAGCATCCGGGTGAGGGCCGAGCACGTCTGGCCCGAGTTCAAGAAGGCCGACGTGACGGTGGCGCGCACAGCCGACGGGAGGTCGGCGTCGTCGAGGATCACGCTGGCCGACTTGCCGCCCAGCTCGAGGCTCACACGCTTGACGGTGGACGCTGCGGCCGCCGTGACCTGCCGCCCCACCTCGGTGGAGCCGGTGAACGACACCATGTCGACGTCGGGCGACGTCACCAGGGCCTCGCCCACGGTCGGCCCCTCGCCGCTCACCACGTTGCACACGCCGGCCGGCAGCCCGGCGGCGTGGAGGATCTCGGCCAGCACGAAGGCGACGGACGGCGCCAGCTCGCTGGGCTTCAGCACCACCGTGCAGCCGGCGCCGACGGCGGCCGCCACTTTGGCGGCGATCAGGTGGAGCGGGTAGTTCCACGGCGTGATGGCGGCGACCACGCCCACCGGCTCGCGGACCACGAGCGAGTTGCCCACCCGTTCCTCGAACCCGTACGTGGCCAGCAGCGCTGCCATGGTGGAGAACGTCAGGACCGGCAGGCCGACCTGGATCATGGTGGCCAGGTTGATCGGCATGCCGACCTCCTCCGCCACCATGGCGCCGAGCTCGGCCATCCGCGCCGCCACCCCGTCGCCGATGCGGTTGAGGACAGCCACCCGGTCCCCGACCGATGTCTGCGACCACGGCCCGAACGCGTCCCGGGCCGCCGCCACCGCCCGCGCCGCGTCGGTGGCGTCACCCCGGGGTACCCGGGCGCACACCTCCTCGGTGTACGGGTTCACCACGTCGACGCCACCCTGTCCCGACGCCTCCACCCACTCCCCACCCACGTAGAGCCGGTCCCATCGGCGCACCTCGCCCACGGACAGACCTAGTGATCCATCAGGAGCACTACCGGGACCTGGCGTCGAGGCGGGTCTGGAGGCGGGCGCCGCCCTTGCGGATCTCCTCGCGCAGGATGGAGTCGATGCCCGGGAGGCGGCCGCCGCCCCCATAGTGCACGCTCACGGTGAGCACCGACCCGCCGTCGGCCACCTCGACCTCGGCGGTGAGGATCCAGGCCGAGTGCTCCGATCCGTCGTGCTCCTTGCGCTCGAAGCGCACCAGCTTCGGGGCCACGTGCCCGGTGCGCACCATGCGCACCTTCTTGGTGAGCGGGATAGGGCCGATCTTGGCCCCCAGGTCCACCATCCATGCCGGCCCGGGGTCGCCGTCCTGCGGCGGCGACGACTCGGCGCCGAAGACGATGCCCAGCCACTCGGTGTACGTGCCGAGGTCGGCCACCTCGGCGAAGACGGTGTCCGGCGAGGCGGTGAGCGAGGCGGTGCCTTCCATGTCCATCGACCCGATCCTACGGCCGGGCCAGGCGGTCCGCTCCGCCACGCCGGCGTCGTCGCGGCGGCGTCAGCGTCCGGATTCCGAATCCCTACACCGCACGAGACCCCGGTCCGCGGCCTCGTCCGGTCGGTGGCGCGAATCCGCCGGCTAGGCGGGACCGGGCGGCCAGCCGGGCCGGAACAGGTTGTTGCCGTCGGCGCCGGCGACGAGCCAGCCGTCGGGCGTGCGGCGTACGGCGACGTGGCGGAACTCGAGGGGCGGGCCGGGGCGCAGGCTCATGAGCTTCCCGCGAGGCTCCACGAACGTGACGACGGCCACGTCGGGTCGCGGGTCGGAGCGCCCCCGCACGCCCCAGGTGACGGCGCTGAAGGTGGACCAGAACTCACGCCACCGCTGCAACCGCTCCTTGGCGAACTGGGCCCAGAGCCGGGACCCCGAGGGGGAGGCGGCCAGCCCGTCGGCCAGTGCCTCCCACTGCTCCGGCGGGCCCACCACGTCCGGGTGCTTGGACATGATCCAGTGCTGGGCCAGCACCTTGCGGTAGTCGGGCTCGGTGAGGGCCCACACCTTGTGCATGTCGCGCTCGTCCATGACGGCCGAGACCCACGCCGTGGCCACGACGACGGCGCCGTCGTCGGCCGCGTCGGCGTCGCCGTAGCCCGCCGCAGCCGGCGGAGGAGCGTCGACCTCCTCACTCATGGCGCGTCAGGCCTCGAACGCCCCGTCGCTGTCGGCGTACGCGCCGTCCTCGAAGGCGACGATGCGTTCGTACGACGCCAGCAGGGCCAGGCCGTCCTCGACGAAGGTGCCGATGGCGTCGCGCTCAGCGGCGTCGGCGCCGGCCCTGTCCAGCAGTTCCCCCATCTCGGGCGCCGTGAGCTGCTCGCCCCTGAGGTGCACCCCGATGAGGAAGCGGTGCAGCTCGTCGCGGTTGCCGAAGGGCGTGGCGTGCGCCCGGCGCGCCGCCATGTAGGTGTCCCACTGCAGGTTCGAACGTTCCGAAAGCACGGTTCCTCCCCGCCGGGGCCCTTCCCGGCTCGTCTCCGGGGCGACGCCAGGCTAGGCGAAGGACAACGAGAGGCCGAAGTCGCCGCCCTCGTCGGTCCACCATTCGGCCATCGTCAGGCCGGCGCCGGCCAGCTCGGCCTCGACGTTGCGCCGGCGGAACTTGGCGCTGATCTCGGTGACCACCACCTCGCCCGCCTCCAGGTCGATGCTGAGCCCCGGGTCGGGGATACGCACCGTCTGGGCGCGCCGGGCCCGGAGACCGAGCTCGACCCACTCCTCATCGGTGTCGAAGCGGGCCACGTGGTCGAACCCGGCGATGTCGAAGTCGGCGCCCAGCTCCCGGTTGAGCACGGCGAGCAGGTTGCGGTTGAACTCGGCGGTGACCCCCGCCGCGTCGTCGTATGCCGCCTCCAGGCGCCGAGGATCCTTCACCAGGTCGGTGCCCAGGAGGAAGGCGTCGCCGGGCGCCATCTGCGAGGCCACGTCGGCCAGGAAGCGCTTGCGCCCGGCCGGGCGCAAGTTGCCGATGGTGCTGCCGAGGAAGGCCACCAGGCGCCGGCCGCCGGCCGGCAGCAGGCCGAGGTGGTGCTCGAAGTCGCCCACCACGCCGTGGACCTGGGTGCCCGGGTACTCCAGCGCGAGGGCGGCGGTGGCGGAACGGATCGTCGGCTCGCTCACGTCGAACGCAACGATCCGGCGGAGGGATCCGGCGGCCGTCATCGCGTCGAGCAGGAGCCGGGTCTTCTCCGACGTGCCCGACCCCAGCTCCACCAGCGTGTCGGCGCCCGTGACCCGGGCGATCGTGGCCGCCTCCCGGGCCAGGATCTCCCGCTCCCGGCGGGTCGGGTAGTACTCCGCGAGGCGGGTGATCCGGTCGAAGAGGTCGCAGCCCCGCTCGTCGTAGAACCACTTCGGCGGCAGCTCGCGCGGCGCCTGGCCGAGACCGTCGCGCACGTCGTCCCGCAGGGCCCGGGCCAGCACGTCGGGCGTGAGGTGGACGTCGACCCGGAGGCCGCTGCCGGAGTCACTCATCTCCACCGCCTCAGGGCGCGGCCAGGCGCTTGCCCAGCCAGGTCCCGGCGTGCTCGAGGGCCTGGTCGGGGATCTCGTGGCCCACGTCGTACCAGTGCAGTTCCACGTCGGCGCCCGCCGTCACGAGCCCCTCCACCAGTTCCTCGTAGTCGTCGATGGTCACGAGCTCGTCGTCGCGGCCGGTGGCGCAGAAGATCTGCTTGTGGTCGAGCACCCGGCCGCCGGGCGGGCGGAATGAGGGCTTCCCACTCAGGATGACGGCGCCGGCGATGGCGTCGGGCCTGTCAAGGAACAGCGCGGCGGCGGCGGTGGCGCCGTCCGAGAAGCCGAGCACCCAGATGTCCTCGGAGTCGAGGTCGAGGGCCTTGGTGGCGGCGGTGAGGAAGGCCGCCAGCTCCCCCACGGCGTCGTGCACGGCGACGGCCCACGGTGTGGGCAGGTCGGGATCGAGTTCTTCCTCGTCCTCGGGCGGCGGGCGCACGGGCAGGTGGCGGAACCCGCCCTCCCCGTCGGCCAACCGGCCCCGCGGGCTGAGGACGGCGACGCCGGGCGAGATGCGCCTGGCCACGTCGACCAGATCGTCCTCGGTGCCGGCGGCGCCGTGCAGGGCGAGGAAGGTGATGCCGCCCGTCGAGTCGTCGTCGGTCGCCGGGTCGAACCGGTAGGGGACGCCGAGGTCGGGAAGGTCAGCCATCGCCCGACGCTACCCGGGCCCATGCATCACGCCGAGAAGGTGACGATCGTGAGCGTGCCGTAGCCGAGGAGGGCGAACGACACGGAGTACAGCACCGACTTGGTGACGGCCCGCTTGGCCGACGAACGCACGTAGTCGTCGATGATCCAGCGCAACCCGTTGAGGCCGTGCAGTAGCGCGAGCACGAGCAGGGCCCAGTCGAACAGCCGCCACAGCGGGTTGTCCCACCGCTCGGCCACGAAGCGGGCGTCGGTGTCGGTGACATCGTTGACGATGTGGGTCAGCGAGAAGTGGGTGAGGGCCAGGAACACCAGCACGAGGCCGGAGATCCGCATGAAGAACCACGACCACGCCTCGTTGTTCTGGCGGGGCCGGCGCTGCAGTGGCGTGGCCCCGTCCGTCGGGGCCGGGGGCGGCGGCGGTGGTGTCGTGGTGGAGGCGCTCACAGGATCCGCCCGTCGATGAAGGGCTTCATGATCACGTAGCCCCCGACCAGGGTGAACACGATGGTGAGGAACAGCACGGTGCTCAGCGCCCGCTTCTCATTGCGGACGCCGCCGGGAAAGAAGTCGAGCATCACGATGCGCAGGCCGTTGAGCGAGTGGAACACCAGGCCGAACAGCAGGCCCACCTCGAACAGGCGGAGGAGCACGTTGCCGTAGAGCTCGTGGACCTCGTCGTACACCTCGGGGCGGGAGACGAGGGACACGTCCACGATGTGCAGGAGGAGGAAGAAGAACACGAGGAACCCGGTGATCCGGTGGGTGACGAACGCCCACTGGCCCGACCCGCCCCGGTAGACGCTCCCCCGCTCCGGGCTCACTTCTTCCGCTGCCTTCCACGCGCCCAGCGTCCCGACCAGACGGTGGACGACAGGACGTAGACGGCGAACCCGGTGACGAGCAGGGTGATGGCACCGAGAGCGGTGGCGAACAGCGCCTGGGCCGTGGTCATGGGCTGCGACGCTACTTCGGGACAGGCGTCCGTCGGACCCGTCAGGCGCGGCGGCGCCGGGCGGGGACGGGCACACCCCTTCGGCGTGGAGGGCGGGCCCTGGGCCGCCTCCGCTTCGCGGCGACTCGCTCGGGGACTTCGCTGGTGCCCGGACCGGGCGATCAGCGCAGGTGGGAGCCGGGGACGATGGAACGTCTGGGCGCCTTGCCGGCGCGATGCAGGACCCTGTCGGCGGCGAGGGACGTGACGGCGAAGACGGCGGCCGCTGTCAGCACGATGGTGCCGCCGGGCGGAAGGGCCCAGACCCGTGCTATCCCGAGGCCGGCCACGCACGACGCCACGCCGACGGCCATGGCCACCCCAACTGCGGCCCGGAACGAACCCGCCACCAGCTGTGCGGTGGCCACCGGCAGCACCATCAGGGCGGCCACCAGCAGCAACCCCACGACGCGCATGGCGCCCACGATGGCGACGGCGGCGAGGGCGGCGAGCACCGTGTTGAGGGCCTCCACCGGCAGCCCGGCGACACGGGCCGACTCCTCGTCGAGCACCACCGCGAACAGGGCCCGGCCGAGCAGGGCCATGACGGCGACGATGGCCACGCCGAGGCCCACGACCGTCCAGGCGTCGGCCGGCGACACGGTCAGGATCGACCCGAAGAGGTAGCTGAGGATGCCTGCGTCGAGCCCGCCCGACGCGCCCACCAGCACGACGCCGGCGGCGATGCCCGAGTAGAAGAACAGGGCGAGGGCGAGGTCGCCACTGGCCCGTCCCCTCGACCGCAGCCGCTCGATGCCGACGGCGCCGGCCACCGCCACCACCAGGGCGGCCGCCACCGGCCAGATGCCGAGCAGGAGCCCGGCGGCCACGCCGGCGAAGGCGAGGTGGCCGATGCCGTCCCCCATGAGCGACAGGCGCTTCTGGACGAGGAAGGCTCCGATCAGGGGCGCAGACGCGCCGACGGCGACGGCCGCCACGAGGGCCAGCTGCATGTAGCCGCGGTCGAATGGATAGGGCAGGGGCAGCACGGTTTCAGTGGCCGTTGTCCGGCTTGACGAGGCCCTCGAGCCAGAGCGGGAGGTCGTCGCTGTGCACGCCGAGGCTCACGCCGGTGGCCACCAGGTCGGCGGGCGGTCCGTCGAAGTAGACCTTCCCGCGCCGCATCACCACCACCCGGTCGAGGTCGTCGGCCACCGCGCCCAGCTCGTGGGAGACCAGGAGGACGGCGGCTGAGTGCTCGGCCACCAGGTGGGTCAGCGAATCCCGGAAGCGGTGCTGGGACTCGGCGTCGACGCCGGCCACAGGCTCGTCGAGCACCAACAGCTCGGGCTGGGCGGCCAGGGCTTTGGCGATGAAGGCACGCTGCTGCTGGCCGCCCGACAGCTCGCTCACCCGTCGGCGGCGGTGCTCGATCAGGGCGACGGACGACATGGCGTGCTCGATCTCGGTGCGGTCGGCGGCGTCGAAGCGCCGGCGCCACCCGCTCCTGGCCAGCCGGCCGGCGCCCACGACCTCCTCCACCGTGGCCGGCAACTCCCGGGCCAGAGCGGCCCGTTGCGGAACGTACCCGAGCCGCCACCGCTGGTGCAGGTGGGCCGGCGCCTCGCCGAAGAGGCGCACGGCGCCGGCGGTGGGCTTCAGCAGCCCGAGCAGGCAGCGCAGCAGGGTGGACTTGCCCGATCCGTTGGGCCCCACCAGGGCCACGAACTCCCCCGGCGCCACGGTGAGGCTCACCCCGTCGAGCACCGGGTCGTTCCCGTAGGCGAACGACAGGTTCTCGGCTTCCAGGACGGGGGACGCGGCGTGGTCGTTCATGAGAATGCTTCCCACGACCCTAGGTGCTCACGAGCAGCCGAGGGCGGTCCGCAGGACGGCCAGGTTCCGCCGCATGGCGGCGCCGTAGCCGTCGTCGAGGCGGCCCTCGAGCGGGTCCAGCACGGCGACCTTCACCCCGGCCTCCCGGGCCAGTGCCTGGGCCACCCGGGGCGACACGAGGCGCTCGGTGAACACCGTCGTCACCCCCTTGGCCTTCACCAGGTCGACGAGCCCGGCCAGCCGGTCGGGGTCGGGCTCCGCCTCGGGCGAGACGCCGGTGATCGGCTCCGGGACGAGGTCGTACCGCCGGGCCAGGTGGCCGAACGCCTCGTGGGCGGTGACGATCTCACGGCGCTCGCAGGTCGCCAACCCGGCGGCCAACTCCCGGTCGAGGGCGGCCAGCTCGTCACGGAACGCCGCAGCCCGCTGGTGGTAGCCGGCGGCTCCCGCCGCGTCGACCGCCACCAGCTCCCGCTCGACCACCGACGCCGCCTCGGCGTAGCGCTGCGGGTCCAGCCAGATGTGGGGGTCCTTGCCGTCCCCGGCCGTCACGAGGTCGACCGCCTTGCCCGCCCGTCGCGACGCCTCGGCCAGGCCGGGCTGGAAGCCGCCGCCGAGATAGAGCATCAGGTCGGCGTCGTCCACCGCGTCGATCTCCTCTGATGTCAGCTCGAGATCGTGGGGCTCGGCGCCCGGCGGCGTGAGGTCGGTGACGGCCACCCGGTCGCCGCCGACACGCTCGGCCACCTCGGCCAGCCTGGCAAACCCGGCCACGATCCGCACCCGACCGTCGTCGGCTCCCCCGCCCCCTGAGCCGCAGGCGGCCATGGCCGCGGACAGGAGCACACTCGGCGCGAGGAAGGCGATCAGGCGGCGCATGCCGCCAGCCTAACTGAGAATGAGTCTCAATCGCAACGGGCGCAGACCCCGACCAGGTCCAGCCGGTGGGTCTGGGGCCGAAAGCCCGTCGCCGCCGCCGCCTGGGCCACCGCCCGCGCCACCGTCCGCTCCAGGCGCAGCGACGCCGGCACGTCCTCCACCGTGCCGCAGCTGGTGCACACGAGGTGGTGATGGTGCTCGGTGAGCGCCTCGGCCAGCTCGTGGCGGGCCAGGCCGTCGGGGCCGAGCATGCGGTGCACGACCCCGGCCTCCTCGAGGATGGCCAGCGAGCGATAGACCGAGCTCTGGGCCAGGCCCGACCCGGCGTCGAGCAGCTCGACCATCGACACCGGCCGGGCCGCCCCCACCAGCACGTCCACCACGGCGCGCCGCACCGGGGTGTACCGCTGGCCCACGGCCCGGAGCCGCTCGCCGACGGTGGCATGAAGCTCGGTGTCCTGCATGATGCCGAGCGTACCCATGCGGCGATCCACCGACGGGCCGTCCGCCCCTCACTCGGGCCGGTTCCAGCGGCCGCCGCCCACCACGGCGGCGGCCAGGGCGGTGGTGATCGGCACCGACGCCACCAGGCCGACGCTGCCGACGAGGGTGCGCACGATCTCGCCGGCCACCACCTCGCCGGTGAGCACGTCGGACACCTTCCGGTTGGCCTGCACGAGCAGGATCAGCAGGGGCAGTGATGCGCCGGCGTAGGCCAGCACGAGGGTGTTGACCGTCGATGCGATGTGGTCGCGCCCGATGCGCAGGGCGGAGCGGTACAGCTCGGCAGGGCCCATGGCCGGGTCGGCCAGGTGCAGCTCCCACACGGCGGACGCCTGGGTGACGGTGACGTCGTCGAGCACGCCCAGCGACCCGATGATGATGCCGCCGAGGAGGAGGCCCTGGAGGTTGATCCGGGCCGACGCGGCCTGGAGGAACGACGCCTCCTCGGTGCCCATGCCGGTGAGGTGGGTGGCGCCCACGAACACGACGGCCAGGACGCCGATGAGGGCCAGGCTGGCCAGCGTGCCCACGACTGCCGTCGTGGTGTGCAGGTTGTTCCCGTGCGACAGGTACAGGTTGACCAGCACGATGGCCGACGACGCCACGATGGCGACCGCTACAGGGCTCTCCCCCTCGAGGATGGCGGGTATGAGGAACCACACGAGGACGGCCAGGGTGAACGCCAGGGCCAGCAGGGCGCGGAGACCACGGAGGCGTCCGAGCACCACCACGGCAACCACGAAGATGGCGGCCAGGAGCAGCATCGGGCCCCGCCGTTGGAAGTCGGCCAGGTAGTACTGGTTCCCCCTGGTTGCATCGGGGGTGAAGCCGAGGACGACGCGATCGCCTTCTCTCACGGTGGGCGTGCCCGGCCCGTCGGCCAGGCTCAGCTGGATGGCGGTGCCCTTGTCGGGCCCCTTCGACGGCACCACCGTGACCGAGTTGCACTTCACGCCGGCGTCCGTGCTGGTGCCGGCGCACGGCACGCGGTCGACCGCCTCGACGGAGGCCGCTACCAGGTCGGCGGGCGGGCCGAGGAAGCGGGCGATGCCCGTGTCCTTCCCTGTCGGCCACAGCACGGCCGCCGCGACCATGGTGGCCACCGCGGCGACGCCCACGATGGCCAGCAGCACGCGGTGGGTGAGCAGCGCCGGCCCCTCCACCCCGGTGAGATCGGGCGGATGGGCGTGCGGGCCGCTCACCGGACCACCCTACCGACGCGCCCCGACAGGGCGTGGCGCTCAGGCGTCGGGGGCGGGAATGACCTGCTGGCCGCGCAGGTAGGGCGCCAGCACGTCGGGCAGGCGCACGGAGCCGTCGGGCTGCCGGTAGGTCTCCACCAGGGCGGCCCACACGCGCGGCACGGCAAGGGCCGACCCGTTGAGGGTATGGACGAAGGCGGTGCCCTTGGCGCCGGCCGGCCGGTAGCGGATGTTGGCCCGGCGGGCCTGGTAGTCGCTGAACCACGAGACCGACGACACCTCGAGCCACTGGTCGACGCCCGGCGAGTACACCTCCAGGTCGTAGGCGCGGGCGTGCGACTGGCCGAGGTCGGCGGTGGAGATGTCGACCACCCGGTAGCCGAGGCCGAGTTCGCGCAGCACGCCTTCGGCCCGCCCGAGGAGGTCGGCGTGCATCTTCTCCGCCTGCTCGGGCGTGGTGAAGGCCAGGATCTCGACCTTGTCGAACTCGTGCACCCGCAGCAGGCCGCGGGTGTCGCGGCCGGCCGAGCCTGCCTCCCGCCGGTAGCAGGTGGTGTGGGCCATGAGCCGCACGGGGAGGTCGGCCTCGTCGTAGACCTCGTCGCCGCCCATGGACGTGAGCGGCACCTCGGCGGTGGGGATGGCCCACAGGTCGTCGCGCTCGAGGTGGTAGGCGTCGTCGGCGAACTTGGGCAACTGGCCGGTGGCGGTGAGGGTGTCGGTGCGCACCAGCGTGGGCGGCCGGATCTCCTCGAAGGCGTCGGCGTTGCGGTCGAGTGCCAGCTGGCACAGGGCCCGCACGAGGGTGGCGCCCATGCCCCGGTAGACCACGAACATCGACCCCGAGATCCTGGCGCCCCGCTCCAGGTCGAGGATGCCGAGCTGGGCGCCGATGTCCCAGTGGGGGACGCGCTGGTGGTCGCCGAAACGACCGGGGTCGTGGCCCTCGACACGGAGCACCGGGTTGTCGGCGGCCGACTCGCCGTCGGGGGCATCGGGCGACGGCAGGTTGGGCAGGCGGAGCAGGAGGTCGTGGAGCTGCGCCTCGACCTCGCCGGTCTCGGCGTCGATCGATCCCTCCTCGTCGCCCAGGGCCCGGCTCTCGGTCGACAGAGCGTCGGCCGTGGCCTGGTCGCCGGCCCGGCGGGCCTTGCCGACCTCGTGCGAGAGCCCCTTGACCTTGGCCCTGATCACGTCGCGCCGACCGGCCAGCTCACGGCGGCGGACGTCGAGGCTGGCGGCCCGGTCCACCTCGGCCGGGTCGACCTTCTTGCGGGCCAGGGCCGCCTTCACCGCGTCCGGTTCCGTGCGCAGGAGGCGAACGTCGATCATGAGTTCGGAACGGTAGCGTGCGCCGCCATGGCGGCCGTCGAGATTCGCGACCTGGTCGTCCGCTACGGCGAGACCACAGCGGTGGACGGCCTGTCGTTCCGTGCCTCGGCCGGCGAGGTGGTCGCCCTGCTCGGGCCCAACGGCGCCGGCAAGACGACGACCATCGAGACGCTCGAGGGCTACCGCCGGCCGACGTCCGGTTCTGTGCGGGTACTGGGCCTCGACCCGGTCGCGTCGCGCACCGACCTGACTCCTCACATCGGCGTGATGCTCCAGCGGGGCGGCGTCTACCCGGCCATGGGCGCGCTCGACGCAGTGCGCCTGTTCGCCTCCTACTACGCCGATCCCGAGGATCCTTCGGCCCTGCTGGATCGCGTCGGGCTCACCGCCGTGGCCCGCACCCGGTGGCGGCGGCTGTCCGGCGGCGAGCAGCAGCGGCTGTCGCTGGCCCTCGCCCTGGTGGGCAAGCCTTCGGTGGTGTTCCTCGACGAGCCCACCGCCGGGGTCGACCCGGTGGGGCGCCTGGCCATGCGCTCGGTGATCACCGACCTACGGGACCGGGGGGCGTGCGTCCTGCTCGCCACCCACGAGCTCGACGAGGCCGAGCGGCTGGCCGACCGGGTCGTCATCGTCGACAAGGGGCGGGTGGTGGCTTCGGGCTCGCCGGCCGACCTGCGGGCGGGCGGCGACGAGCGCCGCATCCGCTTCTCTGCGCCCGCCGGGGTGGACACCGGTGCGCTGGGGGACGCGCTCGGCGCCACGGTGACCGAGGAGTCGCCGGGCGAGTACCTGGCCGGCGCCGAGCCCACCCCCGCCACCGTCGCCCGCCTCACCGCCTGGCTGGCCGAGCACGACCTCGCCCTCGCCGACCTGCGCACGGGCCGCCAGACGCTGGAGGAGGCCTTCCTCCGGGTCACCGGTCCCGATGCCCGGCACCCGACGGCCGGCGCCGGGGCGCGCGGGGACACGCCCGGCGGGTCGCCGGTCGGGTCCGATGGCGGCGGCGACGTCATTAGCGCGCCGCCCGATCGCGGCGTTCCGGCCGACGCCGTCCCGGAGGCACCCCCTGCCCGAAGCGAACCGCGGACGCTCGGGCGCCTGGCCGCCCAGACCAGGGCGGAGGTCACCATGACACTGCGCCGGGGCGAGTCGGTGCTGCTGGCCCTCGGGATCCCCGTCCTGCTGCTGGTGTTCTTCTCACTGGTCGACGTGCTGCCCACCGGCACCGACGAGCCGGTGGACTTCCTCGCCCCCGGCATCCTCGCCCTGGCCGTGATGTCGACGGCCATGGTGGGCCTCGCCATCGCCACCGGCTTCGAGCGCGAATACGTCGTGCTGAAGCGCCTGGGCACGACCCCCCTGCGCCGGGGTGAGCTGCTGGCGGCCAAGACGGCCGCCGTACTGGCCGTGCTGTGCGTGCAGGTCGCCGTGCTCCTGCCCGTCGCCCTCGTGCTCGGCTGGCGTCCCGGCGGGAACGCCGTGCTCGCCCTGGGAGCCGTGCTGCTGGCGACCGTCGGGTTCGCCGGCCTCGGCCTCACCATGGCCGGCGCCCTCCCCGCCATGACCACCCTGGCCACCGCCAATGGGCTCTACCTCGTGCTCCTCCTCCTCGGCGGCATGGTCGTCCCCCTCGAGAAGCTCCCAGGCGCCCTCCGGACCATCGCCCGCGCCCTCCCCGCCGCCGCGCTCTCCGACGCTCTCCACGGCGCCCTGGCCGTTGGCGGCTCCGTCCCGGGCCGGGCCTGGATCGTGCTCGCCGCCTGGGCCGTCGTCGCCCCCGCTGTCGCCGCCCTCACCTTCCGCTGGGAATAGCCGTTCTCCGAAGCCTCAACACCGCATACCGGTGACGAAGCTTCACAGAAGGCTCGACGGTCCAGCCGGTGCACCACGGAAGGGACCGCGGTGGCACCGACCGCTGAGGCTCTGTGAAGTCAGCCGTGGAGAACGGGCCCGGACGCACCGGTCGGGGCGGCGTGGTCGTCGAAGTGGGCGACCCGCCTGCGGCCGCTGACGCCGGTGGCGGCGAACACGATGGCGAAGAGGGCGGCGCCGACCAGGACGATGGTGGGGCCGGACTGCACGTCGAGGTGGTAGCTGAGGTTCATACCCACGAAGCCGCACACGGCGCCGATGGCGGTGGCCAGGACGAGCATTCGGCCGAACGAGTTGGTGAGCATGCGGGCGACGGTGGCGGGGATCACCAGGGTGGCGGCGATGAGGGTGACGCCCAGCACCTGCATGGTGGCCACGATCGACAGGGCCAGCACCAACATGAGCAGGGCGTCGATGCGGGCAGTCGAAACGCCGGAGACCTCGGCGACCTCCGGATCGAAGGTGGCGAACAGCAGGGACCGGTAGGCGAGGAACACCACGACGGCGGCGAAGGCGGCGACGGCGATCACCGCCCACACGTCGGCCGTCGAGACACCGAGAATGGAGCCGAACAGCGCGGCGTCGAAGCTGCGGCCGGCCCGGCCGAAGACGGCGAACAGGGCGAGGCCCAGTGCGAACGAGGCGGTGGTGATGACGCCGATGGCGGCGTCGGCCCCGATCACCCGGCGCCGTGTCACCCCGTTCACCATGAGGGCCGACGCGACGCCCCAGGCGCCGGCGCCGAGCAGGAAGTTCACCCCGAGCAGGGCGCTGGCGGCGAAACCGCCGAAGATGGCGTGCGACAGCCCGTGGCCGATGTAGCTCATCCCCTTGAGCACCACGTACACGCCGATGAGCCCGCATAGGGCGCCGGCGACGGTGGCCACCATCAGGCCGTTGCGGAAGAACTCGAACTCGAAGGGCCGCAGCAGCTCGCTCATCGGTGCACCATCCCTCCGGGATGGCGTGCCGATCGTGCCTCCCGCTCAGAGGGTCGCTCGGGCCCCGCTCGCCCTTCGGACTCGCTCATGAGCCCGACGCCCGGCGCATCTTCACCACGTTCGTCGGCTGGTACTGGTCGACCACGATGGGCATGCCGCCGTGCTGGAGCACGTCCATGGTGGACCCGTAGGTGCGCTCCAGTACGGCCGGCGTGAGCACGTCGCTCGGCGCCCCCGAGCCGAGCACCTCACGGTTGAGGCACACCAGGTGGGGCAGGTGGGCGGCGATGCCGTTGAGGTCGTGGGTGGTGAGCACGATGGCGAGGCCGTCGCCGTTCAGCTCGTCGAGGAGGTGCAGGACCTCGTGGCGGGTGCGGACGTCGACGCCCGACGTGGGCTCGTCGAGCAGCAGCAGCTCCGGCCGCCGCAGCAGGGCACGGGCGATGAACACGCGCTGCTGCTGGCCGCCCGACAGCTCGCGGATGTGGCGCCCGCCGAGGTCGCCCAGCTCGAGGCGGTCGAGGACGGCCGCCACCTCGGCCCGCTCGGCCCGGCTGGCCCAGGGCAGGCGGCGGCCGGACGTGCGGGCCATCAGCACGCACTCGGCCACCGTGACCGGGAAGCTCCAGTTCACCGTTTCCACCTGGGGCACGTACGCCACCCGCACGGCGCGCCGGCGCACGACCGAGCCGGACGCCGGCGTCACCGTCCCCGTGATGACCCGCAGCAGCGTGGTCTTGCCGCACCCCGACGGGCCGACCACGCCGGTGAACTGGCCGGGGGCCACCGCCAGGTCCACGTCGACCAGGGCCGGCCGGCCCGACGAGGGGTAGCCACAGGTCACGTGGCGGAGCTCCACCAGGGCCTGGTACTTCGAGGTGCTCACTGCGGGTACTCCGCCGTGTCGACAACGCCGGTGGCGATGTCGACCGCCTCGAGGGCAGCGGCGTCGCCACCGAGCGCCTCGGTCATGGTGACGTAGTCGAAGCGCATGAGCCCGGCCCACGAGTGCTCGGCGGCGCCGGGGCGGCCCGGCAGGTCGTCGTCACGGAGCACGTCGACGTAGGCGGCGCCCGCCTCCTTGCCGATCTGCTCCAGCACGGGGCTCGGGAAGACCTCGCTGCCGAAGATGGCGGGCACGCCCGCCTGCTTCACCTGGTCGATCAGTCGGGCCACCTCCCTCGGCGTGGGGTCCTCGAAGTCGGACACCTGAATGGCGCCCACCACGTCCCACCCGTAGTCCTTGGCGAAGTACGCGTAGGCGTCGTGGTAGGTGAGCAGCCTGCGGTCGCCAGCAGGGATGGTGGCGAACGCCTGGCGCATGGCCGCGTCCAGCCGGTCCACCATGGCCGAGAACGCCGCGAAGTTGGCGTCGTAGGTGGCGGCGTTGCCCTGGTCACGTTGCACGAAGGTGTCCCGGACGACGCGCGCATAGCTCACTGCGTACTTCGGATCGGTCCACAGATGGGGATTGGGCTTGCCGCCCTCCTTCGGGAACGAGAAGTCGTAGATGTACTCGTCCTCCGGGATCGACCTCGTGCCCAGCTCGACGATCTCGGCCCCGTCCTTCAGGCTCGACCGGGCCAGCTCGGCGGTGGGTTCCTCGAGCCGCAGCCCGTTGACGAACACCACGTCGGCGCTGGAGAGGAGCTCGGCCACGCTGGGCTTCGGCTCGAACGTGTGCGAGTTGGTGCCCTCGGGGACGATGCCGGTGATCTCGACGGCATCGCCGCCGACGGCGGCCACGATGCTCGTGATGGGAGCAACGGTGGTGGCGACCCGCAGCACGCCGGCGCCGCCGGCGGCCCCGTCGGCCGGGCCGGAGCCGCCGCATGCCGCGGCCACGACTGCGAGTAGCGCTACGACCACGCCCATCCGCCCGGTCCGGCGGCCACGAATTCCTGGCACGACATCGAGCCTACAGGCGAGGTGGACGTACCTGCGAGCAGGTCGCAGCAGACACCGGTACCCTGAGGGGGTGAACGGACGGCTGACCGGCCTGCTCGACGTCTTGCGGGAGAACCAGGTGCGCGTCACCGTGCCCCGCCGGGCGATCCTCGAGTCCCTGGTGGAACTCGGTCCCCACGTCACCGCCGAGGAGCTGGCCGGCCACGTGCAGGCCCGGTACCCCGAGGTGCACGAGTCCACCGTGTACCGCACTCTCGACCGGCTGACCTCACTCGGCGTGGTGGACCACGTCCACCTGGGCCACGGCCGGGCCGTGTTCCACGTGGCCGACCCCGGCCACCAGCATCTCCACTGTGACGCCTGCGGCGTGGTGGTCGAGGTCCCTGACGAACTGTTCAGCGACCTCGTCCGCACCATGGAGAATCGCTACGGGTTCGCGCTCGACCTCGACCACTTCGCCCTCGGGGGCCGCTGCAGGGACTGCCGCACGCCCGGTTGAGCCTCGCGGGCCCCGCTACCAGCCCTCGGAGCCCGGCCCGCCCTTGAACGGGCCGACGATGCCCGACGTGATCCAGCCCCCGTAGAAGCCGCCCGGCTGCGCCTGCACCGGCTCCAGCCCGACCACGCACACCTCGACCCGGGCCGGGTAGAAGGCCACGTGGCCGGCCAGCTCCTCGTAGCCGGGGGACGGCTCGAGGTAGGTCCACGCCGCGTCGATCGAGGTCTGCCTCTTGTGGGTGAGGGTCAGGTAGGTGGCGATGCCCTTGTACTCGCACCAGCTGGTGCGGCCGCTCGGCTCCAGGACATCGGGGAGGATGTTGCCCGAGGGCAGGTAGTACACCGGCGGGTGGCTGGTCTCGAGCACCCGGTAGGACGACAGTGTGACGGCGATCGTCTCGGCCGCGAACACCACTTCGACCTGCTCGGAGCGGTGCTCCACGCGGGGCGGGCGGGGGTAGCCCCACACCGACTCCTGGCCGGGCTGGGGCGGGACGGGCTGCGGTCGGGGCGCCATGCGGACCGGATCCTAAAGCTGGCGCCCGACGGGAAGCTCGAGATCACCGCGCCGGACGGGCGGCATTGGGTCTCCTACCCACCGGGGGCGACGCCGGCGCTGTGCTGATTCTGGTGGCGCGTGGTGCCCGCTCGGGCTTCGTCGGCCGGAGGCCCTGCGGCTGGTCCGGACCGCTGCACGCGGCCACCAGCCCCAGCCTCGACGCGGGTGGTGGCGACCGCCGTCCGGAAGCCGTGGCCCTTCCCGGCGCCGTGGCCGCCAGGCGCGCCGATGAGGCCGCGGCGACCGGTCAGCCGAGCTCGCGCCGGAGGACGGTGCCGCTGTCGGACCAGCCGAGGCGGCGGAGGAACGGCGCCAGCTCGTCCCCCGACCCGGGGTCGAGCCGGTCAGTGACGCTCAGCTCGACGGGCAGGCCGCCGCGGCCCACCACCGCGGGTGCCGCGAAAGGGACGTCGGCGATCGGCTCCCAGACCCGGCCCGGCCCCTCACGCAGCAGGTGCACGCGGTCGAACACCGCCTCCACCCGGTAGCCGGCCAGGGCCGTCACGGCGGCGGAGACGCGGTCGACCGGCGCCTCGTCGGCCAGGGTCACGTGCGGCACCCAGGGCCACGTGAGCGGCCGGGCCAGGGGCTCGGAGAACACGGCATCGCGCAGCGCCCGGAGCCGGGCGGCAGCCTCGCCCCCCACGGCCAGGTACACGACCGGGTTGACCGGCAGGAAGGTCGCCACCGGCCCGAGGGTGAGCGCGAGCGGCCGGGAGGCGGCCGCCGCCGCCCGCAGCACCGCCAAGGCGTCAGCGAGGCGGTCCTCCCGCACGTTCACCGGCGGCACCAGGGTGATGTGGGGCGGGATGCGCCCGAGGGCGCCGTCGTCCAGCGCACGCCGGAGGCCGTCGACCTCGGCCGCCAGCGCCGGTGGGATGAGCAGGGCGACGCCGAGACGGGCCTTGGGCACCCGCCGACGATGGCACACGGGTTCGCCCGGGGCGCGCGCCGGAAGGTACGGACCATGGAGCAGACCGCCAACACGGGCCCGCATCAACGAAGCCATGGCCAACGACGTGGCGGCCCTGGGTGCACGGCTCGGCAGCCGTGGTGTCGAGGGCCCAGGGCGCCCACTGCGGAGCGCCTCCACGGCCGACGCGCTAGTGCGCGCCCTCCGAGCGGGTGAGGGACATGGCGGCCAGCACGAGCAGCGAGGAGGGCACCTGCTCGATCTCGCCAGGGAGCCACGTCGAGCCCGCGGACGCGGCGAGGGACTCGACGAGAGCCTGCCGGCCGACACGCCGGCGGCGCAGTTCCTGCGCCAATGCGGTGGAGTCGATGACCATCCGATGACCTCCGCACCACCTTTCCGCCCCCAGCCTGTGGATCACAAGGGGGCAAAGGGTGTGGACAGCCGGCCCCGGGTGTGGACGGCGACCCACCTGCGCCCCGGCCGTCCCCGTCGATAGGCTCCCGCCGTGGAGGACCGGGAGGTGCTGGACGCGTTCGTCGGGGGCGGCGTGGTGCACGCCTTCGGCGAGAAGCTGCACGTCGAGGGCGACACGCTGGCCTTCGACGGCTGGTGGAAGGCGGCCTTCCGGGTCACGCGCAACACCTTTGCAGTGCGGGAGGAGCCCCTGCCCGAGCCCTCCAGGCTCATGGACGACCTGGCCGAGTGCCTCCGCCAGCACGGCATGCGGGTGGTGGGCGCCGACCCCACCCTGCTGGTGGCCATCACCTACACGGTCCTCGACCTCGGGGTGGCCGACTGGACGGTCTGGTCGACCAACCAGCTCAGCGCCGAGGCCGACCTGGCCGCACGTGCCGGCATCGACACCTTCTTCGACGACGTGCCCCCCGTCGGTCCGGCCACCACGCCCAGGGTCCACGAGGCCCAGCGGGGCGGCGCCCGCCGCACCGCCGGCCTCGCTCCCCTGGTCATCGTGGCCGTGGGCATCGAGAAGGCAGCGGTCGACGCCATGGCCGCCGCCCTCGGCACCTGCCGCATCGAGGCGCGCGGCGTCGACGACATCGACCCCGAGGGCTGCTGCACCCTGCTCCCCGACCTCGCCTTCGTCGACGCCACCACCGCCGCCGGGATGATGTTCGTCCTCGGCCTGCGGGCGACCTCCGGCGGCGAGTCGATGCCCCTGGTCGCCATCGCCCCCAGCGGCACCTGGACCCCGGCCGACGTCAACGTCAGCCCGTCCGAGTCCCCCGACGAGTGGGCCGCCCACGTGCGGGACCTGCTCCCCTGACGGACTTCGAGTAAATAGGTCGCCAAAACGGGGACCTATTTACTCGAAAGCGACCCGGTCATCAGTGGCCGGCCAGCTCCAGGCGGACCTGGGCCCGGCGGAGCTGGGCCTCGGCGTCGGTATCGTCGCCCTCGCGGATGCGGCGCTCGGCGTCCTCGGCCGCCCGGCGGGCCCGCTCGGCGTCGATCTGGTCGGGCAGCTCGGCCACGTCGGACAGGACGATGACCCGGTTGTCCTTGACCTCCACGAAGCCCTCGTGGACCGCCGCCTTGACGACGTCGCCGCCGCCCTCGGGGTGAATGCGGACGATGCCGATGCCGAGCGTGCCGAGGAAGGGGGCGTGGCCGGTGAGGAAGGCGATCTCGCCCCCCGCGGTGCGGCACACCACCATCTCCGCCTCGCCCGAGTACAGGATGCGCTCGGGGGACACCAGCTCGACCTGGAGCGTCACTAGGAGGAGATCTCCTTGGCCTTGGCCCGCACCGAGTCGGCGTCGCCGACGTTGAGGAATGCCTGCTCGGGCAGGTCGTCGAGCTCGCCGTCGACCAGCGCCTCGAAGCTGTTCACCGTCTCCTCCACGGGGACGTAGATGCCCTCGATGCCGGTGAACACCTTGCCCACGAAGAACGGCTGCGACAAGAAGCGCTGGATGCGCCGCGCCCGGGCGACGATGACCTTGTCCTCCTCGGCCAGCTCGTCGAGGCCGAGGATGGCGATGATGTCCTGCAGCTCCTTGTAGCGCTGCAGGGTCTTCTTCACCCGCTGGGCGATGTCGTAGTGGCGCTGGCCCACCACCTCGGGGGTGAGGATGGTGGAGCTGGACGACAGCGGGTCCACCGCCGGGTAGATGCCCTGGGCGGCGATGTCGCGGGAGAGCTCGGTGGTGGCGTCGAGGTGGGTGAAGGTGGTGAACGGCGCCGGGTCGGTGTAGTCGTCGGCGGGCACGTACACGGCCTGCAGCGACGTGATCGACCGGCCCCGGGTGGACGTGATGCGTTCCTGCAGCTCGCCCATCTCGTCGGCCAGCGTGGGCTGGTAGCCCACGGCCGAGGGCATACGCCCGAGGAGGGTGGACACCTCGGAGCCGGCCTGCACGAAGCGGAAGATGTTGTCGACGAACAGCAGCACGTCCTGCTGGCGCACGTCGCGGAAGTATTCGGCCATGGTGAGGGCGGACAGGGCCACCCGCAGGCGCACGCCCGGGGGCTCGTCCATCTGGCCGTACACGAGGGCGGCCTTCTCCATGACGCCCGACTCCTGCATCTCCAGCCACAGGTCGGTGCCCTCACGCGTGCGCTCGCCCACGCCGGCGAACACCGACACGCCGCCGTGCTGCTTGGCCACCCGGCTGATCATCTCGAGGATGACCACCGTCTTGCCCACGCCGGCGCCGCCGAACAGGCCGATCTTGCCGCCCTGGGCGTAGGGCTCCAGGAGGTCGACGACCTTGATGCCCGTCTCGAACATCTGGGACTTGGGCTCGAGGTCGGCGAACAGGGGGGCGTGGCGGTGGATCTCCCAGTGGTCCTCGATCTCGCCGACCTCGCCCTTGTCGAGCTGTTCGCCGATGACGTTGAACACGTGGCCCAGCACGCCAGGGCCGACCGGCACCGAGATGCCCCGACCCGTGTTGACCACGTGGGCGCCCCGCTTGAGGCCGTCGGTGGGCTTGAGGCAGATGGCGCGGACGCGGGAGTCGCCGATCTGCTGGGCGACCTCGGCCGTCACCTTGGTGGTCTCACCCTCGAGGGTGATGTCCATCTCCACCGCCGTGTTGATCTCGGGGAGCTCGCCGGGCGGGAACTCGACGTCGACCACGGGGCCGGCGACGGCCACGATGCGGCCCTCGGCCCGCTTGGGGGTGGCGGTGCTCTCTGCAGTCTGGGTGGCGGTCATGGCCCTTTTGCTCCTGACATGCGGTACGGATCGATCTGGTCGGGGAGGTAGTCGCGGCTGCCGAGGGTGTCGGGCAGGTAGTCGACTGCGCCGCCCTTGGACTGGCGCAGTGCCTCGGCCCCGCCCACGATCTCCATGATCTCGGTGGTGATGGAGTCCTGGCGCGCCCGGTTCATGATGCGGGCCAGCTTGACGATGAGCTCTTCGGCGTTCTCAGTGGCCGACTTCATGGCCCGCTGCCGGGCCGCGTGCTCCGAGGCGGCGGCCTCGAGCATGGCCGCGAACAGGCGGGCTTCGACATAGCGGGGCAGCAGGTCCGACAGGATCTCGCCCGGCTCCGGCTCGAACTCGTAGGCCGCCTCAGGGCCGTCGCCCGCCGCCGAGTCGGTGATGGCCTCGCTGTCGAGGGGCATGAACTGGGTGACCACCACCTTCTGCGAGGTGGCCGACAGGAACTGCGTGTACACGAGCTTCACCAGCTGGACCTCGCCCTCGAGGAAGGGCGTGGTGACGGCCTCGGCGACCTGGCGGGCGTCCTCGTAGCGGGGCTGCTCGCTCATGCCCGAGAAGGACGCGGCGATGTCGTACCCCCGGAAGCGGAAGTACGACTCCGACTTCCTGCCGAGGCAGATGAGGGAGTACTCGCGGCCCTTGGCCTGCTCTGCCTTCAGGTCGCGCTCGGCGGCGCGGATCACGTTGGAGTTGTAGGCGCCGGCCAGCCCCCGGTCGGCGGTGACCACCACGTAGGCGACGGTGGACACGTTGTCGTTGCGGGCGAGGAGCGGATGGCTCAGGTCGGCGCCGCCGGCGGCCAGGCTGCGGATGACCTCAGTGATCTGCTCGCTGTACGGGCGGGCGGCCGCCACCCGCAGCTGGGCCTTGACGATGCGGGAGGCGGCGATGAGCTCCATCGCCTTTGTGATCTTCTTGGTCGACTGCACGCTCTTGATGCGCTGCCGGAGGATCCGCTCCTTGCCGCCCGCCATCTAGCTCTCCTCGCCGGACGCGACCGGTCCCGAGTAAATAGGGTCCGGAATCCGGACCCTATTTACTCGAAAGCGGGCTTGGGCGGGCGTGCGCACGGTCAGGCCGCGTCCTTGTCCTTGTCGGCGTGCTCGTCGGTGAAGTTGTCGGCGAAGCCCTTCACGGCGTCCTTGAGGGCGTCGCCCTCGGGCAGCTTGCCGCTGGAGCGGATGGTGTCGAGCAGGTCGGCGTGGCGGGTGCGCATGTACTCGAGCAGCTCGCTCTCGAACTTGCGCACCGACGCCACCGAGACGGCGTCGAGGAAGCCGGCCGTGCCGGCGTAGATGGACACCACCTGCTCCTCGACCGGCGACGGCGAGTTCAGGTTCTGCTTGAGCAGCTCGGTGAGCCGGTAGCCGCGGTCGAGGTAGCCCTGGGAGATCTTGTCGAGCTCGGAGCCGAAGGTGGCGAACGCCTCCAGCTCTCGGAACTGGGCCAGGTCGATCTTCATGGTGCCGGCCACCGACTTCATGGCCTTGATCTGGGCGGCGCCGCCCACCCTCGACACCGAGATGCCCACGTTGATGGCGGGGCGCACACCGGCGTTGAAGAGGTCGCTCTCCAGGTAGATCTGGCCGTCGGTGATGGAGATCACGTTGGTGGGGATGTAGGCCGACACGTCGCCCGCCTTGGTCTCGATCACCGGCAGGGCGGTGAGGGAACCTGCGCCGCGGTCGTCGCTGAGCTTGGCGGCCCGCTCGAGCAGGCGGCTGTGGAGGTAGAACACGTCGCCCGGGTAGGCCTCGCGGCCCGGGGGGCGGCGCAGCAGCAGGGCCACCTGGCGGTAGGCCTCGGCCTGCTTCGACAGGTCGTCGTAGACGACGAGGGCGTGCTCGCCGTTCTCCATCCAGTGCTGGCCGATGGCGCAGCCCGAGTAGGGGGCGAGGAACTTGAACGGGGCGGCGTCGTCGGCGGGGGCGTTGACCACGACCGTGTACTCCATGGCGCCGAACTTCTCGAGGGTGGCCACCGTCTGGGCGACGGTGGAGCCCTTCTGGCCGATGGCGACGTAGATGCACTTCACGCCGAGTCCGCGCTGGTTCAGGATCGTGTCGATGGCGACGGTGGTCTTGCCCGTCTTGCGGTCGCCGATGATGAGCTCGCGCTGGCCCCGCCCGATCGGCACCATGGCGTCGATGGCCTTGATGCCGGTCTGCAGGGGCTCGTGCACCGGCTGGCGGCCGGTGATGCCGGGGGCCTGCACCTCGAGGCGGCGGGTGATGTCGGAGCCGATGGCGCCCTTGCCGTCGATGGGCTGGCCGAGGGCGTCGACCACCCGGCCGATGAGGGCGTCGCCCACCGGCACCGACAGGATGCGGCCGGTGGCCCGCACCGCCTGGCCCTCCTGGATGTGGGCGACCTCGCCGAGGATCACGGCGCCGATCGACTCTTCGTCGAGGTTGAGCGCCAGGCCCACGATGCCGCCCTCGAACTCGAGTAGCTCGTTGACCGCCGCGTCGGGCAGGCCGGACACGCGGGCGATGCCGTCGCCGACCTCCACGATGCGGCCCACCTGGGCCGACGACATGGAGGGCGTGAAACCCTCCAGCCGCTTGCGCAGGGCGGCGGTGATGTCGTCGGGGTTGATGCTGAAGCCGTTGCCCTCGTCTGCCATGTCCTAAATCGCTTCCTTCAGTTGGTCGAGGCGGTGGCGCACGGAGCCGTCGAGCACCGTGTCGCCGATGCGGGCGATCACGCCGCCCAGGACGCTGGGGTCGACGATCGCTTTCACAGTGACGGACTTGCCGGTGGCGGTCGACAGGGCGGCGGCCAGGCGCTCGATGGTGGCGGCATCGAGGCTGATGGCGGCCCGGACCTCGGCCACCACCTGTTGGCGGTCCGCGGCGGCCCGCTCGATCAGCTTGTCGATGATGGCGGGCAGGTCACGGCCACGACCGGCGGCAACCACGAACGACACCAGGGCGGTGGTGATGGGCGCGGCCCGCCCGCCGAGCAGGTCCTCCACGATGCCGAGGCGGCGCTCCACCGGGATCACCGAGTCGGTGAGGGTCGAGCGCAGCTGCTCGTTGGCCTCGAACGTGCGGGCCACCTTGAACAGCTCGTCCTCCACCGTCTCAAGGGCTCCCTCGGCGCGGGCCACCTCGAAGAGGGCGGCGGCGTATGCGTCGACCCGGTCGCTCATGACGAGGCTGGCTCGCTGCTGCCGACCGAGCTGATGTAGCTCTCGATGATGCGCATGTTGGCCTCGCGGTCGAGGTTGGCCTCCACGACCTTCTCGGCCAGCTCGATGGCCAGGGCGCCCACGTTGGTGCGCAGGTCGGCGAGGGCCCGCTCCTGGGCGGACGCGATGTCGTCGCGCGCCCGCTGGCGAAGCTCGGCCACCTCGGTCTCGGCCCGCTGCATGAGGTCCCGCCGGAGCTGGTCGGCCGTCTGACGGGCCTCTTCGATGATGCGGTTGGACTCGTTGCGGGCGTCGGCCAGCTGGCGCTGGTAGTCGGCCAGCACGGACTGTGCCTCCGTCTTCACCCGGTCGGCCTCGTCGAGGTTCTCCCGGATCTTGTCGGCCCGGGCGTCCATCGACTTCTTGAGCGCCGGGTAGGCGAACTTCATCATGGCGAAGACCAGGACGGTGAACGAGATGATGCCCCAGACGAGCTCGGACGTCTCGGGGAGGATCGGGCTGGGCGCCTCGTGGCAGTCGGCCGGCTTGGCGCCGCCCTCCAGCTTCTCGATGCACTCCTCGGATTCGTGGGAGATCTCGGCGTGCTCCTCGGTGGGCTCCTCCTGGGCGGACGCCACGGAGCTGAACCCGGCCACCGTGAGCCAGGCGAGGAGGGCGGCTGCGGCCGCCGCCCGTGCGATGCCCCGACGCGGGGCCGTGCGCTCCATCAGCCCGAGATGATGAACGCGAGGACGAACCCGAACAGGGCGAGCGCCTCGGTGAAGGCGATGCCCAGGAACATGGTGGTTCGCACCATGCCTGCCGACTCCGGCTGGCGGGCCATGGCCGTGATGGCGTTGCCCACCACGATGCCGATGCCGATGCCGGGGCCGATTGCCGCCCCGCCGTAGACGATGCCTCGACCGACGGCCGTGAGGCCGGCGACGAGCTCGCCCGGGTCCTGCTCTGCCAACATCATTGCCATACCCACTTCTGGCCTCCTAGTGCCTAGTGCTCGGGATGCATTGCGCCGCCGATGTACACGGCGGCGAGGATGGTGAAGATGAACGCCTGCAGGACTGCGACCAGCACCTCGAAGCCGGTGAGAGCGATGAGGAGACCACCCGGGAGCACGGCGCCGACATAGGTGGCCTCGAACAGGGCGGTGGCGATGACGGCGAAGCTCACGAGCAGGAGGTGGCCGGCGAGCATGTTGGCGAAGAGCCGGACCGCCAGCGACAACGGCCGCACGATGAGCGTCGAGACGAGCTCGATGGGCGTGACGAGGATGTACAGGGCCTTGGGGACGCCAGGGGGGAAGAGCATCGACTTGAAGTAGCCGAAGAAGCCCTGCTTCTTGATGCCGACGAAGTTGAAGATGACCCAGACGAGAATGGCCAGGAAGGCGGGAATCGCCATCCGGGCGTTCACCGGCATCTGCGCCACCGGGATGATCCCCCAGATGTTGGTGACGAAGATGAAGCTGAAGAGCGTGAGCAGGAACGGGGTGAAGTACAGGCCCTCGGGGCCCATTGTCTGGAGGATGATCCCCTCCTGCACGAACTCCACCACCGTCTCGGCGAAGTTCTGCACGCCCGTGGGGACGAGCTGGCCCTTGCGACCCGCCACGAAGTACATCGTGAAGACGAGCACGGCCGAGATGAGGGCGAGCAGCACCACCTTGTTCACGGCGAAGGCGCCGTCGCCGAAGATCGTGGGCCACTCGATCAGGTGACTGATCGGGGGGAATTCGAGGGCGAGCAAAGCCAAGGGTCAGCTCCGTCCGGAAGGTGGCTTGAGGCCGGGGTAGGCGAGGGATAGCGAGATCTGGCGGGTCTCCCACCACAGGAGGCCCAGCTGGGTGACGACGATGGTGAGGCCGAGGGGCAGCAGCTCGACCCACGACATGTCCTTCACGGCCCACACGGCGAGCGTGATGACCGCCATGCGGACGGCGTAGCCGCCCGCAGCCACGCCGGCGAGGACGCCGAGCGACTTCCTGGCCGCCCACCGCATCAGGGCGGCGGAGGCGAGCAGGTTGGCGAGGACGAGGACGAGCGCGTAGGCCGTGGACAGGGCGCCGTCGACGCCCCACACGAGCGCGCCGAGCACCACCACTACGGGGGCCACGGGCAGGCCCCGGCGCACCATGTCGGTGGCCATGTCCCACTCCACCTGGGGAGCGGCGGTGGGTGTCGCGGCGGGGGCCGTGCTCACGGGCGTCGTCCGCCGGAGGCGAGCGAACGGCCCCAGGGGGTGTCGGCCTCCTGCTCGCGCATGGCGACCTCGTAGGCGAAGTAGGCCCGGACCACGACGCCCACGAAGGCGAAGGTGGCCAGCACCACCATGAACAGCGGCTCGGTGGAGAACACGCCGTCGAGCACGCGGCCGAGAAGGGCGAAGATCGCGGGCGCGGCCACGAACTCGACGGCACGCGTGAGCGTGTCACCGAACCCGTTGTACAGCGCTCGCTTCTCGCGCAGGTCCAACCTGTCAGCCCCTCTTGTCCCGCTCCGGCCCCGTGGAACGGCCTTGTGAAGCGGTTCGCAATCTACGGTCCGCCCGACGCAAGCCGCAAGTTCGGGTACATGGGTTCGTGACCTTGTGCTGCCGGAGGTCATCGACCCTCGGCCTCCCGCCGGCGGTCGGCCAGCTCCACCACGTCGGCCAGCCTGGGCTTCGCCGCCGCCGCCGCCGCGTTGGCGAGGCGGTCGTCCGCCTCGGCCCGGGCCTCGGCCTCCTCCTCGGCCCGCTGGCGGACCCCGGGGTGGAACAGCGTGTAGAGCGCCACGATCAGCCCGAGCCCGGCGAAGGGGATCACCGCCTGCCCCTCGTTCGTGAAGGTGGGGAGCAGGACGAGGCCCGACAGGATCGCCGTCCACGCCCACAGGATCACCACCGAACGGCGCTGGCCGTGGCCGAGGCGCATCAGCCGGTGGTGGAGGTGCTCCTTGTCGGGCGCCGAGATGCCGGCCCCGCGCACGGACCGGCGCACGATGGCGAACAACGTGTCGAGGATCGGGACGCCGAGCACGAACAGCGGGATGAAGATGGGGGCGAAGAAGAAGTAGGTCTGGCCGCTGAACTGGTCGGCCGTACGGCCCCCCACCATCATGGTCGAGGCGGCCATGAGCAGGCCGAGCAGCATGGAGCCGGCGTCGCCCATGATGATCCGGGCCGGGTGGAAGTTGTGGGGCAGAAAGCCGAGGCAGATGCCGCACGCCACCACTGCGACGAGGGGGCCGACGTTGCCGGGGGGCAGCAGGCCGGCGTTGGACAGGCGGTCGCCGTAGATGAAGAAGGCGGCGGCGGCGATGGCCACGATGCCGGCGGCCAGGCCGTCGAGGCCGTCGATGAGGTTGATGGCGTTGGCGATGGCGACCAACCACAGCACCGTGAGCAGCGGCGCCAGGTCGGGCGAGATCGACACGATGTCGAGGAACGGGACCCGGAAGTAGAACATCGTGACACCGAGGAACGACAGGATCGACCCGGCCAGCACCTGCCCTGCGAGCTTGGCCGGGGCCGACACCTCCCGGAGGTCGTCGACCAGGCCGACCACGAAGATCACGGCGGCAGCGACGACGACCCCGAGGGGTTCGGACGACTCGAACACCTCGCCGAACTGGCCCAGCTGCGACGCCACGAACATGGCCAAAAGGACCGCCCCGAACATGGCAGCCCCGCCGGCCGTGGGCAGGGGCCGGGTGTGGATGTGGCGGTCGTCGGGGAGCACGACCGCCCCGAACCGGACGGCAAGGCGGTGCACGGCGAAGCCGAGCACCCAGGTTGTGAGGGCGGCGACGGCCAGCACAACCCCGTAGCCCGCCATGTCAGGGCGCCGGGTAGGGAGGGAACTTCGAGCACAGGGCGCCGACCTCGTCGCGCACCGACCCGAGGGCGGCGACGTCGGCCCGGTCGCGCAGGGCCCGTCCGATGAAGGCGGCGATGGTGCCCATCTCCGGCTCGGCCATGCCCGTGGTGGTGACTGCCGCCGCGCCGATCCGCAGCCCGCTCGTCACGAACGGTGAACGCGGGTCGCCCGGGATCTGGTTCTTGTTGAGCGTGATCCCGGCCTGGTCGAGAGTCTCCTGCGCCTCCTTGCCGGTGAGGTCGGGGTCGAAGGTGCGCAGGTCCACCAGCATGAGGTGGTTGTCGGTACCCCCCGAGACGATGCGGAAGCCCTCCTCCGCCAGTGCCCGGGCCAGGGCCTGGGCGTTGCGGACGATCTGCGCCGCGTACTCCTTGAATTCGGGCTGGGCCGCCTCCCGGAAGGCCACCGCCTTGGCCGCGATGACGTGCTCGAGGGGCCCGCCCTGCAGGCCCGGGAACACCGCCTTGTCGATGGCCTTGGCGTGCTCAGCGGTGGAGAGGATGCAGCCGCCCCGGGGCCCACGCAGGGTCTTGTGGGTGGTGAAGGTGACGATGTCGGCCACCGGCACCGGGCTCGGGTGGGCGTCGCCGGCGATGAGGCCGGCGATGTGGGCGGCGTCGAACACGAAGAGGGCACCGACCTCGTCGGCGATGGCCCGCAGGGGGGCGGGGTCGATGATGCGGGGGTAGGCGGTGGCGCCTGCCACGATCATCTTCGGACGGTGCTCGAGGGCGAGGTCGCGGAGCTGGTCGAGGTCGAGGCGCTCGTCGCTCTCGGTGACGCCGTAGGAGACGAACCTGTAGATGCGGCCGCTGAAGTTGACCGGCGAGCCGTGGGTGAGGTGGCCGCCCTGGTCGAGGCGCATGCCCAGCACGGTGTCGCCAGGCTCCAGCAGGGCCAGGTAGGCGGCCATGTTGGCGTTGGCGCCCGAGTGGGGCTGCACGTTGGCGTGGTCGGCGGCGAACAGGGACTTGGCTCGTTCGATGGCCAGGCTCTCGGCCTCGTCGACCACCTGGTTGCCGCCGTAGTACCGCTTGCCGGGGTAGCCCTCGGCGTACTTGTTGGTGAGCACCGACCCGGTGGCCTCGAGCACCGCCGGCGACGTGAAGTTCTCCGACGCGATGAGCTGGAGGGTGGTCCTCTGGCGCTCCAGCTCCCGGTCGAGGATCGAGAACAGTTCGTCGTCCCGCCCAACCGTCACTGGCTGGCCTCGATCGCCGCGATCTGGTCGATGCGGGGCTGATGGCGGCCGCCCTGGAACTCGGTGTCGAGCCACAGCGCCAGGATCTCGTCGGCCAGCCCGGTCGCGACGATCCGTGCGCCGATGGCCAGGACGTTGGCGTCGTTGTGCTCACGGGAGAGGCGTGCCGTGTACAGATCGTTGCAGAGCGCGGCCCGCACACCGTGGACCTTGTTGGCGGCGATCTGCTCGCCCTGGCCGCTGCCGCCCAGCACGATGCCGCGATCGGCCGTCCCGTCGACCACGGCCCTGCCGACGCCGGCGCAGATGGCGGGGTAGTCGACGGGCTGCTCGCTGTCGGTGCCGTGGTCCTCCACCGTGTGGCCGAGCTTCTCCAGGGTGGCGACCAGGTGCTGCTTCAGCGCGAAGCCGGCGTGGTCGGCCCCGATGGCGATTCTCATCTGCGTTCTCCTCCGGCGGACGCCTGGCCCCAGGCCAGGTCCACCAACTGGTCGGTGAGTGCTTCGATCTCTGCCGCCGTGCGGCTGTAGACCGCGGCGTTACGCCCGATGGGGTCGGCCACGTCGTCGTCGTCCGAGTCGCCCAGGATGTCGGTGGTGCTGCGGCCGGCGTGCAGCTTGGCCAACCACTCGTCGAGGGGTTGGTCGGGCGCCCTGGGCCCGACGGAGGCGGCCCGGCGGACGATCTCCTTCATGGTGAACGCCTTGGGCCAGACGTCCTGGCCGAGCACAGCGACGTCGCGCACGTGCTCGCGGGCCATGGCGATGATGAGGTCGGCCCCCCGGGCCATCCCCGGCGTCAGCCGGCGGCTGCGGTGGCCGGACGTGTCGTGGCCGAGCGCCCGCATGGCGGTGACGCCGTCAGCGGTGGCCGGCGTGTCGACGAACAGGCGTCCAGCCGAGTGGACACAGGCGTCCACGCCCAGGTCAGTCAGCCGTTGACGGAGGAAGGCCTCGGCCATGGGCGAGCGGCAGATGTTGCCGGTGCAGAGGACGAGGATGTCGACGATGGCGGCGAGTCTATGGTTTCAGCCTGGCCGGGGCCCCAACGAAGGCCCCGCCGTTGCCCGTTCCTACCGGTGAAACGGCGCGAAATTCGCACCGTTCTGCCGACGAGAACGGCCGGGTGGGTCAGGCGCCGGCGGCGGCGAGGACGTCGGCCCACGGGAGGCGGCCCTCGCGGAGGAGCCTGGGCTCCTCGCCGGTGCAGTCCACGACGGTGGACGGGGCGCCGGCGCAGGGCCCGCTGTCGAGGATGACGGCCAGGGCGTCGCCGAACACCGTGTCGACCTCGGCCGCCGTGGTGAGGGTGGGCTCCCCGTGCAGGTTGGCGCTGGTGGTGGCGATGGGGCCCTGCGCCCGGCACAGGGCGAGGGGGACGGGGTGGGCCGGGCAGCGCACACCCACGGTGGCCTCGTCGGTGCCGAGGTCGGCCCGCAGGTCGGACCGGCGGGGCAGCACCAAGGTGAGCGCCCCCGGCCAGAACGACGCCATCAGCCGGCGGGCCGAACGGGGGACGGCGGTGGCCAGGTCGAGCGCCTGACCCTCGTCGGCCACGAGGACCGGGAGGTCGACCTCACGCGGCCGGCGCTTGAGGAGGAACAGCCGGTCGGCGGCGCCGATCGAGAACGGATCGACGGCGAGCCCGTACACGGTGTCGGTGGGCAGACCGATCACCCGGGCCGACACCAGCGCCCGCACGGCCTGGTCGACGGCGGCCGAAGGCGGCGGATCGCCGAGGGCGGGCACGACCGGCACCCCTCAGACCCTACCCACGAGGACCCGCGCCCGCCCGGCCAGGTCAGGCCGCACGTCGACAGGATCGAACCCGGCGTCACGGGCCAGCTCGACGGCGGCCGCCCGCTGGTGGGGAGCGATCTCCACCACCAGGGCACCGGGGCGGGCCAGCCACCGGGGGGCGGCCTCGACAATGGCGGCGATCTGCTCCAGCCCCGTCGGGCCCGACACCAGGGCGGCCCGCGGCTCCCAGTGGGCGACCTCGGGCGCCAGGTCGTCCAACTCCGCCTCGGCGACATACGGCGGGTTGGCCACCACGAGGTCGATCCGGCCCCGCAGGATGGGCGGCAACGGCTCGAACCACGACCCCTCGACAAGGCGGACGCGGGCGCCGGCCCGGCCCAGGCCGGCCAGGTTTGCCCGCGCCACGGCGAGGGCGTCGGGCGAGCGGTCGACGGCCCACACCTCCACGCCGGCCATTTCCCTCGCCAGTGACAGGGCGATGGCGCCCGAACCCGTGCCCAGGTCGAGGGCCACCGCGGAGGTTCGGGCCAGGTGGCGCAGCTCCGCCATGGCGACCTCCACCACCACCTCCGTCTCGGGCCGGGGGATGAGCACCCGGCTGTCCACGTAGAGGTCGAGGGTGCGGAAGCCCCAGGCGCCCAGGACGTACTGCAGCGGCTCGCCGGTGGCCCGACGTTCGACCATCTTCTCGAAGTGGGCGGCCGCCCGGATGGTGACGGCGTCGTCGAGGCGCAGGTGGTGCTCGGCGCCGTCGAAGCCCGACGCCCGCTCCACGATCCGGCGGGCGTCGTTGGGCGACCCCAGCCGCGCCCGGGCCTCGCCCAGCAGCTCCCGCCACGACACCGTGACCGCCGGCTCCCCGTCCGCCCCGCCGTCCTCCTCGATGCTCACGCCTACCGGCTTCCCAACGCCTTCTGGGCGCGGAATCGCGCCCTGTGGCGCCCGATTCCGCGGCCGGAACGCACTGGCGCCGGAGTCGGCCCGGTCATTCCCCGCTGAGCTGGCGGGCGCGCTCGTCGCTCAGGAGCGCCTCGGTGAGATCGTCCAGCTCCCCCATCAGCACCTTGTCGAGCTTGTAGAGGGTGAGTCCGATGCGGTGGTCGGTGACCCGGTTCTCCTTGTAGTTGTACGTGCGGATCTTCTCGGAGCGACCGCCACCGCCCACCTGGCTGCGGCGCTGCACGGACTGCTCGGCCTGCTGGCGGTCCTGCTCGGCCTTGAGCATCCGGGCCCGGAGCACCTGCATGGCCTTGGCCCGGTTCTGGATCTGGCTCTTCTCGTCCTGCATGGCGACGACGAGCCCGGTGGGCAGGTGGGTGATGCGCACGGCCGAGTCGGTGGTGTTCACCGACTGCCCGCCCGGCCCGGTGGACCGGTAGACGTCGATCTTGAGGTCATTGGGGTCGATGGCCACGTCGACCTCCTCCGCCTCCGGCAGCACGGTGACGGTGGCCGACGACGTGTGGATGCGGCCCTGCGACTCGGTGGCCGGCACCCGCTGCACCCTGTGGGGGCCGCCCTCGTGCTTCATTCGGGTCCACACGGCGTCGCCCTTGAGCAGAAAACTGACCTCGTTGAAGCCGCCCTTGTCGGACGCGTCGGCGCCCAGGATCTCGTGGCGCCAGCCCATGCGGTCGGCGTTGCGGATGTACATGTCGAACAGGTCCTTGGCCCACAGGTTGGCCTCCTCGCCACCCTCGGCCCCCCGGATCTCGACGATGACGTTCTTGTCGTCGTTGGGGTCACGGGGCAGGAGCAGGACCTTGAGCTCGGAGTCGAGGGCGACGATGACGGCCTCCAGCTCGGCCACCTCGGCCTCGAGCAGGGCCCGGTCGTCGCCGGTGGCGTCGGCCAGCATCTCGCGGCCGGCCTCGAGGTTCTGGGTGGTCTCCCGGTACCGGCGGTAGGCGTTGACCACCGGCTCCAGCTCCTTGAGCCGGCGCCCGGTGTCGCGCAGGGCGTGCTGGTCGGTGAGCACGGCCGGGTCGTTCATGCGCTCCGCCGCCCGGGCGTACTCGTCCTCCAGCCCAGCCAGTCGCTCCAGCACGTACGAAGGGTATTCGCCTTCGGAAGCCGAGCTTCCTTGGCGAGCGGCGCGGGTGGCCAGCCGCCCTGGCGGAACGAAACGCCGCTCGGCTACAGGACCCGCCAGTCCCCCGGCAGTGCCAGCACCTCGGCGGGGTCGACGAGAGCGGCGGCGAGGGAGCGGGTGAGGGGGTGGTCGTCGACCTCGGGCACCACGAGCACGAGGCGGGCGTCCCGGCCGCCGGTGAGGCGGGCGTCGGCGGCGGCGGGGACGAGGTCGACGTCGATGCCGGTGGAGCACACCACCACGAGCGGCCGGCCGTCGAGGTCGACACCGGTGGCCGGCGCCGGCGCCAACTGGCGCAGGTCGGTGCGCTCCACCGGCGAGGGGGCGGGCGTGAGCCGGGCGGCGCCCGCCAGGTCGGGACGGCGGACGAGGATGGCCCGCATCCAGCGCTCACCGGCCAGCTGGTTCACCTGGTGGGTCGGGGCGTCGGGCCGGCGGACGTCGTGCACGGCGGCGACGGCGTCGGCCAGCGCCTTCGCGGTGGGAACGTCGCCATGCACCATGCGGTGGGCCTCCCGGTCGAAGGCGCCCACCCCTACCTCGAGGCGGGTGCCGTCCTCGTCGGTGACGACCCGGGCCACCTCGAGCCCGAGCACCTCGGCCCGCAGCACGCCCCGCTCCAGCACGCAGTCGGCCCCGCTGTCGACGATCAGCTGCTGGAAGGGGTGAAACCGCGCCGGGATGAGCGGCTCCCGCTCCGCCGGATCGGGCCCGGCCCGCTCAACGGCCCGGCCCTCCACCCGCCACACCACCGGCGGGTCGGCGAACTGCGAGGCCCGGCGGGCCAGCACGCCGGCGGCCTCCTCGACCAGGACGTGCAGCTCGCGCAGGTCCGCCTGGCGGCCCCAGGCCAGCGCGCCGCCGAGCGCCCGCTCGGGGCGCTCCTGGGCCAGGACCCAGCCGGTGCCGTCACGGCGCGCCACCGCCCCGCCCGGGAACCCGGCAAGCTCGGGGTCGGGGCCCGGCCACCGGCCGGACACCAACACCCGCAGCTTGGCCTGCAGGACGGACTGGCGCTGGGCGGTGTCCAGCGGGCTGCGCTACTTCTTGGCCGGGCGGCGGCCGTAGCGGCGCTCGAAGCGCTCGACCCGGCCACCGGTGTCCACCAGCTTCTGCTTGCCCGTGAAGAACGGGTGGCACTCGTTGCACAGCTCGCTGCGCAGGTCGGCCTTGGTGGAGCGGGTGGTGAAGGTGTTCCCGCAGGAGCACTTCACCGATGTCTCGACGTAGTTGGGATGGATGTCGGCCTTCACGGTGCCTCTTCTCGTGGATCGGTGCGGCGATGATGGTAGACGGCTCGACCGCCTACACGGGAACCGTCGGGCCCTTGGCGATCTCCGCCAGGAACTCGTCGTTGCTCTTGGTGGTCTTGATCTTCTCCATCAACAACTCCAGACCGGCCGCATGGCTTCCCTCGGTGCCGAGGGCCTGGAGCACCCGGCGCAGCTTCCAGACCTGCTGGAGCTGCACCCGCTCGAACAGCAGCTCCTCGTGGCGGGTGGACGAGCCGTTGACGTCGATGGCCGGGTAGATCCGGCGCTCGGCCAGGCGCCGATCGAGGCGCAGCTCCATGTTGCCGGTGCCCTTGAACTCCTCGAAGATCACCTCGTCCATGCGCGAGCCGGTCTCCACCAGGGCGGTGGCCAGGATGGTGAGGGAGCCACCCTCCTCGATGTTGCGGGCGGCGCCGAAGAAGCGCTTGGGCGGGTAGAGAGCGTTGGCGTCGACACCGCCGGACAGGATGCGGCCCGAAGCGGGAGCGGCCAGGTTGTACGCCCGGGCCAGGCGGGTGATGCCGTCGAGGACGATCACCACGTCCTTGCCCCTCTCCACCAGCCGCTTGGCCCGGTCGATGGCCAGTTCGGCCACCGCCGTGTGCTCCTCGGACGGCCGGTCGAACGTGGAGGCGACCACCTCGCCCTTCACCGAGCGTCGCATGTCGGTGACCTCCTCGGGCCGCTCGTCCACCAGCAGCACCATGAGGTGCACGTCGGGGTTGTTGGCCTCGATGGAGTGGGCGATCTGCTTGAGGACGGTGGTCTTGCCGGCCTTCGGGGGCGACACGATGAGGCCGCGCTGGCCCTTGCCGATGGGCGAGATGAGGTCGACGATGCGCGACACCATGTTGGACTGGTCCCCGGCCACCTCGAGGCGCAGCTTTTCGTCGGGGAACAGCGGGGTGAGGTCCTCGAAGCGGGGACGCTGGCGGGCCTCGTCGGGCGTGAGCCCGCTCACCGTGTCGATGCGCACGAGCGCCGGGTACTTCTCGCTGCTGCCGGCGGGGCGGCTGGCGCCCTCCACGTGGTCGCCCTTGCGCAATGCGAAGCGGCGCACCTGGCTGATCGAGACGTACACGTCCCTGGGCCCGGCGAGATAGCCGCTGGTGCGCAGGAAGCCGTAGCCCTGGTCGTTCAGGTCGAGGAGGCCGGCCACCGGGACCGGCTCGCCCGAGAACTGCTGCTCCTGGACGGGCGCCGACGGCTGCATCTCGCGCTCGCCGGGCTTGTCCGACCGGTCGCGGCCACGCCGCCGACGGCTGCGCCGGTTGGCCGGGTCGAGGTTGCTCTGCTGGTCCTGCTGGCCCGGTCCCTGCTGGCGTGGCGGGCCGCCGGGACCGCCCTGGTTGCCCTGCGCCGTGGGGCTGCCCTGGCCGGGCTGATACTGGGCCTGGCCGTTGCCCCGGTCGCGGGGCTGGTTGTTGTCGCGCCACTGGCCCTGGTCGCGGCTCGTGCCCTGTTGCTGCTCACGATGGTGGATGTCCCGGGGCTGATAGCCCCCGTCGCCGTTGCCCCGCTCGGCGGCCGGGCGGGCCTCGTCGGCACCCTCGTCGGCGGCATCGGCGTCGTCGTCGTCATCGCCCTCGTCGCCCAAGGACGGGGCGGGTGCATCGGTCCGCTCGGTGCCGGCATCAGCCGCTGCGCCTCCCGCCGGAAGGTCGCGGGCCTGGGCGCCGACGGCGGGCGCAGCTCCGACCGCCACTTCGCCGCCCGTTTCGGACGAGCCGTTCGGGGCGGCCGCCCTGGAGCGCGGCCGGGCCGGGGGCGCGGCGGTGTCCTCCTCGACGCCCGTCGCCCGCAGGATGTTGCTCACCAGGGTGGCCTTGGCCGCACGGGCCGAGGGCTTCAGGCCGAGCGCTGCCGCGATGGCGTGGAGCTCTTCGCGCTCCTTGCCCTCCAGGACCGAGCGCTCCAGCTGCTGCTCTGCGGTCATCGTGCTCCTTGCTTGCTCGCAACCGTGCCAGGCACGGTCGCTTGCGGAACGGACTCGATGGCCTGGTTGAACACCAGGTCGATCACCCGGGTGAGGGTGACATCGAGGTTGTCGGACGGAACGGTCGGGACCCCGTGCTCGAGAGCCAGGGACTTGACGTACTTCTGCTGCTTGCGAATGTTGGCGAAGTAGTCGAGGTACCGCTCGGACGGGCGGTTGCGCACCTCGTGGGCCCGGATGAGGAAGTGGCTGCGGTGCAGGTCCTCGTCGTCGACGGTGACGACGAGCGACACGACGACGGCCCGGCCCTCGAACCGGCTGTGGTCGATGAAGCCCGGCACCAGGTGGGCGCCCTCGAGGATCAGGTCGGTGCCCTCCTCGGCGGCCCGGGAGATGAGCGCCTCCACCCCGACCGCGACGGCCGAGGCCTGCTCGCCGAAGCCGATGAGCACCGGGTCGGCGCTGCGCGGCAGCGGGCGGCGCACCAGGCGGGCGGCGTCGAACGAGGAGGTGTGGATCGTCGGCATGATCTCCTTGCTGAACATCGACCGCATCACCTCCCGGATGGCGTCGGTGGGGATCACCCGGGTGATGCCGAGCCGGTTGGCCAGCATGGTGGCGATGGTGGACTTGCCCACGCCGGTGGCCCCGCCGAGGAGCACCACAAGGGGCCGGTCGAGCTTGGCCAGCAGCTGCCACTTCGAGAACGACAGCGCGTAGCGCTCGCCCACCTCGTGCTCGAGCACCTCGAGCACCAGCTCGGTGAGGTCGCCCGGCGAGATGACCTCGTCGCCGAGGAGGCGCAGCCGGCCCTCGACGACCTCGGCCACGTGGAACGCCCGTGCCGGGGCCAGCCCGGTCGCCATGATCCGCGACGCCATAAGGCCCTTGGAGTACGGCAGGCCGTACTCCTGGCCGCCGACACTCATGCGGCGCGGGCCGGTCGTGGGCGCCGGCGGGAGGGATCCAGGAGAGGTGTCGATGTCAGGCTCGCGATTCGGAGGCAGCGGGGATCAGGAGGAGAAGCGCCGGGCGGCCAGGTCGGCGACCTCGGCCGCCAACTCGTCGAACGAGCCGTCGCCGCTGATCGTCTCCACCCGGTTGTCACAGAAGACCACGTCCATCCCTCTCTGGAGGGCGAGCTTTGCAGCCACGTCGATCGCCGCCGCCTTCAACTCGACGACGAGGACCTCGGCGTCTCCCGCACCCGCCAGGTCCGCCTCCAGCAGCGGGCGGTTGGCCAGATTGTGGGAGGAGCCGACGACCCGTGCCCCGTGCTCGTGTTCAAGATGTGCCGCCAAGTGGGCTCTGGCGGCTGGTGGTGCAGTGGTTGCGTAGAAGACGCGGCGCCCGGAGATCGGAGCAAGAGGGGTTGGCCGGAGGATCACACGCACGATCCGGGGAGCGGCCGACACCCCTTGCACCAGTCTCCCGACGTCGCCCTCGAACGAGGCACGGAGACCCGAGGCCGCAAGCGATGTTGCGCCAATGGTAACCACGATCAGGTCGGCGAGCAACACGCGGTAGGCACCGAGGTGGCCGGTGACCAGCTCCGGGTCGGCCGTGAACGGCACGACCAGGACGGTTGCGTCGGCGTGCACGGGCGGGATGCACTGGCCGCTGCCCTCGAGCACCAGCAGCGACTCCGGGCGCCCGTTCGCCAGCGCGATCCCGGCGGCCAGGTTGGCGTCGGCCGGCGCGCCGGCCATGCCCCCGCCGCAGCGGCGCGTGCCGACGGTGGCCACGCCCGACATCACCGCGTCCTCCAGGTGGTCGCTGGCGGCATGGCGCCCCGAGTCGGCGAGGGCCACCAGGCCGGTGGGGCTGAGGTCGAACGTAGCGGGGTCGACCAGCTCCGGCTCGGCCGGGCCGCCGCGCCCCATGGCCACGACCACGGGCGGCGTGCCCCGGTCCCGCAGGAGCCGGGCCAGATGGGCGCTGACGGCCGTCTTGCCGGTGCGCTTCCCGGTGCCGATCACCGCGACCGAGGGCTTGGTGGCGAGATGCGGGCGGGGCGGCGGGTCGAACCGGAAGTCCGCGCCCGCGTACGAGGCGCCGGCGGCGAGGGCCCGGGCCACCAGGCGCAGGCGCGTGCGGGCGTCGAGCACCGGCTCGTCCGACAGGTCGAACACGAGGTCCGGGCGGTGCTCGGCCAGGCCGGCCCGCAGGGCCGCGTCGGGTGAATCGCCCGTGACGACCGGCACGCCGTAGTCCGGACCTGCCGAGCCGACCTTCTCGGTGCCGCCCAGCAGCGCGGCGCCGACGACGGTCGCCCCCCCGAACCTTTCGGGCAATCGGCGTATGGCGTCCACCACCACCGGTGGGTAGTGCTCACCGTCGACGAGGGCGAGGATGCGCGTCGGGGCGCTGTCGGAGAAGGAGTTGGAGGCGACGACGACCGAAATGTAACTGTCCGCCGCCCGGCGCGGGGCGGCGGACGTTCAGATCGCGTCGACGGCGCGGGCGAACGACCGCCGGGCGGCGACCTGTGTCACGAGGAGGACGGCGACCCCGACGGCCACGGCCTTGGCCACGGGCTCGAGCGTGAGCGGGCCGGTGACGAGGGCGCGGGCGGCGTCGACCATGTAGGTGAACGGGTTCCAGGCCGACGCCGTCCGCACCCACGCCGGCAGGAGGCTCTCGGGCACGAACTGGGTGGACAGGAACTGCAGTGGCAGGAACAGCGGCGCCAGCGCCAGCGGGGCCTGTGCGTTGCGGGTGGTGAGGGCGACCACGAAGTACAGCCCGCCGTAGGCCGCCGCCCACAGGATGAGCAGGCCGAACAGCCCCACGATGCCGAGGACCCCCTCGTTGACGTGCGTGCCGAGCAGAACGCCGACCACCAGCAGGGTCGCTCCCGCCGGCAGCACGCGCACCACGTCGAACAGCAGGCGGCTCACGAGCAGCGAGGACGGCTTGGCGTTGAGCAGCCGGAGGCGGTCGAGGAAACCCGACTGCATGTCGATCACCAGGCTGGTGGCGGCGTAGCCGACACCCGTCATGGCGGTGAGCATGATGATGGCCGGCGTCATCCATTCCGCGTAGTTCGTCGTGGGGAAGCCGGGTAGCCGGGTGACGACCGAGAGGGTCTTGGCCACCAGCACCATCATCGTCAGCGGGATCACGACGGGCAGGGCATACGCCAGTACCGGGTTGCGCAGGCCCTCGCGCAGGTTGCGCCCCAGCAGGAGCCGGACCTGCGCTACCGAGCCGGTCGACCCGCTCACCGGTTCGACCCGGAGGGCACGCCGATGCCCCGTCGGACGGCGGTGACCGCGCCGTTGTCGGCGGACCCGGCGCCGGACTCGATCTCGCTGCCGGTCAAGGTCACGAAGACGTCCTCCAGCGTGGCCGACCGGACCTCGAGGCGCTCGATGGCCGGGCCGAGCGCGGCCAGGCGGCCGACGAGGGCGGGCACGGCGGCGTCGCCGCCCGGCACGCTCAGGACCAGGCGACCGTCATCCGCCGTGGTGATCGATCCAGGCCCGATGGCCTGGCGCACCCGGGCCTCGGCATCGGCTCCGGCCACCCGCAGCCGCACGGTGGTGGCGCCGTGCTGCTCCTTGAGGGCGGCGGGCGACCCCATGGCGGCGATCTGCCCGCCGTGGACGATGGCGACCCGCTCGGCCAGCTCGTCGGCCTCGGCCAGGTACTGGGTGGTGAGGAACACCGTGGTGCCCCGCTCCCGCTGGCGGCGGATGAGGTCCCACAGGGCCCGGCGGCTCTGGGGGTCGAGGCCGGTGGTGGGCTCGTCGAGGAACAGGATCTCCGGGTCGCGCACGAGCGCCATGGCCACGTCGAGCCGGCGCCGCATGCCGCCGGAGTACCGGGCCGCGATGCGATCGGCGGCGCCGGACAGGCCGAACGTCTCGAGCAGCTCCGCCGCCTTCTGCCCGGCCGCCGAGGCGCTCGTGCCGGAGAGGCGGGACGCCAGCACCAGGTGCTCGCGGCCGGTCATCAGCTCGTCGAGAGCAGCGTCTTGGAGCGCGACCCCGAGGACCCGGCGCACGTTCGACGGCTCGGCGGCGACGTCCATGCCCAGCACGTGCGCCGACCCGCCGGTCGGGTGCAGCAGGGTTGTGATGATGCGCACGGTGGTGGACTTGCCGGCCCCGTTGCGGCCGAGGAAGCCGAAGATCTCGCCCCGGCCCACCTCGAAGCTGACGCCCCGCAGGGCCTCGACGCCGGCCGGCTCGTAGCGCTTGGCCAGGTCGCGGACCTCGATGGCGGCGGCGTCGGTCACCGCTGGCTAGAGGCCGAGTTCGGCCCTGATGGCGGCGCCGTCGGCGTCGACCGGGGTGGGGACGGCGATCTGGCCGATGGCGATATCAGGATCTTTCAGGCCGTGGCCGGTGAGCACGCACACCACTGTGGACCCGGCCGGGACGCCTGTCTTGAGGAGGCCGGCGACCGAGGCGGCCGACGCCGGCTCGCAGAAGACGGACTCCTGGGCAGCGAGGAACCGGTACGCCTCGAGGATCTCGTCGTCGGTGACCGCCGCGATGGTGCCACCCGACTCCGCCGCGGCGGCCGTGGCGCCGTACCACGACGCCGGCTTCCCGATCCGGATGGCGGTGGCCACCGTCTCGGGGTGGTCGATGGGGTGGCCCTCCACGATGGGCGCCGCCCCGGCCGCCTGGAAACCCATCATGGCCGGCAGCTTGGTGGACAGGCCGGCCGCCCTGTACTCGAGGTAGCCCTTCCAGTAGGCGGTGATGTTGCCGGCGTTTCCCACCGGGATGCAGTGGTAGTCGGGCGCCTCGCCCAGCACGTCGACGATCTCGAACGCGCCGGTCTTCTGGCCCTCGATCCGGAACGGGTTGACCGAGTTGACCACGTTGACCTTGGATGTACCGTCCAGCGACCTGACGATCTCCAGGGCGTCGTCGAAATTGCCGCGGATCTGGAGGATCTTGGCCCCGTGGATGAGGGCCTGGGCCAGCTTGCCGAGGGCGATGTGGCCGTCGGGGATGAGCACCGCGCAGGCCAGCCCGGCCCGGGCCGCGTAGGCGGCGGCCGAGGCCGACGTGTTGCCGGTGGACGCGCAGATCACCGTCCGGGCGCCGTCCTCGACCGCCTTGGTGATGGCGAGGGTCATACCCCGGTCCTTGAACGACCCCGTGGGGTTCAGGCCCTCGTACTTGAGGAACACCTTGGCGCCCACCCGCTCGCTCAGGCGGGGCGCCGGCAGCAACGGCGTGGCGCCCTCGCCGAGGGTGACGATGGGGGTGTCCTCGGACACGGGCAGGAAGTCCCGGTACTCCTCCACCACACCCCGCCAGTGGTGCTTCCCGGTCCGCCGTTCGGGCGCCGTCATTCGGGGCCGACCACCCGCAGCAGGCTGCCGATGCGCTTCACCGCGTCCAGGTGGCGCAGTCCCTGGATCGTGGCCTGCACGTCCTTCTCCCTCGCCGTGTGGGTGATGAACACGAGGCGGGCCTCGTCGCCCAGGCCCTCCTGCTCCATGGAGCGGATGGACACGCCGTGCTCGCCGAAGATGGTGGCCACGGCGGCCAGCACGCCGGGACGGTCCACCACGTCGAGGTTCAGGTAGAACTGCGAGGAAAGCTCGTCGACAGCCAGGAAGGTGCCGGCCCGCAGCGTGCCCGTACGCCCGCTGCCTCCCATGCGCCGGTTGTGGGCCGCGTCGACCAGGTCGCCCAGCACGGCGCTGGCGGTGGGCATGCCGCCCGCACCGCGGCCGTAGAGCATGAGCTCCCCCACCGCCTCACCCTCGATGAACACGGCGTTAAAGGAGTCGCGCACCGAGGCCAGCGGGTGGGTGGCCGGGATCATGGCGGGGTGGACCCGCACGGCCACCCGCCCGTCGATTCGTTCGGCGATGGCCAGCAGCTTCACCACGTAGCCGAGGCGACGGGCCACGCCGATGTCGGCCGGCGTGACGCCGCTGATGCCCTCGCGGTAGACGTCGCCGGCCACGACGGTGACGCCGAAGGCGATGCTGGCCAGGATCGCCGCCTTCGCTCCGGCGTCGAAGCCCTCGACGTCCGCCGTGGGGTCGCGCTCGGCGTACCCGAGGCTCTGGGCCTCCGACAGGGCGTCGCCGTAGGACGCCCCCTCCTCGGTCATGCGGGTGAGGATGTAATTGGTGGTGCCGTTGACGATGCCCATCACCCGAGTGATGTTCTCGCCGGCGAGGGACTCCCGCAGAGGCCGGATGAGCGGGATGCCGCCTGCCACCGACGCCTCGTAGAGCAGGTCCACGCCGGCCGTGGCGGCCGCCTCGAACAGCTCGGCGCCCACGTTGGCCAGCAGTTCCTTGTTGGCCGTGACCACGGGTTTGCCGTTCTTCAGGGCGGCGAGGACCAGGCGTCTGGCCGGCTCGATGCCGCCGATGAGCTCCACCACCACGTCGATGTCGGGGTCGTTCACGACCGAGTCGGCGTCGTGGGTGAGGCAGCCCTCGGGCAGCTCGACGGCGCGCTGGCGGGCCAGATTGCGGACCGCCACGCGGGCCACCTCGAAGCGCAGCCCGGTGCGCTGCGCGATTGCGTCCGGGTCGGACACCAGGAGCTGCACGAGCGCAGCGCCGACGTTGCCGCAGCCGAGCAGTCCGATCCTCACGGGGGAAGACGCGTTGACGTCCATGGCAGGACGCTAACGCCGATCCGACCGGACCCACCGGGACGACCGGGTCGCAGTGGGCGGGGTCGCAGTGGGCAGCCGGCGACTATTTCTGACGGGCGGACCTGGCGAGCAGGTCAAAGCCCGCTCGCCCGTCCGTTTTGTCGGCTTTCGTCCTCATCAGCTTTCCATGCGCCCGAAAACGTGCTCCGCTTTCCTCGTGCCTATGCCGCCAACCTCCGGCGCGCGCCGGTGACCGCCGAGCCGACCATTTCGGAGCGCCCGGTCGCGCCAGGCCCGAACCTGGCCCTGGTCCGGCTCCTCTGTGTGCTGGCGGGCCTGGCGGGCGCGCTCACGTTCGGGGCCGCCGCCGCGCTCTCGGCCCCGACCTGGCAGCACGTGTGGCCCACGCTGCTGTTCGGCGTCGGCATGGCGGGCCTGCAGATCGTGCCGCTGTCGGTGTCCCACGAGGGCCAGGGCGAGGCCATCCACCTGGAGGAGGCGTTCCTCGTCCCGATGGCGCTGTACCTCACGCCCGCCGAGTCGCTCGCCGTCGTGGCGACGGCCGTCCTGGTCGGCCAGGTGTGGCACCCGGCGGGGGCTGTTCAAGGCCGCCTTCAACATCGGTGAGATGGTGGCAGCAGCCGGTGCCGGCATCGCCGTCAGCCGGCTGCTCGGCGCCGGCGTGGGCGACCTGGGCGACCGGGCGCTGCTCGCCGCCGCTGTCGGCGGGCTCGTGTACGCGGTCGTCTCCATGCTCCTGGTGGCCGGGGTCATCACCGCCGTCCAGCGCAACCCCTACTTCGAGACGGTGCGTGACGGCCTCCTGGTGCGCCTGGTCACGTGGACGGCGTCGCTTGCCGTCGGGGTCCTGCTGGCCGCGGCCCTCGAGGGGCGGCTGTGGTTCCTGCTCGTCATGGCGCTGCCCATCACCATGTTCCAGATCGCCACCGCCCGCGCCTTCACCCAGTTCAACGAGCGTCACAAGATCGAGCGCCTCTACGAGGCTGCCGGCTCCATCCGCTCGAGCATGGACTCCAGCCAGGTGGTCGCCCAGCTGCTGTCGTCGGCCCAGCGGCTCCTGGACGGCACCCAGGCCCGCCTGGTGCCGGCCGGCTCGCCGGCCGAGCCGGGAGCGCTCCGCTCCGACGTCGACGAGATGCTCGCCGTGGAGGTGCCCGCCCGTACGGCCGGAGGCGCGTGGGGCGAGAACGACGAGGGCCTCCTTCGGGCGCTGGCTTCGGTGGCGTCGAGCGCCCTCGGGAACGCCACGATGTTCGAACGGTTGCGCGCCGTCACCGCCAGCCTGGCCGAGGGGGTCGTCTCCCTCGACGACCGTGGCCTCGTCACCTTCGCCAACCCGGCCGCCGAGCGCATGCTCGGGCTCGACCAGGGCGGCCTGCTCCACCAGCCTCTGCACGACGTCGTGCACGCCGGCGCCGGCTCCCGCCAGGGCCACGCCCACGAGTGCCGGCTGGGCGCCGTGCTGGCCGCCGGAGGCACCGCACGCGACGACGACGACATGTTCACCCGCGCCGACGGGACGCACCTCCCGGTGGCTGTCACGACCTCGCCGGTGCTCGGTGGCGACGGCGCCCTCGGCATGGTGATGGCCTTTCGCGGCATCACCGAGCGCAAGGCCTTCGAGGAGGAGCTGTCCCACCGGATGTTCCACGACGGCCTCACCGGCAATGTCGAACCGGGCCCTGTTCGCCGACCGGCTGGTCCAGGCCCACGTGCGCGCCGGGCGGAACAAGACCCGCTACGCCGTGCTGTTCATCGACCTCGACCGATTCAAGGTCGTGAACGACAGCCTGGGCCACCAGGCCGGCGACGAGGTTTTGGTGGCCGTCGCCGAGCGGCTGAAGTCCCAGACCCGCCCGGGGGACACGCTCGCCCGCTTCGGCGGCGACGAGTTCGTGATGCTGCTCGAGGAGGCGTGCCGCCAGGTCCAGGAGTGGACGGCGGCCGATCCCGACCTCCAGCCGCTCGTGGTGTCGGTGAACCTGTCTCCCCTCCAGTTCCGCCAGGAGGGCCTGTGCGACCAGGTCGCCGGCGTGCTGGCGGCAACCGGCCTGGAGCCGGGCCGGCTGTGCCTCGAGGTCACCGAGACCGCCCTGATGGTCGATGCGGCGGCCACCACCGTCATGCTCAACCGGCTCAAGTCCCTGGGCACCCGCCTGAGCATCGACGACTTCGGCACCGGGTACTCGTCGCTCAGCTACCTCAAGCACTTCCCGGTCGACTACGTCAAGATCGACCGCTCGTTCGTGGCAGACCTCGGCGACGACGACATCGACACCGAGATCGTGCGGTCGGTGATCCGCCTGGCCAACGCCATCGGCATTCGCGCCGTGGCCGAGGGCGTGGAGGACGTGCGCCAGCTCGGGATCCTCAACGAGCTGGGTTGCCCCCTCGTGCAGGGCTACCTGCTGGCCCGGCCGCAGCCCGCCGTCGAGATCGCCGCCCTCCTACGCCGGCCGTTCGCCTTCCCGGCGACGGGCCACGGGGCCGAGATCCGCCCGCTGAGTCAGTCGTCCTAGAGGCGATCGAGTCGGAGGAGGTCGTCCAGCGCCTCGCGCGCCACCACCACCCGGGCCACCCCGTCGCGCACGAACAGCACGGGTGGTCGGGGCACCTTGTTGTAGTTGGAGGCCATGGAGTGCCCGTAGGCGCCGGTCACCGGCGTGGCCAGGACGTCGCCCACGGCCAGGTCGGCGGGCAGGCAGGCGTCCCGTACGAGCACGTCGCCCGACTCGCAGTGCTTGCCGACCACGGTGACGACGAGCGGCCGCTCGGCAAGGGTGGCGCGCGGGAGGAACGCCTCGTAGCCGCTGCCGTAGAGCACGGGCCGGGGGTTGTCGCTCATCCCGCCGTCGACGGCCACGTAGATGCGGATGCCGGGGAGGTCCTTCACCGTGCCCACCCGGTACACGGTGACGGCGGCGGCGGCGGCGATGGCCCGCCCGGGCTCGGCCGTGATCCGGGTGCCCGCCGGCACGCCGGCACCCTCGCACGCGGCCCGCACGGCGTCGGCCCACGATGCCATTGAGGGCGACTCCTCGCCTTCGACGTAGGCGACTCCGAGGCCACCGCCGACGCACAGCTCCTCAAGGCGGAGGGGTGCGAAGAATGCGGCCAGGACCTCGATGGCCTTCTCGAACGAGGCGAGCAGGAACACCTGACTCCCGATGTGGGCGTGGATGCCCACGAGTTGCCCGGGTGCGGTGTCCGACCGGAGACGGGCCACCGCCTCGCCCGCCGCGCCGCTGGCCACGCTGAAGCCGAACTTGGTGTCCTCCTGGCCCGTGCGGACGTACTCGTGGGTGTGCGCCTCGACGCCGGGGGTGACCCGCACGAGCAGGTCGGGGCGCGGCCCGCCGGGCGTCACCAGCCGCTCGAGGCGGTCGATCTCGGCGAACGAGTCCACCACGATGCGACCCACGCCCACCTCGACGGCGCGGGCCAGCTCGGCCTCGGACTTGTTGTTGCCGTGCAACACCAGGCGTTCCGCCGGTACGCCGGCGGCCAGCGCCACGTGCAGCTCGCCGCCGGTGGACACATCGATGCACATGCCCTCCTGGTGCACCAGGGCCGCCATGGCCGTGCACAGGAACGCCTTGGACGCGTAGGCCACGCCGTCGCCGAAGGCGGCGACCGCCTCTTGGCACCGCCGGCGGAGGTGGGCCTCGTCGTAGACGAACAGGGGCGTGCCGTGCTCCTCCACCAGGTCGAGCACATCGACCCCGCCGATGGACAGACGCCCGTCAGGCGCGATCGTCGACGTGAGTGGCAGGAGGGAAGCCGGTAGGGGCGGAATGCGTTTGACGCTACCGTCCACGCGGATGCCCGATCCCCTCGACGACCTCCTCCCCCGCTTCTCCCGGGCCATCGAGACGGCGTTCGGAGCCGAGCACGCCGGTGCGGACCCGGTGCTGCGCCGGTCGGCGCAGCCCAAGTTCGGCGACTACCAGGCCAATGGCGCCATGGCGCTGGCCAAAACTCTGGGGCGCAACCCCCGCGAGGTCGCGTCCGCCATCGTCGAGCACCTCGACCTGGCCGGGTTGGCCGAAGCGCCGGAGGTGGCGGGGCCCGGCTTCGTGAACATCCGCCTGCTCCCCGACTACCTCGGCGCCAAAGCGGCCGAACTGGCCGGCGACGACCGGCTCGGCGTCCGCCCGGCGCCGGTGGCCGAGACCGTGGTCGTCGACTACTCGCAGCCGAACGTGGCCAAGGAGATGCACGTCGGGCACCTGCGCAGCACGATCATCGGCGACGCCGTCGTTCGGGTGCTCGAGTTCCTCGGGCACCGGGTGATCCGCCAGAACCACCTGGGCGACTGGGGCACCAACTTCGGCATGCTCATCGAACACGTCGGTGACCTCGGCGAGGACGAGGCGACGGCCGAGCTGTCGCTGGGCGACCTCGAGGCCTTCTACCGGCAGGCCAAGGCCAAGTTCGACGCCGACCCTTCCTTCGCCGAGCGGGCCCGCCTCCGCGTGGTCGCCCTCCAAAGCGGCGATCCCGCCACGCTGGCCCACTGGCGGCTGCTCATCGACCTGTCCACCCGGTATTTCTCGACCGTGTACGAGCTTCTCGGCGTGCGCCTCACCGACGACGACATCGCCGGCGAGAGCTTCTACAACCCGATGCTGGCCGACGTGGCCGACGACCTGGTGGACAAGGGCCTGGCCGTGGTGGACGAAGGCGCACTGTGCGTGTTCCCCCCCGGCTTCGCCGGCCGCGACGGCAAGCCGTTCCCCCTCATGGTGCGCAAGAGCGACGGTGGCTTCGGCTACGACGCCACCGACCTGGCCGCCCTCCGCTACCGGGTGAGCGAGCTGGGCGCCGACCGGATCATCTACGTGGTCGACGCCCGCCAGAGCCAGCACTTCGCCCTGCTGTTCAAGGCCGGCGAGATGGCCGGGTGGCTGGGCGCCGGCACGCGGGCGGAGCACGTGGCGTTCGGCGCTGTCCTGGGCCCCGACGGGCGGCCGTTCAAGACCCGCGCCGGCGGCACGGTGAGGCTCGTCGCCCTGCTGCGGGAGGCGGTCGAGCGGGCTGAGGCGGTGGTGGCCGAGCGGGGCGGGCTCGACGAGGCGACGCGTGCCGAGGTGGCCCGTCAGGTCGGCGTCGGGGCCGTGAAGTACGCGGACCTCAGCAACGACCGGTCCAAGGACTACGTCTTCGACCTCGACCGCATGCTGGCCATGGACGGCAACACCGGCCCGTACCTTCAGTACGCCCACGTGCGCACGCGCTCGATCGCCCGCAAGGCGGCCGAGCAGGGTGTCGCCCCGGCCGCCGGCACCGCGGTGCTCGTCACCGAGCCGGCCGAGCGTGCGCTGGTCCTGCAACTGCTGGCCCTCGACTGCGTCGTGCACGCCACGTCCGAGGCGCTGCAGCCCCACCGCCTGACGACCTACCTGTTCGAACTGGCCAGCGCCTTCACCGCGTTCTTCGACCAGTGCCCGGTACTGCGGGCCGATACGCCCGGCCAGCGCGCCTCGCGCCTGGTGCTCACGGACCTCACCGGGCAGACGCTGCGCCTCGGGCTCGACCTCCTCGGCATCGAGGCGCCGGAGCGCATGTAGGTGGTGGCCGGCGCCGGCGCTGGGATTCCGTGCACGTCTGCGTCCGGATGGCGGACTTGGATGTGCCCAGAATCTGAGCCGCGCCGGCACCGGCAGGCGCTCAGCGCCTGGCCAGGAGCTCCTCGACGTGCTGGAGGAGCTGAAGCGGGTCGAACGGCTTGGTGAGGTACCCGTCGGCGCCGCTCTCGTCGCCCGCCCGCATGTCGGCCTCCTGTGCCTTGGCCGACAGGAGGAGCACGGGGATCGAGGCGGTGTCGGGATCGGCCTTCAGTGCCTTGGCCACGTCGAGGCCACTCATCCTCGGCATCATGATGTCGAGGACGACGATGTCGGGGTGGTCGGCCCGGGCCCGCTCGAGGCCGTCCACGCCGTCACTGGCCACGATGACCTCGTAGCCCTCCATCTCGAAGTTCACCCGCAGCAGGCGCTGGATGACAGGATCGTCGTCCACCACCAGCACTTTGCCCACCACCCGGCCAATCCTAGGCTTCCCGGCGTTCCCCTAGGATCGGATCGCAGCTGCCCTCGTAGCTCAGCGGATAGAGCACCGGCCTCCGGAGCCGGTGGCGCAGGTTCGAGTCCTGCCGAGGGCGCCCTTGCCACAAGCCTTCACCAGGGAGTTTACCTGGTGAAGGTCGGCCAGACGGCTGCCACCAGTGACCGCTGGAGACCCCCAGTTGCCGTCCTGATTGGGAAGGCTGTGGGAAGGCTCGGCGACTCCCGAGGGCGGATCGCCCTCAGCGGGAGGAGATGCGGCTACGGCGCCGCCAGGACGATGGGCTCGGCGACCTGCAGGGACGGCGTCACGGAACACCGTGAGAAGCTGGACGTCTGGACAGCGCTCGTCGTTCGCGACAGGAGGTCGCGATCCAACTGTGCCTCGCTCAGCCCGGGTTGCACGATGCCGATCCCACCGACGATCGACGGCTTGCGGCGCACTGCTGAGAGCCTGGCCCAACGAGGGTGCATGCTCAGGAGGAGCTCGAGGCGGCCGAGGACCAGGCGGTCGCCGCCGCCGAGCGGGCCGCCGGCGAAGCGTCTAGTCGTGCCGAGGCTGCCGAGGCAAGGCCCGGTGTCGCCGAGGCCAATGCAGCAGAGCTGGAGGAGGCCCTGGCGTCGATGCGCGCAGAACGTGCTGCCGCTCGGCGCCGAGGCGGCGGCGCTCACCGCCCGGGTGTCAGAGCTGGCGAAGGCGGCCGCCGCAGCGAATAGGGGGCGCCAGTCGCCCGAGGTGTTGGCCTAGGTGGCCGCCGAACGCTTGGCCGATGCAGAGGCCCGGGTCACCGTCGCTGACTCCCGGGCCTCCGCCGCCGAGGCCCGAGCCGCTCAGGCCGAAGCCGACAGGGCGTCGACCCTGGAACGGCTGCTCGCAGGGGCGATTGACGCCCAGGCCCACTCCAACGCCAGCCAGGACGGCGCCGTGCACGAGCCCGACGGCATCGGCCTGCGCCCAGTCGCAGCGACTGACTGACACGCGCCGCCCTCATGCCCCTGCGTGTCACACATGCTGCGTATAGCCAGTAGAGGTCGCCTACGAGGTTGGGGCGGAGTCGCAAACAGAGCCTTAGGGGGTCTCGCAGGCGAAGGATGCGGCAACATGTGGACCTGCCCGTGCTCATAGATGGCCGGGCGCCTAGCAGGTAGAGAGGTCGCGGTGCAGTGACAGGCGAGGACGACACAACCGAAGTTGACCGTCGGCTGTGTCGTTTGCCACCCACATGGGACCACCCGCCGCCGCCCTGTTGGACAGCCCGCTGCCGTGGACCAGGATGCGCCAGGTCTACCGGTTGCTGGGCCTGGCCAAGAAGTGGGGGGACGAGCGCGTGGAGGCGGCCTGCGCCCGGGCGCTGGAGGCCGAGGCGGTGGACGTGGGCCTGATCGGGCGCATGCTGGAGCGGGCGACGGAGACAGCACCACCGCCGGCGCTGCCGGGCCTTGCCAACGTGATCCCGGGCGCTTCTGCCGTGACGCCAGCGAGTTCGCCACCGGCGAGGGGGCGGGGTCATGAGCCCGTCACCGGCCGCCACGGTGTCCTCGGAGCTGGCGGCGGTGCTGCGCCGGCTCAAGCTGGG
>Ga0136633_1000091_pt1 | contig 63033 bp, 54 predicted proteins | sample AntDrymeUQ832206_2_FD_105494 | JGI IMG/M metagenome (GOLD analysis project Ga0136633, IMG submission 105494) | Polar desert sand microbial communities from Dry Valleys, Antarctica - metaG UQ83 (22.06) | ecosystem: Environmental > Terrestrial > Soil > Desert | place: Antarctica: Dry Valley...
CGCGCTTCAGCTTCTGGAGGATGCGGGCGGAGATCTCCTGCGCCTTGTACTTCTTCTTGTCGATGGTGACGGTCCAGTTCGTCCCCATGTGGCGCTTGACCGAACGGATCGTGCGGTCCGGGTTGGTGATGGCCTGGCGCTTGGCGACCTCGCCGACGAGCACTTCGCCGGTCTTGGAGAATCCGACGACCGAAGGCGTGGTGCGCCCACCCTCGGCGTTGGGGATGACGGTGGGCTCACCCGCCTCCAGCACGGAGACGACCGAGTTGGTGGTACCGAGATCGATACCTACGGCCTTGGGCATGGGAAATTCCTCCCGGAAACGTGATCTAGACGGATGCGAAGCTTGGTTCTAGTGGAAGCTAGCGTAGCAAAGTTGAGTGCTTACGCATCAAGTCATGTGGTGGATGTGTTCTTCCCTTCTACGGGGCTGGACGGCTGCCCGGTTGAGGTCCCATGCTGTCCTTTGTGACGAACCTCCGGGTCAAGCTCACCTTTCCCGAGCACCTCATCAAGCAGCCCCTGATGGGCCGCCTCGTGCGTGAGTTCGACGTGCTCCCCAACATCCGGCGGGCCAACATCGAGGACGAGGTGGGTTGGATCGTCTGCGAGCTGGCCGGCGAGCCCGCTTCGGTGGAGAAGGCGCTGGCCTGGCTGGCCGAGGCCGGCGTCCAGGTCGACCGCCTGGGCGACGTCGTCGAGAGTTAGCCGGGGTTAGCTTCTCCTTCTGCGCAAGCTGCTCCTCCTCGCCATCATCCTGGGATTGCTCGTCGCGGCCGACGTCGGCGTGCGCACGGTGGCCGAAGGCCAGCTGCGCGACCGGGTGGAGATCGCAGCCTCGCCGGCGGGGCCCACGACCGCCCGCATCGAGTCGTTCCCGTTCCTCCCCCGGCTGCTGCTGTCGGGCGGAGTCTCCCGCATCCGGGTGTCGGCCGCCGACGTCACCGTGGAAGGGGTGACCTTCGCCCGGGTGGCCTTGGACCTGACCAACGTCAACTTCGACCGCGATCTGCTGGTGTCGGAGCGCACGGTGATCCTGGAGGGCCTCGAGTCCGGGACGGCGACCGCGGAGCTGACCCAGGACGAGTTGTCCGACCGGCTCGGCGTCGCCGTCACCCTCGAGGACGGCCGGGCGAGGGTGCGGGTAGCCGGCCAGACCGTGACGGCCACCGCGGCGGTGACCGACAACACCTTGCGACTAACGGTGGCCGGGCTGTCCGTGCCCGGCCTCCGCATCCCCCGGCTGCCACTGTTGCCCTGTGTCGCCGACGCGTTGATCCTTCCGGGTCGCGTCCGGCTCAGCTGCAGCGTCGACCAGGTGCCTGCCGAGCTGCTCGGCCGGCCGCTCGAGTTCCCGCTCTAGGTCAGCCCTTGGCGTGGGACTCGGCGATGACGACCTCGCCGATCGCGTTCGGCCCAAGGAGGTAGATGTGGACCGCGATCACGGTCAGCGTGCCGTCCCGGCTCTTCTTCTGCTCGTTGAAGACGACCCTGAACTTGTCGCCGATCGAGTTGATGCCGGTGATCTTGTGGTTCGGTGGAGGATCCGAGGGCACGGTCTTGGTCGTCTTCGGCGTACCGTCGGCCTGGGCCGAGGTGATGACCACGCCCTTGGTGACGGTCGTCGACCCTTTCACCCCGGACTTGGAGGCGGTGCACGTGCTGCGCACCGAGCCGGCGGTGAAGACGCCGGCGTCGATGTTCTTCACCGAGGCCGAACTGGTCACTGACGTCTTGCCCTTGGTGCTGACGACGACCGGGCCCGTCGGCCCGGTGTCGGTGCCCGGGTACCTGCCACCAAGGATGACGGCCGGGCCGTAGATGGCGATGACGCCGTCCTCATCGACGGCGGAGATCGCGGTCGACGACCCGCCGGGGGTCAGGGTCACCTCGGGGGTGGCACTGCGGGCGTTGGCGGGCGGGACCGTCTGCCCCTGACCCCGGCGTTCGCGCGGGCCGCCGAAGAGACCGACGTCGCTGAAGTAGCCGAATGCCCCGCCGGCGGCCCTGCCGGCGGTCGCCGCCTGGGAATCGCCCCCGCCGACGGGCCCGACAGCGGCGCGTGCCGTGCCGGTCTGGTCGTCGACCACGGCGTCCTCGGCCAGCGACTTCACGGCCCGGATACCGTTCATGGCCGACGCCTTGGAGTTGTACGCCTCGCTGGTGGCCACGATCTGGCCGTTGGTCGAAACCAGGCTGAAGCGGAACTTGCCCGTCGAGCCCTTCTTGATGACGAACTTGCCCGCCATGCAGGGTCCTTTCTCTCGTTGCGCTGCGCCGGCCCTCAGGCTACCAACCGGCTACCAGGCGCCGAAGATATGGGCGACGAGGCGTCCGACGGGCTGTTCATGAACCCGTCGTGGATGGCGCCGACGGACGGGCCCTGGCCGACATTTTCCGCCCACGCCCACCAGCCCCAGCTGAGCTGGGACCCGAGATCGCTGTGTGGTAGACGAACCCACCGTCGGCCATGGCCTGGGCCTGGCGGTTGGCCACGACCTGCAGCTCCCAGTCGGGCGTGAGGCCTGCGAGCCCGTGGGCCCATCTCGTCTCGTTGACCAGGTCGGCGGCCACGCCGGCGTCGCAAGACGGCGGCCGACTCAAGACAGTCGACTACCAGCCCATGCTGCCGGGCGCTCCCTTGAACGGGCCGGCCACCTTGGAGGTGACCCAGCCGCCGTAGAAACCTCCCGGTTGGGGGAGGACCAGCTCGGCGTCGACGATGCAGGCTTCCATCAGGGCCGGATAGAAGGCCAGGTAGCCGGCGAGGGCCTCGTAGCCGGGCAGGGGATCCCGGTACGTCCACACCGCGTCGGCCACCGCCTTGCCGCGGTGGACGACCGAGTAGTAGTTCGCCAGGCCCTTCCACTCGCACCAGCTCGTCTTGATCGAGGCCCGGAAGATCCCCGGGATCACGCTGTCCGGAGGGAAGTAGAAGTTGGGCGGGTGGCTGGTCTCCAGCACCCGCAGCGGCGAGCGCGTCACTGCGATCGTGACCCCGCCGAACACGACCTCCACCTGGCTGCCGCACGGCTCCAACCGGGGCGGCCGGGGATAGTCCCAGACCGACTCCTGGCCCGGCCGGGGCGGGATTGGCTGTGGACGGCTGAGCATGCCGATGGCGCTCCGTACGATGGTCGGGTGGAGCCGCATGCTACGGCGCTCGCCGACGCAGTTGTCGCCGCCCTGCCGGAGTGGGTGGAACGGTCCGTGGGCCGGATACTGGCGGCGTGGGCGGGCGGGGTTCCTGACCCCGTTGTGATGGAGCTGGCGCGCCAGGCCGGCCGGCGGGCCGCCGAGGACGTCGGCGGCGCCGTCCGGACGCTGCTGGCCGCCGACATCGATGACCAGCACACCACGCCCCTGGCCCTGCTTCGGGGCGCAGTCCGCTATCCCACCCGGGTCCTACAGGATGCCGGGGTGCCCCCCGTGGAGCGGGATCCCGTGCAGGTCCGCTTGCTGCCCGGCGACCTCTACGATCTGTCCCCAGCAATGTTCGCCGACGTCCACCCCTCCCTTGCCGAGCCCGGCATGGTGTGGGGCGCGGCCAAGGCCCTCGCCCACCGCCGGAGGCATGCACCGTGAACACGCACATCGTGGCCTATGTGCCCGACCTGATGGACCGCTCCAAGGTGGCCGCCGCCGGCGACTGCGTCTTCGTCTCCCGCCCGGCCGACCTTGTCGCGCTCTGTCCCGGCGCCGACATCGTGGTCGTCGACCTGACCAAGCCCGGCGTCGTCGACGTGTTGCCCAGCCTCGACGCCCGGGTCATCGGGTTCGCCAACCACACCAGCCGCGACGTGATGGATGCGGCCCGGGCCGCCGGCTGCCAAGAGGTCCTGGTCCGGTCCGACTTCTTCGCCCGGATCGACGAACTGCTTTCGCCGCCGCCGCCGAACCCACCTGCCTAACGGGTACTGGACGGGGGGCGTTGCCAGCCGGTGTCGCTGAGGGGGCGGGGCTCGAAGAAGAGACAGTCCTCCGGGCAGGCGAACGGCATGGTCTCGGCCACGTCGAGGCGGCACCGATCGACAGTGTCACCGGTCGGGAGCGACCGGCTGGAGTAGTGGCGACAATCGACCCGGACCCCCACCGGCCCATTGTCCCAGATGGGCCGGGTAGCGTTTCGCCCAGTGACCGCACCTCCGGATCTCCTGCGGTGGAGCGAAGCGCTCGCCGGCATCGCCCGGACCGGCCTGGCTTTCACCGAGAACCTCTACGAGCGCGAGCGGTTCCAGGAGGTGCTGCACGTGGCCGCCGACATCCGGGCTGCGGCCGGCGGCGCCGGCGTCATCGAGGCTGCGCCCCTGGTGCAGGAGTGGATGAGCTCGGTGGGCGCCGGTGTGGCGGGCTACGTGACCCCCAAGGTGGCGGTGGGCGCGGTCGTCGGCAACGAGCGCGACGAGATCCTGCTCGTGCAGCGGGCGGACAACGGGGTGTGGCTCTACCCGACAGGATGGGCCGACATCGGCTACTCGGCCTCGGAGGTGGCGGTCAAGGAGGTCCTGGAGGAGACCGGCATGGAAGTGGAGCCGGTCCGGCTCATCGCCGTGCTCGACGGGTTGCGGCTCGGCTTCACCCAGGTCCCGCTCTACTCCCTGGTCTTCCACTGCCGGGTGGTCGGGGGCGAGCTCCGCCGCCACCCTCTCGAGTGCATCGACGTGGGCTGGTTCGCCGAAGCCAACCTGCCCGAACCGCTGGCCGGCGCCACCCGCTGGAGCGTTCCCGCCTTCCAGGCGATCCGGGGCGAGATCGTCGACGTGGTCTTCGATCGGCCCCGCCACCCACCGTGGCGTCGCCACGACGGGCTACCTTCCCGGTCATGATGAGGTGCACATGGCGCTGTTGAAGCGAAAAAGAATCGGCCTGAGCGACGCGATGTCGGTGGTGACGAAGTTCGTCAACGCCTGCAACCGTCACGACGCTGACGGCGTCGCCTCGTGCCTCCATCCCGACTTCGACAGCATCCAGCCGATGTACCCCAGCCGGAACTTCCGGGGCGCCGATCAGGTGCGGCGGAACTGGCAGGCCATCTTCGACGCCGAGCCCGGCTTCCGCCTGACCGTCCTGCGGACGGCGGCGATGGACGACACCGTTTGGCTCGAGCTCCACGGCGCCGGCCGTGAGGCCGAGGTGGCCGGCGTCTTCATCATGGGCATCCAGGGCGATCGCATCCGCTGGGCCCGCATCTACAGCGCCCTCGTCGAGCCGGTTCCCGCCGGCATGGGCGAGGAGTCGCCGGCGCCCCTGCACGAGGTTCCGCGCCTCGACGACCAGGTGTCCGCCGGCAACGGCGAGGTGGTCGAGGAGCCGCTCATCGCCCCGGTGGTCGACATCGACCGGCCCGGTCGCCGCCGCCGGCGCCACCGGGGCGGCGATGACCAGGCCTCCGAGCCCACCGAGGAGACGGCAGACGAAATCCCCGCCGAGGTCGGCCAGATCGACGCCGAGGCGGACGTCGATGCCGAGCCTGCGGCGGTCGACGTCGTCGAGATGGTGGAGATCGAGCCCGAGGTGGTCGTCGTCGTGGAAGAGGAGGTCGACGTGGCGCCTGCGGTTGTTGCGGTGGTCACTGCGGAAGACGACGGTGGCCCGCCCACCGAGGCCGTGGAGATGGCCACCCTCACGGACCCCGACCCCGACCCCGAGCCGGAGTCGGCACTCGATTTCGGAACTTTGCCGCCGCCGGAGCCGGCCGTCGCCGAGGGGCCCGTCCCCGAGCCGCCCAAGCGGTGGTTCGGGAAGAAGGGGAGGCCGTAGCTCAGCCCAGCTGGTCGAGCAGGGCGGCGACGATCGACGTCGCCCCGCCGGAGCGCTCCCACTGGTCGCCGATGAGCTCGTGGTCGGCCAGGCCGGCGGCGTCCGGTGGCACGCCGAGCGACGCCGTGCAGGCCCCGCTTAGCGTGGCCGGTTCCATCTCGTCGTCGTAGGCGGCGAAGGCCTCGAGCCCCTCCCAGAGCCGGTCGAGAGGGACCGGCGGCTCGGTGCCGCCGGCGAGGGCCGCAGTCACCACGTCGAACACCTCCTCGGTGGCGAGCCCATCGGGGCGGCGGTAGCCGGCGACGGGGTGCAGCCGCCACTCCAGGACCTCGCCGGACGGGCCGTCGTCCCGCAGCCAGACCTGCGAACCGTTGACGTAGGTGTCCACCGGCTCGCCGAACCGGGCGTCGAGCGTGAGCAGGAGCTCGGGCGACGCCTTCCAGACACAGGTGGGGACGAGGCGCGGCACCGATCCACCCTACGACTGGCAGCATGGCCGGATGACCGCAAGGGCTGGGCTGCTCGGGCTCGTGCTGCTCCTGGGCGCCTGCACGACGGGCGACTCGACGCCCGCGGCGCCCAACCGGACCACGGCGTCTACGACGTCGCTCCCGGCCGCCCCGGCCACCACCGCCCTCGCCCGGGCCACCGGGCCGGCCTGCCCGGCCATCCCGGCCCGCGCCGCACCCGATCCCGCCCGTCCGAAATACACGCTGCGGGCCGACATACGCCCTACGGAAGGCACCGTCGACGGCCAGTTGCGGGTGGTCTTCACCCCGGACATGGAGACGGACCGGCTCGTGTTCCGGCTCTGGCCTAACGGCCCCCGATCCGCTCCCGCCGCGGCCAAGCTCGAGACCGGTCAGGTCACCATCGCCGGCCGTCCGGTCGAGGCGACCTTGGAGGACCCGACCACCCTCGTCGTCCGGTCGGGCGGGGTGTTCCGGGCCGGGCAGCCCGTCGACGTGAGCATGTCGTGGCGGCTGCTCGTGCCGGGCGCGGCCAACGACCGGATCTCGAAGAACGGCGACTCCATGCGCCTCGGCTCGTTCTTCCCCATCCTGCCGTGGGAGCCGGGTGTCGGCTGGGCGACCGACGCACCGGCCGGGGGGTTCGCCGAGGCGTCCACCGCCCCTACCGCCGACTTCGACCTCACCGTCGTCCTTCCCGAGGGGTACGGCGTCCTCGGAAGCGGCACGCCCGACCCCGCCCGTCCCGGCCACTTCACCGCCGTGGCCATGCGCGACGTCGCCCTGTCCGTCGGCCGGTTCGACACCGTCTCAGCCGTGGCCATGGCCCCGCAGGGAGTCCAGGTGACGGTCGGTATCCATCGCGGTACCGTCGACTCGGACGGTACCCGGGCCTACCTGGAGAGCGTGGTGGGCTCCCTGGAGGACTTCGGTCGGCGGTTCGGGCCCTATCCCTGGCCCACGTTCACCCTGGCCATCACCCCCCAGCTCGGAGGGGGCATCGAGTACCCCGGGCACGTCATGCAGGGCCCGAACACCAACGGCGTCACCGCCCACGAGGTGGGCCACCAGTGGTTCTACGGCCTGGTCGGCAACGACCAGGGGCGGGATCCGTGGCTCGACGAGGGCCTGGCCAGCTGGGCCGACGCCCGGTTCGAAGGGCGTCTCGAGCGCTACAAAGCCCGCTTGATCCCGCCGCTGGTGAAAAACAAGGTCGGCGAGCCCATGACTTTCTGGGCCGACAAGCCCCAGCTGTACAACGACGGTGTCTACACCCAGGGCGCCCAGGCCCTGGCCGCCCTGGGCGACCCCGACCTGGTCGACTGTGCCCTGCGGGTCTTCGTGGCCGTCAACGCCCACCGCATCGCCCGTCAGGCCGACCTGGTCAGGGCCGCTTCCGCAGTGTTCCCCGACGCGGCGGCCACCCTGTCCGCCTACGGCGTCAAGGGCTGAGCCGCCACCCGAACACCCGCACCCGAAGCGCACCCGAAGGGTTTCCGAAGGCGGCCCGTCAGTCTCCCCGTGACAAGTGCCAATCACGAGGAGGAGTACGGATGAGAACGACGCTGCCCACGCGGCTGCTGGTGACCCTGGGCCTGCTGATGAGCGCGCTCACCGCGTTGGTCGCCGCCCCGGCGTCCCCGGCGCAGGCGCAGACACCGGCGCAGACGAAGCCGGTGGAGATCACGGTGACCAAGGTGCGCTGCGCCACCGACTGCCGGAACACGGGCCTGGAGGCCGCAGGGGAGAGCGCGGCCGACTTCTTCGGCATCATCACCATCAACGGCGTCGTCCAGCGAACCCCCCGCGCCGCCGAGGACCAGGAGCTCGTCGAGGTCAAATGGCCCGCCCTCGGCGGGGTCTGGGTGGAGAGCGTGGACGTCCCCCTTGCCCTGCAGGTGGTCTCCGTGAGCATCCAGATCTGGGACCACGACAGCACGACCAACCCTGACCTCGGCGACGCCAGCCCGGTGCCGGGCCGCGCTGCCCTGGAGTTCCAGGTGGACACCCGGACCGGAGCCCTGACCGGCGACATCACCTCCCCGGCTGCCTGCGCCACGGGCAACGGCGAACCGGGCGGCGGTTTCCTTGGGGCCGATCCGAAGCCGCCGGTCGAGGTCTGCGTCCTCGTGAACGCCGACCGCGACGGCGACGGCCTGTTCGACAGTTGGGAGACCGGGGGGATCGACGTCAACGGCGACGGGACGGTCGACCTCCCTCTCCACCAGCCACCGTTCGACGCCGACCCGTTCAAGAAGGATCTCTTCGTCGAGTCGGACTTCATGGCCGTCACCGGCATGGGGGCCCACTCGCATGCTCCTGCCGCCGGTGCACTGCAGGACGTCGTGGATGCCTTCGCCGCCGCACCGATCTCCACCTTCGGTGGCGGGGTCAAGCCGGGGATCGCTTTGCACGCCATGCTCGACGAGCAACTCCCCGAGGTCGTCAGCTTCCTGTTCGACTCCACCGGATCCGGCGCGAACGACGACTTCAACGACCTGAAGCTGGGCACCCCGGCCGAGCCCTGCGATGGCGCTTTCGGCACTATGGCCGATCGAAGCTCGCCGAACTGCGCCAATATCCTGGCCGCCAAGAAGCTCGTGTTCCGTTACTCGATCTTCGGTCACGACCACACCGAGGCACCCGGGTCGTCGGGACGGGGGGAGCTCGGCGCCCTCGGGGGCAACGACTTCATCGTCACCCTCGGATCGTTCACCGCCACGGACATCGCTGGCGCCGGCGGCCAGCGTGCCGCCGACGCCGGCACGTACATGCACGAGCTGGGCCACACCCTCAGCCTCCGGCACGGCGGCTCCGACGACCTCAACTGCAAGCCGAACTACCGCAGCGTCATGAACTACACGCTGCAGTTCGCGGGCAGGGACCCGAACCGGCCGCTGTCGTACTCTGGCCAGATCATGCCGACGCTGGAGGAGGACGCCACCAGCCCCAAGCCGGGCCTGAACGAGAGCGCCGGCATCGATGGTCCGGCCGGGCAGCAGGCCATCTACGGCGGCGTCAGCGGGAACCAGCGAACGGCTCCGGCCGACGGGGCCATCGACTGGAACGACAACAGCGTCGTACCCGAATCCAACGTCTCGGCCGACGTGAACTTCATCAACACGATCGGAGGTTGCAACGGCGCAACTCCGAACCAGACGCTCGCCGGCTACGACGACTGGAACCACATCGTCTACAGCTTCCGGAACAGCGAATTCTTCGCCGACGGCGCCCACCCGAACACGCTGACGGAGATCAGCAACGAGACGCTGCGGATGATGAATACCGGGACGGACCTCGCCGTCAGCCAGAGCGACGCCCCGGACCCGGTTGCCGCCGGTACGGACCTCACCTACCAGGTGACCGTCGCCAACCTCGGCGGCAACCAGGCTAACGCCGTCGAGGTGGTCGACACGCTGCCTGCGGCCGTGACGTTCCGGAGCAGTACCTCGAGCTGCACGCCCGCAGGACAGGTGGCGACCTGCCCGCTCGGCAGCATCCCCGCCGGGGAGACCCGGCGCTTCACCATCACGGTCGGCGTGCCTGCGAATCTGGTCTACGTCAACGGCGGCCCGACGCAGTTGACCAACCGGGTGGAGGTGCGGAGTCCGGAGAGCCCGGACCCCGTCGCCGGCAACAACACGGCGACTGAATCGACGCTGGCCGTCGCCGTGGCCGACGTGAGGATCGCCGAGGCGAAGGCGACAGCCCCGCTGGAGATGCTCCTCGGGCAGTCCGCCACCGCCTCGATCTCGGTGACGGCCGAGAACGCCGGTCCATCCAGCCCTGTCGACACCGTCATCACCACCACGCCGTCGTCCGACTCCGGGATCACGGTGACGCCGGTCACGGCAACCTCGCACGCAGCGACGCTCGCCGTGGGCAGCCCAAGGACGGTCACGTCGGCGGTCGGCCTCGAGTGCCGGACGCCGGGCCTCAGGACGGTGACCATCCAGGCCCAGGTCAGGCTGGTGAATCCGGCCGACACCGACCCGGACCTGACCAACAACCAGCGTTCGGTGTCGTTCACCGTCGACTGTGTCGTCCCGATCGCCGTCAACGTGCGACCGGGCGGCCTGCCGAACTCGATCAACCTCAACACGGACGCCACGCTGGCGGCCCTCACGACCCGGGCCGGCGAGTACGGGCTCCCCCTCGACGTCGACGCCACCACGATCGACGTGTCGAGCGTCCGGTGGGGTCTCCGGTCGAACCTGCTGAACACGGCCACACCCACCGGGGCCCCGGAGAGCCACGGTAAGGGTCATCCCGAGCGCTCGTACGAGCTGGACGAGAGGACCGTCGACGGCGACGTCGATCTTGTGCTCCACTTCAAGCCGAGCCAGTCGGGTCTGACCGCCGCCTCCGCCGAGGGGTGCCTCAAGGGCCGGTTCCGCGGGGCGGACGGCGGTAGCTACACCTTCCTGGGCTGCGATTCGGTGAGGATCGTTCCCTCCAGGTAGCGATCGCTCGGGCCCGTTCCGGTCGACAAGGCCGGAACGGGCCCGCGGCGCGCCCGGCTACGGCAGGAGGGCGGTGAGCTTGGGAGTGACCAGGGCGGAGGTGCCGGAGTTCTGCAGTCTGATGGTGGCGGCGCTCCCAGCGGTGGCGAGCTTGCCGTTCAGTTCCACCTGGGCCCCGCCGCTCTGGGCCTGGCCCGAGACGTTGCCGCCCTCCAGCAGTTCGATCTGGCCGGTGGCGTTCGTGCCGCCGAAGACAGGTATCACCGTCCAGGCGAGCGTGGCCTTGTACGTGCCGTCGGAGCCGGCCGGCGAGAGGTCGAAGGTTGGGCGCTCCCCCGACGCGACCTGGGGGAGGCGGACGTTCACCTGCCGGGAGGACGCCGAGTAACGGATCGTCACGTCCTCGAGGGCGGCGGTGCTGCCCGCCGCTCCCGCGCCCGTCACACCGACCTGGACGAGCTCCACCCCGGACGCCGCCGTGCCGAGGGCCACGTTGACCGCCACACCGTTGGCCGGCGAGCGGCAGGCGGCGCCGCTGAACCGGCGGTCGAGGTCCTGGGCCTGGCACACGGAGATCACCCGGTTCGGCGAAGGAAGCCCGTTGACCGTGACCGATGCGGTGGTCACGCCGGCCGGCAGCAGGATCCGAAACCCGTTGTCGGACTCCTCCGAGTTGATCAGCCTGACGTCGGTGATCCGCAGGGTGAGGTTCGTGGCCGGGATGGTGGTCCCGCCGGCGGTCGACGGCACCGGCACGGTGGTTCCCCTCACTGTCGTCGGAGTCGACGCCTCGCCGTCGCCGTCCCCTCCGCCGTCACTTCCGCAGCCGGCGGCTGCGGTCATCATGGCCAGAACCATCGCAACTCTCCCCAGGCGGCGCACAGGCGCACGGTAGTCCGGGCGACAGCTCGGCGATCCGTCGACGCGTGTACGGTCCGGCCTATCCGGAGCGTGCGGAGGTACTCCACGGGGTGTCGATCGGCGCGTCTGCGCATCGCGGCCGCCCTGGCCGCCGGCGCCGTCCTCGTGTCGTGTGGCGGGGGCTCGGACGACGCGGCCGTACCCGAGGTCGACAATGAGGTCGCCGCCCCCGGCCCCGACTCGCCCGACTGCCCGGTCCGCAACCACCTCGCCGCCGAGATCGACGGCCGGACGCGGGGCGGCGTGCAGCCCCCGATCGACTACGCCTTTCTCGAGGCCCGCGACCGTGGCTGTTTCCCGGTGAGGTTCAACCCCTGCGAGCCCATCCGTTACGTCGTCAACAGCACCCTCGCCCCGCCGGGAGCGCTCGAGGATCTGCAGGAGGCCACTCGGAGGATCGAGGCCGCCACCGGGTTGACGTTCGTGAACGAAGGACCGACCGACGAGCCGGTGTCGGTGAGCCGTCCGCGGTCCCAGCCGGAGCGCTACGGCAACCGCTGGGCGCCGGTGCTCGTCGTGTGGGACCAGGGCTCCAAGTTCCGGATGGACGCCACGAATCCCGCCGGCGGGCGGTCGTTCCCGGTGGACCAGGTCTCGGTGAGCGGTGTCCTCATCGTGAACATCGATGCAGCCGGGCCCGTCCCCGGCTCATCGCCGGCGAACGGTTTCGGGCCGGGCACGTCCTGGGGACGGGTGTTTATCCACGAGCTCGGCCACCTGGTCGGCCTGGGCCACGTCGCCCGTTCCGACCAGATCATGTTCCCCGAGCTCGGTGTCCAACGGGGCCCGGCGGAGTTCCAGCCCGGCGATCTGGCCGGGCTGCGCCTCGTCGGCAGGGAGGCCGGCTGCGTGGCGACTCCCGCCCCTCCCCGGTGAGCGCCCCGATCGCAGCTTTCAGGACCGCAGGAACGCGAGCACAGCAAGGACGCGTCGGTGGTCGCCGGCGGTGAGATGCCCGGGTTTTGGTGCCCCCGCTCAGCGAGGGCGGTAGACGTCGGAGCGGTGCTCGACGCGCACCACGGTGACGACACGTCCCTCGTCGTCGATCCGGTAGAGGATGCGGAAGGTGCCCCGCCGCGCCGAGTGCAGACCCACGAGCTCCCGGCGCAAGGGGGTGCCGACGCGGTGGGGCTGTTCGAGCAGCGGCCCGGTGAGGAACGCGATGACAGCGATGGCCACTGCCTCGGGGAGCTGCTCGGCGATGGCCCGGGCCGCCGGGCCGGCCACGACGAGCTCGTAGTCCTCGGCACTCAACCCCGACGCCGAAGCGCCCGCACTGCGTCGGCACCCCGCACGACGTCGCCGGCGGCCAGGGCGGCCTCGGCCTCGGCCAAGCCGGCCACGGCGCCGGGGTTTGAGAGCACGTCGAGGGTTTCCTCCAGGGAGGCGAGGTCCTCGGGGCTGACCAGCACGGCGGCGGGACGACCGTTGCGGGTGACGACGACGCGCTCGTGGTGGCGCTCGACCCGCTCCACGAACTCCGAGAAACGGTCCTTTACGCTCCGCAGCGACTCTGTGCTCATGGCTACAATTGTGCCACGAACGGCGGAACGGCGGAAGGGCGGAACGGCAGAACGTCGGAGCGCAGCCGGCGATCGAATGCTGCTCTGAGTCCCAGCAGCGCTCGGCGCCCAGCCGGGCCGGCTGACCAACTCAGCGGACCTACTCGCACGTGTCGAGAATCGTCTGGCCCGCATTGGGGGTCCGACATCGGCCTGCCACTCCTTGCGCACGGAGAGCCGGCCGTGGCCGCCTCAGTCTCCCCGCTGTTCCCGCAGGTAACGCTCGAGCTCGGCGGCGAGGGCGTCGCCGGTGACCATCTCCAGGCTGGCCACGTCGTCCTCATCGTCGCCGGACTCCAGGCGACGGACGTAGGCGACGACGTCGTCGTCGGCCGCCACCACCTCGCTCACCTGGCGCTCGTAGTCGGCCGCCGCCACCTGCAGCTCCTCCGTGTCGACGGTGGCCGAAAGCAGGTCGACGGCCCGCTCGACAAGGGCCAGCGAGGCTTTGGGCGACGCGGTCGAACCGACGTAGTGCGGGACTGCCGCCCACAGGGAGGCCGAGGGAAGGTGCGCCTTGCGGAACGCGTCGTGCAGCACGCCGACGATGCCGGTGGGCCCCTCGTAGGACGACCGGCCGAGCTTCAAGCGGCGGACCAGCTCCCCGTCGGCGGCCGTCCCGGTCACCCGCACGGGCCGGGTGTGGGCCACGTCGGCCAGAAGCGCGCCCAGGATGACGATCAGCTCGATCTTCAGCTCCCTGGCCACGCCCACGATCTCGTCGGTGAACGTGCGCCACTTGAGCTGGGGCTCGTGACCCAGGAGCACCACGACGTCGCGGGACGTCCCGGGCAGGGCGGCCCATGACAGCTCGGTCTCCGGCCAGTCGATCCGGCGGGTGATGCCGTTCACCAGCCGAACCTGCGGCCGTGTCGCCGTGTAGTCGTAGAAGTCCTCGTGGTCGATGGTCGCGAACGTCTGCGCCGACCAGCGGTCACGTAGGTAACGGGCTGCGGTGGAGGACGCGTCTGCTGCGTCGTTCCAGCCCTCGAAGGCGGCGATGAGCACCGGCTGGCGCAGCTGGGGCCGGTCCTGCCAGCGCACGTAGTCCATCTGCTCCACGGTACCGGCGCCCTTGAGGACCGAATGTCGCACCCCCGCCGTACCCTGGGATCCGGATGGCGTCGTTGGAGCGCTTCTCGCCGGTGGCCCGGGCCTGGTTCCAGGCTGCGTTCGCCGCGCCCACCACCGCCCAGGCGCAAGGCTGGGCGGCCATCAGCGAGGGCGACCACACCCTGATCCTGGCCCCGACAGGCTCGGGCAAGACGCTTGCCGCCTTCCTGTGGACCCTCGACAAGGTCGTCACCCAGCCGGTCGAGAACACATGCCGGGTGCTCTATGTGAGCCCACTGAAGGCGTTGACGTACGACGTGGAGCGCAACCTGCGGGCGCCGCTGGCCGGCATGGCCCTGGAGGCGGAGCGCCTGGGCCTGCCCGTGCCCGCAGTCCGGGTCGGCACCCGCACGGGCGACACGCCGGCCGCCGACCGGCGTGACCTGGTCCGTCATCCGCCCGACATCCTCATCACCACGCCCGAGTCGCTCTACCTGCTGCTCACCTCCCAGGCCCGGCAGATGCTGCGGTCGGTTGAGCACGTGATCGTCGACGAGATCCACTCGGTGGCCGGCACCAAGCGGGGCGCCCACCTGGCCCTGTCCCTCGAACGCCTCGAACGTCTCACCGAGCGTCCGCCCCAGCGCATCGGCCTGTCGGCTACCCAGCGCCCGCTCGACGAGGTGGCCCGGTTCCTCGGCGGCCGTACGGGCGGGGCGCCCCGGCCGGTCACGGTGGTGGATGCCGGCGTGCGCAAGACGTTGGAGCTGCAGGTCATCGTGCCGGTGGAGGACATGGCCGAGCTGGGGCGGCCCATCGACGAGGGCGACGGCGCCATCCTGTCGGGGCCCGCAGCGGGCAACCCCGAGGCTCGCCACTCGATCTGGCCGGCCATGCACCCCGTCCTGCTCGACCTGATCCGCACCCACCGGTCGACGTTGATCTTCGTCAACTCCCGCCGGCTGTCCGAGCGGCTGGCCGCCCGGCTCAACGAGCTGGCGGGCGAGGACCTGGTCCGGGCCCACCATGGGTCCGTCGCAAGGGAGCAGCGCCTCGAGATCGAGGACGCCCTCAAGGCCGGCAAGCTGCCGGCGCTCGTCGCCACTTCCAGCCTCGAGCTGGGCATCGACATGGGGGCCATCGACCTCGTCGTGCAGGTGGAGTCGCCGGCGTCGGTGGCCAGCGGCCTGCAGCGGATCGGCCGGGCGGGCCACCAGGTGGGCGAGCCGTCCCGAGGGAGGATCTTCCCGAAGTTCCGGGGCGACCTGGTGGAGGCTGCGGTCGTTGCCCAGCGCATGGTGGCCGGGCTCATCGAGGAGACCCGCGTCCCACGCAATCCGCTCGACGTCCTGGCCCAGCAGATCGTCGCCATGGTCGCCGTCGAGGAGCTCACGGTCGAGGAGGTGGCCGAGGTGGTGGCCGGCGCCTACCCCTTCGCGGACTGCTCGCCGGCCCTGCTCGAGAACGTGCTCGACATGCTGGCGGGGCGTTACCCCTCCGACGAGTTCGCCGAGCTGCGGCCCCGCATCGTGTGGGACCGGGCGGCGGGCACGCTGAGGGCCCGCGCCGGCGCCCAGATGCTGGCCGTGGTCAGCGGGGGCACCATCCCCGACCGCGGGCTGTACGGCGTGTTCACGCCCGAGGGCAACAGGGTCGGCGAGCTCGACGAGGAGATGGTCTACGAGAGCCGGGTGGGGGAGACGTTCCTGCTCGGAGCCTCCACCTGGCGCATCGAGGAGATCACCCGCGACCGGGTGGTGGTCACGCCGGCGCCGGGCCAACCCGGGAAGATGCCGTTCTGGCACGGCGACGGCCTGGGCCGGCCGGCCGAGCTGGGTCGGGCCATCGGCGCCTTCCTCCGGGTCGTCGGCGACTGGTCCGACGAGAAGCTGGTGGAGGAGTGCTCCCTCGATCCGCTGGCCCTCAGCAACCTGCGGGCGTACCTGGCCGAGGAGCGGCAGGCTACCGGCGGCGCCCTGCCCACCGACCGCCAGATCGTGGTCGAGCGCTTCCGTGACGACCTGGGCGACTGGCGGATCTGCGTCCTCTCGCCCCTGGGCGGCCGGGTGCACGCCCCGTGGGCCTTGGCCATCGAGGCACGGGCCCGCGACCGGCTCGGCACCGAGGTGCAGACGATGTGGAGTGACGAAGGCATCGTCCTCCGCCTGCCCGAGGCCGACGAGTCCCCGCCAGTCGACTCGGTCCTCCTCGAGCCCGAGGAGATCGAAGGGCTGGTGGTCGGCGAGCTGGCCAACTCGGCGTTGTTCGCGGCCCGCTTCCGGGAGAACGCAGCCCGAGCCCTGCTACTGCCCCGCCGCCGGCCGGGCTCCCGTACGCCCCTCTGGCAACAGCGCCAGCGGGCGGCCGACCTGCTGGCCGTCGCCTCCCGCTACGGCGATTTCCCGATCCTGCTGGAGACCTATCGCGAGTGCCTGCGCGACGTCTTCGACCTCCCCGCCCTCAACGATCTCATGACGGCCATCCGGGCCCGCACGGTCCGGGTGGTGTCCGTCGACACCACCTCACCGTCGCCCTTCGCCCAGTCGCTGGCCTTCCAGTACGTGGCCAACTTCCTCTACGAGGGCGATGCCCCCCTCGCCGAGCGTCGGGCCCAGGCCCTCACCCTCGACCGGGAGATGTTGGCCGAGCTGCTGGGCGCGGAGGAGCTGCGGGAGCTCATCCATCCGGAGGCGTTGGAGGCGCTGGAGGCCAACCTGCAGGCCCTCGACGACCGGTGGTGGGCCCGCGACGCCGACGAGGCCTCCGACCTCCTGCGCCGGCTCGGCGACCTCACCCCGGAGGAGCTGCGGGCCCGGTCCACCGGCGACTTCGCCGCTGCGCTGCTTGCCGACCGGCGGGCGGTGGAGATCCGGCTGGCCGGCGAGATCCGGTTGATCGCCGCCGAGGATGCGGGCCGTTACCGCGACGCCCTCGGCATCCAGCCGCCGCCCGGGCTGCCCGATGTGTTCCTGGCCCCGGTCGACGACCCGCTCGGTTCGCTGCTCGGGCGCTTCGCCCGCACCCACGGGCCGTTCCGCTCCGAGGAGCCGGCGCTCCGCTTCGGCCTGCCGGTAGGCGTGGTGGAGGCGTTGCTGGCCGCTCGTGCCGATTCGGGCGTCCTGCTACGGGGCGAGTTCCGCCCCGGCGGGTCGGGCCGGGAGTGGTGCGACCCCGAGGTGCTGCGCTCGTTGCGCCAGCGGTCGCTGGCCGCCCTGCGCAAGGAGGTCGAGCCGGTAGACGCCGGCGCCCTGGCCGGATTCCTCCCGGCCTGGCAGGGCGTCGGCAGCGACGCCCGGGGCCTCGACCGGCTGTTCGAGGTCATCCGCCAGCTCCAGGGAGTGGCCGTGCCCGCATCGGTGCTGGAGCGCGACGTGCTGCCCGCCCGCATGGCCGACTATTTCCCCCGCCTCCTCGACGAGCTCACCGCCGCCGGCGAGGTGGTCTGGATGGGCGCCGGCCCGCTTGGCCGGGACGACGGAAAGCTCATGCTCTTCCTCCGGGGCAACGCCGCCCTGCTGCGGCCGGCCCTCACCGGTGACCGCCCCGACGGCCCCGAGCACGACCGGCTGCGGGAGTTCCTCGGCCGGCGGGGGGCGTCATTCTTCCGGGAGCTCTCTGGCACCGATGACAAGCTGTCGCTCGACGCCCTGTGGGATCTGGTCTGGGCCGGAGAGGTCACCAACGACTCCTTCGCCGCCCTCCGGGCTTTCGCCGGCGGCGGCGGGAGCACCCGGTCCCGCACGGCCAAGCGGTCCGGGCGGCCCCGGGTCGGCTCCCTCACCGTGCTCGGGCCACCCCGCGCCCAGGGCCGGTGGTCGCTGGTAGAGACCGACCTGCCGGTCGACGAGGTCAGCGCCACGGCCCGCGGCCACGCCTTGGCCACCGCCCTCCTCGACCGGCACGGAGTCCTGACCCGGGAGGCGGTGCGGGGCGAGGGCCACCCCGGCGGGTTCGCAGGCGTGTACCCGGTGCTGCGGGCCATGGAGGAGTCCGGCCGCTGCCGGCGGGGGTACTTCGTGGCCGGCCTCGGTGGCGCTCAGTTCGCCCTGCCCGGCGCAGTGGACCGCCTGCGGGCCGACCGGCGCGACGACCATCTGAAAGGCGGTGGCAAGGGGCCCATCGTGCTGGCCGCCACCGACCCCGCCAACGCCTACGGGCTGTCACTGCCGTGGCCGGTCACCGGTCCCCGGCGGGTGGCGGGGGCCTACATCGTGCTCCTCGACGGCCTCCCGTGCCTGTACGTCGAAAAGGGGGCGAAGGGGCTCGTGGCCCTCCGCCCGTTCGACGGCTCGTGGGAGGACGCCGCCGTGGCGGCCCTGGGCGCTCTGGTCAGCTCCGGCCGAGCGCGGCGGCTCAGCCTCGAGCGCTACGACCCGGCACTGGAGCCGGTGCTGAAGGCGGCCGGTTTCATCCCGTCCCCCAAGGGCCTGGTTCGTTATGGCGCCTGAGCGCGATTCGCCTGTGCGCTTCAGCGTCATCCGGCCGTCACACACCCGCTCGCTGCGCCTGCTGCCCGATGCCTGAGGGCGACGTCCTCTTCCGCACCGCCGTCACGCTGCAGAGGTGGCTGGCGGGGCGGGAGGTCACCGACGCCACTGCCGCAGCCAAGCCCATGGTGGGTCGTACGGTGGAGAAGGTCGAGGCCAACGGGAAGCACCTGCTCGTGCGGTTCGACTCCGGCCACGTGCTCCACACCCACCTGCGCATGAGCGGGTCGTGGCACGTGTACAGCGCCGGCGAACGGTGGCAGCGTCCGCCGAGCCAGGCCAAGGTGTCACTCACGTGCGGCGAGCGGGTTGCGGTGTGCTTCAACGCGCCGATCGTCGAGTTGCTCGCCCCTGGAGGCGAACGGAGTCACCCGTCGTTGTCCGGCCTGGGTCCCGACGTCCTGGCCCGGCCCCTCGACCTGGAGGAGATCCGACGGCGGACCCGGCAACGCCCGCCTGTGACCGCCCTCGGTGAGCTGCTGCTCGACCAGCGGGTGGTCGCGGGCATCGGGAACATCTGGCGGTGCGAGGCGCTGTTCCTGGAGGGCCGCAACCCATGGACGCCGGTCTCGATCCTCTCCGACGACGAGCTGGATCGGCTAGTGACCACTGCGGCCCGGATCATGACCGAGAGCCTCGGCGCGTCCGCCGGCCGCCCGCCGCGGTGGGTCTACCGCCGCACGGGCCGTGCGTGCCATCGCTGCCGGGCTCTCGTGCAGTCCCGTGGCCAGGGCGAGCAGGCGCGCACCGCCTACTGGTGCCCGACCTGTCAGCCTCTCGTCAGCGGTGGATGAACGCCTGCGGACCGAGCGCCATGGTGACGCACGTGCTGAGAAGAAGGTCACCGATCGCGCTTCCCACCGGGTGATCGAGGTCGAGGCGGGCGCCGAGGGTGGGCACCTTGAGCGCCGCCGGCTTGTTCCAGAAGACCGCAGTCTGAACGACCTCCTCGGTCAGGTCCTGGTGGCCGCCTCCGATCATGCCGACGGCGGTTTCACAGCGACGAAGAGCCCGCGGCCAGCCAGGCCCGGCCACTCGTGCTCGACCACGAAGCCGGACTTCCTGTACACCTCGACCTGCTGATCCCGGGTGAACAGGCCCATGCGGTGCACCTCGGTGAACGACCAGGTGCGGTCGGGCTCAGCCATGGCGTACTGCATCTCGATGACGCTCTCGTGACCCTCGCGCCACGACCGGCGCACCCGGGCGACAGCGAGGCCGCCCTCCTCCGTGCCCTCATCGAACACCGCACCGTCGTGCCAGTGGTCGGGATCGAACCACGGCTCCACGACGAGAACGCCGCCGTCGACGAGGTCGTCGCCCATGGTGGCCAGCGCGGCGGCCAGGTCATCGAGGGTCGTCATGTAGCCGATGGCGCTGAACAGGCACACGACACGTCGAACCGCCGTTCCAGCCGGAACGTCCGCATGTCACCGGCGTGGATGGCGACGTCCGGCTCCTGGCGCCGGCAGGCGACGATCATCGCCTCGGACAGCTCGACCCCTTCAACGTCGAACCCCAGCTCGGCGAAGGCAGCCAGGTGCAGGCCGGTGCCGCAGGCCACGTCGAGGAGGGAGCGGGCCTGAGGGCGGTGCCGGCGGATGCGGGCCACCACCCGTTCGGCTTCCCGCCGGTAGTCCTTACCCCGCATCGCATAGAGCGCGTCGTAGGCGGTGGCGCTGTGCTCGTACATGTCAGAGGGCGCCGAGGACGTCGGCGCGATCGTCGGTCCACAGGGAGGAGCCCGAGGGAAGCGCACTCCACCCCTTGGCCCTCAACGCCTCCATCGACGGGCCCTCGACGCCGAGCACGACCGCCGAGCTGGGCAGACTTCCGTCGGTCTGGCTCGAGCTCACGCGCCCGAGCGACACGAGCCCTGCGTCCTCCGCGAGGCGGCCGACGACGGGGAAGAGGTCGAAGAAGCGGTTGGACACGTGGAACGCGAGTATGCCGCCGTCGGTGAGGGCCCGACGGTAGATGTCCACCGCCTCCCGGGTGAGGAGATGGATGGGGATGGCATCGGAGGAGAACGCGTCGACGATCACGACGTCGTGGGAGGTGCCGGGTGCAGCGATCGTCAGCCGCCCGTCGCCGGCGACGACGTTCACCGCAGCCGGCGTGTCACTGAGGAAGCTGAACACCGACGGATCCTCGGCGAGGTCGATGATCGCCGGGTCGATCTCGTAGAACGTCAGTGTGTCGCCCGCCTTGCCGTAGGCGGCTAGCGACCCGGCGCCCAGGCCGATGACCCCCAGCGAGCGGGCGCGGCCCCGGTCGCTCGCCTCGACGACGTCGCCCAGCGGCCCGCCCCGTGCGTAGTAGGAGAGCGGAACCTCCGGCCGGGTCGGGTCCTGGGCGCCGTGCACCGTGGTGCCCGAGATGAGGAGATGCCAACCGCGTTCGTTCTGCAGCACGCGCGTGACGCCGTAGTAGGTCCGCACCTGGCGGAGTGTCTCCGCCCCCGGAAGCGCCACCGCGATGGCCGCCGCCAGCCCGACCGCAGTTGCGTACTGCCAGGCCCGGCGGCTGGCGGCGAGCGCGGCCACGGTGGCGAGGCCGAGCACCGCCTGCAGGACCCGAGGCGGTCCTGTCGCATCGGCGGTCACCACCCGCACGACGCCGGCGCCCACCAGGAGGGCACCGACGGCCGCCGCGGCAACGGGCCGCCATCGGGCCCCGAGTGCAGCGCGGGGCGTCAGGCTTGCAAGGCACGCCACGATGCCGAGGGGGTACTCCCACACGCCGGGAAAAGCGACCGGGGCAAAGAGCCCGCCCACCATCCCGCCGGCCGCACCGCCGGCCGAGAGGGCGAGGTAGAAGCGGGTGAGGTCCGCCACGGGAGGGCGTTCCTCGGCCAGCCGGGCGTGGACCGCCATGGCCAGCATGGCGAAGCCTCCAAGATGCAACGCCAGGCCGACGCCGACGGGCAGGGTGGCGGCCAGGCTGACGATCGCAACTGCGGCCAGCACCGGCGCCATCCGTGCCGCCGCCGAGCCGAGCGCCGCGCCCCGGCCGGAGAACGCGATGACGAACGTGAGGAGGTACAGGCTGAGGGGCACGACCCACAGCAGCGGGATGGCGGCGACGTCGGTGGAGAGGTGGCGGGTCGCTCCGAGCAGGAGCAGTGAGGGGCCGGCGGCCATGGCCGCCCAACGGACCAGGGCCCACGGACCGACGCTCTCGGCCGTTGCCAGCGTCGCCGGCGGAGCTTCGCGCGAGACGCCGGCCCGTCGGGCGACGACCGCGCAAACGACGAAGAGGGCGGCGAACCCCAGGTAGCCGGTCGTCCACAGCCTGCGTTGGTCCGTCAGCCCGAGCGCCCGCTCGACCACGAGGGGGTAGGCCAGGAGCCCGACGAAGCTGCCGGCGTTGCCGGCGGCGTAGAGGACGTACGCATCGACGCCAGGGGCGGCTGCGGCGTACCAACGCTGGAGCGTCGGAGACACGCTGGCCAGGGCCAGAAAGGGCCCTCCCACGGCCACGGCGACGGCGAAGAGGGTCCACACCACCGGCGTGCCGTCTGGGGGACGCCAGCCTTCCCGCAGCCCCACGGGGAGCGCCGCGGCGGCGACGAGCACCAGTACTGCTGCAGCCGGGGCGTGCCAGGGGAGAGCCAGGTGGCGGGAACCCAGGTGGGCGAGGAGGTAGCCGCCGAGAAGAAGCACCTGGAAGGTGAACATGGCGGAGTTCCACACCGACGCGCTGCCACCGAGGACCGGAAGGAGCGTGCGGGCCACCAGGGGCTCGACGAGGAAGAGCAGTCCCGAGGCCAGAAATGAGGTGACGCCGAACAGGGCCACGAGGGGAACCAGCGGCCTCCGTCCTGTCCCCACCGCGGCCAGTATGGCCGGACGCCGCGGGAGGGACCCCTCCCGGTCGTTACCCTGCCGATGTGGCCAGGCCGCCCCGACCCCGGCTGCTCGTCGACCTGACCCCGTTGCGGGTGTCGCGCGACTACCGGCTGCTGTTCATCGGGTCCGGGGTCTCCTATCTCGGCCGGCAGCTCACCGTGGTGGCCATCCCTTTCCAGATTTTTACGATCACCGGGTCGTCACTCGCCGTCGGCATGGTCGGGCTGGTCACGTTGCTGCCGCTCGTGACCCTGTCCCTGGCCGGCGGGGCCATCGCCGACGCGGTCGACCGGCGCAAGCTGCTCATCATCACCCAGGTCCTGTCGGCGGCCACGAGTGCCGGGCTGGCCCTGAACGCCATGTCGTCGTCTCCCCGGCTGTGGCCGATCTACGTGCTCGCCGCCCTCTCGGCCGGGCTGGCCGGGGTCGACCTCCCCGCCCGCAGTGCCACCATCCCCCGGTTGGTGGGCCACGAGCTGTACCCGTCTGCCGCCGCCCTCGGCCAGATCCAGTTCCAGATCGGCCAGGTGGCCGGGCCTGCCCTCGCCGGCGTGATCATCAGCCAGGTCAACCTGGCCGCCGCTTACTGGATCGACGTCGTCAGCTTCGGGGCCGCGGTGGTCGCCCTGGTGTTCATCGCCCCTCAGCCACCGGAAGGCGGCGGCACCCGGGCCAGCCTGGCCTCCGTCCGGGAGGGCCTCCGCTACGTGAAGGGTCGTCGTCTGCTGGTGGGCACGTTCCTGATCGACATCGACGCCATGGTGTTCGGCATGCCGCGCGCCCTGTTCCCCGCCCTCGGGACCGGCTTCTTCGGCGGAGGCGCCGCCGCCGTGGGCCTCCTGTATGCGGCCCCCGGCGCCGGCGCCCTGGTCGGCGCGCTGTTCACCGGGTGGGTGGGGCGGGTCCGCCGCCAGGGCCGGGCCGTCATCGTGGCCGTGCTCGTCTGGGGCGCCGCCATCGCCGCGTTCGGCCTGGTCCCATGGCTTCCCCTGGCGCTGTTCATGCTGGCCCTGGCGGGTGCGGCCGACGTCGTGTCCGCCGTCTTCCGCAACACGATCCTGCAGCTGTCGGTGCCCGACGGACTTCGCGGCCGGTTGTCGTCGGTGCACATCGCGGTCGTCACCGGGGGCCCGCAACTCGGCGACGCCGAGGCCGGCGCCGTCGCAGCCCTGACTTCACCGCGGTTCTCGGTGGTGTCGGGTGGACTGGCCTGCATCGTCGGGGTGCTCGTCCTCCTGAGGCTGGTGCCCGAACTGGCCCGATACGATGCCGTGGCGGAGACAAGGAGGTCGGATGGCTGACGGAGCCAAGGTGCGCACGGTGGCCGAGGTGATGACCGCTGACGTCCTCACTGCGTCCAGCGGCGACCCGCTGTCGAAGGCCTCGGCCCGGATGATCGAACGGGGTGTGGGCTCGATCGTCGTGTGTGACCCTGAGCAACCGATCGGCATCCTGACCGAGCGCGACCTGGTGAGGGCGGCGGCGTCGGGAACCGACCTGGCTTCGGCCAAGGTGGCGGACTGGATGACCTCGGAGGCCGACACCGTAACGGCCGACACCGACGTCCAAGCCGCATTCGAGAGCCTCAACCAGCACGGCTACCGCCATTTCCCCGTGGTGTCGGGCGACGAGCTGGTCGGCCTGGTGTCCATGCGGGACATGCTCAAGCTGGCCCAGGTGCTGCGCGTGGAGCACCCCGGGGCCATCGAGGCCAAGCGTGGCCTCGAGGGCGTGGTCGTCGCCGAGACGGAGGTGGGCGACGTCCGGGGCCAGGAGGGCTTCTACCACTACCGGCAGTACAACGCGGTGGAGCTGGCGGAGAAGCGCACCCTGGAAGACGTCTGGCACCTGCTTTACGAGGGCGACCTGCCCACGGTCGCCGAGCGCGACGCCTTTGCCGCGGAGATCCGGTCGCTGCGGGTCATCCCGCCGACGGTGCAGAAGCTGCTACCGGCCATTGCCACCGCAGGAGAGCACTTCGTTCCCCTCGACGCCCTGCGCAGTGCCTACTCGCTGCTTGCCTACGCCCTCGACTTCAAGTCGTGGCTCGACATCGACACCGCCGAGCTGCGGGCCAACGCCATGCTGACCAGCGCGGTCATGCCGACGCTCATCATGGCCCTGTACCGCCTCAACCAGGGCCTCGAGCCGATCGACCCCCACCCCGACCTGCCGTATGCGGCCAACTACCTCTACATGCTCACCGGCGAGGTTCCCGAGCCGGGGCACGCCCGGGCCATCGAGCAGTACCTGATCTCCACCACCGACCACGGCTTCAACTCCTCCACCTTCACCGCCCGGGTCATCACCTCCACCGGCGCCGACCTCGGCTCGGCGGTCGTGGGTGCCATCGGGGCGCTTTCCGGACCCCTGCATGGCGGAGCGCCCAGCCGGGCCCTCGACATGCTCGACGCCATCGGCACCCCCGACAAGGCCGAGGCGTGGATCCGCGACTCGGTCGAGAAGGGGGAGCGGATCATGGGCTTCGGCCACCGCATCTACAAGACCGACGACCCCCGCTCGGTCATGCTGCGTGGTGTGGCCGAGCGCCTGGGCGGAGACATGGTCGACTTCGCCAAGAAGGTGGAGAAGACCGTCGTCGACGTGCTGGCCGAGCTCAAGCCCGGCCGGAACCTCTACGCCAACGTCGAGTTCTATGCCGGCGTGGTGATGGACAACGTCGGTCTCCCCCGCACCCTCTTCACGCCGACCTTCACGTCCAGCCGGGTCATCGGCTGGACGGCGCACATCCTCGAGCAGGCCGCCGACAACCGGCTCATCCGCCCGAGCGCCCACTATGCCGGCCCGCCCCCGCCGGTCGACGTGCCAGACGCCTAGTGCCCATCCTCGTCGAGGAGGCGACGGCCGTCACCCCCGAGTTGGTGGCCGCCTTCCGGGTGCTCACGCCTCAGCTCTCCCGGACGGCGCCCGTGCCGGGCGGCCACGAGCTGGTCGAGATGGTGCGGTCTCCCGCCACCGTTCTGCTCATGGCCCGCGACCCCGAGAAGGGCCTGGTGGGCTGCCTCACCCTGGTGCTGTTCCGCATCCCAACGGGCGTCCGGGCCTGGATCGAGGACGTGGTGGTCGACAAGGAGTCCCGGGGGCGGGGGGTGGCGGAGATCCTGTGCCGGGAGGCGCTGAACCGGGCCTCCGCCGCCGGCGCCCGCACCGTCGACCTGACCTCGCGGCCTTCTCGCAAGGCGGCCAACCGCCTCTACGCCCGCATGGGGTTCGTCCAGCGCGAGACCAACGTGTACCGCTGGTCCGGCTGAGGTCCTAGTCCGCGCGGGCGGTGACCAGCCACGCCGACCCACGGAAGAGACTCCGTCGCCGGTCTCGTGAGCGAGCAACGTGTCACGGAGTGCCTGCATCGCGACCTGGCGTGTGTCGTCGTCGAGGTCATGGGTCAGCCCCCGGGTGATGCCGAACGTCGAGACGAAGGAGAAGGCATGGTCGGCGTCGTCTCCGAAGCGGACGGGTGCGTCGACCCGGTCGACTTGCACGTCGACGAAGCCGGCGTCACCGAGCACCCGGACCGCGATGTCCCGCTCGGCCATGCTGAAGGGGCCGGGCGCCCCGGGCGTGGGCATCGGAAGGGTCCGGCCGACCGAGAGCGCCCCCCGGATGCCCACCACCCACTCGTTTTCGGCGAAGTCCCTCCAGGTCAGGTAGGCCAGCTGGCCCTTGGGTTGCAACGCCCTCCGGATGTTGGCGAACGCCATCACCGGATCGGCGAAGAACATGGCGCCGAAGCTGCTCACCGCAAGGTCGAAGGCGGCGTCGGGGAAGGGGTGCACCTGGGCGTCGGCCTGCTCGAAGGTCACATTGGCCAGGCCCTCGGCGCCGGCGCGGGCCCGATCCAGCATCTTGGCCGAGAGGTCCACGCCGAGCACGGAGCCCGACGGGGCCAGGCGGGCCAGGTCCCTGGTCGACTTCCCGGTGCCGCACCCCACGTCGAGGATCCGCTGCTCCCCGCCGATCGGGACGGCCCGGAGCAGCGCCTCCCAGAAGCCGGTCGACGCCGCCTCGTAGCGGTCGGCGTGGGCGGCCCAGTGCTCGCCCTCGGGCCCGTCCCACGCCGCCGCCATCTCCACGTTCGCAATGGTCATCCGGCGGCCACGAGCGGCGGTGTCCCCTGGGGGGGTGGTCATCGCCGCCGGCATGGAGCCGAACTCCTCGTTGTTCGGGGATACGGCGGGCTCGGCGTCGGGGACCGACGCCAGCACCTCGAGGAAGCGCTCCAGCGACGTCCCGTTCGCCGCCGGCAGGTGCGACGAGAGGATCCGGGTCGGCTGCAGATTCACGTCGCCGAACTCGCGGGCGCGGGCCAGCAGGACCGCAGGGTCGTCGACGTCGCAGCCCATCGCCGCCACCGCGACCCAGCCCTTCTCGATGCACGGTGGTTCGTTCTCGATCAACCGGGTGGCCCGCACGAACCAGGCGCGGGCCGCAGTGCCGTTGCCCAGCGCGTTGGAGTGGAGGTCGCCCAGCCTGGCGCAGACCAGCGCCGCCTGCCGCCGGTCTCCGGCTGCGGTGAGCGTCCGGACGGCGGCTGACAGGTGGCCGGCCGCAGCTTCGGCGTCGAACGCCTTCACCGCCTCCTCAGCCAGTGTCAGCGCTCGCACGGCGTCGTCGACCATCGCCACCGACCCATGTTTCCACTGTTCGTTCCTCAGCGGGCGGTGCTGGTCCAGGGATCGAAGGCGTTCTTGATCGACCCCATGGGTCCCTTGAGCGCCGGGTAGTGCCGGCCCAGCACGGTCACCATGGTGTTGTCGTCGATCCACTTCAGCCCGGCCTTCGTGTAGACGTCGGCGGTGTAGTCGTTGGTGAGGAACCGGTCGCTGTTGAGCCGCCGTGACGCCATGAGCACGAAGATGCGGAAGGCGGTGTCGCTGAAGGCGAAGCCCTTCGGGAGCCGCTCGGCGTACATGCCGGGCGTGAGGTCGAGCTTCTCGATGTCGCCCCCGTAGAGGCGGCTCAGCTCCTCGGCCCAGACCGGGTTGTCGGTGAGGGACTGGAAGTCTGCGACCGGCTGCAGGTGCAGCAGGCGGCGGAACTCGTTGTACCTCGGAACGCCCAGCTCCCGGGTCCGCACGATGTCGAGGGCGGCCATGTCGATCGTCTCGTGGCCGTCGGGGCGGATGAACTCCTGCAGGAACCGGGGGAAGTTGTGCAGGCACACGACGCCGGGGTGCAACCGCCCGAAGGAGTAGAAGAGGTCGGTCATCGAGACCCGGTCGATGGCCTCGAGCGCGCCGCGGCCCGACAGGCTGCGGAGGGTGGCCTCCTCGAGCACGGAGTCATCGGCGATCGACCGGAGCGGGTAGTCGTCGGGCAGGAGCGGGTGCATGCGGTACACGGCCACGAACTCCTCGGTGAGGCTGTAGGGCACGTCGTAGTGCTGGGTCTGCGAACCCGGGATGCCGCTGATCAGCTCGCTCTTGCTGATGCGGCCGAACCGGTTGTGGATGCGCTCGCCCGCGAGCCCCCACCAGTTCGTGCGCAGCGCGCGCACGGTGGTGGGGTGGCTGATGACTGCGGGGGTCCACTCGACAGTGTGGATCTTGGCCACCAGGGCGGCGTTGACGAGGCGGGCGTGCTCGAAGAGGTCGTCGTCGTCGAGCCCGGGGTAGCGGGGCTTCAGGTGGTCGCAGATCGAGTTGTGCTCGAGGGCGAACAAGGTATGGAGCATGGCCAGGCCGGCCCAGAACCCAGGCACCACCGCGGGATCGAGGTCGGGGTCGGTGGGGTACGGGATCAGCCCGGTCGCCGTGACGTGGAGCTTCCCGTCGACATGACTCCGCACCATGTCCCGCAACTTCGGGCTGCTCCCGTAGATGCTGGACAAGTCCCACCAATGGGTCTCGGTGTTGACATAGCTCGGCGGCAGGTCGCTCGGCCCGGACGGCCGGGTGGGGTCGGGGCGGACGCGCATGATGCGCATCGGGTTGGTGGGCCATGGGTCGTCGGGCGCCAGCGGGATCTCGATGGGGTTGTCTGTCGGGCTCTTGCCGTGGCTGAACCAGTCACGGATCATGAACTGGAGCCAGCTGGCGGCCAGCGCGTTGACGGCCGTCGCGGGGACGAACTCGGTCCGGGTCATGACCGCACGGCTGATCTCGCGCGGGCTCGGCGTGATCAGGTCCGGCCCAACCTCGGGGAAGGTGTGCTCGATCGGGACGTTCCGCCCGAACCGCGACCCGCCCATGCCCATCGGCGGGTTCTCGAGGTCGTTGTACGTGCCGTCGGCGGTGCGGGTGGAGAGCACGCGCCCGTCGTAGGGCTCGACCGGCGGAGTGTTCTCGGCCGGTTGGCTGGTGGTGTCGAACAGGTTTCTTCCGACGCAGCACGTCGCGGTTGCCGATCAGGACGAGGATCCCGAGCGGCGTGGGTAGCTTGTCCCATCCCACCTTGTTGTCGACGACGGTGGTGATGCGGTCGTAGACGTCCCAGAAGAGGGTGTCGTGGTACCCCGTCGCCGTTGCCGGGTCCTTGCCCTTCCGCCTCGACCACCAGAGCGCAGCAGGGATCCCCAGCGTCGCCGCCCGCTTCGTGCGCTTCAGTCGCTTTCCCATGACGTCCCCCGTTCGTTGTGACGATGAATCAGTGCGAACCCACCGTGCCGACGTCGGGGACCTGCTCGGTCTCCGCCGCCCGCTGCAGCAGCGACTCGGTGTACTTCTTGGTCATGATCCACGTGGCGAGGACCAGCGCCACGTTCACCCCCACCACGATGCCGATCTCCCAGCGCTGGGCCACGTAGGTGGCGACGTCGTCGCCCGGGACGTCGGCGAAGAGCACCTGGCGGTGGTAGACGGCCAGGAACGTCAGGACGTACAGCGCGGTGATGACCGCCCAGTTCAGGGTCGGCGCCCATGGGCGTGCCGCCCGCTTTTCAGGTGTGTTGTACAGCCGCTGAAGGTACCGCCGGGGGCCGACGTCGAGGTAGCGGTAGGCGACGATCCACCACAGCAGCAGGTAGTAGCGGAACCAGCTAACCACCATGGCGGCCACCACCACGTGGGCGGCGTACTCGAAGAAGTTGCGGAAGATGACCCACCGGCCGATCAGCTTTCCGAACGACTGCGGGTTGCGGTTGAGGTACGTCGCAAGGGGCAGCGACGAGGACAGCAGGGCGATGCGTCCGCCCCAGTACCAGAGGGTGCTCTTGTGAGCCACCGCCAGCGGCCCGATCACGAACAGATCGGCCGACACCACCACGATGTGCAGGATGAACAGCCGGATGGCGGCCCGGTTGGCGAACAGCGGGTTCAGGAGCTCGTCCGGCTTCCTGAGCGCCTGCCAGATCTGGCGGGCCCCGACGCTGAACCCCCACGCCAGCAGCCCGGCGTAGAGCACTGTGATGAGGAGCTTCACCGCCGGCGCCGGGTCACGCGCGCGTTCTCCAGCCGCACGTGCTCGGTGACCACCTCGACGCGCCGCTCGCCTTCCGACACGGGCCTGACCGTACTCTCCGGTCCTCCGACGCGCTGAGCGGCGAGGTCGGTCGTTTCTGTGTGAAGGTAGGGGCCGTCTCCGGCGGAAAGGAACTGAGCCATGGCCCGGGCCCACCAGAACCCCGATGCGAAGCCCACAGTCGGCGAGTACCGCAGATTGCGCGAGCCCGCCCCCACCGAGCAGGGTCGGCACCACGCCATCGCCGCCGCCTACTTCGAGGCACGGGAGCGCACGCTGGACGTCGTCACCACGACGCAGACGCCCAGCGGGCAGCGGCTCGATTGGGTTCCCGTGGAGTCACAGCGTTCCGGCGACATCGCCTCCCCCCCACCGGCTGCGGCGAAGGCGCTGCTCCGTGGAGCCGACGACGCCGGCAGGCCGACCAGGACGGCCCGGTTCGAGTTGGAGGAGGACCGGGCGGCACGGGGACCGGAGGGCACGGTCCCGGTCATCCGCAAGGATCTCTCGGCCATCCCGCTGGACGGTTCCCTGCACCGCCATCTGGCCAAGCGCCAGGGCCGCGGTCACCGCGCCACCCGATCGGCCGAGGGCCTGTCGTCCTTCCCGCCGCCGGAGGCGGGGGGCGGCCATCGGTACGCGGAATCGGCCCAGTGGACGTACAACCTTGGCGCCGAGGGGTACGTGAGCATCAACGATCCGTACACCGAGATCTCCTCGGACTTCTCGCTGATGCAGATGGGGGTGACCAATCACGAGCAGGGGTACGTCCAGTCCGTCGAGGTCGGCATCCAGGAGACGCTGAACCTCTACGGCGACTGGGGGCCCCATCTCTTCGTCTATTACACGACCAACGGCTATGCCGCCGAGGGCAACAACCTGGGTGGGTACAACCGTGATGTTGACGGATGGGTCCAGTACGACGACGCCATCTACCCCGGCGCCGCGTTCACGACGGTCAGCACACCCGGCGGTGACCAGTACGACATGTTCATGAAGTTCCAGTGGTACGACGGGAACTGGTGGCTCATGGTCCTGGACCGGTGGATCGGGTACTACCCCGGCGCCCTGTTCTCGAGGAACGGGAGCGTGTCCCCGTCACTCGCCGACTACTCCACCATGGTCGGTTTCTGGGGTGAGGTGTACGACTCGGAGGACGTGCCGGGGCCGACGACGACCACCATGGGCAGCGGCTACTGGGCCGGGTCGCAGTGGCCCTATGCCGCCTTCCAGCGGAACCTCAGGGTGCAGGTCGACGCCGGAGGGTCGATGGGCGACTACAACGCCAACGGGGTGGTGATCAACAGCCCCTCGATGTACGACCTCGAGCTGCACATGCTGAGCGGCAGCGAATGGGGCAGCTACCAGTACCTCGGCGGCCCGGGGGCGGGCTGAGCTACCGGCTCGACGGCCGGCGCCTCCCTAGCATGAGCCCGTGATTCTCGACGGCCTCGGGCCGGCGGCGCTGGCGGTGGCCCTGGCCGGCGCAGGGGCGGCGGTGGCGCTGTCGCTCATCGGCCGGTCTCGCGCCGCCGGGCGCGCCGTTGGCACCACGTTCGCCGGGCTCACCGTCGCCCTCGTCCTGATGGCGGTGGCCCTCGTCACGGTGGACGGGTCGCTGGTGTACGTCGCCGACCACACCAGTCGGGCGACCGCGTGGCCGTACCGGCTGGCCGGGCTCTGGGGCGGGATGGCGGGCTCCCTGCTCCTGTGGACGTGGATGGCCACAGGTTGGGCCGTCGTCGCCGGGCGCACCGTCCGCCGGCGGCTGCCCGAACTGGCCCGATGGGCCCATGCGGTTCTCGGCGCCGATCTCGGCGTGTTCTGCGGGCTGCTCGTCCTGGTGAGCAAACCCTTCGACCGGCTGGCCGTCCCCGCCATCGACGGCGGCGGCCTCAATCCCGTGCTGCTTCACCCGGCGATGCTCTACCACCCGCCCCTGCTCTACGCCGGCGCCGTCGGCCTGCTGGTGCCCTTCGCGCTGGCCGTCGCCGGGCTGGCCTCCGGCCGCACCAGCAGCTGGCTGCCGGTCGCTACCCGAGCCGCCGGCGTGAGCCTTGTCCTGCTGAGCGCCGGCCTGCTGACGGGAGCGCACTGGGCGTACGTCGAGCTGGGTTGGGGCGGGTACTGGGCATGGGACCCGGTCGAGAACGGCGGCCTGCTCCCGTGGCTGGCCGGCGTGGCGTTCCTGCACGCCGCAGTGGCCGCCCGCCGGCGTGGGGGCGGTCCGAATGTGGCCGCCGGCCTGGCCGTGCTGGCGTTCGGGCTCGGCCTGCTCGGCTCGTTCCTCACGCGATCCGGGACGTCCGAGTCGGTGCACGCCTTTGCCGAAGCCCGGACGGTCGGCTGGGTCCTGGGCCTGGGCCTGGTGGCCGCCGTCGTCCCGGCCGTCGTGCTCCTGGTCCGGCGGAGGTCCGGCGGCTGGACGCCGGCGCCGGCCCTGTTGGGAGCGAACACCGGGGTGCTCGTCGGGCTGGTGGTCGTCATCGGGTTCGGCACCGTGTTCCCGGTGCTCGCCCGCTGGCTCACCGGCGACCGGGTGGTGGTTACGGGCCGCTACTTCGCCCTGGTCGCTGCGCCATTGGCCATCGCGCTTCTCGCCCTGCTCGGCGTGGGGCCGCGGCTGGGCCGCAGGATGCGGCTCACGGCGGTCGGGTTGCTCACTGCGGCCATCGGCGCGGTCTGGTTCACCGACCCTCGCCCGGTCGCCATCGCGCTCGTGGGCCTGGCCGGCGCCGCCGCTGCGCTGACAGTGGCCGAATGGCGGCGCCGGCCCCGTGCCCGGTGGCCCGTGGCTCATCTCGGCGTCGCCGTGCTTCTTGCCGGCGTGGCCGGCACGACCACCGGGGCGCACGTCACGACCTCGCTGGCGCCGGGCCAGGACGTCGCGGTCCGGGGCTACACGCTCCAACTGGTCGACGTCGCTCCTGTCGACGCGCCGGACGGTGGGCGAGCGGCCGAGGCGCGGATGTCGCTCCGGCGCGGCGACGACCAGTTGGCGACGTTGCGGCCGGTGGCGCTGGTGTCGGCCACGGGCCAGCGGGTGTCGGTCGCCGCCCTGCGCTCGACGCCGCTGACCGACGTCCAGGTCGCCCTCCGGTCCGTGGGGGAGGGCGGGGCGACAGTGGTCGTGGAGATCGGGGTGGCGCCCCTCATGCAGTGGGTGTGGTGGGGCGGGCTGCTCGTGGTGGCCGGCCTGGCCCTGACCGCCGCTCAGTCGAGCAGACGGGCGGGCACCACGGTGACCGGGAACGGCGACGACGCGGTGAACGGCGCTTCGCCCGAAACCGAAGCCTCCTCGACGTACGCGGCGCCGTCGAGCCGCAGTGCGGTGACGCTCGGGACGTCGGGGTCGACGATCCAGTAGGACGGGACGCCGGCGCTGGCGTACGCGTCGCGTTTGAGGACGAGGTCGATGCGCCGGGTGCTCGGCGACAGCACCTCGACCGCGAGGAGCGGCGGCACGGGCAGGTTGCGCTCGGCGATGTCGGCCCGGCGGGCGACGAGCACGTCGGGTTCGAAGGAGGTCCGTGGCCCGATCAGCCAGTCGAACGGGGCGATGATCACCTCCAGGTCCGGTGGTGCGGCCTCGCGCAGGATGACAGCCATGCTGAGGACACAGCGCTGGTGGGCGTGGTTGGGTGACGGCGTCACGAGGAGGGTGCCGTCGAGGAGCTCATAGCGGTGACCGTCTTCGGGGAGGTTCTGAAGATCGTCGTAGGTGAGGGCGGCCCCCCACGGAAGCTGTAGCGCCACGGCTTCAGCCTACGTCCGTGACGGTCTCGTCCTGCGACTGCGCACTCTCGCCTCGTTTCTTCTTCAGCAGCCGCTCCAGGGTGGGAGGCGGGGCGTTGGTCGGTGGTGGTGGAGCGACTCGTCTCGGCCTCGGCGGCGGGGCCGGTCGCTCATGGCCGGGCCGGGCGGGGAGGCGTGACCGGACGGCGCCGGCCACCCGCCGGCCGCTCGTGCGAACGGCGGCGACGCCTGACCCGTGCAGCGCCACCCGGCTGAGGGCGACGGCGAGCGGCCACAGCAGCGCCGCGGTTAGGAGCATCCACCCCGAGAGGGGGATCCGACCCTTCCCCGCCTGCAGCTCGCCGGCGTCGAACGCAGCCGCCGGCTCGATGGCGCCCCGTCCTCCCGAGAGGGACGACACCCTGTCCAGTGCCCCCGGATCCGTCTTCCCGACGGCATACTCGGCGGAGTACGACTGGACGGCCACGGTGCTGGCCGACAGCAGCGGCCCGCCGGCCCCGTTGACGACGGCGCCCACCCCGTAGGAGCCGGCGGCCGTCGCCGCCACCTCACCGACGAAGGCGGTGCCGGAGGCCCGCTCCAGCGTGAGCTCCTGGCTCCCCCCGCCCGGCGTGGCGACCCGGGCGACCGCCGTGGCCCCGTCGGGCCAGTTGGTGGCCGACTCGGCCGTCACCTGTAGCCGGCCGTCGATCAGCTCGGCCCGCACTCCTGCGCCGGACGCCCCTGCGGCGGGGAACGTATCCTTGACCACAGCCGTCCAGAACCGGGTGTAGCCGTCCCAGCCCGCCCATTGCTGGGACCATCGGGCGGACGCGTCGCTCGTCCACGCGGTGGCCCGACCCAGGCCGATCTGCCACGACGCCAGCAGCGGGTCGCCATCCTCGCCGATCTCCAACGCCGTCTGGCCGGACGGCTTGGTCGTCGTCCCGAGCCAGCCCAGCAACGGCGGCGTGGCCTTGAGGTCGCGCACGGGCTGGGCCAGCGAGACGACCTTGGGATAGGCGGTCTCCTCGTTCACGATCCGGCGGGAGGCGAGCAGGGCCTCCTGCATCATGATCTGCGGCACCTCGTTCAGGTCCTGCTCGTTGTAGAACCGACCCCGGCCGGCCTCGGCCACCGCAGCCAGGTTCTCCCTCGCACCGGTCTCGCCGGTGGCCACCACCGAGACGGTGATGCCCTCGTTGGCAAGGTCCCTCGCCTGTTGCACCAGGGTGTCGAGGCCTCCGACGCTCGTGAAGCCGTCGGTGAAGAGGATGATGTGCTTGAGCCGGGCATTGGCCGCCCGCAGGGCGTCACCGGCCTGCTTCAGCGGCAGCATCAGGTTCGTGCCCCCGACCGGGATCAGCTCCCGCAGACCCTTGGTGACGACCTCCTCGGGGGGCAGCGTCTGCAGGGGGACGATCCAGCGGTGCTGGGTGTTGAAGGCCAGCACGCCGACCTGGTCGTCGGCGTTGAGGGCGGCGATCGTGCGGCTGGCTGCGGCCCGGGAGATGTCGGTCTTGTTGACCCCGCCGTCGCCGCGGTTGCCGCCCATCATGCCGTTCGGCCCGCCCCCGTCCGAGCAGTGGCAGGCGCCCATGGACCCGCTGCTGTCGATGGCGAGGACTTCTGCCACGGAGGACCGTCGCTTCGGATCCCTGACGTCGCTCGTCACCGGAAGCAGCTTCTCCAGCTCGCTGCCGAGGTAGCCACCGAGGGCGTAGGACCGGTCGCCGCCGACGGTGACTAGGCCCCGCCCGAGGTCCCGGGTGGCGGCGCCCAGCGTCTGGACCTGCTCGGCGGCCAGGGCGCGGGCGTCGACATCGACCAGCACGGTCGAGGAGTAGGTGGCCAGCCGGTCGAGCCCGGGCAGGGCGGCCGGGGCGATCACGTCGACCGGCACGCCGCCGGCTCGCAGGGCAGCGGCCAGCACCGAGCCCTGGCCCGGCATGCCTTCGACCAGCAGCACCCGGGCCGGGCCCTCGATCTGCACGGCGGCGAAGCCGATGTCGTTTTCGTCGACGGAGTTGGCCGCTCCGTCGATCTGGACGCGGTAGCTGGCCAGCCCGCCGGTGGCCGGCGCGGTCTGGGCCAGCTCGAGCACGGTCCGGCCGGCGGGCACGTCGACCGCCCGGTCTTCGACCGTCTCGCCGTTTCGCTGCCACGTGACGCGCATGGTCTGGGCGCGCGACGAGTCGACCGTGGCCCGCACGGTGTAGGACTCCCCTTGGCGGACGAGGCCGGGTGTGTCCACCCTGGTGACGGCGGCATCCGGGCCGCCGGCGACCTCCACCGGGTGCACGTCGACCTGGATGCCATCCTCCCGCAGCCGGCGGGCCTCGGTGGCGGCGTCGCCCGACGTCGCCCGCCCGTCGGACACGACGACGATGCGCCGGCGGGCGTCGGTGGGCAGGACGGCGCCGGCCAGGCGGAGGGCGCCGGCCAGGTCCGTGCGCGACGTGTCGACCTTGGTGGCGGGCTGCAGGAGCTCGGCGTCGTGCTGGACGGTGAGCTCCAACCGGGCGTCGCCGCCGAAGAAGGCCACGCCGGCCAGGGCGTCGTCCGGCTGCGCAGCCAGTGCGGTCCGCACCCAGCCGACCGCTGCGGCCCGGCCGCCGGCGCCCATGGAGTCGGACCCGTCGACCAGGAACATCACCGCCACCCGCGACGCCGTGCGGGGCAGGGCCAGCCCCAGCAGGGCGGCTCCCAGCAGGCCGGCGATGGCCACCCGTGCGCCCACGGCCACCCGCCACTGGCGGCGGGACACTCCGCGCCGGCGCCACGACATCCACCCTTCGGCGGCGAGGACGGCCAGGAGGAATGCGACGACCCATCGCAGCTGCGGCAGCTCGCCGGCCGGCCGGCGCTCGCCGGGCGCCCGCTCGCGTGCCGGCACGGGGAGGCTGTCGGCGGGCGCCAGCGAGGACTCCGCGCTGTCGACGTTCACGGCCAGGGTCAGGTCGGGCCGGCCCTCCTGGCGGACAGTCCAGAACCCGGGTCGGTCGGTGACGGGGGGAGCGGAACCGGCGGGAAGGGAGAAGTGGACATCGCCCGGCGCCTCCACGGTGAGGGCGGTGGCGGTGCCGGCGGGGAGGGGCTGGCCGACGTGCACGTCGCCCGGAGGCACGGCGGCGCCCGCCAGCTCGGTGACCAGGCGGTCGGCGAGGAGCGGGAAGGCGACCTGGACTCCCAGGTTGCTCTGGGCCAGAGCGAAGCCGAGGTAGGCGAAGGGCCGCCCGGCGCGGCTGCCCCGGATGAGTAGGGGGGTGCCCTCGGCGCCAACGAGCACTTCGTCTGCCGGCGCCACGAGCCGCTGGGCCTTGGCCACGGCCACGTCGGAGAGGTCGATGCCCGCCAGCAGGGCGTCGTCGGCGTGGACCAGCGTGACCGCAGGACGCTCGACCTCGCCGGCCACCGTCACGCCCGGCGCGCCGCCCGGCGGGGCGATGGCCAGGAAGGGTGCTCCTGGGTCGGCGGGGACCGGCACGCCGTCGTAGATGGCCAGGTCGAAACCGGGGGCGGGCCGGGAGGCGGGGCTGCGCTCGACCTCCAGTGCGGGGAGGGCGGCGAGCAGCCTCTCCAGGTAGAGGTCCTCGGGCCCGGCCAGCAGCACCTTGAGGGTGCGTCGCACGCCGGCCACGGCGTAGGCGTGGTTGTCGGTGGCCAGGAGATCCTCGCCCTCGAGGAACGCCTCGATGCGGTCGCCACCGGGAAGGTCGACCTCCCGCTCGACGGTGGCGCCGGCAGCCAGCTCGACCCGCTCCCGGTGCGCGGTGCGCCCGTCGACGTCGAGGCGGAGGTCCTGGGTCGCCGCCGGCCCGCCGGCGTTGCGCAGGGTGACCCGGGCGTGGAGGCCGCTGCCCCGGGGCTCGACGGTGAGGCGGGTGATGGCCCGGTTGGTGGACCGGGAACCGAGGCGCTGGTAGTCAGTGCCGGGAGGAAGAAGCCCGCGCTGCGCGTCGGTCAAGCCACCGTCGGACAGGAGGACGAAGCCGACCGGCGCACCCGGCGTCTCCACGCTCTCGGCCAGGGTGAAGGCGGTGGCGAAGTCGGCCGGGCCAGCCGTGCCCCGCACTGCGCCGACTGCATCGTCGAACGCACCACGGTCCGGGCTGGCCGAGAGGACGACGCGCGGATGGGCGTCGGCGACGACCACGCTGGCAATGCCGCCTCCCGGCAGCTGGCCCCGCAGGCTTCTCGCCCGGTCCTTCGCCGCCTCGAGGCGGTCGGGCTTCCCGTCGACCGCACCCATCGAGCCCGAGGCGTCGACGATGAACACGGTGTGCAGTGCGAGTTGGGCCCGCGTGGTCCGCACCGGCTCGGCCACGGCCGCGGCCAGCAGGGCGACGGCCAGCAGCTGCAGGGCGAGCAGCACGCTCGGCCGTAGCTTCTGCCACGGCGCAGCCACCGACACCGGCCGGGCCACCTCCCGCCACAGGAACGTGGAGCTGACCTCCACCGCCGGCCGCTTGGGTCGCAGCACGTGCAGGGCCAGCACCGGCAGGGCCAGCAGCGCCAGCCAGAGGCCGGCGGGGTTGGCGAACCTCACCGCAGGACACCCGCCGTGCGCCAGGCGCCAAGGAGGGTGGACTCCAGGTCGTCCGTGGTGAGGATGCGGACGTAGCCCGCACCCACCTTGCGGCAGCGCGCCGCCACCCGGTCGACCCATTCCTGGGCCAGCCGCTCGTACTCGTGGACGGTCTCGGGCGCCATGCTCACCGCTACCCGGCTGCCGCTCTCCCGGTCGACCAGTTCGAGGTCCCCTGAAAGCGAGGGTCGAAGTTCCCCTGGATCGAGGACCTGGACGACGACGACGTCGCCACCTCGAGACGGCAGGCGCCCGAGCGCCGACTCCCATTCGGGGGTCAGCAGGTCCGAGATCACGACGGTCAGGCCGGCGGGGCCCGGCCGGGCTAGCACCGACGACACCGCAGTGGCGAAGGGCGTGTCGCCGCCGGCCTCCAGTCGCTCGAGATGTCCGAACAGCGCCGGCACTGCCCCCCGGCCGGCGAAACGAGGTGCGGCCCGCTCCAGCGGGAACGAGTGCACGCTCACGGGGTCACGCCGGCAGAGGGCGACGAAACCCAGCGCGGCGGCCACCCGCCGGGCGCACTGCAGCTTGTCTCCGGTGCCCATCGACGCCGAGGTGTCGAGGAGGATGCGGAGGTGGAGGTCCTCCTCGGCCTCGAACAGCTTGACGTTCAGCACGCCGAGGCGGGCGTAGAGGAAGTAGTCGATGCGGCGGAAGTCGTCGCCCGGGTGGTACTGGCGGTAGTCGGCGAAGTCCACCGACTGCCCGTGGCGCACCGACCGGTGCTCGCCGGCGAAGTGTCCCGCCAGGCGCCGGCGCGTCCCCAGCTGGAGCGCCTCCAACCGGGCAAGGAACCGGGCGTCGAGCAGCGGGCTCATCGAACTGTGCAGGGTTTTGCCGCCGTGGGCCTGAAAAGGCTGCCCGGTTCCCTCATGGGGCTTCGCCCCTGTGAATATCCATGGACCAGCCTCCCGGGCTGGTCATGGGGCGCCGCGCAGCCCCGTAGGCGGGTCGGGGACGGCCTTGAGGATCTCGTCGACCACCTCGTCGGCCGACACGCCGTCGGCCACCGCTTCGTAGCCAAGGACAAGCCGGTGGCGGAGGGCGGCGGCGGCGACCGACCGCACGTCCGCGCTTGCCGCGTTGGGCCGGCCGTCGAGCAGGGCGATGGCCTTGGCCGCCAGCACCAGGGCCTGCGCGCCTCGGGGAGACGCCCCGAACCGCACGTACTGCTTGACCGCCGCCGGCGCCATCGGCTGGTCAGCGTGGGTGGCCACGACCAGGTCGACGGCGTGCTGCACCACGTTGGACGCTGCCGGCACCTGGCGGGTGAGGTCGACCATGGCCGAGAGCACGAGCTGGTCGGCCACCGGCTCGACCGTGGCGGAGTGGTCCCCGGTGGTGCGCTCGACGACGGCCACCAGGTCGGCCGCCGGCGGGAACGGCACGAGGACCTTAAGCAGGAACCGGTCGAGCTGGGCCTCGGGGAGGGGATAGGTGCCTTCCATCTCGATGGGGTTCTGCGTGGCCATGACGAGGAACGGCCGGGGCAGGGGGCGGGTCTCGCCGGCGACCGTGACCGCCCGTTCCTGCATGGCCTCCAGCAGGGCCGACTGGGTCTTGGGCGTGGCCCGGTTCACCTCGTCGGCAAGGACCAGGCTGGCGAAGACGGGACCGGGACGGAAACGGAAGTGGCGGTGCCCGGACTCGTCTTCCTCCAGGACCTGGGTGCCCAGGATGTCGGCCGGCATGAGGTCGGGGGTGAACTGGATGCGGCTAAAGGCCAGGTCGACGGCGCCGGCGAGCGTCTTCAGCAGCTGGGTCTTGCCGAGGCCGGGCACGCCCTCGAGCAGCACGTGGCCCTCGCACAGCAGGCACACCACGACCTGGCGCACCAGGTCGCGCTGGCCGACGATCACCCTGGCGATCTGGGCTTCGATGGCCTCCGCCCGCTCGCCGTACTCCTCGGGGGTCATGGTGGAGTGCAATCAGCGGCCTTCCGCGAGCGATGCGAAGTAGGACTGGACGAGCGCCCGCTGCGACGGCGGGATGTTGAGCTGGCCGAGGGCCCGGGTGGCCTCGGCGCTGTAGCGGGGCAGGACATCGGCCAGGGGGACCTGGGCCGAGTTCCGCTGTGAGGGCCCGTCAACCTTGCCCGCCTGCTGGGTCGGTCCCTCACCCTGCTGCCCAATGGTGTTGAGCTGCTGGCCGTTGGTGCCTTCCCGGGGGTCGAAGACGGTGGCGGTCTCGAGGCCGGAGGAGGCGTTCATGCCGGTTCCGTCCGGCGCGCCGCCGCTCGCCTGCCCCGATCCCTGTGGGGCGTTCGTCCCGCCGGCGCCCCCGCCGGCGCCCTGCCCCTGCTGGCCCTGGCCCTGGCCCTGACCTTGCCCTTGGCCTTGCCCTTGGCCTTGCCCCTGGCCTTGCCCCTGGCCTTGCCCCTGGCCTTGCCCCTGGCCTTGCCCTTGGCCAGCGGCGAGGTTGGACTGGGCGGTGGCGATCGACCCGAGCCCGCTCACCGCCGCCTCCTGCCCGGCCACGCTGGCCGCACCGGCCTCCTGCGCTCCGGCTGCGGCGGTGATGGCGGCGGCGGCGCCGCCGTTGTCGCCGGCCCGCAACGCGGCGGCGGCGCCGCCGTTGTCGCCGGCCCGCAACGCGGCGGCCGCCGAGGCCAGCGCCGAGGCCGCCGCTGGGTTGCCGGCCGTCTGGGTGGCGGCCAGTCCTGCGAGGCGCTCGGCGAGGGCGGCGCGCGCCTCGGGGGTGAGCCCGGCCAGGGCGGCGGCCGCAGCCCGCAGCTGGGCGGCGGCGTCGCCCGTGCCGGCCCCCGGAAGCGGCGTGGAGGCCAGGCTGCGGTCGAGACCCCGCACCGCCGCCTTCTCCGACAAGAGGTCGCTGGACACGCGCGCCGAGAGGTCACGGGCAGCTGCATCGAGCGCCTCCCGTCCGGCGGCCAGATCGCGTGCTTCCGCCAGCTGGCGAGCCAGCTCCTCGAGCCGGCGGGCGACGGCTTCCTGCTCGGCCGGCGGGTCGGGCGTCTGGCGGAGCTCGGCAGCCGCGTCCCGCAGCTTGGCCGCCTCCTCCACCATCGCCAGCCGCTCCTGGGCCCGACGCCGCCGGACGTCGTCCTGGGAGTTGGCGGTCACGGCCAGCGCCACGGCGGCGACGGCGAGGACGGCGACGACGCCCAACCGCCGACCATGCATGTGGACGGGGACGGCGTCGGCGGGCCGGGACGACACCGCCAAACGACGAGCGCGGGCCCGGACCCGCTCGGGGAAGGGACCGTCGGCCGTGCCCCGACCGTCGAGCTCGAGGGCGGTGAAGAACGCGTCGCCCGTGGCCAGCCCACGGTCGGCGGCGCGGGCCGCCACCAGCAAGGGGACCCGCAGGGCCACGACGGCGAGGACCAGCATCAGCGCCGCCGTCAGGGCGACGCCCAGCGCCGCCGGTTCGGGCCACGACCACGGGCGCACGCGACCGAGCACCACCAGGATCAGAGCGACCGCAGCGACGATCGGCGCGAGGAGCTCCGCCGTCGCCACACCCCACGCCAGGCGGAGCCGGCGGCGGACCCCCGCCAGCAGCTCGTTCACGACGTCTCCCGGTTGGCGGGAAGGCTGATGAGCCGCACGGTCAGGAGGACGGCGGCGACGGCCAGCAGCAACCAGGCGGCCAGCGACACGATCCAGAACCGGACTCCGCCGAGGCGAGCCACGCCGTCGATACCCGACCCGTCGATGGCGAAGCCCCGCCCGACCGACGACCCGGTGGCCATGCCGGGTCTGACCACACCGTCCTCCACGATCATGGGGCCGGTGGGGCCGACCATCATCGGTGGCGGCGGCGGCGGGCCGAACCCCGACCCCGACCCCGATCCCGACCTGCCGATGACCTGGCCGTTCGGACCGAAGATGACGCCCTCGTCCGACGAGCCGGACATCACGTCATTGAAGCGGTCGTCGTCGCTCAGCCGCACCAGGTCGCTCAGCGGCCGGAACGGCGTCTCGAAGCCGTTGGAATCGGTGCGACCCTCCACCACCACGGCGGTGGCGGCGAAGGGATTGAGCGCGAGGATCCACGGATCGGGTCGAGGGCCACCGTTCGTCCGGCGCGGGATCTGCTGGGCGCCGTAGACGAGCAGCGTGCCGAGGACCAGGGCGAGGGTGATGCCGTAGGCCACGACGGTGGCGGCCTGGGTCCGGCGCAGGAGCGCCGAGCAGGCCAGCGTCAGGCAGGCCAGGGTGACGGCCGTGGCCAGCACCATGATCAGGCCCTGCGCCACCTCCGACAGCGATACGCCGCCGACCAGGAACGGCACTGTGACGAGCGGAAGGCTGGCGACGATGAGCAGCACCACGAACGCCAGCGACGCCAGCAGCTTCCCGGCGACGATCGATCGGGGCCGCAGCAGCGTCAACTGCAGGGCGATCATGGTCTGGCGTTCCCGCTCGCCGGAGATCGCACCGGCGGTCAGCCCGGGCACGATGAAGCACACCAGCAGCAGCATGAAGAACAGGAGCCACTGGAAGATCGCCCGCCCTGCGGTGGCCGACGCCAGCAGGTCGATGCCGCCGCCGAACCTCTCCTCCGTCGACGCGGCCACGTAGACCCATCGGAGGATGACGGCCAGCACGGCGAGGTACAGCGTCAGCACCAGCCAGACGTAGCGTCCCCGCATCCGCTGCTTGAGCTCCCGGGCCAGCACGGGATTGAGGGGCGGCAACGCCGAAACCAGGCTCACTGGAGAGTCCCCTCGGTCACGTCCATGAAGAGCTGCTCGAGGCCGGCGCCTTCCTCCCGGAACTCGACGACCGGGAGCCCCTCGTCCACGACGAGCCGGTAGAGCAGGTCGCGCTGGGCCGCCTCGCCGGTGACCGTGTAGCGGAGGACCTCACCGCCGGCCAGCCGGACGACCACGTCGTGGCCGCTCCGGAGGCGGTCCCCGATCTCACCCGGGGCGCCCGAGGCCAGCAGCCGGCCCGCCTCCATGATGGCCACGTGGGTGCACATCTCCTCCATTTCCGTGAGGATGTGCGAACTGATCACCACCGTCTTGCCCATGGCCCGGAGCTCGCCCAGGAGCGTGCGCAGCTCCACCCGGGCCCGGGGGTCGAGGCCGGATGCCGGCTCGTCGAGCACCAGCACCTGCGGGTCGTGGACGAGGGCCCGGGCGAGGCCAGCCGTTGCTTCATGCCCCGGGAGAGCGACTCGACCATGGCCTCCCGCTTCACCTCCAGGCCAACCAGCTCGAGCAGGCCGTCGACCAGGCCCGGCCAGCTGGACCGCCGCACCTCGTGCGCAGCGGCGAAGAACTCGAGGTACTCGTCGACCCGGAGGTTGTCGTAGACGCCGAGCACGTCGGGCATGTAGCCAAGGTGGCGCCGCACCGAGCGGGGGTCGACCGAGGGGTCGAAGCCCGCCACCTCGGCCCGACCGGCCGTGGGCGAGAGGATCGACGCCAGGATGGCGAACGTGGTGCTCTTGCCCGCCCCGTTGGGGCCGATGAGGCCGAACACACTGCCGGCGGGCACTTCGAGGTCGAGGCCGTTCACGGCGACGAGGTCGCCGTACACCTTGGTCAGCCCGGTCGTACGGATGGCAGGGTTCTGGTCCACGGCAGTGCTCCCCTCCACGGCAACGCTCACGTCGACCGTCCCAGGGTCACGGGGCCGGGCCCATCGAGCGACACGGGGCCCGGCACGCGGACATGGATCACGCCGTCCCGGACGGCGGTGGCCGGCACGGTGAGCGCGGCGCCTCCCGGGCCGCGCATCGCCTGCGGTGGGCACGGAGCGCCGGGTGGGCACTCGCGCACCACGACGCCGCACCCGGGCGTGTCGCACGTCGCCGGTGCCCATGCGCCGCCCTGCCAGATCTCGGCGCCGCCGAAGGGGCTCGTGACGACGAGCTTGGAGGTGTCGGCGCCGTGCGGGAGCACGAACCGCACCACCCCGCCGCCGGCGGGCCCTCCGCGCGGCGGGCCGGCAAAGCGGTTGGCGAACGGATCGCGGACGACGTCGCGTCGCACCGCGGCCATGGAGCGGTCGTCGGGAGCGGGCACCACCGGCTGACGGCCGAGGACGATGGTGCGCCCTTCCGGCTTCACCGTGCGGCTTCCCACACGGACCTCCGGCATGTAGTCGCGGGTCCAGCCGGCGGCGACGACGGCCCCGGGCGATATGAAGTTCACCCCGCCGAGGCGCATGGCCACCTCCCAGAGCGAGAAGTCGGACGGCCCGTCGAGGTCCGGGCGTCGCATGCCGCCCCACATCTGCGCCTCGGCGCTGGGGCCGCGGTTCCGCGACGCGTCGATGTTGCTCAGGCTGAACGGGCGCTGCTCTCCCGGTCCGAGGGAGCCCATGGGGGCGGCCTCGGAGCCGACCAGGACAGCGACCTCCTCGAGCTGGAACGAGGTCGTGTTGCGCAGGGTCCCCTCGAGCTTCCCGCCCGTCCGGGCCACGGAGGTGATCTCCAGGCCCCCCGTGTCGGGGCCCCCGGCGGCGGGCCCCGTCCCCTGCACCATTCCGAACTGGCCGGCCTCGAGCGGAAGGCGCCAGCTCGGTCCGTCCGCAGTCCGGGTGACGACGCTTGGGGTCGCCGCCGACTGGCCCAGCTCGGCGAACGGCCCGCTCGACCATCCGGCCGGGAAGCCGACGCCGACGGTCTCGCCGCTCCGCGAGAAGACCCCGAGGTAGCTGCTGGCCATGGGACCCGCAGGCCCCGACGAGAGGACACTGGCATGGACCAACTGGGTGGCCTCGCGCAGGTTGCGGCCCACCACGTAGCTGCCCGTCGAGAACAGGACGGCGACCAGCGGGACGGCGACCCACGCCAGCTCTGGACGTCCGGCCCGCCGGACGGCCAGGAACAGGAGGGGCCCCACGGCCAGGACGTAGACGGCGAGGAAGCCGACCAGCCAACCGATCTGCGGGGTCCGCAGGCCCGCACCGAGGGCAAGGGAGGTGGCCAGCGAGCTCTGTCCGCCGAAGCGGCTGGAGACGGTCCCCCAGCCCGAAGGCTCGACCAGTCCTGTCCATCGGCCGGCGGCGATGGCGCCGTCGGTGGCCACCACCTCGCCGCGCCCGGCCGCAGCCCGGCCCCGGGCCCCGGGCTGCCAGGCGTCCGGGAGCCCGGGCACGGGTTCGCCCCTGGCCGAGTCGACGAGCAGACGACCGCCGCTGTCGATCCACCGCAGCACGCCGGCCCGCGCCGCCGGTGACAGCCGGCTGAGCTCGTCGACGTCGGCTGCCAGGGTGGACAGGGGTCCCAGGCTGGCCGGCGCATGGTCGAGCTCGACCTCGCCGAGCGCGGCGAAGCGGGCAGTTCCGACGTCGACCGCCAGTGGGGTGGCCCCTGGGACCGCCCTCCCCCGGACAGCGCCGGGCAGCAGTCCGACGAGCTCGGTGTCGCCGGCGGCCTTGATGCTTGTCTGACCGGACGCCACCACCCGGTCGTCCTGGCGAAGTCTGGCCACGACGTCGGGGCTCTGGTTCGTGCCGGACCCGGCGGTGAGGAGGAACTCCTTCTGCCCGCCGCCCGGCACCTCGACCGCCATCGCCACCGGGACGCCGTTCTCCGGGTTGCCGATGCCGACTTCGAGGGTGCCGCGCACCAGGCGGTCAGCCGAGATCCGGACCCGGACGGGCACTTCCTGGCCGGGGACGAACGACCCGGCGTAGCCGGCGTCCACCTGCACCGTGGTCTCCGCTCCGGCCGGACCGGCCCACAGCACGGAGGTGACGACTGCGGCCGCGAGCGCCCACCAGCATCCGCCATGTACCGGTCGCAACATCACACCTCGTGGTCGTGCCAGCCTCGGTCAGTCTTTCAGACGCTCGCCGGCGACGTTTGGTTCCAGCTTCAGTGACGATGCACAGCGATGGCGGGAACGAGCAACGGAACGAGCGGTCCGGTTCCGGCCAGGGCGGCCGAGGCCAGGACGATTGCGGCTGCGCTGTAGCTGGACCGTTCACCGGCAGGGAAGTGGTCGCGCTGGGGATGGACCATGCCTGTGAACCAGCTGCCGTCGTCGTGGCGGAGGTGCGCGACCCAGTCGAGGAGTAGGGCGGCGGTGGCGACCTCGCCCGCTGCCAGGTGGGCCAGGGCGCACTCCGCCGTCTCGGCGGCGGTGACCCAGTCCTTGTCGGCCACGCAGCGCACGCCGAGGCCCTCGATCACGAACCGGTCGTGGCCGGCGGCCAGGCGGGAGCGGGCGGCGTCGCCGGTCACCACGCCAGCCAGCACGGGGTAGTACCAGTCCATGGCCCAGCGGTCCTTGGGGAGGAAGGCGGCGGGTTCGCCGGCGATGACCTGACGCAACCGCCCGGCGGCCGGCGCCCACTCCGGCCGCTCATGGCCGAGCCGGGCCGACACGGCGAGTGCGCTCCGCAGGCTGGCGAAGGTGCTGGACGACGCCGTGAGCAGGGCGAACGACCACGGCGTCCCGTCGGCGTGGCGGGCCCAGATCACCTCGCCCCGGGGGGTCTGCAGGTCGAGTACGAACCCCACTGCGGCCTCGACGACCGGCCACATCGTCTCCAGGAACCCCAGGTCCCCGGTGGTCAGGAAGTGGTGCCACACACCGGTGGCGACGTAGGCGGTGACGTTGGCGTCGAGCGTGGCCTCCTCCACCCGCCCGGCCCGGTAGTACTGGTGCCAGGCGCCGTCGGAGCGCTGGGTCGCCGCCAGCCAAGCGTACCCCGCCTCGGCCTCGGCCCGCCGTCCGCCGGCGTCGAGGGCCATGGCCGCCTCGACGTGGTTCCACGGGTCGCCGTGTCCACCGGCGAACCAGGGGATCATTCCGTCGGCCTGTTGCACGGCGACGATCGAGTCGACTGTGGCGACGAGCTCGTCCTCTGTCACGGCTTGACCGCGTAGAGGACGAGGCTCTTGCCGAGCACAGGGTTGAGCAGGCGGTCGAGGGTGCGGGTGAGCCACGGCCGGCGGGTGATGTCCCAGAGCAGGAAGCGGTGATACGTGCGGACGGGCCGGCGGTCGGGCCGGTCGAGGCCCAAGGCGCACTTGAGCCACCAGTACGGCGTGTGGAGCGCATGGGCGTGGTGAGAGGCGCTCGGCCGCAGGCCCGCCACCGTCATCAGCGAGACCAGCTGGCGGCGGCGGTAGATGCGCACGTGGCCGTCCGGTACATGGGGCGCGTGGTACTCCTCCGCCAGCGCCCAGCACACTCTCTCCGGGAACCAGCGGGGGACGGTCACCGCCAGCGTCCCGCCGGGGCGCAGAACACGGGCCAGCTCGGCCATCGCCGCACCGTGGTCGGGGATGTGCTCGAGCACCTCGGCCGCGATCACCCGGTCGAAGGCGCCATCGGCGAAGGGCAGGCCGAGGGCATCGCCGTTGACCGCAGTGCCCAAAGCGCCGGCCGGGGCCTCGCCGGCCAGCCGCATGGCGGCCAGCATCGCCGCCGCGTCCTTGGTGTCGCCCCCGTTCCGGTCGAAGGCCACCGTATGGGCGCCACGCCGGTGGGCCTCGAAGGCGTGTCGCCCGGCGCCGCAGCCGAGGTCGAGCAGCCGCTCGCCCTGCCGGAGTCCGAGGCGGGCGAAGTCGACGGTCAGCACGAGTCGAGCGCCTGGCGGTACACCTCGACGGTGGCCTCGGCCGTGGCCCGCCACGTGAATTTGTCGAGGACCCGCTCCCGGCCGGCGGCGCCGAGGCGGGCTCGCAGGTCGGCGTCGTCCAGCATCCGGACCATGGCCGCGGCCAGGGCGCCCGGGTCGTTGGGCGGCACCAGCAGCGCGCAATCGCCGTCGGCCCCGACCACCTCGGGAAGGGCGCCACCGGTGGTCGTCACCAGCGGCAGTCCGCAGGCCATGGCTTCCACCGCCGGCAGCGAGAAGCCCTCGTACAGCGACGGCACCACGGCCACCTCGGCCTCGGCGTACAGCTCGATCATGCGCAGGTTGTCGACCACGCCGGCGATGGTCACCGCGCCCTCGAGGCCCAGGCGCTCGATGGTGGCGGGCACCAGGCTGCCGTCGCGCGGCTGGCCGACGACGACGAGCTCGGCGTGGCGCTCGGTGCGGACCTTGGCCAGCGCCTCGAGCAGGGGCACCAGTCCCTTGAGGGGCACGTCGGCGCTGGCGGTGGTCATGAGCCGCCCTGGCACCCGGGCCACGTGGGGGAGCGGCCGGAAGAGCCCGGTGTCGACGCCCACCGGGACCACCGACATCCGATCGCGCCGCACACCCATCTGGGCGGCAATGTCGCCCGCCGACGACTCGGACACGGTGAGCACCCTGGGGATGCGCCGGGCCACCCGCTTCTGCATCCGGATGAAGCCGTACCAGCGGCGCACGCTCATCTGCCGCCGCCAGCCGTCGGCGGCGGCCAGCTCGTGGGCCCGGTCGACGGTGATGGGGTGGTGCACGGTGGCCACCACCGGCAGGCCGTCGCGGGCGATGCCCAGGATGCCGTAGCCCAGGCACTGGTTGTCGTGGACGACGTCGAAGTCGTGCCGCCGGCTGCGCAGCGCCCGTCGGGCCCGCAGGCTGAACGTGAGCGGCTCCGGGAAGCCGGCGGCGCACATGGTGGCGAACTCGGCCACGTCGATGAGATCCCGGAACTCCTGCAGCGCCGGCGTGCGGAAGGGATCCTCGGGCCGGTACAGGTCGAGGCTCGGCACCTCGACGACGGGGACACCCGGCGCAAGGCGGGGGTAGGGCGGACCGCTGAACACCTCGACGTGGTGGCCGAGGGCCACCAGCTCGCGCGTCAGGTAGTGGACGTAGACACCCTGGCCGCCCGAGTGCGGGTTGCCTCGGTAGGCCAGGAGTGCAACCCGAATTGCCTCAGGACTGGGCGGCTCGGGCACGGTGCAGCAGCCTGACCGCGCCCGGGCCGGGAATCAAACGCCCGTCGACCGGCGCCCTCGCCACCGCTTGACCGTCCGGGCTCTGACGTTGGACAGAACGAGCACGAGGCCGGCGGCAAGCAACCAGGGCGCCGATCCGAGCGACACGAACAGCGTCTCCCCGGAGCGGAGGTCGACGTCGGCCCGGAGGACCTCGGCGCCACCCAGTCCGCCCTGCGATCGCACCCGGCCGCGGTGGTCGATGACCGCGCTGTAGCCGGTGGGCGCAGCCTGCACCACCCACCGGCCACTCTCCAAGGCCCGCAGGCGGGCCACGGCCACCTCCTGCGAGGGGATCTGGGCGTCGCGGTAGGACGACGCGTTGGTGGGCACGAGCACGACCCGGCCACCGGCCCGGACGGCCGCCCGGACCCGATCGGGGAAGAACACCTCGTAGCTGATGACCACGCCGAGGATTCCGGCCGGCGTGCGCAACACCGGCGGTCCCCGGCCGACGAGTGCGTCACGGGGGACGGCCGACAGGTCGGCGACGCGTTCGAAGAAGCCGCGGGCGGGTACGAACTCGCCGAACGGCACCCGGTGCACCTTGTCGTAGCGAGGGAGCAGCGCCCCGTCGGGGCCCCAGGGCACGGCCGAGTTGCGGAACCGGTCATCAGATTCGTCCTGGACAACGCCGACGACGAGCGTGGTGTCGAGGCGGTCGGCCAGGGCGGACAGAGTCCGCCCCTCCTCCCTCTCAGCGACCTCGCCCTCCACGTCGACCACGTCCTCGGGCCACAGGACCAGGTCGACCGGCGGCTGCACGCCGGCGGTGGTGTCGACGTGGCGCTGGAACACCGGCGCCGGGTCCCGGGCGACGGCCCGAACGCCCCGGGGACCGCCACCCTGCACGACGGCCACCGCCAGGCGCCCCCGGGCGGTCCCGTCGGGCGCAACCACGCCCAGTGCGGCCACGACGGCGACCGCCGCCGCCCCGGCGAGCGCAGCCTTCCACCGGCGCTGCACGAGCACGACCAGAGCGACGCTCCCTACGCCGATCAGGGCGACCAGAAGCAGCCGACCACCGATCCTCGCCGCCGGCGCCAGCGGGCCGCTCACCTGGCCCAGGTCGATGCCGGAGATCGTCATGCCGCCCCACGGCCACGATCCCCGAACCGTCTCGACCAGGACGAGCGCGGCCGGGAACGCCGCCGCCCGCCGCCACCCTGCGGCGGGCACGAGGGCGACGCCGAAGGCCAGGATCGCGGCCTGGAGCAGCGTGGCCGCCACGTACCCGGGCGCGCTGAAGTCCCGCATCCACAGGAGGCCGGGGAGGTACAGGCCCAGGCCGGCCACCATCCCGATGGCCAGCCGCCGGCGCCCGCGCCCGCCGTCGAGGGCCACGAACACCAGAGCCGCCCCGATCAGGCCCAACGGCCACGACCCGGTGGAGCCCGGCCACGGGGGAAGGCTGGCGGCGAGTAGGCCGCCACCCGCCATCCCTGTCAGCAGCGGGCGTGCGCCCGCTGCAAGTGTGCGAGCCCGGCCTCCCGGGGCGGTCTGTCCGATACGCGGCCCGATAGCGATCTCCCTGTGGTTACCTGGACCCATGGCCGTCACGGATCTGGCTGCAGCCTTGGCCGAGGCCAACCTCAGCAGCCCCATGCTGCCCGAGAACCGCAGCGATCCGTACCGCATCTACCGGTTCATCCGGGAGCGGGAGCCCGTGCACCACGCTCCCGACGGCAGCTGGGTCCTTACCCGCTACGACCACAGCGCTGCCCTCCTCCGCGACCCCCGGTTCAGCACCAACCCGGCCCTGCTGACCTCCGGGCCCGACCTCGAGGCCATGAGCCCGGTGCGCCAGGTCGGTTCCAGCCTCATGATGTTCCTCGATCCGCCCGACCACACCCGCCTGCGGTCGCTGGTCAGCCAGGCGTTCACCCCCCGCATGGTGGAGTCGCTGCGCCCCCGCATCCAGTCGCTGGTCGACGAGCTGCTCGACGCCGTGGTCGAGAAGGGCGAGATGGACGTCCTGGAGGACTTCGCCTATCCGCTGCCGACGGTCGTCATCTGCGAGTTGCTCGGCGTGCCCCCCGAGGACCGCCACCATTTCAAGGGCTGGTCGGCCGACGCCTCCCGGCTCCTCGACGGCTACCTCGACAAGGCGGCCATGGACAAGGGCATGGTCGCCGGGATGTACCTCTTCCAGTACTTCACCGACCTGGTGGAGGCCCGGCGCAAGGAGCCCCGCAACGACCTGTTGAGCGCCATGCTCGCCGCCGAGGAGGATGGTGAGCGGCTCACCCACGCCGAGCTTCTGAGCACGGCCACCCTGCTCTTCATCGCCGGCTTCGAGACCACCATGAACCTGGTCGGCAACGGCACCCTGGCCCTGCTGCGCAACCCCGACCAGCTGGCCCGCATGCGCAACGACCCGTCGCTGGTGCGCACCGGCGTCGAAGAGCTGCTGCGCTACGACGGGCCGGTGCACGTGACCGCCCGCATCGCCAAGGAGGACGTGCGGATCGGCGGCGAGGTCGTCCGCGAGGGCGAGCAGGCCGTCGCCATCCTGGGCGCCGCCAACCGTGACCCCGACCAGTTCCCCGACCCCGACCGGCTCGACGTCGGCCGTACGCCCAACCGTCACCTCGGCTTCGGCGGCGGACCCCACTTCTGCCTCGGGGCTGCGCTGGCCCGGATGGAGGGCCAGATCGCCTTCGAGACGATGCTTCGGCGTCTGCCCGACATGGAGCTGGCCACCGAGCACCCGACGTACCGCGACCACTACGTGATCCGCGGGCTCGACGAGCTGCGGGTCCGCTTCACGCCGCAGCCTGCACGGGCGTAGCCTGCACCTCGTGCCCGGGCCCAAGCGCGACAAGCCGCTCGTCCATCTGCTCATCCCCAAGTGGGGTGGTACCGGCATCCATCAGACGTTCGGCCACCGCATGCCGCCCATGGCTCTCCTGGTGCTGGCCGCCCACGCCCGCCGGGCGGGGTGGGAGCCCAGGGTCATCGACCAGAACTTCCAGAAGATCCCCGACGAGATCCCCGATCTCGCCTGCCTCACGGTGTGGACGTCGATCGCCCCCCAGGCCTACCGCCTGGCCGACGCCTATCGGGCCAAGGGTGTGCCCGTGGTGCTCGGCGGCGTGCATGCGTCGCTGATCCCGATCGAGGCACTGCGCCACTGCGACTCCGTCGTCTCCGGCGAGGCCGACACCATCTTCGGCACCGTCCTGGCCGACGCCGCCGCCGGCAACCTGCAGCGCCTCTACAAGGGCGGCTTCCAGGACATGGACGCCGTGCCCATGAACCACGAGTGGATCGACATCCTGAAGAAGTGGCCGATCTACCGGTACGCCCCGCTCAACACGCTGCAGACCACCCGCGGCTGCCGGTTCAACTGCGACTTCTGCTCGGTCATCCGCATCAACGGCCGGGGCTCCCGCCACAGCCCGACCGACCGGATCCTCGAGGAGATCAGGGTCCTGAAGAAGGCGGGCCAGCACCTCGGCGAGTTCGCGTACGTCTTCTTCCTCGACGACGACCTGGCCGCCGACCTCGACTTCTGCGGCGAGCTCTCCGAGGCGATCCTGTCCTCGGGCGTGAAGGTGCGCTGGGGCGCCCAGGCGTCCATCGGCCTGGCCCGCAACACCGAGCTGCTCGACCTCGCCACCCGCAGCGGGCTGCGCACCATGTTCGTCGGCTTCGAGGGCATCGACCGCGACGCGCTGATCGAGTGCAACAAGAAGAACCGCCCCGGCGAGTACGGCGAGCTGGTGGAGAAGGTCCACAAGGCGGGCGCCGGCATCGAGGGCGGGTTCATCTTCGGCTTCGACAGCCAGGGCCCGGACTGCTTCAACGAGACCGCCGAGTTCGTCGACAAGATCAACGTCGACGTCGCCCACTTCTCCATCCTCACGCCCTATCCCGGCACCGCCACCTACGCCCGCATGCTGGCCGACGACCGCATCACCACGTTCGACTGGAAGCGCTACAACATGTACAGCTGCGTCTTCGAGCCGGAGAAGATGACGGCCGAGCAGCTCGAGACCGGGCTGGCGACGGCGTACCGGAACTTCTACTCGGGCTCCCGCCGGCGGGCCCGCTTCCTCCGGAACTTCAAGGGCCGCGAGACCGTCTTCCACATGGCGCTGAGCACCGCCAACTTCAACTACGCCCACCGCTACAAGAACCCCCACGTCTCCCCCGAGCCCGGCTACGAGGCGGCCAAGGAGGACATCTCGGCGTTGATGGCGGCCAGCCAGGCGCCGGCCCAGGAGGCGTTGAACGTGGCCTTCCTCAAGGCCAAAGTAGCGACGACTTAGAGGGAGGATCCGATGAGCTCCCGACTCAACCCGTACATCAGCTTCGACGGCAACGCCCGCGACGCCTTGGAGTTCTACAAGGGCGTCTTGGGTGGCGAGTTGTCGGTCAACACGTTCGGAGAGCTGGGCGGCGTGACCGGGCCGGACGCCGACAAGATCATGCACGGCCAGCTGGAGAGCCCCAGCGGTTTCACGCTCATGGGCGCCGATACGCCACCGGGGATGGAGTACAGCCCGGGGACCAACTTCGGGGTGAGCCTGAGCGGGGACGACGCCGAGGAGCTGTGCGGCTACTGGGACAAGCTGTCCGCCGGCGGCACCGTCACCGTCCCCATGGAGAAGCAGATGTGGGGCGACGAGTTCGGCATGTGCCTCGACCAGTTCGGTATCGCCTGGATGGTCAACATCAGCCAGCCGCAAGCCTGAACGAACCCGCCGCGTATCACGCGGCTCGTGGTGCGCATCTAGATGTCATCCGTCCACCGATGGTGGAACGACACAGGCGGAGGACCTCAGATGCCCACCTCGACGCTCGTCGGCGAGCGCCCGCTCACCACAGACGACACATCCATCGTGCGGCGCAGCGCCGGCGGCGGCCAGACGGGGCCCCTCGTCGCCATGGCCGTCGGGCTCGCCGTCCTGGCCGGCCGCCGCCACACTCGTGGTGAGCGTCGGCCACCGTGCCCCCTCGACGACGCCGGCCGCCTCCGTCGAGCCGGCGGCCATCACCTTGGCGGAGCGCGACGTGTCCGTTGTCGTGCAGGTCTACGCGCCGGGCGAGCAGAGCGGGTGGCACACCCACACCGGCATCCATGCGGTCGCGGTCCTCGAGGGCGTTCTGACCGTCTACGACGGCCAGTGCCGACCGGCGACGTTCGAGCCGGGGCGACCCTACGTCGGGGGCCAGCAGCTCCACCTCGTCCGGAACGAGTCCGACACGTCCGCGCGCATGGTCGTCACCTACCTGAATCCGACCGGCCCGGCGACATCGACCGGGCACGTGGCCCCGCCCGTGGGGTGCGCGACTGGCTGAGCGCCCGGTCGGAGGTGCGATCATTGCCCCGTGAGCGACGCAGGACCCGAGGCGCTGGTCGGCCTCCTCGCCGAGGAGAGCCGGCTCAAGGTGGTGAGCGCCATCGTCCTCGGGGCGTCAACAGACCCGGGGGATCGCCACCGCCACCGGCCCCGATCCGAAGACCGTCCGGAAGGCCATCGACCGGCTCATCCGGGGCGGCATCGTCGAGGCGACGAACCAAGGCGGGCTCCGCGTGGCCGTCGAGAGGTTCAAGGACGCGGCCCTGACCGCAGCGGCGGCGCGGCCGCAACCGAGGCCGGAGGATCTGGGGGCGACTGCCGACCAGGCCAGCGTCCTGCGCAACTACCTGGTGGATTGCACCTGGTGGAGGAGGAGCTGGTCGAGCGTCGGGAAGGTTTCTACTGGCGCACAGGCGGTACGTTCGAGATCGACGAGTAGGAGGCACCGAGCGGCTCTCCGCCGACCCTGCTACCAGCGGCGCTCGGCCACGGCGAGGATGTGCTCGACATAGGAGCCGGCAAAGCGGCGGGCGGCGTCGACACCGAACAGGCGTAGGGGATAGCGGAAGGTCAGCTGGAGCCGGCCGGCGACAGTGACTGCCCCGATACAGAGGCTGTCGGGGTTGCGCGCCGGCAGGGAGAACCAGACGTCGGTCGTCTCGCCCGCGTCGGGCCCGAACGACGGCGCGTCCTCCAGCCAGCCGACGTTGGACAGCATGGCGGTGTCGACCCCCCGGTTACGGGTTAGCGGCTGCAGGACGACGAGCGACTGCTTGGCCCACAGCGGCAGCAGGCCGTTGCGATCGAGGGCGGACAGCAGGGCGACGCCCGTGCGGAAGCGCTTGTTGCGGGTCTTCTGCCCGGTGATCGCCTTGAGCGCAGCCCGTGCTCCCGACCGGTGCCGGCGGCTGGACGACACCCGTGCCGTCACCGAGAAGTTCCCAACCACCTCGTGCCGCCAGTTGTCGGGGCGGAGGTCGACAGGGACGAGGACACCGATGCGCCGTCCGGGCGTCCCGTGGTCGAGGTTCCATTCGCCGATGGCCAGGTGGAGGCCCGCCAGCAGGACGTTGCGCGCCGTCCCCGGCCGGTGGATGTTGGCGACCCGGCGGGTGTCGGCCACCGACAGGCGCACGAAGTGGTAGCCGTAACCCGACGCGTCCACTGCATCCTGCGGAGCCAGGCGCGCGGGGTTGGCCAGGGCGTCACGTACCCGCTCGACGGCGGTCCGGTACCAGGCCTCGAGGGTCGACACGGGCTTGGATGCCGGGCGCACCGGGAGGTCGCTGACGGCCAGGAACTCCAACGGCGGCCCCGAGGACTCGCCCTGGGTGTAGGTGGCGGCGTAGGCGGCGGCTATCGACTGAAGCACCCGCACGGCGCTGAAACCGTCGCTGGCCCCGTGGTTGAGGTTGAGCAGGAGGGTGTCGCCGTCGGCGTGGTGGGCGAGGCGGGCCCGGAGCGGCGGCCACTCGCTCATGGGCACCGGGCCGTCGAGCAGGTCCGACCGGGCCCCGTCCAGCGTCTCGTCGTCGGGGCACTCGACCACGTCGAGCACCTGCTGCTCCGAGGGCCGGTGGCCCAGCAGGCTGTCGAAGGCCTTGTGCAGTCGGGCCTCGTCGAGCGACCCCGCCACCCTCGCCTCCACGTGCACGCTCCAGGAGCACGGTTCGAGCAGGTGGTCCGCCTCCGGCGTGACTGCGTGGCCGTCCCACACCCACTGACAGTCGAGGCGCGACCGGTGGTCGCCCTTGCGGCCCCGCAGGAGCCGGACGACGTCCTGGGCCGCACCCACCACATTGTGCAGCGCGGCCCGCGACACCGAGTAGCGCCCAGTCCCCATCGGCGACACGCGGTCGACGTGGGCGGATATGTGGTCGTCGTTGATGACCACGTGCAGGCTGTCGGTGCGGGAGTTCTCCCTCAGCGAGGTGCTGCCCGGATGGTAGATGCGGCCGAGGCCGCTGTCGCGGTGGAAGTGCCCGCTCGAGGCGAGGCGGCGGAAGAACGCCACCGGGTCGGCGATCGTCGGCTCCTTGACCGGCGTGTACCCGGCGTCGGGCCCCTGGAGGCTGGACTCCAGGGTCATGAGGGCCCGGCCCGGAGGGCCGACGCCGCCTCGAGGCGCACCCGGAAGTCCGCATCGTCGACCCGGGCCGCGATCGCGCCCCGGCTGGCGGCCGGTCCGAGCTCGGCCAGCCCCCGCAGCGCCTTCCAGCGCACCCATGCGTCGGCGTCGTCGAGGGCGGACTCCAGGACCAGGCGCAGCTCCTCCCGGCCGGCGTCCACCATGGCGTCGACCGCCGCCCGACGGACCGCCCGTACGGGGTCGGTGACCAGCCGGGCCCACTCCTGCCGAGCGGTCGCCGGGGCCGCCTCGCCCAGGAGATTGGCCGCCACCTGCCGCCGGGACGGGTCCCCGTCGGACGCAGCGGCCACCACCGTGGCCCGGTCCACCGGGTCGGCGGGCCGTAGGGAGCCCAGGTCCCGCCACGCCCGCTCGAGCCGGGTCAGGCGCTGGTCGCCGGCCGTGGGTTGCGGCGCGCGGCCGGAGAGCCACGCCGGGCCTCCCGCAGCGCCGGACGGCGCCGGCGGGGTCTGCTCGTCCGGGTCGCCGAACTCCTCGGTGACGACGGCCAGCACCGGCGCCAGCAGGGCCTCCCAATCGTCCGGCCGGCGCACGCCCACGGCCACGAAGTCCGGGCCGACGAGCACGTTGGCCACCCGGTCGAAGTCGCCGAACAGCCGGGAGACGCGGGGGTCATCAGCGGCGGTTGCGGCCGACTCGTACCAGCGGCTCGGACCGTCGTGGACCGGATGGCCGAACCCGAACCGGATCGTGCGGGGATTCGGCGTTGCTTCGGGGACCACGGGCCCGTCGAACGTGGCGTCCAGCGGTTTCGGATGCGACGGGGCCGCCGGCGTGTCCGAACGCAGCTCGACCCGGAAGCGGCTGCCGTCCCAGCCGAAGGCCATCGCCACGTCGTCGTCGAGGTCCCGCTCCCACCAGCCGTCGCCTGCGCCGACCGCAGAGGCCAGCGCGTCGTCGTCCTCGGCCGACCAGGGGCCGGCCGACAGGTACCGCTTCAGGAGCGTCTTCACCGGCCCCAGCGCCTCGAACGGCAAGTCCAGGACGGCCTCGGTGAGGTGACCGAAGGCGGCGGCGGCCAGGTTCCGCTCGGCGACCAGCCGGCGGGCGGCGTCCTGCTCCATACGGCGACCGTACCGGCCGGGGCCGGGGCATGGGATCATGATTCCGTGGGGTCGTCGCCCGCTCGCCAGGTCCGAGACGCCGACCGGCGGATGCTGGCCGGCGTGGCCGCCGCGCTGGCGCAGGTGGCCCTCGGCGTCGGCCTGGTCGTGACCGGCGTGGCCGTGTTCTTCGTGGCCACCCCCAGCGTGGCTTCACCCGGCGCCGGCATCCTCGCAGTGGGGGCCATCGCCGTCGGACTGGTCATGGTGTTCGGCCCGTGGTGGTGGCGGCTCACCAGCGACCTGGGCATCGAGCGCCAGGAACGGATCCGCGAGCAGGAGCGGGCCGAGGTCGCAGCCCACATCCACGACTCCGTGCTGCAGACCCTGGCCCTCATCCAGCGCAACTCCGCCGACGCCCGCAAGGTCAGCACGCTGGCCCGGTCGCAGGAGCGGGAGCTGCGGGCGTGGCTGTACGGGACGCCGGAGGTGGCGCCTGGCGGCAGCCTGGCCGCGTCGCTCGAGCGGGTGCGCAACGAGATCGAGTACCTGCACGACGTGGCTGTGGAGGCGGTGGAGGTGGGCGACTGCCCGGTCGACGAGCGGCTGGTGGCCCTCGTCCTCTCCAGCCGGGAGGCGCTGGCCAACGCCGCCCGCCATTCCGGCGCCAGCACCGTGTCCGCGTACCTGGAGGTCGAGCCCCACCAGGTCACCGTCTTCGTGCGGGACCGGGGCTCCGGCTTCGAGCTCGAGAAGGTCCCCCGCCACCGGCGAGGCATCGCCGACTCCATCGTGGGGCGCATGGACCGCAACGGGGGCAAGGCCGTCGTGCACAGCGAGCCCGGTCAGGGGACGGAGGTCGAACTGGTGATGCCACGATGATCAGCGAGAAGCCCCGTGTGTTCCTGGTCGACGACCACGCCCTGGTCCTCTCGGGCGTGCGGGCCGAGCTGGGCGACGCGGTCGAGGTGATTGGCGAAGCGTCGGAGGTGGAGGCGGCCATCGAGATGATCGGCGAGCGGGTTCCCGATGTCGTCCTGCTCGACGTCCACATGCCCGGCGGCGGCGGCCGGGCCGTGATCGAGGCGGTGGGCGCCACCCACCCGCAGGTCAAGTTCCTCGCCCTTTCGGTGTCCGACGCCTCCGAGGACGTGATCGCCGTCATCCGGGCCGGCGCCCGGGGCTACGTCACCAAGACCATCTCCGGCCCGGAGCTGGTCGACGCCGTCCTGCGGGTCGCCGGGGGCGACGCCGTGTTCTCGCCCCGCCTGGCCGGGTTCGTGCTCGACGCCTTCGCCGCCGAGTACCGGGGCCCGGTGGACCCCGAGCTCGACCAGCTCACCGTCCGGGAGAAGGAGGTGCTGCGCCACCTGGCCCGCGGCTACTCCTACAAGGAGATCGCCCGGCAGCTGTCGATCTCGATCAAGACCGTCGAGACCCACGCCTCGGCCGTGCTGCGGAAGCTGCAGCTCACCAACCGCCACCAGCTCAGTCGGTGGGCCTCGGACCGCCGCCTCGTGTAGCTCAAGTACCGGCGCCGACGTGTCGATGACGACCCGGGACCTTCATGACCATCAACGCCACCGTTCCGGAGGAGGGCACCGCCGCGGGCGGTGACCCGCCCCACGTCGACAGCGTCGTCGACCTGGCCGGTGTGCGGTACAGCTTCGGGTCCGGCACGGGCCTGGTCGACCTCGACCTGTCGGTGCCCGCCGGCTCCATCACGGTGCTGGTCGGGCCGAACGGCGCCGGCAAGACCACCGCCCTGCGGATCGTCACCGGGGCGTTGGCACCTCACGCCGGCTCGGCTCGGGTCTTCGGGCTGGATCCGGCCGGTCCCGACGGCGAGCACGTGCGCCGGCGGTGCGGGGTGGTGGCGGCCAAGCCCGCCTTGTACGACCGCCTCACCGGCCGGGACAACCTCCGCTTCGCCGCCGAGCTGTTCGGGCTGGGACGGGACGCCCCCATCGAGGCGGCTTCGGCCCGGTTCGGTATCGACCGGTCGCTCGACCTGAGAGTCGGCGGCTACTCGACGGGCATGAAGACCCGGCTGGCCCTGGCCCGGGCGGTTCTGCACGAGCCGGACCTGCTGCTCCTCGACGAGCCGACGTCGGGCCTCGACCCCGAGTCGTCGCACGCCGTCCTCGGCCTGGTACGCGAGATGGCGGCCGGCGGCACCACTGTTGTCATGTCCACCCACCTCCTGCTCGAGGCCGAGGGGCTGGCGCACCAGGTGGTGATGATGGAGGACGGGATCGCAGTGCTCGCCGGCTCGACCGACGCCCTCATGCGCCGCTACTGGCCCCGGCCGGTGGTGCGGTTCGGAGCCGAGGACCCGAGCGGGCTCGACGTGCTGGCCGCCATGGACGGCGTGGTCGCATACGTCCGGGACCGCGACGGGGCGGACGTCGACCTCGACGACGTGAGCCGGGTGCCGGCGCTGATCGCATCGCTGGCCGCCGCCGGCGTGCGCCTGACCCGGGTCACGCCGCACGAACGGTCGCTCGAGGAGCTCTACCTGCGGGTGCGGAACCGATGAGGGGCCCGTCCCTGAACCGTGGCCGTATGTGGGCCGTCGCCCGCAACGACCTCCGCCAGCTGGCCCACAGCCCCGACTTCTGGGCCCCCATGGTGGTGCTGGCCGCCCTGTTCTTCGTCCTCATCCCCACGTTCCTCCTGCTGACCATCAGCAGCCTGGGCAACGTCGGCACGGTGAAGAACGTGTCGGCCGCCCTCGACCTCCTGCCCCAGGCCGCGCAGCAGGCCATCCGGGGCGACAACGACGCCGACCGCACCAGCTACGCCCTCGCCGTCTACCTGTTCGCGCCGATGGCGGTGATCGTCCCCATGACGATCTCCACCGCCGTGGGCGCCAACTCCCTGGTCGGGGAGAAGGAGAAGGGGACCGGCGAGTTCCTGGCCCACTCCCCGGCGTCGGTGCGGGAGATCTACCTGGGCAAGCTGATCGCCAGCCTGCTCCCGGGTTACCTGACGACGCTTATCGGCTTCGGGTGCTACTCCCTTGCCGTCAACCTGATCGTGGGGCCGGACGTGGGCGGGTGGTTCTTCCCGACGCGGGCGTGGTGGGTGCTGATGCTGTGGGTGGTGCCACCGTTCCTGGCCATCACGCTGTCGGTGGTGCTGCGCCTGTCGGCCCGGGTGAAGAGCGCGGCGGCGGCCCAGCAGGCGTCCGGGCTCGTCACCCTCCCGCTGATCATGATCTCCTACGCCCAGTCCACCGGCGGCCTCCTGGGCGCCGGCAACGCCGGCCTGTGGGTGGGGGCGTTCGCCTGGCTGGCCGCCATCTTCGGCCTCATGCGTGGCGCCCACGCCGTCACCCGGCCCCGCCTCCTTGGGGTGGACGGGTCGCCCGGATGACGGCGTTCACGACCTCCGGCTGACGGATCGTCTCCGCCCTTTCGACCTCGAGGCCCAGCGCTTCCAGCTCCGCGGCCAGGACCGGTGGGTCGAGGAGCCACTCGGGGTTCTGTGGCCCGCCCGTGCCTTCGGTGAGGTTGGCGATGTCGTAGCTGACGAGCAGCAGGGTCCCGCCGGGGGCGAGGGTCCGGGCCATGGCCGGGTAGAGGGTGGTGCGCTCCGCCGGCGACGGGTGGAAGAAGGCGGCGAGCACCAGGTCGAAGTGCGCCGGCGGGAGGGGGAGTGTGTGGACGTCGGCCAGCACGAGGTTGACGTGGACGCGCTCGGCGTCGGCCCTCGCCTTGGCCCGGCGCAGGCCGGACTCGGCGAAGTCGACGGCCACCACCTGCCAGCCGAGCGACGCCAGCCACACCGCGTGCCGGCCTTCCCCGGTGGCCAGGTCGAGCGCTCGCCCTGGCTCCATCGCGCCGACCTCCTCGGCGATCAGCCGGTTCGGCTCGCCGAGGAAGGTCGGCTCTTTGGCGGCATAGCGCTCGTTCCACTGCCGGCGGTTCATTCCCGGTGCCGCTCGATCAGGTCAGCGGTGCCGGCAGCGACTGTTCCAGTTCGTTCAGGGGCGCGAACAGGTCGCCGTGGGCTTCGACGCGCTCGAGCACGGCGTCGGCCTCGAAGACGAGGTCCTCGGGATCTCCGCTGGCGACGAGCCGCTCGACCTCGTCCCAGGTGACAGGGGTGGAGACGGTGGCGCGGGGGCGGGCCCGCAACGAATACACGCACACGGTGGTCTTGGAGTCGTCGTTCTGGCTCCAGTCGATGAAGACCTTGCCGGCGCGGAGGTCCTTGGTCATCACCGACAGGACTTCCTTGGGGTGCCGCTGCTCGAGCAGCCTGGCGAGGGCGTGGGCGAAGGGCTTGGTCTCGTTGTAGGTGACCGGGGTGTTGAGCGGCACGTAGATCTGCAGGCCCTTGGATCCCGACGTCTTGGGGAAGGCCTGGAGGCCGAGGTCGGCGAGGACCTCACGCAACCAGAACGCCACCCGGCCGCACTCGACCACGGTGGCCGGCGGGCCCGGGTCGAGGTCGAAGACGACCATGGAGGGGCGCTGGACGTCGCGAGCGTGGGAGAGCGAGGTGTGCAGCTCGAGGGAGGCCAGGTTGGCCACCCACACCAGGCCCGCCAGCTCGTCGATCAGGCAGTAGTTCACGTCGGCCTTGTTGCGGGCGCTCCACACCGACACCGTCTCCACCCAGGGCGGCCGGTGCTTGGGGCAGTTCTTCTCGTAGAAGAACTGGCCGTCGACGCCGTTCGGATAACGCTTGAGGGTGAGGGCCCGCTGTTGGAGGTGGGGCAGCAGGGCCGGGGCGACGCGGGTGTAGTAGTCGATGACCTGGCCCTTGGTGAAGCCGGCCTCGGGGTACAGCACCTTCTCGAAGTTGGACAGCTTGAGCTGACGGCCGCCGACCTCCACCTCGACCGACGTCGAGGAAGGGCTCACTTCTTGCTGCCCTTGCCGTCCTTCACTGCGGCCAGGCTGGCTTCGAGGGCGGCCATGAGGTCGACGACCCGGGGGGCCTCCTCGGCCGACTCCTCGCGCACGATCTCCTGGCCCGAGGCCTTCTGCTCGATCAGGGCCAGCACCCGTTCGCGGTACTCGTCGCGGTACTTGTCGGGCTCGAAATCGGTGGTGAGGGAGTCGATCAAGGAGCGGGCCATCTTCTCCTCGCGATCGGTGACGTCGACGTCCGGCCCGGGCAGGTCGAGCTCGTCGAGGGGGTTCACCTCGTCGGCGAAGAGCATGGTCTCCATGACCAGGGCGTCGTCCTTGGGCCGGATGGCGGCCAGGTACTGCTTGGTGCGCAGCACCACCCGGGCGATGCCGACCTTGTTGGTCTCCCGCATGGCGTTGCGGAGCAGGGCGTACGCCTTCTGACCGCCCTTGTCGGGCACCAGGTAGTACGGCCGCTCGTAGTAGACGGGGTCGATCTGGTCGAGGTCGACGAAGTCCTCGATGTCGATGGTCTTGGTGGCCTTGGGGTC
>Ga0136633_1000092_pt1 | contig 62477 bp, 57 predicted proteins | sample AntDrymeUQ832206_2_FD_105494 | JGI IMG/M metagenome (GOLD analysis project Ga0136633, IMG submission 105494) | Polar desert sand microbial communities from Dry Valleys, Antarctica - metaG UQ83 (22.06) | ecosystem: Environmental > Terrestrial > Soil > Desert | place: Antarctica: Dry Valley...
CCGTGCTGCAAGAGACGATCGACACCCTGCCGGTCGAGCGGGTGCTGCTGACCGCCGAGGCCGTGACTCGACATGGTGTCGGTGCCACGAAGGTCGACGTCGCGGTCGAGCGCTCCACCGTCGTCCGCACCTGGCCGCATGTGCGAGATCTGCTCGACTCCGCCGATCTTCCCGAGCCGGTACGCCGCACCGCACTCGACGTCTTCGAACGCCTCGCCCTCGCCGAGGCTACGGTGCACCGCACCACGCCGGATCTCGTGCACTTCCACGAGGTCGGCGGCCTCGACGCCCTCGCTGACGTGCTCGGCGCGGCCGCGGGTCTGCACCACCTCGGCCTCGACAACGTCGCCGCGTCGCCAGTGGCTACCGGGCTGGGCATGGTGCGCAGCGAGCACGGCATGCTGCCGGTGCCGACGCCCGCCGTGCTCGAGCTGCTGCGGGGCGCGCCCATCTACTCGGGTGGTATCCCCTACGAGCTCTGCACGCCCACGGGCGCAGCGATTCTGGCCGCCACTGTGGCTGAGTGGGGCGACCTTCCGCCGATGACGCTGGACCGCACCGGCGTCGGCGCGGGCGGCCGTGACCTGGACGAGCAGCCCAACGTCGTGCGCCTGGTTATCGGTGACCTGCTCGACCCCGGCGTCTCCGCCGAGCGCCACTCCTCGGTTGTCGTCGAGGCCAACGTCGACGACCTCGACCCGCGGCTGTGGCCCGGCGTGGTCGGTGCGCTGCTCGCCGCCGGAGCAGTCGACGCGTGGCTCACCCCCATTCACATGAAGAAGGGTCGCCCTGCGGTCACGGTGGCTGCGCTCACGGCGATCGAACAGCTCGACGCCGTACGCACTGTCCTGTTCCGCGAGACGTCGACGATCGGCGTGCGCGAGCAGACGGTGACCAAGCGCGTGCTCGACCGCGAGATGGTCACCGTGCACCTCTCCGACGGTACGGAGATCAAGGTCAAGGTGGCCCGCTCGGACGGGCGTGTGGTCAACGCCGTGCCGGAGTTCGACGACGTCGCTGCCGCCGCTGCAGCGCTGGGCAGGCCGGTGAAGGCGGTGCTGGCCGAGGCGTCAGCCCTCGCCTACGAGCTGACCCGGTGACCGCACTGGAGGTGATCGCCTTCGCGGGTGGGCTCGTCGTGGTGCTCGGCACCTTGAGCAGTGTCGTACGCACGCTGGTGATCCCGCGCGGGATCACTTCCCGGCTCACCCTCGCCGTCGAGCGCGCAGTGCACCGGACGTACGCCGTCGTCGTTAGCCGCGTGTCGACGTACGAGTCGAAGGACAAGATCCTCGCCGTCGAGGCTCCGACGGTGCTGCTGGGGCTGCTTGCGACGTGGCTGGGGCTGCTCGTCGCCGGCTTCGGGCTGATGCTCTGGGGCGTTGCCGACGTCTCCTTCGGGTCGGCGTTGCGCGAAGCCGGCTCGTCGATCGTCACGCTTGGCTTCGCGAGCACGCCCGGCGCCGCCGCGACCACTCTCGACATCGTCGCGGCGGCTGTCGGCCTGGTCATCGTCGCGCTGCAGATCGCCTACCTGCCGACGCTCTACGCCGCGTTCAACCGGCGCGAGGTGCTGGTGACGACGCTCGAGTCACGGGCCGGCTCGCCGGCGTGGGGGCCCGAGCTGCTGGCCCGGCATGCCCTCGTCAACAGCATCGACAACTTGCCGCTGCTCTACGCCGAGTGGGAGGCCTGGGCAGCCGACGTCGCGGAGAGCCACACCAATTACCCGATCCTGGTCAGCTTCCGCTCCCCCAAGCCGTTGCGGTCGTGGGTCGTCGCGCTGATCGCGGTGATGGACTCCGCGGCGCTCTACCTCGCGCTGTGCCCCTCGACCGCTCCGTCCGCGACCCGCCTGTCGCTGCGGATGGGCTTCACCTGCCTTCGCGACGTCGCGGCGGCGTTGAAGGTGCCCTTCGATCCCGACCCCCTGCCCACGCAGGCCATCGCGCTCACCTACGAGGAGTTCCTCGGTGGGATCGAGCGAATGCGGAAGCAGAACTTCCCGATGGAGCGCACGCCCGAAGAGGCGTGGCCGCACTTCCAGGGATGGCGGGTCAACTACGAGTCGGTCGCCTACGCCCTGGCCGACCGCACTGCCGCCGTACCTGGGCAGTGGACCGGCGAACGGACCCGGATGGACGGCACCCCGATCGCCGCCATTCCACCGCCCAACCGGACCCCGGACGCTCCGGACGGGGCAGGGATGCCGCCGCCGGGCAGCATGGGCTCCCGCTAGATCATCCGGCGACCGCCGTACTCTGACCGATTCTTCCCGGGCCCACGCAACACGAGCGCCATGGTTGTCCACGAACCGGATCACGAACTACACGTCTGTAACTCAGAGGAGGCGTGCGTCGCGGGAGAGAAGTCAGGCACCCATGCGCCTGCGCACGGTCGTCCTCTCCGCCCTGCTCGCCATCGGTCTCACCGGCACCGTGGTGACTCCGGCTCTCGCCAGCGGCTGCAGCATCGCCCGCGCCCAGAGCGGTCGCAACCCCAGCTTCGCCCAAGTCTCGGCTGCCATCGACGCCGCCGGGCACCGCCGCCAGGTGCCGCCGCCGCTGCTCAAGGCGATCGCCTGGAAGGAGTCCGGCTGGGGCCAGTTCAGGTCGGATGGCCGAGCGAAGGTCAGCGGCGACTGCGGGATCGGCATCATGCAGCTGACCGGCGGCAACTGGGACTTCCGCCGCCTCGGCGCCGACTACGTCTACAACATCGACGCCGGCGCCCAGGCCCTCGCGGCGAAGATGTCCGCGTCCAGCGCCAACGTCCCCGCCGCGCTCGGCAGCGACGAGCGACGCGTGATGGAGAACTGGTACCGCGCGACCTATCGGTACAACGGCGCGGGATACCGCGCGGAGGGGTACGCCGACACGGTGTTCAGCCTCGTCGTGACTCCTCCGTCGAGCATTCGCCCGTACAGCCCGGCCGTGCCCCTCAACAGTCCGAAGGCCGTCTTCCCCGGGTACCGGCCCACGTCGGCGCACAGCTACGTCGCGCGCCTCGACGGCCGCTGGGTGACCACCGCCGGCACCTTCACAGGTCGGATGACCAGGGCCGACTTGCTGCCGATGTACCCCGTCTCGAGCGCCGGCCGGACGCTGGAAGGCGGTCAGCGCAGCAGTGCGTCGTACGCCGTCCGCAACCTCGGATACTCGGCGTGGGACCCGGGGCAGGTGACGGTGGCCACCTGGCCGGCCGGACGCCCGAGCGCGCTGGCCGACCAGACCTGGCGCTCGGCGGCCAATGCCATCCCGCTCCCTGAGCTGGTGCGTCCCGGCAGCGTTGCGCGCGTCTACTTCCCGGTGACCGCGTCGGTCGGTGATTCCTCGCGTTCGGTGACCGAGTCGTTCACGCTGGCCCACTCCGGCGCGCCGTTGTCCACCGGCGTCGCCACGTCGACGTGGAGTCTGCACCCGGCCGCAGCACCCACTGCGGACATCACCGCGGCCCCGACGTACGCGACCGAGGGCGGCGCCGACTCCGCCGCGACGCTGCAGCTCGCCGCCGCTGACCCCACGCCCGGGTCGGGGCTCAACCGGGTCGAGATCTCCAGCCGCGCAGCATGTGCGGAGTGCATGTGGACTGTGCCGGTGCGCGCATCCCGCGACGCGACCAGCGCCCGGGTGCCGTTGACCGGCGCCGGCGCACACGAGGTGCGGGTGCGCGCGGTAGACAACGCCGGGCACTTCAGCGAATGGTCGGCGCCTCGACCGGTCGTCGTACCCCGCGACGACGCTGCCCCTGAGCTCGTGTACGGCGAAGGCTGGCAGGTGCAGGCCGTCGACGGGACGTGGCTCGGCAGCGTGCACTCCTCCTCGCAGCCAGGTGCCACCGTGAGCACCAGCGCAGAAGCGACTCGATTTGCCGTCGTCGGCACGACCACCCCGGACGCCGCAGACCTCGAGATCTGGCTCGACGGAGTGCTGGTCTCGACCATCAGCCCGCGCTCGGACGCCGTCGTACACCGACAAGTGCTGTGGTCCGGCGAGGCTGCACCGCAGCTCAGCCACACCCTCACTGTGCGCCTCGCGGGCACCCCCCCGGGCGACGCGGCACTCGCGTCGCCCCGTGAGGGCGAGTCGCCGCGGGCGCTCATCGACGCGATAGCGGCGTACTAGCCCGACGGCACGGGGAGATCAGGTGCGCTGGGTCATCGTGTAGCGCAGCTTCGCCATCATGTTCTCCGCCTCCGCCACCATGCCGCTCTCGGCAAAGAGCTCGTCGACCCGACCGGCGAGGGTGGCCGGCTGCCACGTCGCACCGCCGTTCTCAACGACCGCGACGGAGGTGTACGGCCGGTAGAGCTCGACCGCGTCGCCTTGCACGCCGAAGACCTTGCCGCTGATATGCGACGACGCGTCGGAGCAGAGGAAGACGACCATCGGCGCGACGTTGTCGGGATGCCAGAAGTCGAAGTCATCGCCGACCTCGATGGTGCCGTACGCCCCCTCGGTCATCCGGGTGCGCGCGGCAGGAGCAATGGCGTTGCACGTGACGCCGTACCGGGCCATCTCCATCGCGACGATCGTGGAGAAGGTGGCGATGCCGCCCTTGGCAGCGCCGTAGTTGGTCTGGCCGAAGTTGCCGAGGATGCCGCTTGAGCTCGTCGTGCAGACGATGTGACCGGCGCGGCCCTGCTCCTTCCACCACGCGCACGCGGCGTGGGTCATCGTGTAGTGGCCGCGGAGGTGGACCTTGATGACGCCATCCCACTCCTCCGGCGACATCTTCACGATGGTGCGATCGCGCAGGATGCCGGCGTTGTTGACCAGCGCGTCGAGTGCGCCGTACTCCTCGATCGCGCGGTGCACCAGCCGCTGCGCATGTTCTACGTCGGAGCAGTCGCCGGTGTCGAGCGTCGCCTGACCACCGGCCGCCTCGATCTCGGCTACGACGGCGCCGCCGGCCTCCGCGTCGAGCTCACTGAGCACCACCGCAGCGCCCTCGCGGGCAAGCAGAATTGCTTCGCCGCGGCCGATCCCGCGCCCGGCACCAGTGACGATTGCAACCTTGCCATCCATGAGTCCCATGGCTCGGCACCCTAACCGGCGTGCCAACCTCCCCGCCCCCGCCCCCTCCCAGACCGGTCAGGGCCGGCGTGGAGCCCACCAAGTCAGGACCGACCGCCCACTTGGTGGGCCGCAGACCGGTCAGGGCCGGCGCGGAGCCCACCAAGTCGGATGGGGACCCCTGGGCGAAGGTGGTGTGTGTACGACGTCGCCGTACGGGGGAGAGATCTGGTCATGACGATCCCCCTTGACCCGGGTGCACGACCCGGAGCGGACTCGCTCTCGGACCGCCTGAGCCTGGCTCTCGACGCCGGCCCCGCTGCGCTCGACGCACTCGCCGACGCCACTCCGCTCGACCGCCGAGACCGTTTCGCGACGCTGCTGACCTGCTACGACCTCTCGACTGCCAACCTCGCCACTCTGGGTGGGCGCGCCCGATTCCAGCACCACCCCGCGATCGCCGCCCTCACCTGGCGACTGGAGCAGGACTGGCTGGCCGAGCTCGACCGACTGCCCGTTCCGCCTGGCGGCCAGTCTGAAGACGAGTGCCTCGCCGCGATGCGTGCGTTGGCCGCGAAGGACCGGCTGCCGGCGGCGTACGAGTGGGTCGCGCGCGATGCGTCGTACGACGAGCTCGTCCACTTCCTTGCCCTCGAAGGCGGGCCGGACGGCGGCTTTGACGACTTGGTCGCGGCGTGCCAGATCGGACTCTCGGGAGAGCCCAAGCTGGAGATGGCGCGCAACTACTGGGACGAGATGGGCAACGGCACACTCAGTTCCGTGCACACCGTCCTGCACGACGACTTGGTCCGCGCCGTCGACATGCCGCGCATCCCCCGCGACGACCAGCCGGTCGAGGCGCTCGAGCGGGCCGCGCTCGGTGGGCTCTTCGCCGCCAACCACTGGCTGCAGCCGGAGATGGTGGGCGCCCTCGGCCTGATCGAGCTGCAAGCCGGTCCGCGGTGTCGCAAAGTGCTCGCGGGGCTGGAGCGCACTGGGGCCGACGCCGCGGCGATTCCCTTCTACGCCGAACACGCCGAGGTCGACCCGCGCCACGGGCAGGACTGGCTCGTCAACGCGATCGCACCGCTGGTCCGCGAGCGGCCGCACTGGGGGCCGCGGATGCTTCGCGGTGCCGCGTGGCGCTCGCACATCAACGCGGCGTTCTTCCAGCGGCTCTGGGCAGACCTGCGACAGGCCAGCGCCGCCTGACGCTGGTCGGCACGACCGCGCGGCCAGGGCCACGTGCGCGCCACTACGCTGATGCCTCATGAGCCACCCGCAGCCGCAGGTTCGCACCGAAGTCGGTCGGCTGCGCACCGTGCTGTTGCACCGGCCCGGCAATGAGCTGCGCCGGCTGACCCCGCGCAACAACGCCGACCTGCTCTTCGACGGCATCCCGTGGGTGGGTCGCGCGCAAGAAGAGCACGATGCCTTTGCCGCGGCGCTGCGCAGCCGCGACGTTGAGGTGCTCTACCTGCGGGACTTGCTCGTCGAGACGTTGGACGACGAGACCGCCCGCACTGAGGTTCTTGAGGCAGCGCTGCCACCGGCGGAGGTCGGGCCGGCGCTCGCCACGCAGCTGCGCGCCCACCTCTCTGGCCTGGGCTCCGACGACCTGGCTGAGGTGCTCATCGGCGGCCTCGCGCACGAGGAGCTGCCGCATGCCAGCGGGGTCGTCTTCAGCCTGCTGGACCGGCTCGACTTCGTCGTACCCCCGCTGCCCAACCTGCTCTTCACCCGCGACTCGTCGGTGTGGATCGGTGACCACGTCGCGGTAACCCGACCGTCGATGCGAGCGCGGCAACGCGAGACGTCGCTGACCGGCGCGATCTACCGGCACCACCCCCGCTTCGAGGGCACCCCACTGCTGTACGGCGGCAGCCGGGTGGAGGCCTGGCTCGAGGGCGGCGACGTGCTCGCCCTGGCCGACGGCGTCATCGCCGTCGGCGTCGGACAGCGAACGACTCCCGCCGGCGTGGAGGCGTTAGCCCTGCGGGCCATCGCCAGTGGGGTGGTCACTACCGTGCTCGCCGTACCGATCGCTCAGGAACGCGCCACCATGCACCTCGACACTGTGTGCACGATGGTCGATGTCGACGCGGTGGTGATGTACCCCGCGGTCGCTGACTCGCTCGTCGCGCTGACGCTGACCTCGGACGGCGAAGGCGGGCTCGTCATCGGCCCGCGCGAGCCGTTCCTGGTAGCCGCCGCCACGGCGATGGCCATCGACACGCTGCGGGTCATCGACACCGGCCTGGACCCCGTCACGGCCGAACGCGAGCAGTGGGACGACGGCAACAACACGCTCGCGCTCGCGCCTCGGCTGTGCGTCGCCTACGAGCGCAACACCGAGACCAATGCGCGGCTCGAGGAAGCTGGTATCGAAGTGATCCGGATCGCGGGCAGCGAGCTCGGCAGCGGACGTGGCGGCCCTCGGTGCATGAGCTGCCCCGTCCTCCGCGACCCGGTGTAGAACGGGTCAGCGGGTGAGGAAGCGCAGGGTGAGGCGGATCGGGCGTTTAGCGAGCTGACGGGAGAGGGTCGTCTCGCCGGCCACGATGCGGGTGAAGAGCTGCCAGCCGCCGGGCACCACGGCGAGGAAGCCGTGGAAGACCTGCCGGTTGCGGGTGAAAGCACGCAGGAAAATGCGGCCCGCATCCATCTCCGGCGTCAGCTCGCGCTCGACGGCTTCGGCGTACGACGCGAGCGCGGCCCCCTGAGCACTCGGCTGCGCCTCCGCGGCGGCGAGCGCTGCCGCGCGACCCGCGAGCCGGCCCGAGCGCAGGGCGAACGAGATCCCTTCGCGGGTCCACGGCTCGAGCAGCCCGGCCGCATCGCCAACCACCAGCACCCGACCGCGGCGCAGCGGAGAGCCGGGGCGTCGGACCCGGGTGAGATGCCCGGAGAAGGTCTCGGGGTCGATGTCGCCGAGGCCAAGTCGGTGAACGAAGGCGCGGTAGTACTCGCGCATCTGGGCACCGTGCTCGCGCGGGCCGATGACACCGACAGTGAGCAATGAGCCCTTGGGAAACACCCACCCGTAGGACCCCGGCACCGGGCCCCAGTCGATGAGCGCCCGGCCCGACCAGTAGTCGGCTGTGGTGGTCGGGGTGGAGAACTCACCTTCGAGCCCGACGTCGACCTGCTCGAGGTCCACGCCGACGAATGCGCCAGAGCGGCCGCCCGTGCCGTCGGCGCCCACGACGACGCGCGCCCGCAACGGCTCGCGACCACCAGCGAGGCGTACGACGACGACGTCATCGGCTTCTTCGAAGCCGCTCACCACCGCTGGGGCGAGGAGGGTGGCGCCGGCGTCGCACGCTGCGGCGACCAGTGCTTCATCGAAGTCTGCGCGCATCACCAAGGGGAAGACGGCCCGCCCGTGCACTGCCCTGCGCGTATAGCGCTGACGCCCTTCCATAGTGAAGGTCATCCGCCGGACCGCGTCCCGCTCGAGGCTCGTCAGATCGATGTCGACGTGGCGTCGAGAGAGACCGATCAGCCCACCGCCGCAACACTTGTAACGCGGCGGCTCGGCCCGATCGAGGAGCAGGACCCGCGCTCCTTCTGCGGCCGCAGCGCGTGCGGCAGCAGCTCCGGCCGGGCCGGCGCCGACGACCACGACGTCCCACACAGTGGAGAGCTCGGGCGTCACCGACGGGGGAGGCGATGACGCCCGAGCGGGTCCGACGCTACCGACTCAGTGGGGACGCAGCAACACGATCTTGGTGACGCGGACAAGTCTCGCGAAAGTCGCATTGTTCTCACTGCACTCGAAGTCAGCGCAGGGTCAGCTGGCGGCTGAGCAACGCGGAACGCGCCCTACGCTCGTCATCCGTCAGCGGCCGCGGAGCGGCGAGATCGGTGTCGAGGCGTGCGCGCAAAGCCGCGGCGGGGGCCTCGCACTCGTCGGCAGTCATCGCGAGCGGCAGGTCCCACACGGGAACGAGAAGTCCGTGCGCCCGGAACGACCCGACGTACTTGGTCCCATCCCCCAGACCCAGTGCCTGTCCGGCCGAGAGCCGGGCCATCGCGTCGAGCAGCTGATCCTCGTCGTCGGGCATCGCCCAACGTAGGTGACACCGCTCGCGCATCCGGCACCAGTACGCCGACATGACCGAGGACAGTCGGGCGGTCGGCACGACAGAGGCGTTGGCCCGCTCCATCGACGCAGAGACTTCGCCGGTGGGGTCGGCGACGCCATCGACCCAGAAGTCGAACCCGTCGTGCACCGTCACGTCGAGTGGCTCATCGACGAGGAGGTCTTGCAAACGCGGGCCGTCATCTTCGCGCCCCAGCTGCTGCACCGCAGTACCCGGCTCGGCCGCCAATGCCGCGACGATGGCCTGCGCCACATCGCGCGACACGTCACCACTGCGCCCTGGCGTCTGCAAGCCGACGAAGGCGGTGCCGTCGGCGCGGACCATCGCTGGCCAGGCCATGGGCAGCACCGTCGAGAGGGTCACCGCGCGGTCGGCGTACTGCGGGTCCTTGAGCCGGAGCGGAGCGGTCGCCGACGGCACCACCTCGCGCAGCGCAATCCACTCAGTCTCATCGACGCGACCCTCGAAGGGACGAGTGCGGATCATCCGATCGGCGCGGCCAGAGCCGTGGCAGGCCTTGTACCGCCGACCCGAGCCGCACGGGCAGGGCTGGCGAGGGGCGACGACTTCGACGTCAATAACAAGCTCCAAGATGTGAGAGCCGACGTACGACGGACGTGACGAAGCCTACCGGCGGACCGGTGGTGTCCACCTCGTGACGAAATGTCATCCGCCGTCCGGATGAAACAATCGCCCGCATCTTGGTGGTACGCCCCATCGGGGGTACACCAATACCGTGACCTCCACCAGCCTGCGCGACGAGTCGGTGATGACCTACCGCTGTCCGGTCACGCCGAACGCACTGTGGTTGCTCCGGCAGCTGCTCGCCCAGTGGTTCACCGACCGACGCGTAGCGCCGGAGGACATCGACGACCTGGTTGTCATCGTCAACGAGCTCGCGACCAGTGTCGTCGTGCACAACTGCGACGACGAGATCATGGTCCGCGCGCAGCTGCGCGACGGCGAAGCCCGCCTCGAAGTCGCCGAGCACGACCCAACATCCCCTCCGTCGGCAGCGGAGACAGTGCTGTCCGAGGCGCTCGGCGATGCCGTCGACGTCCGGGTCGGAGGCGGTCTCACGCGCCTCGCCTGCCGCCGCCGCGTCACCGTCCTTGCCTGAACGCCGCTAGAGGCCGAGGCGCTGTGCAGCTTTGAGGCCTAGGCCCTGTGCAACTTAGAGGCCTAAGCCTCGCGCAATATTGGTCTTGAGGATCTCGCTGGTGCCCTCGTAGAGGCGCATCGCGCGGACCATGCGGGCGTAGCGCTCGATGCCCATCTCGGTCATGTAGCCGTTGCCGCCGTAGACCTGGATCGCCCGGTCGGCGACACGGCCGACCATCTCGCTGGCGACGTACTTCGCCTTGGCTGCCTCGAGCCGGCCATCGGCGCCATTGTCGATCGCGTCCGCTGCGGCGTAGGTGATGTAGCGCGCGCCCTCGAGCTCGCAGAGCGAGTCGACGATGTGGCCCTGCACGTACTGGTTCTTCCCGATCGGCTTGCCGAAGGCCTCGCGGGTCTTGGCGTAGTCGAGCATCTTGTCGGTGAGCATCTGCGCGATGCCGACGCCGTTGGCCGCGATCTGGATGCGACCACCGTTGATCCAGCGCATCGCGGAGTAGAAGCCGTAGCCCTCGCGGCCGAGCACCTGCGCCTCGCCGACTTCCATGTCGTCGAAGACCAGCTCGGCTTGGTGGTCGTCGTACATCGTCTGCTGCTTGCGGCTGACGATGAAGCCCGGGGTGTCGGTGTCGACGAGGAAGCAGGTGATGCCGCCCTGCGCGCCCTTGTCCGGGTCAGTCACCGCGAAGAGCAGGACGTAGTCGGCATGCGCCCCGTGAGTGATGAAGTGCTTGCGGCCGTTGATGAGGAAGCGGTCGCCCTTGCGCTCGGCGCGGGTGCGGATCTTCGTCGCGTCGGAGCCGGCCTCGGGCTCGGTGAGGGCGAAGGCAGCCTCGCGCTCAGCGCGCATCGTCGGCATGAGGTAGCGCTCCTTCTGCTCCTCGTTGCAGTCGAGCAGCACCGGCGTCGGGCCTTCGACGTTGGGCAGCAGACCACCGCCCGCGGCGAGATAGGACCCGCTGGCCGCGACCGTCTCGTAGGCGATCGTCATGCCGAGGTAGCCGACTCCGCCGCCACCGACCTCCTCCGGCATGAAGAGGCCGTAGAAGCCGTTGGCCGCTGACTTCTTGCGCAGCGCCCTTCTGAGCTCGATGGCGCCGGTGATGTGGCCGGTGGCCTGCAGCTCTTGGGCGTGCTGGTCCTCGATAGGCATGACCTCGCGGGCGATGAAGTCCTTCAGCGAGTCGGCCAGCGCCAAGAACTCGTCGGGCACGTTGATGACGGGCACAGCGGCTCTCCTCGAGATCATAAAGTCATACCGAACGCGGTTCGGTGACTCTACGGCAGAATCTCGCTCCGTGACAGACGAGACGATCCCCTCGTACGACGAAGCGGCCCAGGTCCGCGCTTTCTGGACGGCCCTGGGGCTGCCGGGGCTGATCGACGTCCACGTGCACTTCATGCCCGACAACGTGATGGCGAAGGTGTGGTCCTACTTCGACCGGGTGCGCGAGCGCGGCGTCGCTGACGGCTGGCCGATCGCCTACCGGTCATCCGCGGCAGATCGGCTGGCCTTGTTGCGCGCGTTCGGGGTGCGGGCCTTCCCGTCACTGGTCTATCCGCATAAACCGGGCATGGCAGTGTGGCTCAACGACTGGGCTGGCGAGTTTGCCGATCAGCATCCCGACTGCCTGCGCACCGCGACCTTCTACCCGGAGCCCGAGGCCGCGTCGTACGTCAGCGACGCCTTGTCGAGTGGCGCGCGCATCTTCAAGGCGCACGTCCAGGTGGGTGCCTACGACCCGCTCGACCCGCTGCTCGACGAGGTCTGGGGGCAGCTCGCCGACGCCGGCGTACCGCTGATCTTGCACGCCGGCAGCGGTCCCGAGCCCGGGCCGTTCACCGGCCCCGCGCCGATCGCCGAAGTGCTGCGCCGGCATCCGCGCCTCGTCGCGGTCGTCGCGCACATGGGAGTGCCCGAGTACGCCGAGTTCCTCGCGCTGGCGGAGTCCTTCGATCGCGTGCACCTGGACACGACGATGGCGTTCACCGACTTCACCGAACGGTTCGCGCCGTACCCGCCGTCGTTGCTGCCGCGACTGGCTGACTTGTCCGACCGCGTGCTCTTCGGCAGCGACTTCCCCAACATCCCGTACCCGTACCTCGATCAGCTCGTCGCGCTCACTCGGCTCGACCTCGGCGACGACTGGCTCCGCGCCGTCTGCCACGACAACGCCGTACGCCTGCTGAGCCTCTAGCCCGCACGCTTCCTGCGACTTGGTGGGCCGTACGCCGGTCCCCACCGGTCTGGCGCCCACCAAGTGAGGCCCACGCGCGACTTGGTGGGCCGTAGGCAGACATCGCGCGTGACGACGACTGGGTGCGCGCCGGCTGGCTGGTCATCCGGGTCACCACGCGCGAGGTCGAATACGACGTCGACCGGGCCTGCGACCGGATCATCGCCGCGCTGCGCCACCGTTGGCGCGCCGCCTAGCTCAGCCGTCGCGGAATCCGCCGAGGAAGCGGCGAAAAACCCCGCCCTCCACCGGCAGTGGGGCCAACTTGGCCGGCGGCGTCGTACGGCGTCGAGCAATCGGCTTGTCGTAGTTGGTGTGCCAGATCGCGTCGATCTCCTGCGCCTCGTCGAAGTCCTCGGAGCCCTCGATCGCTGGCACGTAGCCGACGAGCATCCCGTTGCGCATCACCTGCGCCTCGAGCCCGGCGGTGCCGTCGGTGTCCCACACGGCCTCACGACCGTCCGGGAGCACCACCGAGATGCCGAACTGGTAAACCCCGGCATTCTTTATCTGCGCGTGGACGCCGTGCGCCCGCAAGCCGTCGACGACGCGCCGAGCTCGGTTCTCCTCCATGACGTGGGTCAACGTACGCCGCCGTCGTCTCGTGCCCGCCACCCCCCCCATTCCGACTTGGTGGGCCGTACGCCGGTCCCCACCGGTCTAGCGCCCACCAAGTGGAGAGCGGCCGCCACTTGGTGGGCCGTACGCCGGTCAGGACCGGTCTAGCGCCCACCAAGTCAGATGGGGCGCGCCTGTCAGAGCGACTCAGGAGCGGGGGACGAGGCGGTCGTGGAGGCGTTCGAGGCCGAGGCCGGCGGCGAACCAGACCGGGGCGTACGCCGGTCGCACCAGACCGCGCCAGTGCCGCCCGACCAGGCCGTCGGAGCGCCGTGAGCGCGAGTAGTCCCACGGCACCTCGCCGGTCAGCCGCTTGATGGCCGTGCCGCTCGCTGCCTCCACCGTGTAGATCCCGGCGACGTAGGCCGCGCCGCGCTGCCAGACCGGCCGCGCACGCAGCGCGGAGTGGGCCGGCTCGAAGAGCACAGCTGCCGAGCCGTAGACCGGCAGCATCCAGAGGTAGGTGTGCGACGCCAGTCGCCAGTTGCCGTCGCGCACCGGACCCTTGGCGCCGGTGAAGAGCACCTCGAAGACCCAGCCCGCGACGCCGTACGCCAGGAAGCGCTCCGCCCGGTTCATGCGCCGCACGCTACTCACGCAGCTGCGACCAAGGCAGCCACGCCGAAGCCCGCGATAACGAGACCCGACCCGACGTTGACGCGGCGCAGCGCCGAGGATGACAGCCGGTGGCGCAGCAGCGACACGACCGTGCACAGCCCCAGCTGCCACAGCACCGACCCCAGCGCGACGCCGAGCGCCACCGATACGGCATCGCTCGTCGAGGAGGCCGTCGTGGCCACTCCCACACTCGCGAACACGGCCAGGAAGGCGACGATCGTCGCGGGGTTGGTCAACGTCAGACCCAGCGTCGACCCGTACGCCGCGAGCAGGCCTCGCCGACTCGGCTCACCCGCATCGGTGTCCACCTCGCCCGACCGCAGCGTCTTCACCCCAAGCGCGATGAGGACGATCCCGCCGACCACCTTGAGCCACCGCTCGGCGGAGGTCAGCGTGTCGGTCACGGCCGTCAGCCCCAGCGCGACCACCAGGCCGTAGCAGAGGTCGGCCGTCGCCGCCCCGAGCCCGCTGGCGTAGCCGACGGCCCGGCCCCGGTTGAGGGTGCGGCGGATGAGCAGCACCGCGATGGGCCCGACCGGCGCGGCGATCGCGACGCCGAAGCCCGCGCCGCGCAGTGCCAGTCCGAGGTCCATGGCGGCTCAGTCTGACGCGACGGCGTACGCACCGGAAACGAGATCTCACACAATGGTCTCGTGCCGCGTCCTACTCCCGTGCAGCTGCCGCCCTTCCAAGCCGTGTACGACGCGCACTGTGACCGGGTGTGGCGATTCGTCGTCAGCGTGGTCGGTCGCCAAGACGCTGACGACGTCTTCCAGGAGACGTGGATCACGGCACTGCGCGCCTACCCGGACCTGCGCGACATCGGAGCCATCACCTCGTGGCTGCTGACCATCGCGCAACGCAAGGGCATCGACGAGCACCGGGCGCGGAGGCAGCGGCCGACGTTGACAGCCGATCCCCCGCAAACATGCCCGACAACTCCGCCGTACGACGACGATGACGGCGACGATGCGCTGTGGCAGCTGGTTCGCGACCTCCCGCCGAAGCAACGCGCCGCCCTCGCTCACCGATTCGTCGGCGACCTGGCCTACCACGACATCGCAGCGGCCATGGGCACCACACCGGAAGCAGCACGCCGTAACGTCCACGAAGCCATCACGAAACTGAGGTCCACATGGGCACCATGACCGACATCGAGCAAGCGCTCGCGGCGGGCGCCGCTCGTGATGCGGGTGGTCCGCCGCCGCAGCTGCTCGAGGCCATTACGACGGCGGCAGCTCGAGATGGCCTGCTCGACGTGCGCTACGCCGTCATCGACGCGCCACTCGGCCCGCTCGTCGTCGCGGCCACCGACGCCGGCGTCGTCCGCGTCTCCTTCGACTCACCCGAGGTCGCCGCGGAGGAGCTGGCCCGGCGCGTCTCGCCTCGGGTCATGGCAGCCCCGGCCCTCCTCGACGACGTACGGCGCGAGCTCGACGCCTACTTCGCGGGACGTCGTACGACGTTCGACATCCCGCTCGACTGGCGGCTGGTGACCGGGCCATTCGCCCGACGGGTGCTCACTCGCACCGCGGCGATCCCCTACGGCACGACCTCGACGTACGCTGCGGTCGCTCGCGACGCCGGCAACCCCCAGGCCAGCCGGGCGACCGGCAACGCGCTGGGGGCTAATCCGATCTGCGTCATCGTGCCGTGCCACCGGGTGCTGCGCTCTGGCGGTGGCCTCGGCGGCTACGCGGGCGGCGTGCCGGCCAAACGGATGCTTCTCGACCTGGAGTCAGCGTGAGCGTCGGTACACGTGGGTAGGGCAGTGACCATGACGGATGCCTCGTTCGACGCAGATCTCGACGCAGATCTCGACACGGCCCTCGACGCAGTCCTCGACGCCCCGCTGCCGACCTTCGCCATCCTCGCGAGGTTCCGTGAAGGTGCGCCGTCCGAGGACCTCGCCATCGACGCGGTGAGGCGCCGGCTCGTCGACAAAGGTGTGACTGCCGACACTGTGACCCTGGAGCGCCAGGACGACGACGGCACGTGGCTCGTGGTGGCCCGGGTCGTCACCGTGTCGATCGACGCGCATACCGCCGTAGCCGGCATCGTCGAGGACCTCACCGCCGCGGGACTGGTCCCCGACGAGGTGTGGGTGCAGCGGCAGATCGCCTGACTGGAGAGCCATCCGGACGGCGAGGTTCACCCGATTGGAGTACGCCGTCGTGGTGCTCCGATGAGAGAATGGACCCGTCATTACCGGTCACGCGACGAGGGAGGTGAAGCGGTTGTTCGAGTACCTCTGGGCTGAGGTTGCCATCGGCAGCGGGCCTGACAACGAGCTGAGCCGCCTCGGCGCCGACGGCTGGGAAGCCGTCGGCCTCTCAGTGACCGGTGAGCACTTCGGGGAGACGTACGTGCGGGTGCTGCTCAAGCGCTCCGTCACGCAACCGGCCGTGGTCAACGTCGCGGCCTACGAGCAGCGCGGCGTCGTACCGGCGAGCACTCCCGCTTCCTAGTCCCCAGAGTCGGCGGCCGGGAGATAGACCGAAGCGCCGAGGTCGACGAACTCCGCCGACTTCTCCTTCATCCCCAGCTCGATCGCGGCGTCATCACCGACGCCGTGCTCAGCGGCGTACGCGCGCACGTCCTGCGAGATCTTCATCGAGCAGAAGTGCGGCCCGCACATCGAGCAGAAGTGCGCGGTCTTCGCCTGCTCCGCCGGCAACGTCTCGTCGTGATAGCTCCGGGCGGTGTCCGGGTCCAGCGAGAGGTCGAACTGGTCGGCCCAGCGGAAGTCGAAGCGCGCGTCGGAGAGCGCGTCGTCCCACACCTGCGCGCCCGGGTGGTTCTTCGCCAGGTCCGCAGCATGCGCCGCGATCTTGTAGGCGATGACGCCCTGCTTGACGTCGTCGCGGTCGGGCAGCCCGAGGTGCTCCTTCGGCGTGACGTAGCAGAGCATCGCGGTGCCGTACCAGCCGATCATCGCCGCCCCGATCGCGGAGGTGATGTGGTCGTAGCCCGGAGCGATGTCGGTCGTCAGCGGCCCGAGTGTGTAGAAGGGGGCCTCGTGGCAGATCTCCAGTTGGAGATCCATGTTCTCCTTGATCTTGTGCATCGGCACATGGCCGGGGCCTTCGACCATGACCTGCACGTCGTGGCTCCAGGCGATCTCGGTGAGCTCACCCAACGTCGCCAGCTCTGCCAGCTGCGCCTCGTCGTTGGCGTCCGCGATCGAGCCGGGACGCAGGCCGTCACCGAGGGAGAAGGCGACGTCGTACTGCTTGAGCAGCTCGCAGATGTCGGCGAAGTGCGTGTAGAGGAAGCTCTCCTCGTGGTGCGCGAGACACCACGCCGCCATGATCGAGCCGCCGCGCGAGACGATGCCGGTTTTGCGCTTGGCCGTCATCGGGACGTATCGCAGCAACACGCCGGCGTGCACGGTGAAGTAGTCGACGCCCTGCTCGCACTGTTCGACGAGCGTGTCGCGGTAGACCTCCCAGGTCAGCGCCTCGGCCTTGCCGCCGACCTTCTCCAGCGCCTGGTAGATCGGCACCGTGCCGATCGGCACCGCGCTGTTGCGGATGATCCACTCGCGGGTGGTATGGATGTTGCGCCCGGTCGAGAGGTCCATCACCGTGTCGGCGCCCCATCGGGTCGCCCAGGTCATCTTGTCGACCTCCTCCTCGATCGAGGAGGCCACTGCGCTGTTTCCGATGTTGGCATTGATCTTCACCAGGAAGTTGCGGCCGATGATCATCGGCTCGCTCTCTGGGTGGTTGACGTTGTTGGGCAGGACGGCGCGGCCGCGCGCGATCTCGTCGCGGACGAACTCCGGCGCCATGCCCTCGCGGATCGCGACGAACTCCATCTCCGGCGTGACGACGCCACGGCGCGCGTAGGCCATCTGCGACACCGCCTGCGTCGGGTCGGCCGCGCGCAGCGGGCGGCGTGTGCCGCCTCCCGCGAAGACCTCGTCGAGGTTGCGGTCGTCTAGCGCTGCGAGCGGGTGCCGACCATCATCGGACGGATGGATCGCGCGGCCGTCGTACGGCGTCACGTCGCCGCGCTCGAGGATCCACGGGTCACGCAGCCGGGGCAGCCCGGCCCGGATGTCGGTGGTCACTGTCGCATCGGTGTAGGGGCCGCTGGTGTCGTAGAGCACGACGCTGTCGCCAGTGCTCAGGTGCACCTCACGCATCGGCACCCGCAGGTCTGGCCGTGATCCGGGCAGATAGGTCTTGGACGACGCCATGACGACTCGCTCCCTACGCCGGCATTACCCGGACAGGTCATTGCGGTCGGCTGCCGAAGCCACAGCCCTCTCAGCCCGAGTACGTCGAGCTCCCGCGAGAAGCCCAGCCTACGTCGTTGCGAGCAGGACCGTCAGTGCGCGCGGCGGACCGCGACGGCAGCGCCCAGGATGCCCAGCGCGGCCAACGCCACCAGCGGCACGAGCGGGGTCTCCGGCACGACCGGGTCGGCGGCGAAGGTCCGGCCGTTGCCGCAGCCGTCGCCGATGCTGCCCGGCACCACCGTGACAGTGTCGCCGGCCGCGATCCCGCTGACGAGATAGTCGTACGTCGACGGCTCAAAGGTCGCCTCCGCGAGGCGAGCCTCGCCGGACGGCGAGACGATCCGCATGGTCAGACCGCCACCGAAGCCCAGGCGGGGACGCACCCGCAGCGTCTCGCCAGCCGGGGCGGCGTACAGCGTCTTCACCCGGGCCTGGCCATCGACCAGGCGCACCGCACCAGGCGTCGGCGCTGCTGCCCCGGTCAACGCGAACGGCTGGCTGGTGAGTGAGTAGGCACCGTTCTTCGCGCTCATGCCCTGGACACTGAAGCGGTAGCTGCCGGTCGGCGTACAGACGCTCGGCTCCCACACCTCGGTCCACTCGTGGCTGCTGTCCGCCTCGATCCGCGCGTAGGACACCTGGTCCTCGTAGGAGTCGTCCGTGGTGTGGGTGACCCACTCAGCGCCGTCGAGGCGCTGCACCCGGACCACGGGGAGGTCGGCCGCCGGGTCGCCGCCGACCCAGGTTGTCCGGGCCTGCTGGAAGCGCTGGACGGCAACCGGCTGCACGCGCACGGCACCGATGAGCCCACCCTCGGGCGCGACCGGCGGGGTGTTGGGGGAGGTGAACGCCGTGGTCGGCGGCTCGACACCGGCAGGAGCCGGCCCGCCGGCCGCGAGCGCCTGGGCGAGGGACACCAGGCTGCGCTGCAAGAAGGGTCCCTGCTGGCGGCCCCAGAGAGTGAACGAGCCTTCGTAGGCGTAGGCCTCGTACTCCTCCGGGGTCGAGGTGTAGGACAGGTAGCCGTTGGCCAGACCGGCCAGCACCACGTGGTCACCGGGCAGGGTGGGGGTGACGGCCGCGCGGACCGCGTCGGTGATCCGCTGGCCCATCTGCTTGGTGATTTCGAACGGCGCGGTCGTGACGACCAGGTCACCGATCCGCAGCACCTGCATCGGCGCATTGATGGGGTTGAGCGGGCCGCGGGCAAGACCTAGCTTCGCGCCCTGGCCAGGCGGGTCCAGCGGCAAGGTGCTCGTGCCGTCCGGGCAGACGACGCCGCCGCAGCCGAGGACCGGGTCGGGCCCGACCGGCTCGGTGAAGCTCGGGTCGGCCAGCGAGAGCTGGGTGAAGCGCGAGTCGATCGCGATGTCGCGCCGCAGGGCCGACCCGGCCAGCTCCCACGCGGCAAGAAGCGCCCGCGCGACGCGCTTGCCGGCCTGCTCCGCGCCGGCGTACGAGCCGCTGGAGTAGTCGATCGACTCGATGCCTGTCGGTACGGCGCCCGGCACGTCACCGACGCGCGGTGAGTCGCCACGAGGGGAGATGTCCCCCTCCGGGCCGTTGGACTGGGCGTTGACGACGACGTCATCGGGGCGCAGCAGTGCGCCCGCTCGTAGCCGGATGCCCTCCTCCACCAGCCGCTCCGAGACCGCCATGTTGTCGCCGGTGAAGTGCAGCATCCGGTCACCGAAGGACGTGCCGTGGATGGAGAAGTTGCTCCAGATGCCGAGCGGCTTGCCCGCCGTCGTGTCGACCCGCAGCACCGTGGCCGTCGGGGAGAGGTTCTGCCGCTTGTCCGCGGCATTGGTGATGTCTGCGTTGAGGGCGAACGCCTCTGTGGCGCGGTTGTTGGTCGCGTCGAAAGTGTCGACGCTCGCGACCCCTGCGGTGGCATTGGTGAGTGAGCCGTTGGCCTGGAAGATCGAGGCCGCGATGCCGGCGGCGACGAGGTTATAGACCCGCGGGTCGAAGGCGTCTCCGCCGAGCACGGCATAACCCGGCGAGCCGGGCGGCCAGATCGGGCCGACCGAGCCGTGCGAGTGGGTGGCGCTCATCAGCAGCTGGTCCCGGCCGATGCCGGTCGCGGCGATCCGCCGGGCGACCTCCTGGTGCAGGTCGTAGGGAAAGCCACCCAGGTCCAGCGCAACCATCGCGACCTTGCGCCCGCCGGACTCGAGCACCAGCGCCCGGCTGCGGACCCGGGTGTGCACGCCTACCGTCTTGATGAAGGTCTTGGCATAGAGGTTGGTGTCGAAGTCAGCCTGCGACACGAACGGCGCGACCCCCGACGCGGCCGCCTCACGCGCCGTGTAGGCGAACTGCGGGGTGCCGACCGGCGGGGTGATGTCGCCGACGCCCACACCGGCGCGCAGGGGTGCGGCGGGCGCCGGCGCGGCGTCCGCCCCAGCGAGCGGCAGCGCCGCGGCCGAGGCCACGACGAGCAGGGACAACGCAAGGCGGGGGATACGCATCCGTGAGGGTTCGCCGTAGGGGGTAACGACTCCTGCGCCCAGCACCAGGCGTGCGCAGGAGGCGGTGGGCTCACCGGCGGGTGGTCACCGCGACAGCCGGGCTCCCGCCAGGGCGGTTGACTGCGTCACCCGAGATGACGGCGTACACACTCAGGAACGCCCCGCAGGCGTACGGCTTGCGGACCAGGTAGCGACCATCGGACTGCACGATGCCGGTGCCTACCTGCACCGTGGTCCCGGCCGCAGTGCGGGCTCGGACGAAGACTGACGCCCCCGGCTTGGGCTCGAAGACCCGCCCAGCGGACTGCACCAGGCAGCCCGGCAGGGCAGCCGCCGACTGCGTCACCGCGGTCGAGACGGCGACGAACCGCGTCACGGATCGCACGTTGCCGACCCGGGCCTGCAGGTTGACGTTGCGCAGGAAGCGCACCTGCCGCTGCCAGGCGCCCGTCGAGTCCGCGACCGCATCGGTGCCATTGACCCGGGTCAGCGTGCCGTTCGGCGCAGTGACGCCGAAGAGCTCCACCGTGGCACTCGGGGCGGCAGTTCCAGTGAGGGTGACAACCTGGCCGGCGATGGCGGTCGTCGGAGCGGTCAGGGTCACCGGCGGCGCATCAGTGTCGAGCAGCAGTCGAGTGACGACGAAGTCGCTGCCGGTCGTCCCGGCTGCGCGCGAGCCGGCAACGAGCAGCTTGCCGTCGATGATGGCAGTGCCGTCGAGACGTACGGCGTCGAGCTCGCGGCTGAAGCCGCCGGTGCCGAAGCTCGTGTCGAGCTGCCCTCCCGTCGTGATGCGGGCGATCGCCCTGGTCCCGCAGCCCTCGTAGGTCAGCGCGACCAGCGCCCGCCCCGCGCTGTCGAGCGCGATGTTGTCGGCGGTGGGCGGGCACTCTCCGAGCTTGAAGCGCGCCACCCCGCTGTCGCCGTACGACGCGTCGAGGGATCCGGATGCCCCGATCCGAGCCGTGAACGCGTTGGCGCCGAGCACTCCGCTCACGAGCACAGCGTTGCCGCCGGCCGCGATGGCATCGGCGATGAACGTCTGGCCCCCGCCGCTGTCCGTGAGTCGAACGAGGCCGCCTTCGCCGAAGGAGGTGACGACCGCACCGGTGGAGTCGAAGGCGCGCATGGTCGCACCGGAGGAGTCGCCGCCGCCGACCAGGATCTGGTTGCCCTGGATGAGCAGCGCGCCTGCGTACTCACCGGTGGTGAGAACGCCGCCGGCCCCGAACGCTGGGTCTAGCGCGTCGCCGACAACCTTGGCGACGAAGCCGATCGGCTCGCCCGCGTCGTTGCTCGTGCTCCCGCTGAGGTAGATGACCTCGCCGTCCTGCACGACGTCGCCGACGCTGGACAGCGCGATGGTGGGGAACGTCGCCCGGCCATCGGAGGAGAAGGAGGGGTCGAGGGTGCGGTCGGGGAGAGCTCGGAGCAGCACCGCGTTGAAGGCGAGGTCCCGACCGTAGAGCAGCACCCGGCCCTGGCTGTCGGCGATCGCCGCGAAGGCCCGGTCCTTGTCCTGGCCGACGAGCGAGATGCCGGTGCTGGAGTCGACGACGCCGCTACGGGACATCCGCACCAACGCGATGCGATCACCGGCGTACCCGACGGCGAGCAAGGTGCCGTTGGTCGGGTCGTCCTGCACATGGACAGCTCCCGAGAAGTCGTCAGGTGCTGTCGTGAACTCCACCACGGCGCTGCCGCCGGCGCCGAAGCCCGGGTCCGCGTCCCCCCCGGCCGCGTAGGCCACCGCAGGGATCAGCGCGAGCACGGCAGAGCAGGCGACCAGGCGGACGCGGGGGCGATGCGGTGACATGGCTTTGGCTTCCTTCGGTGACGAGTGCGGCAGGACGACCAGTCTGAGGCTAGGCGAACGTCGCCAGACCGGTACGTAGTTTGACCGAACAGCTCAGCCCGCGGGGGTGACGAGTCCGTAACGTCGGCGGATCGCCCGGTCAGCGGTGCCGAAGAACACCGCGTCGACGGCGACGCCGATCAGGCAAATGGCCACCATCAGGGCGACGAGGAGCTCGGCGTCCTGGCTCTGCCGGGCCAGCTGCAGCCGAGAACCGACCGACGACGCCCCGGCAGCCGCGACGATGAGCTCGCCGGCCATCAGCCCGCGCCACGCAAACGCCCACCCGAGCTTGAGGCTCGCCACGATCGAGGGCAGCGCCGCCGGCAGGATGACCAGCCGGTACAGCGTCATGCCGCGCGCACCGAGCGTGCGTCCGGCCTTGACCAGCAGCGGCGGGGTCTGGTCGACGCCGAAGAGCACACCCTGGGCGATGGCCGGAGCGGCGCCGAGGATGACGACGCAGGAGATGGCGGTCTCGCTCACTCCGAACGCAAGGATCGCGAGGGGGAACCACACGATGCTCGGCATCGTCTCGAGGCCGGCGATCAGCCCGCCGACAGCGACCCGCAGCAGCCGCACCCGGGCGACAACAATCCCGACCGAGAGCCCGATGACCGTGGCGGCTGTGAATCCGATCAGCGCCCGCCGCAGCGTGATGAGCACCGATCCGGCGAGGCCGCCTGTCGTGACCTCGCGGACGAGTCGCGCCAGCACCGTCGCCGGAGCCGGCAGGACCGACTCCGGGCGCCAGCCGGATTACACGACTACCTGCCAGATCGCGCCGAGAACGGCGACGGCCACGAGCTTGGGCCACACCGCCGACCACACGGACGCGACGCGACCTGTCGCCGACCGACGTACATAAGTCAGAGATGAATCGGACGCGATCACGCAGAACTACCTTCGCTGAGCAGCCGAGGACGTGACCAGTGTGGCGGCAGGCGGCGAGCGGCGCCACGTCGAAGCGGGGTCAGATGACCTGAGGCTTCGCGCTGCTCTCACTCACCATCGGCCGGCCGGCCGCGGCCCACGCCTGCATCCCGCCGTCGAGGTTGCGCACCGAGCGGCCCTGCTCAATCAGGTACGCCGTGACCTGCGCCGACCGGGCACCGGACCGACAGACGGCGACGACGTGGCTGTCCGACGGCACCTCATGGACCCGCTCGAGCAGGTGGCCCATCGGGATGTGCAAGGCGCCGTCGATGTGGCCGGCCTGCCACTCGTCGTCCTCCCGGACGTCGAGCATGAAGTAGCTGTCATCAACGCCGCTCACGTCAATCGACGGGGCGTCACTCATCGGTGGACCTCCACATGCTCGGGCGTTAGGGCACGATCATGGCCCGACTGCGATCCGACGGAGGAATCCTTGGCCGACTACGACCTGGTCGTCATCGGGGCGGGCGCAACCGGGCTCGGCGCAGCCCGCAAGGGCCGCTCGCTGGGGGCGCGCGTGGCGCTCGTCGAGTCCGAGCGCCCGGGCGGCGACTGCACCTTCTACGGCTGTGTGCCGTCGAAGGCGCTGATCGAGACGGCCAAGCGCGTGCACGCAGCGCGCACGGGGGCGTCGTACGGCTTCACCGTGAGCTCAGTCGACGTCGACTTCGCCGCGGTGATGCAGCGGGTGCACGACACGATCGAGGAGATCAGCGAGGACGAGTCGCCGGCGCTGCTGGCGTCGCAGGGCATCGACCTGATCGTCGGGCACGCCGCATTCGTCGATCCGCACACCCTCGACGTCGATGGACGCGCGGTGACCGGGCGGAGCTTTGTCATCGCGAGCGGCGCGGGCCCGTTCGTTCCGCCGATCGATGGCTTGGCGGCGGTGCCGTACTTGACCAACCGGACGATCTTCGGGTTGACGTCGCTGCCGGCCCACCTTCTCGTCCTCGGTGGCGGGCCGATCGGGGTGGAGCAGGCGCAGGTCTTCCGTCGGCTGGGTGCCCGCGTGACGGTGCTGCAGCAACAAGACCGACTGCTCGTCAACGACGACCCAGAAGCCTCGGCAGTGATCGCCGCAGTGTTGCAGGCCGAGGGCGTTGACCTGCGCATGAGCTCCGAGGTGGTGCGCGTCTCCGACGGACCAACCGTGCACCTCGGTGACGGCACGACGGTCAGCGGCTCGCACCTACTGGTCGCCGTCGGCCGTCGGCCCAACACGGCGTCGCTGGGCCTCGACATCCCCGGTGTCGAGGTCGGCAAGGTCGGCCAGGTCGTCGTCGACGAGCACCTGCGGACGACGGCGCCGCACATCTATGCCGCCGGCGACTGCTCCTCGCCGCTGCAGTTCACCCACCTCGGCGACGAGCATGGACGCCTCGCCGCGGCCAACGCGGTGTCGCGCAAGCGGCGGAAGTCGAGCGTTCGAGTCGTGCCCTGGACGACGTTCACCGAGCCGGAGGTCGCCCACGTCGGGCTCACTGAGGCTGCGGCGTACGCGAAGTACGGCGCTCGCGCCATGGTCGCCCACCAGCCCCTGTCGGTGGTCGACCGGGCCCGCTGCGCGGGTCAGACCGACGGCTTCATCAAGCTGGTCGTGCTGCCTCGCGGCCCCGGACCGTTAGCCAACCCCGTGCTGGCGCAGGTCATCGGCGGCACTGTCGTCGCGCCGGGCGCCGGCGACATCCTCGGCGAGGTCGTGCTCGCCATGCAGACGAAAGCTTTCGCCGGACGCCTGGCGCAGACGATCCACGCCTACCCGACCTGGGGACTCGGCGTACGTCAGACGGCTGCCCTGCTCGATGCGCCGTACCTCGGCGCCGAGCTCCGCCCCGCCCGCCCCTGACCCATCGCTCTGACCCGCCTCTTCCCGACTTCACCCACTCCGCCGTCGGGAAACTAGACAAATCGGGCACGAATCCGACGGCCAGGTGGGTGAAGTCGGGTGGGGGGTTACTTGAGGAGGCGGGAGAGGCGGCGGTCGGCGAGGGGCTTGCCGCCGGTCTGACACGTGGCGCAGTACTGCAAGGACTTGTCCGCGAACGACACCTCGCGCACGGTGTCACCGCAGACCGGGCACGGCAGCCCGGTGCGGCCATGGACCGACAGCCCTGACTTCTTCTCCGCCTTGAGCTCACCGGCCGGTAGGTCCTTCGACCGCTCGACCGCATCGGCGAGTACGCCGACAATCGCGGCATGCAGTCGCGCGACCTCGTCGCCGTCGAGGTTGGCCGCCGGCTTAAACGGCGATAGCCGCGCGGCGTGCAGCGCCTCGTCGGAATAGGCGTTGCCGACACCAGCGATGCGCGACTGCTCGGTGATCACCCGCTTGACCTGCCCGGTCTGCCCGGCCAGCAGCGTCGCGAGCATCGCTACGTCGAAGGCCGGGGCCAGAGGGTCGATGCCCAGCCGCTCGACGCCGGGCACGGCCAACACGTCATGAACGACGTAGGCCGCCAGGCCCTTCTTCGTGCCCTGCTCGGTGGCGTCGATGCCACTGCCGTCGTCGAGGACGACGCGGAGCGCCAGTGGGCTCTTGCCTGGCCGGGCGGGCGCCGCTGGCAGCTGCTCCCTCCAGCGCAGCCAGCCCGCGCGTGCCAGGTGCATCACGAGGTGCATACCGTCGCAGTCGATGTCGAGGAACTTGCCGTGTCGACGTACGTCGGTCACCGACAGGCCCTGCAGCGCAGTGGGCGGCGGGTCGAAGGTCTTCAGCGCGCTGATCGCGGCGATGTCGACTCGAGCGACCACGCGACCGGTCATCCGCGCGCGGAGATAGCGCGCGAGCGACTCCACCTCCGGCAGCTCCGGCATGCGCGGAATCGTAATGGCGGCACCTGCGGTACGGCGGATACCGCCGCGCGGGGCAGGCACTTGGCCATGATCATGAGCGGGCGGGCCACCTTCAAGCGCGCGCGGCCGCTCATGATCATCGGATCGTCGCGAACCCGCCGCCGGCGGGGACAGCCGACGAGGTGGTTACGGGGCGTGCGTCGGGAGGCGGCGCGAGAGCGGGCCGACGACCACGCCGGCGGCGAGCAGCAGCGCGGCGATCACGCCGAGCAGCCAGACTGGCACACCCTCATCATCAGCCGCACCCGGACCAGCGGCGCTGACCTTCACCAAGCCAGCCGCAACCCGAGAGGGCTGGCCTACACCGGATGCGTCGATCGCCAGGTCGTGGACGAGCTCCCCGGCCGTGCCGGCGATGCGCAGCTTGGACAGCCAGGCCTGGCGAGGCACCCACTCCATGCCCTTGTCCGAGCGGAGGTCGTCGAGCAGCAGGTCGGTCGCGGCCGCATCGTGGACCAGCGGCATCGTGTCGCGCGGGGCGGGCAGTAGCGTCGGACGGCGGTCGGTGAGCAAGTAGACGTCGGCGTCGACCGGTTCGGCCGCGGCCTTGCCGAGGCCGAGGATCCGCAGCGGCACCCAGGGATTGTCCGTCGGGATCGTGATGTGCACCGGCGTGCCGTCGCCGAGCGCCTGGCCGCGCGCAGCGGCCTTGTCGGCGTCGAAGCTGGCAGCCAGGAAGATCGGACTGCGGTCGGCGTAGAAGGCGAGCACCTCGGGGGCATCCGGCGGTAACCGGAAGCCGTGCTCGACTGCCCAGACGCCGACCTCGTCGCCGCCGCCCTTGAGGACGGTGATGTCGAGTGCGTCGATGGTCACCTCGAGCAGGACCTCAGCACTCTTCGGCGCCGACCCCGCCGAGTCGGCGCTCGCAGCAAAGGCCAGCTCTTGGGGCTGGGTCTCGCGCTGCAGCCGCTGCAAGGTCCAGTCGCCGCCGCGGACCACCGACGTCGGCACGTCGGGCAGCGGGATGATCGAGCCGAAGGCGCCGCCCCCACCGGCAAACTCGAAGGACGTGACGTAGTGCTCCACCCCGTCGGTGTACCCGGCGAAGGTCGTGGTGCGCAGCAAGTTCACCGCCCCGTTGGGGCCGATGAGTCCGCCACAGGCGAGCGCAGGGCTCGCGGTCACGGTCAGCGCGGAGGTCAGGGCGAGGAGGCTCAGGCTGCGTCTCATGCGGCTCTGACGCCAGGAATGCCGGAAGGGTTCCGGGCTGTTACTCACACTTGCACACGCAACTACTCGCGAGAGGCCACGTCATGGTGACCGCCACCAAGACCGATGTACGACGAGCAAGCTCCCGATTTCACACCGACCTCGGCTGGCTCCGGTCCCACCACAGCTTCAGCTTCGGTCAGCACTACGACCCGGCCAACACCGGCCACGGCCTGTTGTTGGTCCACAACGACGACGTCGTACGAAGCGGCACTGGGTTCTCGACGCATCCGCACCGCGACATGGAGATCATCACCTGGGTGCTCTCCGGCGAGCTCGAGCACAAGGACTCGATCGGCAACGCCGGCGTGATCTATCCCGGACTCGCGCAGCGGATGAGTGCCGGCACCGGGATCCTGCACTCGGAGATGAATGCCCGCGGCGACAGCGACGTGCACTTCGTGCAGATGTGGGTGCACCCCGACACCGAGGCGGTGACCCCGTCGTACGAGCAGCTCGACATCAATGCCGAGCTGGGCAAGAGCGGGCTGGTGCCGATCGCCTCGGGGCGGGGGCATGACGCGGCCATCGCGATCCGCCAGCGCGACGCGGTGCTGTGGGGCGGCCGGCTCGCTGCCGGCACGTCAGTGCCGATGCCGGACGCGAAGCACGCGCACGTCTTCGTCGCGACCGGCTCAGCCGTTCTTGACGCCGCGGGGCAGCTGATGGCCGGCGATGCGGTCCGGCTGACCGCCGCCGGGGCACCGCTTCTCACGGCCGGCCCCGACGGCGCCGAGCTGCTGGTCTGGGAAACCGCTTAGCCCGGTCGCTTACTTGACCGACTTCTTGCCGCCCGACTTCTTGGCGCCCGACTTCTTGTCCGTCGCCTTCTTGTCCGTCGCCTTGCCGGCAGCCTTCTTCACCGCGGTCTTGCCAGCTGCCTTCGTGACGGCCGCCTTGCCGGCAGCCTTCTTCACCGCGGTCACTCCGGTTGGCTCGGCCGACGGCGTCTCGTCGACGAGTGGCGCGCTGGCCGCGATCTTGCGCACGCTCTCCACGCCGGCCAGCGCAGCGCGCTTTGTCTCGTACGCCTCCGATGTCGCGACGACCTGGCCGTTGGTGGCGAGGAGGTTGAATCGGTACTTGCCGGTGTTGCCCTGCATGATGACGAACTTCGCTGCAGCCATGCCTGTGCTCCCGACGTCGTGTGAGTAGCTGTCCTCGGCAATCTAGGGCGTCGGCGGGGATCGGTGACGTCAGCTTTTCGTCGCCGCGAAGCGGTGCAGGGCAATGCGCCGTTCCACGGCATGGTCGACGATCGGCGGCGGGTAGTCCGCCGGCGCGACGAGGCCGAGCGTCCACGGACGGTGAATCGCGTCGTCGGCCACATCGGAAAGCTCAGGCACCCACCGTCGTACATAGGCGCCGGTCGGGTCGAACTTCTCGCCCTGTAGCACCGGGTTGAATACGCGGTGGTACGGCGCCGCGTCGGTGCCCGTGCCGGCCACCCACTGCCAGCCGTGGGTGTTGCTCGCCAGATCGCCATCGACGAGGTACGCCATGAAGTGCCGGGCCCCGCGTCGCCAGTCGAGGTGCAGGTCTTTGATGAGGAAGCTCGCGGCGACCATGCGGGCGCGGTTGGGCAGCCACGCCTCGGCGAGCAGGTGCCGCATGGCCGCGTCGACGATCGGATATCCGGTGTGGCCGGTCGCCCACGCGTCGAAACGCGCGTCGGCGTCCGCGCCCGTGTCGACGCGGATCGCTCCGGTGCCAGCGACCAAGGCCTCCCGCACGGACTGCGGGTGGTGCCAGAGCACGTCGGCGTAGAACTCCCGCCAGGCGATCTCGGTGCGGAACTTCTCGTCCCCGCCGGACACCGCGAGCCGCGCGAGCACCTGGCGGGGATGCACGCAGCCGTACTTCAGGTACGGCGAGAGCTTGGACGTGGCGTCCTCGCCGAGAGAGCTGCGAGCGCGGGCGTAGTCCGTCACGGACTGCTCGACGAACTCATCGAGTCGAGCGAGGGCGGCTGCCTCGCCGGCCGGCGGCAGAGCCGCGTCGAGCCGAGGATCAGCCGGGACTCCCTCGCTGCGCACGTTCGCAACGACATCGGCACGGGTCGGAAGGCTCGCCGGGAGGGGCCAGCCCAGCTCGGACCAGGCGCGGTAGAAGGGCGTGAACACCCGGTACGGCGAGCCGTCCGGCTTGACCGTGCGCCCGGGCTCGACGGCGTACGGCGACCCGATCAGCTCCAACGAGACCTTGGCGGTGGCGAGCCTCGCCGACACGGCCTCGTCCCGGGCGTGGCCGTAAGGCCCGTAGTCGGTCGCTGCGTACACCTGCCTCGCGCCGACGTCGCGAGCAAGAGCAAGGAGGACATCGGCCGGGCGACCGGCCCGGACGACGAGCCGACCGTCCAGGGAGTCGTCGAGGGCGCGCAGGCAGCGGTAGAGGAAGGTGAGCCGAGGTGCGCCGGCCGGCCCGCGCAGCGCGTCGTCGAGCACGAAAACGGCTACGACGGGGCCGTCGGCTGTCGCTGCGAGCAATGCCGGGTTGTCGGCGAGCCGCAGGTCGCGGCGGAACCACATCACGTTTGTCATCACTGACCAGACGCTAAGTGCGACGGCAGCGCTCGGCCACTCGGAGCAGGAGCACGACGTGGTACGGCGAAGACCTCTCCAGTCACGCTCGTCCCGCCAACGCCGAGGTCAACTGCCGATGATCCGCCCCCGTGCCCTGCTGGCCCTTGCGGTCGCCGTCGCTGCCATTCCGGCGTCGATTGCACTCGGCAGCCCCACGCCGGCGCTGCCCGCGCCGCCGGCGGGTGAGATCTCGCAGAACGTCACCTTCGTGGCCAACGTGCCGGAGATGAAGGCAGCCATCTCGGTCAACTTCATCGACAACACGATGTTCGTCTCGACTGCGGCGGGCATCTACGCCTACTCGATGAAGGACCCGGCCAAGCCGTCGCTGGTCGGCGCGCTTCCCCAGTACATCTGGGAGAACGAGGACGTCTCGGTCGACCCCACCCGCAGTCTGCTCTTCATCAGCCGCGACCCGCGCGGCTTCACCTCGCCTGCGACGCCAGGCGCCACGTTCCCCTACGGCATGATCCAGGTCATCGACGTGTCGTTGCCGCACGCGATGGTGCAGATCTCGCAGATCGTCATCGGCGCCGGGCACACGACCACGTGCGTCAACAAGTGCCAGTGGGTCTGGGCCGGCGGCCCGTTCGCCAACAAGCAGACCCAGCCGGCCGACTGGGTCGGGCGGCCGATCATCGGCGTCGACATGCGCAACCCCGCGTTGCCCAAGGAGTGCGCCAAGCCGATTGACCTCGGCCGCAATGACGGCGTGACCGACTACGCCCACGACGTGCAGGTCGACCCGCGCGGCATCGCTTGGGTGTCCGGCGCGGGCGGCGTCCGTGGTTACTGGACCGAGGGCAAGCACCGCAACCCGGTCACTGGCAAGCTCGAGACTGCCGACGGCTGCAACCCGATCCCGTTCGCCGGTGGCGGTACGCCGGAAGCGGCCACCCCCAGCCGCTTCATGCACAACGCGTGGCGCAACCCCAACGCCACCGTGGACGGTCGCAAGGGTGACGTGCTCTACGCCACCGAGGAGAACCTCAGCTCGTCCTGCGAGGACTCCGGCCGCTTCGCCACCTACGACCTCCGCGGCACCTACAACGGCGAGGGCTTCAAGAACACTGCCGCGACCAAGCAGCGGATGAAGGCGCTCGACACGTGGACGCCGGAAGATCAGGAAGGCGCGACCGCCTGCGACTCGGCGCACTACTTCGCCGACCGCGGCGACTCGATGCTCGCCTACGCCTTCTACGGCCAGGGCACCCGGTTCCTCGACGTACGCAACCCGCGGAACATCCGCCAGGTCGGCTACTTCCGCCCGGACGACGCCAACACGTTCGCGGCGTACTGGTACAAGGGCCACGTCGTCATTGCCGACTTCACTCGCGGCATCGACATCGTGAAGTTCGCCGACAAGGGCGCGAAGAAGGGTGGCCGGTCGGCACTGCCGGCCGTCGTCGCCCCGCCTCGCAGCGTGCCGGCGCCGATGGTCTTCGAGATGGCCGAGCAGTGGGGCAGCCTCTGCCCCGTCGCCCCCACCTCCATCTAGCCCCCACCTCCATCTAGCCCCCACCTCCATCTAGCTCCCGCCCGCGGGAGGCTAGGAAAATACTTCTGCGGTTTGGGCGACTGTGACCGGTTCGTCCGGAAGGTCCCTAAAGGAGCGGGGCCAGCCGCGCCGAAACCTCTAGGCATGTCTGCCGAGGAGTTCAGCGCCCGCTGGCGCGAGCTGGGTCGCGAGGAGCGCCGCTTCGTGCGCGTCGTCGCCGCCCTCGGCGAGACCGCCGGGAGCCAGGCTGGCAACGAGCTCGTCGCGGCGTACGCCGCCCGCCGGCTGCGCCACTTCCGCCTCGCCGCGCAGGCCTTGGTGACGGCGGTCTGGACGGCGTACGTCGTCGCCGCCCTCACCTTGCTCCGCGGTGCCTCCACTCCGTCCCTGACGGCTCTCGCGGTGCTCTGCGCCGCGCTCCAGGGCGCCTGGGTGCTGCGTGCCGAGGGTCGCCTGCAGCACGTCATCGCGGTCAACCGCTCCGCCTGATCCGCCTCCACCCTCCCCTGGACCTGCCGCACGAGCAGGAAACGGCTGCCCCGTCACGAAAGCCTGATGTGACCCAGGTCACACCCCCCCAGGAACTGGTGGTCGAAGATGCCCGCTCTCCGCCGTCGTGCTGCGCTCGTCTGCCTCGCCGCGATCGTGTCCACCGGCTGCGGCCTGCAACCCGACGCCCGCACTGCTCTGGACGAGCGCGCAGACCTGGTGTCCGCCGGGGTGGACGCTGGTCTCGAGGCTGCCGTCGACTCCCCTGGTGCCGGCGCCGTCGGACCCGAGGGCACCGTCTCGGACAGCACCAGCGCCACCAGCCCGCACCTCCTGGGCGGCTCCACGTCGACCACGACGGGCAGCGGCTCGTCCGGCAGCTCGGGCAGCGGCTCGTCCGGCAGCTCGGGGAGCACCGGCACCCGTTCCGGCTCCACCGGCAGCGCCGGCTCCGGCTCGGGCAGCGGCTCGACGACCACGACCAAGAGCACCACGATCGGCGTGACCGACACCGAGATTCGCATCGGCATTCACGCGCCGCTGTCCGGTGCCTCGCCGCTGCCTCAGGAGTCGTTCGAGTCCGGCAAGGACATGTACTGGAAGGGCAAGACGGTCTTCGGCCGCAAGATCGTGGTGGAAGTGCTCGACGACACCTACAAGCCGTCCGGGGCGGTCCGGGTCTGCCAGGAGATGGCGCGCCGGGACTTCATCGTCCTGGGTGCCGCCGGCACCGACCAGATCCAGGCGTGCGGCCGGGACCGGTCGCTGCAGCGCACGCACACGCCGTACCTGTCGGCGGGAGTCACCGAGAACGGCCTCACCGGGATCCCGACCTACTTCGCCTTGAGTCTGACCTACCGCGAGCAGGGCCCGATGGTCATGGAGAACGCTCGGCGGCAGGACTTCCTGACCAAGAAGAACGCCGCCGGCGAGAGCAAGTGGGCGGTGGTGATCTCTGACACCCCTAACTTCAAGGACGCTCAAGACTCGATCGAGGCCGCACTCAAGGCCGAGAAGATCCCCTACAAGGTCTTCCTGACCTCAAAGACGCCGAGCGACTCCGACGCCACCGCACTCGGCAACGAGCTGCGCGCGTACAACGCGCCGGTCGTCTACTTCCTTGGCCAGCCGACGTTCTTCATCAAGGTGGTCACCAACACCGCCAACTCCCTCTACACGCCGATCTGGACCGGCATCGGTCCGTCGATGGCAGTCAACGCCGTCGCCAACGTCGCGTGCCCGGGCTCCGGCAATCGATACGACGGGCGGTTCCTGCACCCGTACCAAGGTTTCGACAAGGCGCCGCCGGAGTTCCTCAAGGCGGGCGGCATCGACGACATCCAGATGAGCCTGTGGCTCTCCGCCGAGATGCTGCACAACCTGCTGCTGACCATGAACGGCGTCGTCACCCGCGAGAGCTTCACGTCATCCATCGTCGGGCCGACGTTCTCCACCGACGGCAAGCCGTTCGTGAAGTTCGCCGGCAGCAACCACTTCGGCGGGCTCGCGGCGTACTCGCTCAAGAGCAACTGCTCGACCCGGCGCTACGACACGCTCTTCGACGGCAAGCCGCTCTACGCCAAGAAGTAGCTACGCCTTGGCGGCAACCCGCGCGGCGCGCTCCTCGCGCTTGGTGGTGAACTTGGTAGCCATCGCATCGACGGCCTCGAGGTAGGCGGTCACCTCGACGCGAGCCTGCTCGGCGGTACCGGACAGGCCCTCGATGTCGAAGAAGTTCCAGTGCCGCAGCAACGGCCACACGACCTCGTCGTGGTGGATGCGCAGGTCGTAGATGCCGGCCTTGGCGATCTCGAGTGCCTTGCGCTGGAAGTCGTTGATGCCGGTGCCGGGCATCTGGAAGCCCATGACCTCACCCGCGATGGCTTGCACGGTCGCCGAGGGGTCGAGCTCGAGCGCGGCGCTGATCAGGTTGCGGTAGAAGATCATGTGCAGGTTCTCGTCGGCCGCGATGCGCTTCATCAGCTTGTCCGCGACCGGGTCCTGCGTAGCGAGGCCGGTGTTGCGGTGCGCGATGCGGGTGGCCAGCTCCTGGAAGCTGACGTAGGCGAGCACGCTCAGCGGCGTCTTGCCGTCCGGTGAGTGGTAGCCCTCCTTCATCTGGTCCATCCGGTCGCGCTCGAGCTGCACCGGGTCGACCCCGCGGGTGACCAGGAGGTAGTCGCGCATCGCGTAGCCGTGGCGGCCCTCCTCGGCGGTCCACTGGCCGGTCCAGAAGCCCCACGCGCCATCACGGCCGAAGGCAGTGTCGATCTCGCGGTGGTAGCTCGGCAGGTTGTCCTCGGTCAGCAGGTTGACCTCGAAGGACAGCTGGGTGATCCGGTCGAGCTTGCTCTGCTCCGGCGCCCAGGGCTCGTCGACGAAGTCGCGGCCGAGGGACCACGGGATGTACTCGTGCGGCATCCACTCTTTGGCCACCGCGAGGTGACGGTCGATCTCAGTAGCGACGACGGGCTCGAGCTCAGTCAGCAGGTCGATCTGGCGGGTGTCTGTGGTGAGGGTCATGGAATGGGCTCCCGGGGGCGTGGGGTGCGCCGCATTTCTTACGGCGCCGTAACTTACTTAATCGTAGGTTACGCGACCGTAGGTAGGCCGTCAACCCCTAGCTCGCCGTGACGTCCAGGACGATCGCGTTGCCCCGGCTGTCGACCTTGATCCGGGCGACGCCACCGTCGAGCAGGTCCCGCTCGAGTGCTTTCGCCTTGTCCTGCGGCAGGAACAGCGACTCGATCCCGCACCGCAGCACGCCGTCGTACCGGCACTTCACATACGGGCCCTCGGACGGGCGTTCGTCGCGCAGTCCGCCGCTGCGCCACAGGTCACCGTCGCGAACCAACGGCACGAAGACGTCACCGTCGAGCCCCTCGATGAAGCTCTCCGGCTGGAACTCGGTGTAGCGCAGCGTCACATACGCACCACGGAACGGGTCGATGGGGTCCAGCGGCTCCACGCGGACGAGGTAGGTGTCCCCGCGCACCCGAGCCGACAGCCGGGGGGCCACCGCCACGACAAGCAGCGAAGCCTGTACGACGACCGCCGCGACGAGCGCCGTCGTACGCGAAGGCGACTTCACTCGGCCACCTCCTCGATGATGCGGCGGCGACCTCGGTCGGCCACTGCGCCGACGGCAATGAGGATCACCCCGAGGAAGAGGAAGAGCGCGGCGCCGGAGAGCAGCGGTGCGAAGACACCGAAGCTCTGCACGGTGACGAAGAGGACTACCGCTGCGGTCGCCAGGTTCGTCAGCTGCGGGCGGTCCCGCACCGCGCCGACGACCGCGAACCAGATCGCCGTCGCGAGGTAGACAGCGGTGCCGACCAGGGCGTGCATCAGCTCGTCGCCGCTGAGCTCGTCGGTGGTGTCCACTGGCGCCCACGCGGCAAGGAGCAGCCCGGCGCCGAGCATGCCGACGACGGCCGCGATCTCCCGTCGCCCCTGCGCATCCGCTCGCGCCGCCGCAGCACCAGCGGCCAGCACGGCGAAGACCAGGCCGGCAATGCCGACGGCCGGCAAGTCCAGACCGTCCCGGCCGACGTCAGGAAGCGCCGCACCGAAGAGCGCGATCAGCGCGAGAAGGGCGCCGGCCAACGACCACGGCGCCGCAAAGGTGCGCAGCGCCCCGCGCTCGTGCGCAGCGCCGACCGCGGTGGCGACCACGGCGCCCACCATCAGCCCGACGACGAAGTCCCCATCGTCACCGGAGCGTTCGCCCAGCGCCCAGGTGAACCAGCCGACCAGCGTCGCGATGCCGACGAGCAGCGGCCCGATCCCGCGGCTGGCATAGGCGTAGGCCAGTGCACCGGCAGCCCAGCAGCCCAGCAGCCCGCTGTTATAGGCCGGCACCTGCAGACTCTGCGCGGCCTGGAAGATCGTCGCGCCGTAGGCCGCGACGGCGATGATGCGAGCGCTTCCCACGGCGATCGACCGGTCAGCGTCGGGGTCGTTGGCGTCGGGGTCGTTGGCGTCAGGGCCCTCGGCGTCGTGGTCCGGCAGCCTGCGCCGCAGTGCCTCGGCGGCGATGACGGCGCCGAGCCAGACCACGACGATGCCGATGAAGCGCACGGTCGGCGACAGCTCGTCGATGTTGGACGCGACCAGGCTGATCAGCCCGACGCCGACGAAAGCCGCGCCGAGAACCGAGATGAGCCGGACCACCGTCGTACGCCGGCTCGCGGTGTAGCGCCCGAGGATCGACGCGGCGCCGGCCTCGTCGACCAGGCCCTCGGCCTGCCAGATCGCGACCTCGCGGCGCAGCCACTCGACCTGGCCGGACGAGACCTCGTGTGCCTTGGTCATGACGTCATGGCTTCCTTCCCCGACCAGTAGACCTCACCGGGGCCGCCGGGTTACGCATCGACGCGATGAATGATCGGCGTACGCCGTAGCGTCCGCGGTTTGGAGGGCGGAGTGGGGCCGCAAGTCTTCGAAGACGGCGGTCAGCTGCGTGACTTCGTGCATGTGCGCGACGTGGCACACGCCAACGTGTTGGCCCTGTGTGCGCCGGAGCCGGTGCCGGGGGTCTTCAACGTCTGCAGCGGCACCCCGCGGACAGTGCTGGAGATGGCAGCGACATTGGCTTCGTCGTACGCCGACGCGCCTGCTCCGGTCGTCACGGGGGACTACCGCCTCGGCGACGTCCGGCACGTCTTCGCCTCGGCCGAGCGGGCCCGTGCCGTCCTCGGCTTCAGCGCAGCAGTGAGCTCGACGAGGGCACGCGCGAGGAAATGACCCGCGTCGGCAAGGCGGACGCGGCACGCGGCGTGCTCATTGCGCTCGGCGTCGGCGCGATGGCGTGGGGCCTGCGCGGCATCGTCGTCGAGGCGGACAGAGTGCACCCGCTGAGCTTCGGGAAGTGGTTCGTCGGCGCGCTGGTCGCGCACGACTTCGTCATCGCGCCCATCGTCTTCATCCTCGCGGCTTTCGTGCTGCCGCGGGTGCGCCCGCCGTACCGCGCCTGTCTGCAGAGCGGGCTGATCGTCAGCGGTGTCCTGGTCCTGGTGTCGATCCCGTTCGTCGGCGGCTACGGCCGCCGCGCGGACAATGCAAGCACCCTGCCACTGGACTATGGCCGCAACCTCGTGGTGCTGCTCACTGTGGTCTGGGTGGTCACCTTCGCGGTCGCTGCTGCTCGTGTGCTGTACGTCCGTCGTACGTCGCCCATCGCTGGAAGGAACCGTCCGTGAGCAGTACATCTCGGGTTCGCCACCTGGCGTTGGTCGGTGCACTGGACGCCGGGCTCGTCGCCTTGCTCTACGCGCTTGAGCCGGCCCTCATCACGGACACCGTGCGCAGCCCGCGGGCGCTGGGCGTCGTCGCGCTAACGGTTGTCGCCTGCATGCTGCTCGGCCGTCTCGGCCGGCGGTGGCAGGGCTCGGTCGGCGGCGCGATCGGTGCGGCCGTGCCGCTCGCGTTGGTCGGCTGGCTGGTCATCGCACCGGCGGTCCGCGGCGTCACGCTCATCGAGCCGCTGCCGGCCGGTGCCAGCGCCCTCGACGAGACGTCAGGGACCGACCCATCCATCGAGCCGGGTGCAGATGGCTCCCCGACGGCGTCAGCCCCCGCACTCACGACCAGTGCTCCGACGGCCCAAGAGTCAGCAAGGACCTCCGCCGTATCGCCACCTGCATCCGGCGGCCGGCAGTCCACTTCGGCGCAACAGGGGGCACCGAGTGCCGTGCGGTCGAGCACCCCGCGCTCGAGCAGCCCTGCCACTGCGCCGAGCAACAACCCGACCGCGGCACCGACGAGCGCAGCTCCCGCCCCACCGCCGGCGAGCGGGCCGGTGGAGGTGAGCAGCGGCCGGGTCGAGGGCATCAATCACACCGCCAGCGGCACGGTCGCGATCTACCGGCTTGAGGACGGCTCGCACATCGTCCGGTTCGAAGACGTCGCCCTCGAGGGGGCGCCTGACCCAGTGCTCTGGCTCGTGCCCGGCCGGGACCGGCGCAGTCGCGACGGAGGTCTCGAGGTCGGACCGCTCAAGGCGACGCACGGCAGCTTCAACCACGCCGTGCCCGCATCGTTCGACGTCACACAAGACTTCACGGTCTTCATCTGGTGCGAGCGCTACGCGACGCCGATCGCCAACGCCACCCAGAACCGCGTCTGACCCAGCCCGCGGCCACCGCGCACGTACCGCCCATCCCGCAAGTGGGTGATAGGGCCTGCTGACCGGCGCGCGGCCCGCTCAGACCGTTCGGTGACGGCGCCACTTGCGGGATGGCCCGCGCGCGAGGGCGAGCGTCCGGCGCAGCCGGGTCAGCCGCGGAAACGGAGGCGGGCGAAGCGGGCCAGCCGCCAGGCCCAGAGCCCGGTCGCGCCGTACCGCTCCCGCTTTGCAGCCGCGTCGAGGATGTAGAGCGCGCGCGCGTTCTCCATGTGCGACCAAACCAGCGGCACGTTGCCGAGCGACTCACCGGTCTCCGGGTCGATCTCCTCCGACTGCAGCCGCGGCAGCTGCGCGCTCATCGCCTCCGCCCGAGCGCGCGCCTCATCGACCCGGCCGAGATTCGCGAGTGCCGACACCGCCCACCACGAGACCGGGATGAAGGCACCTTCGCGTCCGGCGAAACCGTCGGAGGCATCGGGTGCGTAGCGGTAGACGAACGCCCCCGCGCCAAGTGAGGTGATGACGTCGTCGACGATGGCGTGCGTGCGCGGGTCGTCACGGTCGAGCATCCCGAACACCGCGACCATCAGCGCTGCTGCGTCGGGTCGCGGCGGCCCGTCGTAGCACTGCGGCAGCCGACCCTGCGGTGTCAGCGAAGCGAGCACCATGTCCCGGGCCTCGTCGCGAGCGCGCTTCCACTTCCGCCGGCGCGTCGTCGGCCGCCATCCGCGGGCGATCCAGATCGCCCGGTCCAGCGCCAGCCAACGGCCGATGTCCGCGCTGGTGAGCATGCTCTCCGTGCGGAACTCCCAGATGCCCGAGGACGGCTCTGCTGGTGCACAGCACTGGTCGGCCACGCTGCGCACCATCCGCCAGGTCTGACGGTGCAGCCGGCCGCCGGTCTGCAGGAAGACCGACACGGCCTCGACGAGCATGCCCAGGGCGTCGTACTGCAGCTGACCGCCTGCTCCATTGCCGACCCGGATCGGCAGCGAACCGGCCCAACCGGCGACTCCGGTCACGTCGTGCTCTTCCGGCACGTCGTCACCGCGAACCGTCGCGAGCGGGTGAGCCGGCACGCCGCTCTGCGCCGAGAGACTGTGCAGGAACTCGAGGTAGCTCTGCGCCGTCGCCCGCTCGCCGAGCAGCGCGGCGACGGAGACGGCGAGTGCAGCGTCGCGCACCCAGGTGTAGCGGTAGTCGAACTGCCGGTCCGCCCCGGGCGCCTCGGGCAGTGACGTCGTCGGGGACGCGATCACCGCACCGGTGGGCTCGAAGGTGCAGGCGCGCAGCACGTCCAGTGCATCCTGGGCGCGTTGTGGCAGGTCCCGCGGCAGAACTGCCTTGGCCTGGAAACGTCGTTCGTCCTCCTCCAGCGCCTCCAGTCGTTGTGCCAACGAGCCCGGCTCCAGCGGCGGCGAGGCGCCGAGCACCACGACGACACCAGTCCACTGGGTGCCGACCGTCACGGTGGACCGCAGCCATCGCCCGTCGGTGACAGCGCGCCCGCCGTGGACCGCGAGTACCGTCCCACCGACAGTGGTCGCGCCGTCGTGCCACACCCCCGTCGGCTGGTCGAAACCACCCACTGCGATCTCATGGTCGACGTCGACCGTGCCGGTCCGGGTGCGGAGCAGCCGCACCAGCCCGACTGCGTCACCCAGCGTCGCGATGCCGTCCCAGCTCTCGACGATCGTGTCTGCGACGTACAGCACGCCACGGGCGGCCGGGCCCGCTGGGCGTTCGTCGTACGACGACATCCGAGTGCCGACCCACCGCGCGGCGGCGCCGTCGGCGTCAAGAAGGGACCACAGCAACGGCGGTGAGTCGACGTCGGGTGCGCACCACCAGTCAATCTCCCCACCTGGGCGGACGAGCGCGGTGGACCGGCCGTCCGAGATCAGCCGGTGAGCGGCGATGGCCGGTGCATGCCGCCCGGCGGTGTCGCTCAGGTCGACCTCCGGCGCAGCGCCGAGCTGGCTGCGGCCAGAGCCACTGCGGCCGCGGCAACCGTCGCGCCGCGATGCATCGACAGGGTCGACTGGAGGCTGCGCGGGTGGGCCCGGTCGTCGAACACGCCGTGCGCCCCCTGGTCGCCGGCCACCGGCTCCCACAACGTGTACGGCGCATCCGGGTCGGCCGCCGCATCGACCTGCTGAGCGGCGTATCCCGTCTTGCCCAAGTAGTGGTCGAGCAGGCCGGGGATGAGCCGGCTGCCGAGGATGGTGGCGGCGGCAGGAGCGCCGACCCAGACCTCACGACGGCGGTGCTCGGCCGCCCAGACGATAGCCCGGGCGGGCACTTCTGGCTGGTAGATCGGCGGCACCGGCTGCGCCCGGTGCGGCATCGTCGACTTGAGCCAGCGGAACTGCGGGGTGTTCACGGCCGGCAGGTGCACCTGAGTCACGACCACGCGACTCTTGTCGTGCAGCAGCTCGGTGCGCACCGACTCAGTGAATCCACGGACCGCGTGCTTTGCTCCGCAGTACGCCGACTGGAGTGGGATCGCGCGGTAGGCGAGCGCCGACCCGACCTGCACGATGTGGCCCGCGTCCCGGGCCTTCATCCGGCGCAGCGCGGCGTAGGTGCCGTGTACGTAGCCGAGGTAGGTCACCTCGGTGGCCCGCCGGAACTCCTCCGGAGAGGTCTCGAGGAAGGGCGCAAAAAGGCCGGTCATCGCGCAGTTGACCCAGACGTCGATCGACCCCCACTCCGTCTCGACCGCGTGCGCGGCGTCCTCCACCTGGTCCATGTGCGCGACATCGGTCGGCAGCACCAATGCCTCGCCGCCGAGGCTCTCGACCTCAGTCGCGGCGGCCTTCAGGCCGTCCTCGCCGCGGGCGAGAAGAGCGACGCGGTAACCCTTCTCCGCAAACGCCCGGGCGCTGGCCCGGCCCACACCGGCACTGGCACCGGTGACGACGGCGACCGGCCGGCTCATCGGCCGCGCAGCGTTCGTAGGGCGGCGCGGGCCTCGGGGAGCACCTGCGGCACCATGGCCAGCGTCGCGAAGGCGGAGACGGTGCACCAGGAGCAGAGCTTGCGGTGCTTGGTGGCCTGCTCTGCGGTCAGGGTGAGCGCCCCCACGGTGTCGAGGCCGACCTTCGCGGCCAGCAGCAGCGGCAGCCAAGGCTGCTGCTGTGCCCGGTTGCGGGCACCCATGCCGGCTAGCGCGAGGGTGGTGCCGTAGCTGACCAGCCCGATCGAGGCGTCCGGCGTACTGAGGAAGGAGTAGGCCTCGCCTGAGGCGTCCACCCGGTCGGCGTCCAGGCCGGGCAGGTCCGGCTCTGGCACCCTGCGCAGCAGGCCGTACTGGTAAAGCGCAACGACACCCAGCGCCGCTGAGGAGAGCAGCGACAGGCCGGCGACGCGTCGGCGCTGCTCGAGGAAGCTGCCCGCCCCCCGGCGCAGGTCATCGCTGACCGCCTCGGCAGCGGGGCTGCTCGAGCGGCCGACGCCTTGATGCTGCGGTCGGGCGGCGCGCGCGGTGGGTCCGGCTGGGTGGTCACGGGTCACTGTCATGAATGGGTCATGCCCCAGGAGCGGCACCGCACCCCTGACAATCCGCAGAACAGTCCGGGACGACATAGGGCGTGCTCCCCCCCGGAGACGGAGCACGCCATCGATCAGCTCAGTTCGTACGACGGAGCGCTACGCGGCGCCGTCGGTGCTCGACGACTGGGTGGAACCGGGGCGCACGGACCGGCCTTTGCGCCCGACGAACTTCGGCGGGTCGCTGTTCACGATCTCGGTGATCTTCTTTGTGAGGTTGGCCAACCGCTCGTCGGCTTGTGCCTGAGTGATCTCATTGGCGGTTACCTTGGCTGCCAGGCGGGTCCGGGCATCCGCGGCCAGCGCGTTGATCACCGTCTGCACTGGGACGCTCTTGCTCGCGGCGATCTCGGCAATGCTCTGGCCCGACTGCAGCGCGGTGCGCAGGGCAGCCTCGGTCATCCCGAGCGTCGTGGCGACCTTGTCCAGGGCGACGTGAAACTTGAGTTGCCCACGGTGGCGGCCCGGGCCTTTTTCAGGCCGAGCGGCCTGCAGGGCAGCGATGACCTTGTCAGCCTGCGCCTGGGAGATCGTGCCGTTGGCGACGAGCGGCGCCAACGTGTCGGCGAGGTGCTGGCCGGGAGCGCGCCGGACCTTCTCCTCGGCCGCCGACTCGGTCGACTGCGACGGCGTGCTGGACTGGCCGATCGCGACACCTGGCGAGAAGACGAGGCCACCGGCCAGCCCTCCCACGAGACCAGCGGCGAGGCCGACGGCGGCGAGACGGTTCTTCATGGTGCTCATCCTCCTGGACGTACGGCGGTCGTGCGGACAACCACCACGATCGGGGCCTGCAGTAAGGAGCATCCCCTGCGCAGGTAAGAGCACAGTGAGACCTGCCGGGATCGGGGAGAACGACGCGAGCCGCGAGCCCGTCAGACGAGCATGCGAGCGCCTCACCAAAACCGCGCCAGCGTCCACCCGGGGCGGTTCTGTACTGGCTCGCTATCGGCTACGACGACCGAACAAGCGCTTGAAGAATCCGGGCCTCCCGGCTGCCTCCCGAGTGGCCTCGCTGCTGCTGACCGATGAACCAGAGGCCACATCGCCCGGGCTTCCGCCCGCGACGGTCACCTTCTCGCGGATCTTGCCGTCGACACCCTTGATGACGAGTTCGCCGCCGCCGAGGTTGCGAACGATTTCGTGGCCACGCTGGATGGCCTCCTCCTGAGTCGGCACGAGGTCCGACACACGCTCACGGCCTTCTCTCACCACGGCCCAGCCACCGTCGGGGTGCTGCACTACCCAGCGATCGTTCTCAGCCATGGCTCCTCCTGAGTTGTCCCTGACAGGTGCCCTACCCGACCTGTGGTCTCGTACGCACCACCAGTCTGACGAGCCGCTGACGAATCCCATCGACTGGAGCTGACGTTCACGTCCTGGGCTACCGTGCTCGGATGCCCGCCACTGCGTTCCCGCCTGGAAGCCGTTGCCCGGACCTCGACCTGCTCGACCATGCGGGCAACCGTGCCCGCGTTGACCGGCCCGACCATCCAGCGGTACGGCTCGGCAACCCCTGGCCGTGGGACCGCTTCGGCGACTGAGTCGCCTCGTGGCGATACAGGCCGCGAAACATCCGCCAACCGAGGTACGACGACGGCGTACGGGGAATGGCTCCACCCGGGTACGAAAGGGAGACGGTCATGCGCGTAGGTGACATCGCCGGCGCGGTCGGCAAAGGGCTGGTGGCAGGCGCCGTCGGCACAGCAGCTATGACGGTGTCGAGCACGGCCGAAATGAAGCTGCGTGGCCGGGAGGCGAGCACGGCGCCGGCGGACGCGGCCGGCAAGGTGCTCGGCGTGCAGCCGCGCAACCCGGAGGGCAAGGCCCGATTCGCGACCGCGGTGCACTGGGGCTATGGCAGCGGCTGGGGAGCGGTGCGAGGGCTGATCGGGGCAGCGGGCTTGCGCGGGCCCGCAGCGGCAGCCGCACACTTCGGAGCGGTGTGGGGCGGCGAGCTGGTCATGCTGCCCCGGCTCGGCGTCGCACCGGCGCTGAGCAAGGGGGGCGCACCGGCGCTGAGCATCGACGCGCTGCACCACACGGTCTACGCCACGGCTACCAGCTTGGCCTACTCCTTCCTCGACCGGCATTCGCGGTAGGGCGTGCTACTCACACGTCGTCTCGGGCGAGGCGAAGCCCACTGAACGCCCACCGTGCTGAGGCGGGGAAGAAGTTGCGGTACGTCGCTCGGGTATGGCCGGGCGATGTGGCGCAGGATCCGCCGCGCAGGACGTATTGGTTGACCATGAACTTGCCGTTGTACTCACCGACTGCGCCGACAGCGGGGCGGAATCCCGGGTAAGGCGAGTACGAGCTGGCCGTCCACTCCCATACGACGCCGACATCGTTGGCGCTGTCCGTCCCGGCGAAGGCGCTCTCCCACTCGGCCTCAGTGGGCAGTCGCGCGCTGGCCCATCGTGCGTAGGCGTCGGCCTCGTAGTAGCTGATGTGGCACACAGGCTGGCGTTCGACAAGCGGATGGCAGCCGTCGAGGCCGAACTCCCACCACGACCCGCCTTCGCTGAACCAGTAGAGCGGGGCGGTCCAGCCTTCCGCGGCCACGGCAGCCCATCCGTCAGAGAGCCACAGTTCTGGTCGCTGATAACCGCCGTCGTCGATGAACTCGCGCCAGTCGGCTGTCGAGACCGGCGCTGGGGCGAGGCGGAAAGGCGTCAGGTACTGGCGGTGCCGGGGCCGCTCGTTGTCGAAGGCGAATCCACCCGGCGAGGCGCCGACTTCGACGAGGCCGCCTGGGTGGGCAGACCACTCCGAGCTGTGCTGCCCGAGCACGGGGATGCCCACTGCCGCGGCGTACACAGGTCGGGACGGGTTCATCGACAGCACATGCAAGATATCCATCAGCATCAGCTCTTGGTGCTGCTGCTCGTGATGTAGTCCGAGCTCGAGGAGATCGAGGTCGACCGATGACGGCGCCGCAAGCAGCCGGGCCATCGCGTCATCGACGTAAACCCGGTACCGGGTGACCTCCTGGGTGCTCGGCCGTGAGATCAGCCCACGCTGAGCTCTGGTGTGTCGTGGCCCGAGAGTCTCGTAGTAGGAGTTGAAGAGGAACGCGAACGCGGGGTCGTACGGCTGGTACGTGGCATCAGCGCCGGCCAGCAGAAACGTCTCGAAGAACCAGGTCGTGTGTGCCCGATGCCACTTGGTGGGGCTGACGTCAGGCATCGACTGGATCGTCTGGTCTTCGGCCGACAGGGGCGCCGCGAGATCCTCCGAACGGCCCCGAACGCTGCGGAAGCGAGCCAGCATCGCCTCGCCCGGCGCGGGATCTGCGAGATGCGGCGCTCCGTGCTGGACCATCGTCATGGTTGGAGTCCTTCTCCCGACGTCACCGAAGCTTTCCCACAGGTTCTTGCCACCACGCTCGTCGCGACAATCATTACAAGCTCGGAAACCTCCCGGCCCGGCGGTTGCGATGATGTGCCACCGGGCAGTGTTCGGCCAGGTCCGTTCGCTTTCGGGCACACCTTCATTGGCCTGTGACGAATGGGGTCAGCAGTGCAGACGACTGTTCAGCTCGATGTGCACATCGGCGAGGACGACCTGCGCCGCTCGCTCTGCGACGACGTGCGCGTGGGGCTTTCCGCCGCCCCGAAGTGGCTTCCCCCGAAGTGGTTCTACGACGACCGCGGGTCGAAGCTGTTTACCCAGATCACCCAGCTCGCCGAGTATTACCCGACCCGGCGCGAGCGGGCCCTGCTGTCCGCGCACGCTCAGGAAATCTCCCAGCGCACTGGCGCACGCAGTCTTGCGGAGCTCGGTTCCGGCACCTCCGAGAAGACCACTACCCTGCTGGATGCCCTCGTGCCGGCCGGGCTAGAGCGGTTCGTGCCCTTCGACGTCAGCGTCACTACGCTCGAAAATGCTGCCTGGGAGATGGCCGACCGATACCCGGGAATCGAAGTCCATGCGGTCGCGGGCGACTTCGAACAGCATCTCGACCGGCTGCCAGCCCCACGCGGCCCTCAGCTGGTTGCCTTCCTCGGCGGGACTCTCGGCAACCTCCTGCCCGAGCAACGAGCGCGCTTTCTGCAGTCGGTGGCTGCGATGTCGGCCACGGGTGACTCGCTGCTGCTGGGCGTCGACCTCGTCAAGGACTCGCGACGGCTCGTCGCCGCGTACGACGACAGTGCGGGGGTGACGGCAGAGTTCAACAAGAACGTCCTGCGAGTGATGAACCGCTGCCTTGATGCCAACTTCGACCTGGACTCCTTCTCCCATCGCGCCGTGTGGGATCCAGCGAACGAGTGGATGGAGATGCGTCTGCGGTCCGATCGCGACCAGGAGGTCTCTCTGCCCGCGATGGGGATGGTCGTGCACTTCGGCGCGGACGAGGAGATGCGGACCGAGGTGAGCGCGAAGTTCCGCCGAGCTGGGCTCACCCAAGAGCTCACGGATGCCGGCTTCGACACCGCTGCGTGGTGGACCGATGCACGTCAGGACTATGCGTTGGCTCTCGCCGTACGGCACTGACCCGTCACTGACGGACTCATCGGCGAGGCCTAGTCCTCGGGCTGCGGGACTCTCAGGTCTGGCGGTGCCGAAGGCAGCCGGACGCAGAACCGCGCGCCGGTCGGAATATTCGGCTCGTACCATGCGTCACCACCACCGGCACGGGCCAGTCCGCGCACGATCGACAGGCCCAGACCTGTCCCCGAGCCCTCGCGCCGGCTCCCGGTGCTTGCCTGCGCGAACTTCTCGAACAGCCTCGCCGCGAAGTCATCCGGTACGCCGGGGCCTGCGTCGGTGACGGTGATCGTGACGCTGCCGTGGGCCGCCCGCCCCTCGATGCCGATCGGTCCGGCACCGTACTTGCGGGCATTGTCGATGTAGTTGGTCAGGATCTGCTGGACGTGATCGGCGTCGGCAAGGACGGCGAGACTCTCGTCGACACAGACCTGAAGGTCGGGGATGGCTCCGTAGGTCGCAAGCACGGCGGAGGCGGCCAGCGCGACGTTGATGACCTGCGGTTCCGCCTGGAGGTGGCCGGCCTCGATCCGTGACATCTCAAGGAGGTTCGAGACGAGCCTGGACAGCCGCTGGCTCTGCCGGTCGATGGTGCGGATGGACTCGAGACGCTCGCCGTCGCTGAGGCGCTCCCAGTGACGCAGCATCGTCGATGCGTAACCGACGATCGAGGTGAGTGGCGTCTTCAGCTCGTGCGACACCATCGCGACGAAGTCACTCTTCATCTGGTCAAGCGCGCGAAGATCGGCGTTGGCGATCTCCAGCTGACGCAGCGCGGTGCGGAGAGCCTCAGTCCGCTCGGTGACTCGTTCCTCGAGAGTCTGCGACAGCTCTCGTATCTCTGCGAAACCCTCGGCGTTCTCGAGCGCTGCGCCCGCAATCGAGGCGATGAACTGGGCCAGACGCAGCTCGTCCTCCGCAAAGAGCCCAGTGAGCCGGCGGTGGGTGACCACGAAGCAGGCGGCGATCCGGCCGCGAACCAGGATCGGAGCGGCCAGCGCCGACCGGGTCCCACTGAGCACGAGGTTGTCATTCACTTCGCGGCCACCGGCCGACAGGGCGATGGGTTGCCGGTCGCTCAGCGCGCGGCCGACGAGCTCTGACGTCAGGTAGCCGGTGGAGTCGCTGACGAGCCCGTAGGCATCACCATCCGCGCCCACCGGCAGGACACTGCAGGACTCTGCGCGCAGCAAGGCCAGGGCCGCGTCATGCACCTCGTGAAAGACCGCCTCTGGTGTGAGAGCGGAAGTGATGCTGCGACCGACGCGCAGGACGACGTCGAAGCGGTCGGCGAGGGACAGAGTCGGCATGTCTGCGTCGACGGCTTCGATGACGGCGGGTGACTTGACCTCGAGCGCGGCGATCGCTTCCCGATGCGCGTCGACAGTGCGCCAGCCGAGGTCGGCGCCGATGCGGACGATTGCGGTGCGGGTAGCGACCTCTTCCTGGCGCATGGAGAGGTCCTGGGCTGCCAGCACGGATGACTCGAGCCGGCGCAATGCCGTACGCGGACGGCCTCTCTGCGCGGCGATGAGACCCTGCTCGCGCCGGGCGTGAGCGAGGTTCCCCCGATAGCTGCGAGCCATCCGTGAGCTGGTTCGACCGACCCGCGCCGCGCGGCGCAGCAGCCGGCGGCGCTCCGCCGCCAGGTGGTTGGGCATCGACTCGACCTGCTGGCGCAACGCGGTAGCAAGCCAGGGCTGCAGGGGGGCGACGTACTCCGTACGGAGGCCGGCCCGGTGGATCGTGCGGTAGGTGTCGCTCAGCAGCTGCACGGCTACCGCGGGCCGCCCAAGCTGCAGCTGCCGCAATGCTTCACCGAGATGCACCTCGGAGGTGGTGTGCAGGTCATCGGTCTTGCGGCCGAGCTCTGCCTCGATCAGCTCGGCCGGCACCCGGCCCTCGGTGGCGCGCGACCAGCCGGCGAGAGCGATGGCGGCCGCCGCGTGGTCCCCGATCTCGGCTCCGGTCCGGTAGACCTGCTCGCACAGCTCCGCGGACTTCGCCAGGTTGCCGAGCCGGTAGTGCGCGAAGGCGATGTGCCACAGCGCGGTGTTGATCTCCCATTGGTCACCGGTGCGCTCCAGGAGCCGGACGGCCTCCGTGCAGCTGCTGATCGCCTCAGTGAACCGGCCTTGCGAGTAGAGCACGACACCGCGGAAACCCATCGACTGTCCCTGGCCCCACACGTCTCCCAGGGACCGGCGGATCTCGAGCGAGCGTTCGGCATAGACAAGCCCGCGCGAGAACCAGGGGATCGTCGTCATGACAGGAGCGTGCTCGGAGTACGCCTGCCCCAGCTCGGCGGTCGGTGGATAGCGTTCCAGCAGGTTCATGCCGCGCAGGTGCGTCCAGCCGGTCGGGATCCGGCCCTTGCCGAACCAGTAGGAGTAGGCGAGTCGGCTGTGAATTCGCGCGGCGACGAGCTCCACGTCAGCGCCGTCAAGGGAACGGCGGGCGATCCAGCGCGCGGGCGCGATGGTGTGCACCGCCTGAACCAGGATCTCCCATACCGCCGCGAGCAGGAAGGTGGCCGTACGCCGCGGCACCCGCCGTCCGATAGCGCGCAGCGCGCCCTCAAGCCATTCGATGGACTGGCTCACGTCACCGCGCTTGAAAGCGAGCTCGCCGAGACGTGCGGAAATCCGGGCGCGATCGACGGGCGCCGGGTCGAGGTCGAGCGCGAGAGAGAGCTCCTCGGCAGCCGCGTCGTAGTTGCCACGCATCATGAGAACGTCCCCGAGGCCTTCACTGATCCGCCGACGAGTGGCCTCGTCGGCATGGACCCCGGCGACCTTCGCGATGCGGAACTGCTGCTCTGCGACCTCCAGGGAGTGCTGGGCGCGCGCCTGCGCGCCGGCCGCGAGCGCATAGGGAAGGGCCGTCGCGCTCTCGCCCGCGCTGTGGAAGTGGTAGGCGAGCTCGAAGACCCGCTCGGGGTGAGCAGCCTCGATCGAACGGGCTGCTACACGGTGCAGGCGCTGCCGGTCGTCGGGCGTCAGTGCGGCGAGCAGGCTCTCGCGGAGCTTGTCGTGGACGAAGCTGCAGTGCACCCCGTCGCGATCCGCCCAGAGGATGTGCCGTCGCCGGGCTTCGTCGATCGCACCGATCGCATGGTCCGACGACACACGCGCGAGCAGTGCCGCCAGCCCAAGGTCAAAGTCCTTGCCGAGAACCGCGCCGGCGCTCAGCAGCTGACGGGTCGACGCTGGGAGCACGTCGAGACGGCGGGAGAGGAAGACGGCCGCCTCACGCGACGACTGCGCCTGGCGCAGCGCGTCGTCGTCGACCCCCCAGCTGCCGTCCGCGTCGACGAGCGCGCCCGTCTCGACGAGACCACGCAGCACCGCGCTGGCCATGAACGGGCTGCCCGCCGCGAGGCTGACGATGAGCTGGAGCACCCTCTCCGGGACCGGGCCGGCCATCGACTCGACCAGGTGACGAACGTCCTGCGGGCCGAACTGCGGCAACCCCAACCGGAGCCCCCGCAGCCTGCGGAGGGGGTGGTCTCCGGCCACCTCCTCGGCACGGAAGGCAACGATGATGCTCAGGTGGCTCGCGATGCTCTCCCCACCGTCATGCCGACGTTGCCAGAGGTGCAACAGCGACACCGTGAGCTCGTCCGCCCACTGCGCGTCGTCGAGGAGGATGACCGCTGGGCTCCCCGGACGGCAGACCGAGTCGAGTAGCCGGACGAGCGCCTGGATGCCGCGTGCCTCGCCGTGCTCCTCCGGCCCGAGCATCTCGGTGGGCGACCCAGCCAGCAATCCGTCGAGCTCGGGCAGCGCGTCGCGCACCGCGTCCGTAACGCCGTCGAGCCCCTCAAGGACCTGAGCCTGCAGCGTTGCGTTGGCAGAGGTCGCGCCGAGGAGGTCCTCCGCGACGCCGCGCAACAGCTCGAAAGGTCGGGCTGCTTGATCGACACCCTGTCCGCGGAGCACCCACACACCGCGCTGGGCACAACGCTGGGCAAACTCCTCAAGCAACCGGGACTTCCCGCCGCCCGACTCTGCCTCGAGCAGGACGACCCGGCCCTCACCTCGTTCGGCCCGGTCTACCTCCGTACCCAAGGCAGCGAGCTCAGACTCTCTGCCGACGAACGCCGGCTCGGTCAGGGTGCTGCGACGATCCTGCGCTCCGACGATCAGCGTCGGCGCGGCCACGCCGGTGGCAAGCTGTCGGGCGATCTCCTCGACGTCCGCCAGCACTCCGGTTGCGGACTGGTAGCGATCGCGCGGATCCTTGTGCAATAGCCGCCGGACGACCTCGTCGAGCACCCGGGGCACGTCGAGGCCGAGCGTGCGCAGCTCGGGGGGCGCCGCGGTCATGTGTTCGCGAAGAACCTCACCCACGGTGGTGCCGCCGAACGGCGGACGTCCCGACAGTGCCTCGAACAGCACCACCCCGAGCGAGTAGAGGTCGGACCGCTCGTCGACGTCGTGATGCACCGACCCGGCCTGCTCCGGGGAGACGTAACGCACGGTCCCGACGCTCTGCTCGCGAATGGCGAGGTCCAGCCCGTGGCTGCGCGCCAGGCCGAAGTCGATCAAGGTCGCCCCGGTGACGCGGCCCGCACCGGCGAGGACCACGTTGCTCGGTTTCACGTCACGGTGCAGCACCCCCTGCGCGTGTACGCCGGCCAGGGCGACGAGCAGGTCGCGGGCGACCGCGAGCACTTCGGGCACTTCCAGGTGGCCGTCAGCAAGCCGGACGTCGAGAGGCGTTCCGTCGACGTACGGCGTCACGAGGTAGAGCAGGCCACGTTCGGCGCGATAGCACAGCAGAGGAACGAGCCCCGGGCCGCTCATCCGCTCCAGCACCGCCGCCTCGTGCTCGAGCCGCATGCGGGAGCCATCGGAGATCTCCCACTCGCGGGCGGCCTTGATGACGACCCTTTGGGCGGTCTTCCCGTCAGTGGCGAGATACGTGTCGATGCCGTGCGCGCTCTTGAGCAGGCGAAGAGCTCGGTAGTGCACTTGGAGAACCGTCATCGAGTCGGGAGCGTCAAGGCTCACCGCTGGCTGCGCAGGGACGCCCACTCCCTGCAGCGTCACGCGGTCTCCTCGCCGTCCAGGTGGGCACACCTCTCAACTATTCATTGTCCTTTGCAGGCGATGTGCCTGGTATGGCCCGAAAGGATGGTTCTTCGCCCTCAGCCGGTGGGAAGCAGCCGGTTCAGGTCAGATCGTCACCGTGGCGCGGCCAGGCCCACCTTGGCCGATTCAGGCCCGAGCCCGCGATGACCGCGGGCCCTCACCCCTCGGACACCGGCAGGGAGAAGCCGACGACGGACCCGCCGCCTTCCCGAGGAGTGGCAAAGGCTGCGCCTCGGTGCGCCTCCGCCACGCCACGAACGATCGACAGGCCAAGCCCGGAGCCCGGGCGGCTGCGCGCGTCCACCGCGCGGTAGAAGCGGTCAAAGAGGTGCGGCAGATCCTCCGCCGCGATGCCGGGCCCACGGTCGAGCACTTCGACCCGCCCCCGGCGTACGACGACTTCGATCGGCCCTTCGTCGCTGAACTTCACGGCGTTCTCCACCAGGTTGCCCACCGCCCGCTCGACTGCCGCAGGGCGCACGGCAACGACGGCGTCGTCAGCGTCCACTGTGACGGTCCGGCCGGTTCGCCGACGGGTGCGCTCAGCGACCCGTTCGGCGATGTCTCGGAGGACCACGGCGGAGATCGGCTCCTCGTCCCGCTGGTCCACGGCGAGCTCGACGAGCTCGTTGACGAGATGGGACAGCTCCTGCGTCTCGCCTTCGAGATCGTCGAGGAGACGTGCGCGGGCTCCTGGGGTGAGCCGGTCGAGGCTGCGGAGCACTGCGACGTTGGTGCGCACGCTGGTGAGCGGCGTGCGCAGCTCGTGCCCGGCATCCTGGACGAGACGCTGCTGGTCGTCGCGGGAGCGGGCCAGCGCGGCGAGCATTTCGTTGAACGCCGCACCCAGCCGACCAGCCTCGTCGCTACCCTCGACCGGCACCGGCACGTCGAGCCGACCGGTCGAGGCGACCTGCTGAGCTGCCGCGGTGAGCTCGACGAGGCGACGGGTGACCTGCCGCGCGATCAATGCGCCCAGCGCAGAAGCCGCAGCGACGACGAGCAGCACCGTGGTGAACGTGCGGTCCCGCAGCGAGCGGAGCAGCCGTTCGTTCTCGGCGAGGCTGCGTCCCACCTGCACAGTGCCGCCGCCGCGGAGCTGTGTCGTGAGGACTCGGTATCTCTGCCCGTCGACCTCGACGTCGTTCCGATACGCCGGGCCGACACCGACGCCTGACGAAAAGGTCTCGCCGGCCACCTGCATCGGCAGCACGACCGCCCCCTCGGCGGCCAACGTGACGCCATCCGGTCTCGTGATCTGCACGACGACGAGGTCGAAGGGCCGGTTGTCGAGGGGCCGGTTGTCGAGGGGCCCCACTGCCGGGCCGCGCCGGCGCGGACCCAGACCGAGCGCATCGCGGGGTCGGGCGAGGACACCCTGGAGAGTCTCGGTGAGCGACCGGTTCACCTCGACGTCGAGGCGAGCAGCGGTGGCGCGATAGCTGAAGACGCCGACCGAGACGGTGGCGGCCGCGGCCAGCAACGCGAGTGCGGCCACCAGCTTCGCTCGCAGCGTCACTGTGGGTGGGCTCATGGCCGGACCGTGTAACCGACTCCGCGCACGGTGCGCAGCAGCTTGGCCTCGCCCGGCCCTTCGGTCTTGCGCCGGAGGTAGCCGACGTAGACGGCGAGGTTCTTGGAGTCCGGCCCGAAGTCGTAACCCCAGATCCGGTCGTAGATGGTGCTGTGGTCGAGCACGAGCCCGGCGTTGCGCACGAGCAGCTCGAGCAGGTCGAACTCCGTCTTAGTCAGCTCCAGCTCCCGGTCGCCGCGCCAGGCCCGTCGCGCGGCCGGGTCGAGCCGCAGGTCGGCCACCTCCAGCAGGTCCGCAGCCTTCCCGCCAGCAGCGGGGGGAAGGGCCCGCCGCAACAGGGCGCGCAGCCGCGCGAGCAGCTCGTCCAGCGCGAACGGCTTGGCCAGGTAGTCGTCTGCTCCGGCGTCGAGTCCCGCGACCCGGTCGCTCGTCTCAGTCCGCGCCGTCAGCATCAAGATCGGCGTGCGGTCGGCTTCGGCGCGGAGCACCCGGCAGACCGTGAGACCGTCGACAGCAGGCATCATCAGATCGAGGACCATTGCGTCCGGCGACGTCTCACGTGCGACGGTCAGCGCGGCTGCGCCGTTCGACACCGTGACGACGTCGTACCCCTCGATCTGCAGTGCGCGCTCGAGGGACTCCCGGATCGCCCGGTCGTCGTCGGCCACCAGCACCCGCGCTACCACGACAGCGATGATGGCGCAGCCGGGTGAGAACCAGGTAAGAGCGGGCTCAGACTATGTCCGGCACGAGCTCGAGCAGCACCTGCAGCTCGGTGACCAGATGGTCCGCGAGTTCTTCGAGATCGGGCACCAGCTCACGGCAGGCAATCAACCCGAAGTGCATGCCGTCGCCATAGCTCATCACGGTGATGTTGAGGCCCTGGCCGTGGCTGATCGCGGACAGCGGGTAGTAGGCGACGAGCTTCGCACCGGCGTAGTAGAGCGGCACCTTCGGGCCCGGGACGTTGGAGATGAAGAGGTTGAACGGGTTGAGCCACTCGAGCAGCCGCAGGCGCGCGGTGAGCCGCGCGGCTTGACCGGCCAGCGCCGGCATCGCGAACTGCGTGACGTCGGAGAGCAGATCGGCCGGCAGAGCGCCGTGCTGCTCCTTCGCGCCGCGCATCGCCTCGTGCACCGCGGCCAGCCGCTGCGCCGGGTCGGCGATGTGGGTGGGCAGCGGGGCGAGCATCGTCGAGACGCGATTGCCGCCGGCACCTTCTTCGGACGTGCCGCGCACAGACACCGGTACGGCGGCGACAAGCGCGCTGTCCGGCAGCGCATCGTGGTCGTGCAGCCACCGCCGCAGTGCACCCGCGCACAGCGCCAGCACGACGTCATTGACGGTCATGCCGGACGCCTGTTTCACGGTCTTCACATCAGGCAGTGCGATCGTCCGAAAGGCCCAGCGGCGGTGCGGTGTGATGGGCTTGTTGAACGGCGTACGCGGCGCTCGGATGCCGGTCTGGGAGAGCACATCGTGCTGGCCGCGCCGCATCACCCGGTCGATGAGCGGCAGCCGGGGCCTGGCCGGGCTGCCCATGAGCCGGGGCATCCGGCGTACCAGGTCAGTCGTCAGCCGAGCGGCCCGCATGGGGTGACCGGTCAGAGCGAGGGCACTGCGGGCGAGCAGCATCGCCGGCCCAGGCACGCCATCGGGCTCCCACGGCGGCGGTGTCTCGATCTCGCGGCCCTCCGGGGTGACGTCGAGCAGCGCCCCAAGGATGTCGTTGCCGGAGACTCCGTCGATGGCTGCGTGGTGCACTTTGCTGTAGATCGCGACGCGCCCGCCCGAGAGTCCGGAGATGAAGTAGAGCTCCCACAACGGGCGGCTGCGGTCGAGGGGTCGGGCATGCAGCCGGGCGGCTTGATCGGACAGCTGCCGGTCGTCTCCGGGCGCCGGCAGGGCGAGCTCGCGCACGTGGTACTCGATGTCGAAGTCCGGGTCCTCGATCCAGTACGGCTGGTCCAGCCCCAGTGGCACATGGGCGAGGCGGCGGCGAAAGGGCGGCACGAGATGCAGCCGCTGCTCGATGACCGCGGAGAGGCGGTCCAGGGTGAGCGGCTCGGATGCCGTCGAGGGGTCAAGGATGCACACACTTCCGACGTGGCCGTAGACACCTGGCGACTCGAGGGCGAGGAAGGCGGCATCCAGGCCGGTCAGCTGCTGCACGCACGGGAGCGTATTCCAACCGGAGGTTGCGGACGCCGGATTGAGTAGTGAACAACCCCCTCCCGGGGTATGAAATCGACGTACGGTGATCAAGGAAGCCGGGCCGCCGGCATCCGTTCAGTCCGCGCGTTTCCGCTCACAACCCTGGTGGCGCCTACCTCGTGTTCAATTCACTGATCGTGGATGGATCGCCTGACCTCCACACGATCGCTACGGTCGACGGCTTCTTCATCTACGTGTCCGCCGCCAGCTATGACCTTTTCGGCTGGGACCCGAGCGCGCTTGTCGGCGAGAGCCACCTCTCCTTCACGCACCCAGATGACGTGGCGCTTGTCGACGAGGCGAGGAAGTCGGCGTCGAAGGCTCCCGACTCACCCGTTACCGCAGCGCGCTTCCGCTGCGCCGACGGCACCTACCGGTGGACGGAGGGTCGGTCGCGGCTCGTCAACGCCGACGGGGAGTGGGTGGTGCTGACCGCCATCCGCGACAACGGTGCGCAACGCAAGATCGACCTGGACCTTCAACGCCAGGCTTCGACCGACCCGCTGACCGGCTTGGCGAACCGCACGCTGTTCATGGACCGCCTCCGCCAGGCGCTGCGTCGACTCGAGCGCCAGGACGGCTTCATCGCGGTGCTGTTCATCGACCTCGACCGCTTCAAGCTCATCAACGACTCCGTCGGTCATCACATGGGTGATGAGGTGCTGCTTCAGGTCGCCGACCGGCTCCACACTTTCCTGCGACCAGCAGACACGCTCGCCCGCCTGGGTGGCGATGAGTTCGTCGTCGTCGTCGAGGACATCGCCAGCCCGGAGGCTGCAGTAGCCCTCGCCGGTCGCATCGTGGAGACGTGCCGGGCACCGTTCAACGTCGACGACGAGCAGTTCACCTGCACGGCGAGCGTCGGCATCACGGTCACCGCTGACGCACTGCGCGGTGCCGACGGACTCGTGCAGGAAGCCGACCTCGCGCTGTATCAGGCCAAGGACCGCGGCCGCGACCGGGCCGAGCTGTTTGACGAGGAGCTTCGGACCCGCGCGGTAGGACGTCTCGGCCGGGAGCGGATGCTCCGACGGGCCATCGACGAGGACCGGCTGCGGATGAGCTACCAGCCCATCATCGACCTGCAGACCGGAGACACGGTCGCGGTCGAAGCGCTCGTGCGGGTTTGGGATCCGGTGGCCAGTGAGCTGATCGCGGCCGAGTCATTCATCGAGGTCGCCGAGGAAACCGGGCTGCTGGCGACGATGGACATCTGGGTGCTCGGCCAGGCCATCAAGCAAGCGGTCCGGTGGCGGGAGATGTTCACCGGTACCGGGTTCGCCGACGTTGCCATCAACGTCACGGCCCGACACCTCGCAGACCCGAGCTATGCGCAGTCGGTCATCGACGACTTGGCCGCCCACGACCTACCGGCCGGCACCCTGCAGATCGAGGTCACCGAGCGCGTCCTCCTCGAGGCGACGACGGCAGCCATGTCCGGCCTCAAGCTGCTGCGCAGCGCCGGCGTCCGCGTCGGACTGGACGACTTCGGCACTGGGTACTCGTCGCTGTCCTACTTGCGTCTGTTTCCGCTCGACTTCGTCAAGATCGACCGCTCCTTCATCCAAGGCCTCGGCGTCGATACGACGGAGCGCGCGATCGTCGCGTCAATCATCGATCTCTCCCACGCCCTCGGAATGGCCGTCGTCGCCGAGGGTGTCGAGACCCAGGGCCAGCTCGACATGCTGGTTGAGCTCGGCTGCGACCGCGCGCAGGGCTACCTCTTCGCGACGTCCGGACCGCCGGAGGACACCGAGGCCCTCGTGCTCCGCCCCAGCGCCGGCGACGTGTGGCGGGCCGACCCAGCACCGGCCCAGTAAGTCAGATCCAGCCGAGCTCGCTGAACTGCGGGAATCCTCGGTGCCAGACGCCCCAGACCACCAGCAGCGTCAGACTGAGCCCATAGGCGACCAAGACCGTCGGCGACGCGGTCGCTGTCCGCCGACGGAAGGCGAGCACCACCAAACCGACGGCAACTGCGGCGGACAGCGGCACCGTGCCACCCTCGATCGCATTCGTCGTCCAGGTGAGCCCGAACAGCCCCGCGAGCAGATAGCCGGCCAGCCCGACCCGGGCGGGCGAACCGACTCGGGTGAGGGCAAGGACGAGGGCCAGTACGACGGCCGCGAGGCCGGCGTACCAGATGTAGTGCCCGACGACCTCATCCCACAGGTGAGCGGCGTCACGCGCGCGCCCGGTTGGCTCGGCGTTGGAGACAGAGTTGGCCCCGAGGTGCACTCCGTGACCCTGGGCGTACGTCATGGCTCCGACGGCGAAGAGCAGCCACTCCCGAGGCCGCGCGCGGGTCGCTGCCAGCACCCACACCGCCGAGCCAAGGACCGCGAGCGGGACGACCAGGTCGACCCAGTCCGCCCACTCAGTGGGACCGACCGTGCCGAGCGGCTTGAGCAGGGTGCCCAGGTGATGGCCGATGACGACGGCGATCGCGAACACGGCGAGCGCCCGGCCGGGCCTTCGCTGGTCTTCGACGACTGCCACTCGAGCACCCTCCCACGCAGGCTCGCGCCCGCTCATTCGGGATCACGGCTGAGGTCCCAAGCTCGTCCGATGTAGCGCGTGAGTGCCGGGTAGACGATGAGGTGGCGGAACGGCTCGATGAGCTTGAGGTAGATCTCGCCGAGCCTGCCGCGTGGCTTCACGTACACGCCCATCTGGGCTCGGTACTGACCCTGCGACTGCTCGACCCAGCCGACGTGCATGACCCCGTGCACTGTCCCGTTGGAGATCTCCGCAGCCCACTCGTCGTGAGTTCGGTAGAGCGGGACGAAACCACCAGCAGCTCGCTGCATCCGGTTGCCGATCGCAAGACTCGCCGCACTGCCGCGGAGCGGCTCCGGAAGGCGGACGCTCAACGTCGTCTCGCCGCACCCAGGAATCGGACGTGGCTCGCTCGCTTCGTCCCAACCGAACCAGCCGCCGATGCGGTACCGCACCGCGAAGAGAGCGCGAGTGGTGACTGGACCTGAGTCCGCGACATCGAGGTCGCCCATGACCTCGAGAAGCGAGGCAAAGTCCTCAGGCCCTCCGTGGACCGGCAGCGCCCACACGTCGAGCAGAGTGAAGTCCGGGGCGATGTGAGCGATCACCCACGGATGGGCCTCATGGGCGGAGTTCGGCAGCCTGATGTCGCCGATCCCCTCGTCACGCCGAGATAGCCGAATGCGGCCTGATCCTGCCAGAGCGGTGCGGAGTCACGGCGCCTCCGCTCCGCCGAAGAGGCCCCAGCGAGAAACTACGCGCCGGATCGCGCCGGGACCTGGCGGCCGGAGAAGGCGACAAGCCGCTCAAGACGGCTGGATCCGGCTGGCGCCTCGGTCTCCGCGGCGAATGTGTCGCCGTCACGCATCTGCGGCTTGAGCAGGTCACGGGCGAACGCGTCCACCTCGGCCACGAGCGCGTCGGCGGGCTCGTACGGCTGGCCGACGGTCGTCGTCACGTCCCACCCGTGGATGAGGCCGTCGAAGGCGACGTAGCGTGCAAACACCGATCCCGGCATCTCCCCGAACGGCGCCGGGATGACGCGCTCCTGCGCGCCGGGGGAGTGCACCGCCTCGAGCAGCTCTGTCATGGCTGTCCGAAACCGCTGCTGCACGGTCCCGGTGGGTGGCGCGGCGGTCGCGGCTGCCACGTCGCCGCGGAACGCTGGAGCGAAAGCGCTGGCGCCGCCGATCATGTGCTCGAGCACACCGGCGACGGTGAAGTTGGCACACGGCGTCGGCTGGTCGAGCTGGTCCGGGGTGATCTGCGCTACGACGGCCTGCAGGGTGGGCAGGAGCTGGTCTAGCTGGTCGACGCCATTCAATGCTTCTCCTTGCGGGCTGGCGGACAGAATGGCCGGATGTCTTGCACGTAGGTCTCGTGTCGCCTCTGCAACGGCTTCGCGATCACGGCCGAGCGCGATGAGCAGTTCGGTCGTGGACCGTGAGTCGGCGGGAGTATGCGCGCTATCTGCCATGAACGCATCGTGAGTCCGGGGGCCGGCCGCGGCATCAGCCGGACCCGCCACATCGTCGTACGCCGATGGCGCGAATTGCCCATGCGCTTGTCGGGCTCTATGACGATGTTGGGCAAACCGACCGATGCTCCTGTGCCGGCTGCGCGCGCACGCTCTGCGGGCTGGTTCGGGGTCGGCCCGAGCCCGAACGAGGAGGGCCACGATGCGTTACAGCTACCAGGAGATTCCGCTGGAGATGGAGCAGGGCGGGATCACGACGCGAGGGGTCGACTGCGGGGACGTCTACACCCGCTACATCGACCTGCCCGCCGGTGCGGACTTCAGGCCGCTGCTCAAGGGACTCCCGAACGACCAGTGCCCGTGTCCGCATTGGGGGCACGTCCTGCAGGGCTCGATCACCCTTCGCTTCGCCGACGGGCGCGAGGAGACGACTCGCGCGGGCGACGTGTTCTACTGGCCGGGTGGGCACACCGGATGGACGGACGAGGGCGTGACGTTCCTCGAGTTCAGCCCGACCCTGGAGATCCTCCCGGTGCTCGACCACCTGGCCAAGGCGTTGGCCGGCTGACTCCGGCGTCCGACGGCCTCGGGACCGCGCGGGCAGCCCTCGGCCGGTGGGAATGGGCCGAGGCGCTCCAGCTTGCGGGGTCGGCTGACGCCATCGCTGGTGGGGAGGAGGCCGACCGCCTCGACATGATCGCGGAGGCGTCGTGGTGGCTCGGTCGCCTCGACGACTGCATCGAGGCCCGCGAGCAGGCGTACGCCCTGTTCGAGTCAAGCGGCAATCGGGTACGAGCCGGTCAGTGCGCGGTATGGCTCTACGAGCATTTCCAGATGAAGGCAAAACCGTCCATCGGCGGAGGATGGTTGCGGCGCGCCCGGCGAGCGCTCGAGGACGAGACCGAGTCCGTTGCGTTCGGCAACCTCATCCTGCGAGAGGCCGAGCTCGCGCACGGATCCGGCGACCTCGACCGGGCGGGCGAGCTCGCCCACGGTGCGTTGGCCCTGGGCCGGAAGCTGGCGTCGGCCGATCTCGAGGCGGAAGCGCTGCAGAACATCGGGCGGGTGTTGATCGACGCCGGCCGGCAGGCCGACGGGCTCGGTCACCTCGACGAAGCCATGCTCTCCGCCGTCGAGGGTCGACTCAATCCGTACACCACCGGCAAGGTCTACTGCAGTCTGATCAGTGTCTGCGAGTTGCTCGGTGATCTCCGGCGTGCGGCAGAGTGGACCAGCGCGACGCTTCGGTGGTCGGAACACCATCCACTGGCGATGTGGCCCGGCATCTGCCGGGTCCACCATGCCGCGTTGCTTCAGCTCCGCGGCGACTGGAACGCCGCCGAGCGTGAGGCCCGGCTTGCGTGTGACGAGCTCGGCAGCTTCCACGTGCCGATCGCCGCAGCCGGCTACATCGAAGTGGGCGACATTCGTCGGAGGCTGGGAGACCTCGACGGGGCCGAGGACGCCTTTGGCAAGGCCGAGGAGCTCTGCGGGCAGCGCAGCGCCGGGCTGGCGTTGCTACGACTTGCGCAGCGCCGGGTCAGCGACGCCACAACAATCATCGCCAGCTTGCTCGCCGAGCAGCCGTGGAATCAGCTCGCGCGCGGCAAACTGCTGCCTGCCCGTGTCCAGATCGCCGTTGCCGCGGGTGATCTCGACGGCGCTTCGATCGCCGCGAATGAGCTCGACCTCATCGCCGCCGACTTCGTGAGCCCGGCGCTGTCCGCAGTGGCGTTGACCTCGCGTGGCCGACTCCAGCTCGCGCAGGGTGAGAACAGTGCCGCCTGCACAACCCTGCAGGATGCGCTCCGGATCTGGCAGGAGCTTGAGGTGCCCTACGAGGTCGCCACCGTCCGCCTCCTCCTCGGCCAGGCCTGCCGCAACTGCGGCGACGAGGACGGCGCCACCCGATCACTCGCCCGCGCCGCCGCCATCTTCGATCGGCTCGGCGCCGCCCTCGACGTCCGGCAGACCCGGGACTGCACGTCACCCAGTCCGCTGCCCGCCGGGTTGACGGCACGCGAGGTAGAGGTGCTGAGCATCGTCGCGTCCGGACACACGAACAGAGAGATCGCCGCTGCCCTTCACCTCAGCGAGCGCACAGTGGCTCGACACGTCTCGAATATCTTCACCAAGATCGGCGTGAACTCGCGCACTGCGGCCGCCGCGTTCGCGTTCGAGAACGACCTTGCGCCCTCTGGCCCGACGCCGCGATCACGGATCGGGCAGTCCTGACGGCTGATCCGCGCGCGGCCGGTGTTGCTTCCAGCTCCAGCCGGACAAGGTAGGCGAGCGAGGACCTCTTGCTTCGTCAGCCACCTCGGATCGGGCGCGATGATGGGCGCAGCCACCTACGGGGTTCCGCACGTCGGGATGCCGCAGGGCGCCGACCAGTTCGTCAACGCCGACGCGCTCGAGCACTCCGGCGCGGGACTTATTCTCCGCTTCGAGCACGTGTCCGCTGACGAGGTCGAGGCCGCCGTACGACAGGCGCTCGACGACGCGGCGCTGGCCGTCACCGCACGGCGGCTCGCCGAAGAGACCGCGGCGCGTCCTCATCCGCGCGACGTGGTGCCCGAGCTAGAGCGGCTCATCAAGTCCTCCGGGCGACCCTGACGTTGGATGGCGTCTGCGTCGCTGCCGCGGGCAGCGACTAGGCCGAGCGACGGTGGGCACGACGGCTGGAATGCCCATCCACCCGCGCATTTCACCCTGCATTTCCTCCGCCGACTAACGATCCACCCACGACGTAGTCGAGTGCGCCGCGATCATGCCGTCGACCTGCTCCATGTCCCGCAGCAGCAGGCTGCTGTGGTAGGCGCAGCAGAGCCGGAAGTCGTGGTCTCTTGCGAGGTCGTTCCAGAGGTGCTCGAGCTGGACGGCAGTAGTCGCGTCGCCGCGGTTCCACAGGCACGCGACCATCTCGCCGTAGATGTGCACGCGGCCGTGCTGCTCCGACAGCTCCCTGATGACGCGGCCGACCGCGCTGTTGAACCCCAGGGGGCTGAGCCGACCGCCTTGAAAGAAGGCGCCCAGGGTCTCCTCGGCGTCGAGCTCGACGTACCGTCCAGCGGCTCGATGGGCGGGCAGCTCAGGATCGACGACGGTCAGCGCCGCCGCGAACAACGCACGGTGTTCGGGTGTGGCGACGACCAAAACTGCCTCATCGAGCAGGAGGCCAGGAGCGAGGAACGTCGCGACGCTCTGCACCAGCGCCTGCTCGGTGTCGTACAGCAGTACGACGTGGTCGTCATCGTGTCGTGTGGGGTCGTCAAGGACTGTGGCATCTGACACGGAGCGCTTCTCAATTCGGAGTCGAAGAGGCAAGGCCGGCACGTGCGCGAATGATGGTGACTGTGCGGTCGACTGAGACGGCCCAAGGGTGGCTACCCGACTACAGCGGGAGCACGCGCAGAGCCGTTGAGAAGTCTCATGCGGACATCATCGACGCGAGTTAGCCCCAACTCGCGTGTCCGGCGACGAAACCGTCAGAAGTCAGCAGACCGCTGGTCACTTGTGATGGCGAGTCTGGGCAGCGACGTCCCTACCTTCTTCGGGACAAACCGTCTGAAGATCCCTGCCTAGGTCGTGTACGGCGTTCTCAGGTCGAGGGAGTCTGCCGTTCC
>Ga0136633_1000093_pt1 | contig 62275 bp, 60 predicted proteins | sample AntDrymeUQ832206_2_FD_105494 | JGI IMG/M metagenome (GOLD analysis project Ga0136633, IMG submission 105494) | Polar desert sand microbial communities from Dry Valleys, Antarctica - metaG UQ83 (22.06) | ecosystem: Environmental > Terrestrial > Soil > Desert | place: Antarctica: Dry Valley...
CAACGTCCACGCGTCCGGCGGACACCCCTCCAACGTGTCCAGCTCGGCGTCGAGCTGGTCGGAGATCGTGGCCACCCGGGCGGTGGCCGAGTGATCAAGTGTTGCGAACATGTGTTCGATTATGCGTCATTTGCAGTTCTCTTGCAAGGGCTTTGCCAAAGGCATCTAGATTTCTTCGTCGAGCTGGACGCCTGGCCGGGCCGAGTTCGTGGCGTGCTGCAACACCGACTCCACGTGGTCGACGGCGCACTGCGGGCTGAGGCCGCGCGCCGACTCCGCGACGCGGGCGGCAGCAGCGGCGTACGACGAGGACGACAGCACCTGACGCACGGCTGCGAGCAACGTCGAGGCGTCCAGCCGTCGCGGCTCGATCATCAGGCCGGCCCCGAGCGCAGCCACGCGCACGGCGTTGTCCCGCTGGTCGCCCGCGCCGGGGACGACGACGACAGGACGTCCCGCAGCCAGCGACTTCGACAGCAGCCCGTGCCCGCCCGGGAGCACGACGGCGTCGACCTGGCTCAGCAGCGTGGTGTGCCGACCGGGCCCGATCGCCACTCCGGCTCGATGCTCCGGAGCGCTGCCGAAGCGCGTGCCCACGACACGGATGCCCGCTGGCGGCAGCACCTCGGCCGCCAGGTCGAGCAGCCCTCTCGGCAGCACTCCGGAGGCCGACGTGTCCGCGACGAGAACAACCGGGCCATTGCCATCGGGCAGCGTCAGATCGCCGTCGTCCGGCTCCCAGACGAGCGGTCCGACGATGTGCGTCCGCGCCGGCCAGTCCGACCGAGGCAGCTCCAACGCCGGCAGGGTCGCGACGAGGCGCAGCGCCGGCGGCGTGTCATCCGGCAGTCCCAGCGCACGTCGCGCCGCGACCCGCTGACGGTCACCGCGGCGCTGCGCCGGAGCCGCCGCACGGCGCAGTGCGGCATCACGCAGACGACCCCAGGGCGAATGACCGGGAAGTAGGCCGCAGCCCGGCGGTGGCAGCTGCCTCGACGGGAGCTGCAGCGTCGTCGCGACCAGCTCGACTCGCGGCACGCCTAACAGGTCGGCGGCGAACCATCCCGGCACCGTGATCGCATCGGCGACCACGACGTCAGGGCGGGTCGGAGCAATCAGGTCGGCAACGAGCGGCGCGATCTCCTGGCCGCGACCCCACAGCCGAAACCCGAGATCGTCGTCCCGGGGGTCCGGGGCAAGAAGCGGCAGCGGGACAAACTCCGGTCCGCAACGACGTACGGCGTCCGCCCATCGATCACCGCTGCACACGGTGACGGTGTGTCCCGCTTGATGGAGCGCGACAGCCAGGGCGAAGGCGGGGAAGGCATGGCCCGGATCCGGACCCGCGACGACGGCGATCCGTCTCGCTCGGCTCACCGGCGAGCGGCGGCGATCCGGTAGACATTGCCCGCAGCGTCAGCCATCAGCAGCTCACCCGCTTGGTCCTCGCCGAAGCTGGTGATGTTGCCGGTGTGGTCGAGCAGAAGGGCACTGCTCCACACACCGCTGTTCTTCGCCAGTCCCCAGATCTCACCGCTGCAGTAGTCCCCGTAGAGGTAGACGCCGTTCATCACGGAGGCGTATCTGGCACCCCGGTAGACATAGCCGCCGATGACCGCGCAGCGACCACCGCCGGTGGAGTATTGCGAGACCGGGCCGGTGAAGCGACCACCACTGCAGTAGGTCCCGCCGTACTGGGTGCTCGTATCGTTGGTGCCCTCGCGGCAGTCCCAGCCGAAGTTGATGCCGCCCTGGCCGCGCGGGGTGTAGTTGATCTCCTCGCGGGCGCCCTGACCGACGTCGGCGATCGCGATGTTGTCGTATTGCCGGTCGAAGGAGAAGCGCCAGGGGTTGCGCAGGCCGTAATGCCAGATCTCCGGGCGAGCCCCGGAGCGACCCACGAACGGGTTGGTCGAGGGGATCGAGTAGCGCTTGGTGGATGACGCGCGGTTGATGTCGACCCGGAGGATCTTGCCGAGCGAAGACCCGAGGTTCTGCGCGTTGCCGTTGGGATCGCCGCTGCCGCCACCGTCTCCCGTGGAGACGTAGAGGAGGCCGTCCTTGGCGAAAGCGATCTGTCCGCCGTTGTGGTTGCCGGCGTCACGGTGGGCGATCTCCATGAAGCCGATCTCGGTCGCCGGGTTAGCCGCGTCGCGCGCCGGATTCGCTGCGAAACGGGACACCCGCAGGTCGCCTTCGGCATCGGTGTAGGAGAGGAAGAAGTAGCCGTTGGTGCGGAAGCTGGGATGGAAAGCGATGCCCAGCAGGCCCCGCTCGCCTCCACTCGACACGCGGCTGGTGATATCGACGTACGGCGCCGCAGCGAGGCCAGCCGATGTCACCAGTCGTACCCGTCCGCCCTGCTCGGCGACGAAGACGCGGCCGGTGCCGTCCGGCGACGTCGCGATCGCCACCGGGCTCCGCAGCCCACTCGCGACGCGGGTCAGCCCTATTCGCACCGTCCGGGGATCCGTGGCCCACCCGGCACTCGAAACGACCACCAGTGCCGACACAGCACCCGCCATGGTCAGCGATCGGGACAACGTCCGCATCGGGACCTCCAGGAATGACGAGTCGTTGCACCTACCGTACGTCGGTGCGCGCTGCTTCGCCGACGGTGAGCACCAGCTTGCCGAAGACGTCGCCGCTGGCCATCTGGGCGAAAGCCGACTCGACGTCGGCGAGATCGCGGACCGAGTCGACCAGCGGCCGGACGCCGGTGGCCAGGAGGAACCGGATCAGGTCCTCAAGCTCCCGGCGAGTTCCCATCGTCGATCCCACGATGCGCAGCTGGCGGAAGAAGACCCGGGTGAGGTCGGCCGACGGTGCTGGGCCGCTCGTCGCGCCAGAGACCACGATGACTCCGCCCGGCTCCAGCGCCTTGAGCGAGTGGTCCCAGGTGGCCGCACCGACAGTTTCCATGACGGCCTCGACCCGCGACGGCAGCCGTTCGCCGCTCAGGACCGCGACATGCGCACCAAGCTCGAGCGCTCGGTCCAGCCGTGACTGGTCGCGGCTCGTCACGTACACCGTGGCACCGGCAGCGCGCGCAAGCAGCAGGCACGCCGTCGCGACTCCCCCACCAGCGCCCTGGATCAACACACGATGCCCCGGCCGCACCCCACCGCGGACGAAGAGCATCCGGTACGCCGTGAGCCATGCAGTGGGCAAACAGGCCGCCTCGGCCCAGGAGAGTGCGGGCGGCTTGTCCACCAGGCTCCGCCGAGGCACGGCGACCAGCTCGGCGAGCGTTCCGTCGTACCGCTCGGACAACAGGGACATGCTCGGGTCGAGGGTCTCGTCGCCATTGCCCATCGACGGGTCGCCGACGACGGCATGCAGGATCACCTCACGGCCATCAGCAGTCAGCCCCGCTCCGTCGCAGCCGAGCACGCGCGGCAGCTCCGTCGCAGGAAGTCCGATGCCCCGCAGTGACCAGAGGTCATGGTGGTTCAGCGCCGCGGAGCGGATTCGGATCGGCTGCCAGCCGTCAGGCACCGTCGGGTTTGGGTGCTCACCGACACGCAAACCCTCGAGGGGGTGGTCGAAGGACTGAGAGACGGCGACGGCGGCGAGCATCATCACGATTCTGGCACAAGGAGAGCCACTGCCCGTCGGCACCCTTGGGCATTGGCGCCCCATACGGCACGATGTGGCCCAGCACCGGGGCACCTCGCCCCACGGTCTCGGGAGGAACCACGTGAGCATGGCTACTAGAGCCCGATCCAGCCGCACGCTCGCTCTGGGCGCTGTTGTCGCTCTCAGCCTGTCCCTCAGCGCCTGTGGCGATGACGACTCCACCGTCACCCCGGACGCGGGAGCGACGACGGCAGCGGGCGCCGCGACGTCGGCCCCAGCAGGCGCCGACCTCGCCGGCAAGGTACCCGACGCCATCAAGGCCGACGGCAAGATCATCGTCGGCACCGACTCGACTTACGCGCCGAGCGAGTTCCTCGCCGCTGACGGCAAGACGATCCAAGGCTTCGACATCGACCTGTTCAACGCGGTGGCCGCCAAGCTCGGGCTCAAGGCCGAGTTCGTCACCGCATCGTTCGACGCGATCATCCCCGGCGTCCAGTCCGGCAAGTACGAGATCGGCGTCTCGTCGTTCACCATCAATGACGAGCGCAAGAAGGTCGCCAACATGATCAGCTACTTCAGCGCCGGTACCCAGTGGGCGACGAAGGCAGGCAACCCTAATGCGATCAACATCGACGACGCGTGCGGCAAGAAGGTCGCCGTCCAGAAGGGCACCATCCAGGTCGACGACCTGACCGCCCGGTCGAAGAAGTGCACGGACGCCAGCAAGAAAGCCATCACCATCGACCAGTACGCGAGCCAGGCGGACGCCACTGCCGCGGTCGTCACGGGCAAGGACGACGCGGTGCTCGCCGACTCCCCTATCGTCGCCTACGCCGTCGAGCAGACTGCGGGCAAGCTCGAGCTGCTCGGCGACATCTACGACTCGGCGCCGTACGGCTACGTCGTGAAGCAAGCCGACACCGCCTTCGCCGATGTTCTCGCTGAGGCGCTCAAGGCGACGATCGCGGACGGCAGTTACAAGACAGCCCTGGAGAAGTGGGGCGTCGAGGACGGCGGCATCACCGACCCCGCGGTCAACCCGTAACGACTGCGCGTGGTATCAGAAGGCTCGGCACGACCGGGGCGTCCTGATCTGATCAAGGCCGTCCCGGTGCGACACCCCGGCCGCTGGGTCGGTGTCGGCGTCATCGGTGTCCTCGTCGCGATGTTTGTCCACCTGCTGGTGACCAACGACGCGTTTCAGTGGTCGTTCATGGTCGACAACATGTTCTCCGAGCCGATCCGTGAGGGCGCCCGCACCACCATCGTGCTGACCGTCCTGTCGATGGTCCTCGGAGTGCTCCTCGGCATCGTTCTCGCCGTGATGCGGCTCTCGCCGAACAAGGTGCTCTCGTGGAGCGCCTGGGTTTACGTATGGATCTTCCGGTCGGTCCCTCGACTCGTGCTGCTCGTCCTTGCCGGCAACCTCGGGATCATCTTCGCGAATGGTCAGATCGAGTTCGGCTTGCCCTTCGACCGTCAGCTGCTCGATCTCTTCGGAGTCGAGGGCGACGCCCGGATCTTCGGCCTCGACAGTCGGGAAGTCCTCTCCGGGTTCAGTGCCGCGCTCATCGGCCTGGTCCTCTCGGAGGCGGCGTACATGGCCGAGATCGTCCGGGCCGGGATCCTCTCGGTCGACTCCGGGCAGAGCGAGGCCGCCCTAGCCCTGGGCATGAACAGGCCGCTCACCCTGCGGCGCATCGTGCTGCCGCAGGCGATGAGAGTCATCCTGCCCCCGACCGGCAACGAGACGATCGCGATGCTCAAGGACACCGCACTGGTCGTCGCCGTCCCTGTCTCCAACGAGCTCTTCTTCCAGCTCCAGGCAGTGGGCTCTCGCACGTTCCAGGTGTTCCCGGTGCTGGTCGCCGCGTGTCTCTGGTACATCGCGCTCACCAGTGTCCTGCTCGTCGGCCAGCACTTCCTCGAGAAGCGCTTCTCCAGGGGCTTTGGTGCGCGCAAACAAGATCAGCCGGTCCCGGTTCCGGTCGGCGGCATGGGCGGCGCGACATGACCGACGCGGATCCCCGGCCCGCTACGACCGGCGTGCCCATGGTGGTCGCCGAGGCCGTGCACAAGTCGTTCGGGCACCTTGAGGTGCTCAAGGGCATCGACCTCGTGGTCGAGCGCGGCCAGGTCATGGTCGTCGTAGGACCGTCCGGCTCCGGCAAGAGCACCTTCCTCCGGTGCATCAATCACCTCGAGCAGATCAATGCGGGGCGGCTCTGGGTCGACGGCGAGTTGGTCGGCTACCGCGAGCATGGAGGCAAGCTGCACGAGCTCCCCGAGAAGGTCATCGCCCGTCAGCGGGCCAGTATCGGCATGGTCTTTCAGCGCTTCAACCTCTTCCCCCACCTCACGGCCTTGCAGAATGTCGTCGAAGCGCCGATGCGGGTCCGCAACCACAAGCGAGCCGATGCGGAGCGGCGCGGGCGGGCTCTGCTCGATCAGGTCGGCCTGGCGGCGAAGGTCGACAGCTATCCCGGCGAGCTCTCGGGTGGCCAGCAGCAACGGGTGGCGATAGCACGTGCGCTCGCGATGGACCCCAAGCTCATGCTCTTCGACGAGCCGACCAGCGCGCTGGACCCTGAGCTGGTCGGGGAGGTTCTCGACGTCATGAAAGACCTCGCACGTCAGGGGATGACGATGATCGTCGTCACGCACGAGATGGGTTTCGCTCGCGAGGTCGGCAACGAGCTCGTCTTCATGGACGAGGGAGTCGTCGTCGAGCGGGGCCGGCCGGCAGATGTGTTTACCCGGCCGCAGCAGGAGCGGACCAAGAGCTTCTTCTCGAAGATTCTCTGAGACACTCGAGGCATGGACGTCACCGAGCTCTCCATCGACGGAGCGTGGGTATTCACCCCGCGCCAGCACCCCGACGACCGCGGCCTGTTCCTTGAGTGGTACAAGGCTGACGTGGTGCAGAAAGCCGTCGGCCACCCGCTGCGGATCGCCCAGGCGAACCACTCGATCTCCCGCCGGGGAGTCCTGCGCGGCGTGCACTACGCGCAGCATCCACCGAGCCAGGCGAAGTACGTCTACTGCACCCGCGGCGCGTTCCTCGACGTGGTCGTCGACATCCGGATCGGCTCTCCGACGTTCGGCCGACACGATGTGGTGCGCATCGACGACGTAGACCGTCGCGGCGTCTACCTCACCGAAGGTCTCGGCCATGCGATCCTCGCGCTCGAGGACGACTCAGCCGTGACTTACCTCGTATCGACGCCGTTCACCCCGGCCAACGAGCACGGCGTACATCCGCTCGACCCGGCTCTGGGCATCGACTGGGGTGCCGTGGAGCCTCTGCTGTCCCCCAAGGACGAGACTGCCCCGACCCTCGAGGCTGCCGCCGCACAGGGGCTGCTGCCGTCGTACGACGACTGCGTCGCCTACTCCCGGTCGTTGCGTTCGGCGGTAAAGAGCTCGGGCTAGAAGATGATCTCAAAGAGGGCGTAGAAGACGGCGGCCAGCACGAAGCCCGCGATGATCGCGTCCTTGTGGGTGTCGAGGTACTTCTTGGTCGGGCCGGGGGCCGTGCCGCCGATGACGCCGAGAGCGTTGAGCTCCAGAGCCCCGACGAGCAGCAGCGTCACGATGGCGTAGATCGCGCGCTTGCCGCCCTCGGCCAGGTCGAAGACGCCGGCGAAGTGGCTGGTGGCAGCCATGAAGAACAGCATCGGGATCGACAACACCGTGTTGGTACGTGAGGCGAGGAGAGCCTTACGCCCGGCAGCCGCCGCGTTGGGGTTGGCTTCTCGTCCAGCGGCGACGCCTTCGGCATTGGCGATGACGATCTTCTGGTTGGGCCAGATCACGCCCCACACGTTCCCGAACATCACCAGCGCTAGCAGGATGCCGGTGGAGATGCTGTAGCCGACGGGGGTCTTCCAGATGCCATCGACGCGATACAGCTCGCTGAACGCGAGGATGGAAAGCCCGCTCAGCACAGTGAGCAAGGCGCCGTATCGGAACCACCAGAGCGCCCGCGGCGCTAGCTTGCGAATCGCTTCGGTCCGGGTGCCAGCCTCGAAGTCGGCGAAAGCCGGCACCTGGACGAAGTTGAAGTAGTAGAGAAGGCCGATCCAGGTCACTCCGCTGAGGTAATGCGCCCAGCGCGAGAGGAACTCGCCGCCCTGCTGCGTGAAGATCTCCACTGCAACCTCCGCCGTCGGATGATGATCGACGCGAACCTAGCACCGGATCACAGCCGGCCCCGGCTGCGCCACGGCCAACACCGCCAGCGGGCGACGCCAACCAGATCGGCAGCCGGGACGACGCCATAAGTACGGCTGTCGTCGCTCGCTCCGGCGTTGTCGCCCTCGACCCACCAGCCACCGCCATCGGAACGCACTGCCCGCTTGACGTCGAGCCGGTCGCCGCGGCGTACGACGACGATGTCGCCTTCCCTCGCCGCGGCGTGCCATTCCACGACGAGCTGGTCCCCCGCCACCAGGGTCGGCACCATGCTCGAGCCGACCACCCCGACCCGACCCCAGCGTCGGCGCACGCTTCCCCCCGTCCGTAGCGGGTAGAAGCCTGTAGCCAGGCTCGAGCCCCACCGAAATTCTCCCACCAGAGAGGACCGTGCTTTCGCATGTCCATCCGTACCCTGCTTGCTCCCCGCACCGTCGTACACGCGCACTGCGACCTGCCCTGCGGTGTGTATGACCCAGCCCAGGCTCGCATCGAGGCCGAGTCGGTCAAGGCCTGCATGGAGAAGTACGCCGCCAGCGAAGACCCCCAGTTCAAGCAGCGAGCGATCACCATCAAGGAAGAGCGCGCAGACCTCGTCAAGCACCACCTGTGGGTGCTGTGGACCGACTACTTCAAGCCAGCGCACCTTGAGGCGCACCCCGGTCTGCACCAGCTGTTCTGGGACGCGACCAAGGCGGCTGGCGCCAGTAAGAGCTCACTTGACCCGGCCGATGGGCAGAAGGTCATCGACCTCGTCGACCAGATCGATGCGATATTCCAGGCCACCAAGAAGGCGTGACCGCCGACTCAATCCGACCCGCTGCACCCAATGACGTCGCGGCGATCGTCGGGCTGGTTCGCGAGCTCGCCACCTACGAGCGGGCCGGGCACGAGGTTCGGCTCACCGAGGATCTTCTCCGCGAGAGCTTGTTCAACGACTCCCCACGCGTGTTCGCCCACATCGCCGAAGCCGACGACGTGGTGGTCGGGATCGCCATCTGGTTTTTCAACTACTCGACCTGGCGGGGCAAGCACGGCATCTATCTCGAGGACCTCTACGTAGCGCCGGAGCACCGTGGCCGCGGACTAGGTCGCGCCCTGCTGCAGACGCTCGCGCAGGAGGCAGTGCGCCGCAACTGTGCTCGCGTGGAGTGGTGGGTGCTCGACTGGAACACGCCGGCGATCGACTTCTACACATCCCTGGGCGCCACGCCCATGGACGAGTGGACCGTCTACCGCCTCACCGGCGAGGGCCTGCGCGACCTCGCCGGGGACATCGAGGCGAGCTAACTGCGCCGGAGGCGGCGTACGGCGAAGGCGGCGCCGCCGGCCGTGACCAGCGCCAGAGCGGCGAGCACCGTCGATCCACCCGTGGCCGGCAGCGGGGCCGGCCGCGGGGTGCCGGGCGCCGGCCGCGGCCGCGTCGCAGCGGTGTTGGAGACCTCGATCGTGATGGTCCCGACTGACGTCAGCCCCGCCGAGTCGGTCACCCGCAGTCTCGCGGTGTAACGACCCTCACGCGGATAGGCGAACTTCGCCGTCTGGCCGGTCGCGTCGAAGCGACCGTCACCGGTGAAGTCCCAGGCGTAGGAGAGCTTGGCGCCAGCGTCGCGGTCGTCGAAGGACGCAGATCCGTCGAAGAGCACCGTCTCGCCGACGCGAGCGCGAGTCGGCCTGGCCTGAGCGACAGCGGTCGGCGCGACGTTGACTCCGTCGTCAGCCGCATACCCGTAGTTGAACTTCGCGCAGCCTTCGCCCACCGTGACGTTGACGTCGCCCTTCATCACATCGCCACCGGCACCGACCGGATCGGGGCCGTCGTCGTCACCGGTCATCTTCTTCACGTCGAACGCCAGACAACCGAAGCGGAACTCCCAGTTGCCGCTCTCGCTGGTCAGATCCTTGTAGTTGTCGACGTGGTTCGAGTCATCAAACTTCTCGCCGAGGTTGAAGGCGGCGTCATTGAGATTGGGCGTGACGTTGCCGGGCTGGGGAGCGGCGTCGAGCGGTGACTGGTTAGGGGTGTCGTTGTCCCCCTGTCCGGTGTTGCCGTAGCCCGCGGTCTCGTCGGTGTAGGTGAGCAGGACGCCGGGCTCGAAGCGGATCGCCTCGCGGTCGTTCTCACCGCGACCGGATTCGTCGAAGCCGGACCGGTCGCGCATCTCCAGGTAATAGCCGCGGTCAGCGGTCGACGCCGAGTCGCTGCTGATGTAACCCCAGCCGGCCGTGCACGCGTTGGCGACCTTCGTCGCGTCCTTGCACCCGCCGTTGTAGATGCGCGGGTCCGACGGCTTGCCGCTGTCAGTGAAGTCGGTCGAGTAGATGACCCGATCACCAGCCTTGACCACGAGGTCGTCGATGAACCAGCCCGGCCGAGCGAGTCCGGGATCAGTCGCGTAGGAGAAGCGCAGAACACCACCCTTGCCGACCAGGGAGGAGATGTCGTACTCGTCGGCGAGGAACGGCCCGTTCTCGTCGTAGTTGGCCTGCACGCGGTCGACCTGGCTGGTACCGGCGGCGTAGGAAGCGCTGGTGCCCGTGAGGCCGTTGCCATAGCGAGCCTGACACGAGTTCGCGTTGGGGTTCTGCGCAGTGGGTGTCGAGTAGCCCTTCGCGGACGGCACGGATGTGTAGCCGTACGAGCCGTTGTCGCCGGTCGCCCCGAGCAGCACGAATCCATAATCATAATCCCACTCGATGTCGAAGTAGGACTTGAAGGACGCCGTCACCTTTGTCCCGGGCGGGACGTCGGCCAGCTCAGGGAGCGCGATGTCGAGGTTGTGGCCCTTCTCGGGCGCGCAGCCGAAGTCGTTGCCGGACTTCGACCACCACAGCTTGCTCGGGGAGGCACCTTCTTCGACCTTCTTCGGGTCGATGATCGTGCGACCCGGGACCTTCGCTGTGTAGGCCTCGCCGTTGGCCACTGATGGACCCGCGAGCGTGTACGGCGTGCCGTCCGGCTGGACCCAGTCGATGCGCTTGGTGTTGATCTTCGAGTCCTGCCAGCCGGTGACTGTGCTCTGCCCAGGCTTGAGCACCCGTGGCACGACCCAGCCCAGGTCCTGCTTGGCGAAGACGTCCATGTGCTGGCTCTTGTCGGTGGCCATCAAGTTCCAGTCGCCGTACGTCTCCCGGTTGGCCGCGATGGAGTAGAAGTCCGGCAGGCCGAGCGAGTGGCCGTACTCGTGCGAGATGACGCTGGCCTTGTCGATCGCTGACTCGGGGTTGACGTTGTAGGGCCCTACGCGGACGTATACCGGGATCCCAGTGTCTGTTTTCGTCTGCACCGACCGGGACTCGTCGGTGTAGAAGAGCAGCTGGCCGGCCGGGTCCTTGAGCTGGTCGTCGCTGATGTAGCCGGTCAGTCCGGTCTCGGCATCGGTGTAGGTGAACTCCAGGCTCGACGAGTGTGGCCAGATGTTGTCGTAGCTGCAGTCGGTCGGCACGGTCGGGCAGTCCTCGCCAGGCAGCTGCGAGTCGCCGTGGCCGCCGCGGCCGGCGTAGATCATCATGAAGAAGTCGACGATGCCGTCCTTGTCGGTGTCGAAGTCGGAGTAGTCGATCTCCGGGTCGGCCGCGTGGGCGGCGTCGTACACCGCCTTGCCCGTCGGACCGCAGCCCGAGTCAATCTGCTGCAGAGCGCCCTGGCCGGAGAGTGCGCCGGCGAGCGCTGAGCCAAACGCGTCGCGGCCGTAGTAGCCGGTCGTTCCCGGCAGCTGGTACCAGCCGTCCTTGATCCGCTCCGCGTACACCGGTGAGCCGGGCGCCGATGGCACGTCGCCGAAGGTGAAGTCGGTGGCGACGATGCAGGTCTGACCCGGCTGGATCCCGGTGAAGTCGAACCCGTCGGCGTAACGGGGATTGCTGAACTGGTGGCTGAAGTCCGCCGTCGCGATGCCCGACGACGGCACCGTGCCGTTGGGGTAGAGCTGGCCGAGGGACATCTCCTGGAAGAGGTTGAACGTCGACCCCGGCTCGGTCGGCGAGTTGATCACGCCGTCGAGCCGCTCGGCGCTGCCGGCCTCCTTGTGCTTGCGCTCGACGTAGTCGACCGGCACGACGGGGAACGGCCGGTCTCCATAACGAGCGGTGTCGTAGAGCTGGTCGGGGGGGATGACCTTGGGTCCGTGGCTGGTCGAGACCGACGTGGCGCCGCCCAGTCTCAGTGTGCCGGTCGTCGAGAGGTTCTTCCAGACGATCTGGGGGTCCTGGGTCACCGCATCGGCGCGGGCTTCGATGACCAGGTTGGCCAGTCCGGGTCCGGCCTCGCTCGCGGCCGGTACGGTGCCGACCTGCCAGGTGATGCGGCCGCCGGTGAGGCTGGCCGTGCCACCTCCGCTCGACGGGGCGGCGCGGGTGAAGCGCATGCCATCAACCGGCTCGATCGTCACGGTCGCCCCGCTGCGCACGGCGGTGCCGGCATTGCGCACGATCGCTCGCGCGGCGTAGGTCGCGCCAGGCTTCACCCAGCCGACGGCGGAGACAAAGCTGTTCTCGAGCTGCAGGCCCTGCACCACCGCGGCCGCGAGCGGTACGGCGGTCACCCCCACCCGGCTTCCGCGGAGCCGACCAGACACAGCATCGACGACCTCGACGGCGACAATCGCTTTCTCGCCGGCAAGGTCCGCCCCTCTCACGCCCGCGGTAGCGGCAGCGGGCAGGGTCGTAGCGAAGGTGCCGTCAGCCGCCGTAGGAATCGGCCCGAACGGTCCGCGCACTTCACCGCCCGGCAGGCGCACCTGAAAGGAGACCTGGCCACGAACTGGGGTCAGCCGCGCGCTCTCCCCCACCGACATCGGACGCCCGAGGCGGCCGGTGACGGCGAGCGGCGCCCCCGGCTGCACCAGTGCACCCGGCGCTCGGGTCACGTCGACCTCCGCCGCCAGCGGGTAGGCAACGAGGAGCTCAGCAAGGCGCGGCGCCCGCGGGGCGGCGTCAGCTCCGGTGAGCCCCAGCGGGACCAGGCCGGCGGCAGCGACGATGGCAGTGGCGACGAGCAAGCGCGGCATGGCCGGCATGAGGCTCTCTCTCACAGTGGGAACGAGCGGGTGACAACGCACAAAGAGGGCTCAGTCGATCAACGACGGGCGTACGCAGATCATGCCCTGGTACGCGGCCAGTCATCGAGGTGTGGCCCGCAGGCCATCACGACGAGGCAGCCTCGACCTCGACCCCTGAAGTACGGCGATTCACCCAGAGAGGGGTGACGGCGAGCACCGGGATGAACAGCGGATAGCCCAGGCCCAGCTTGGCTGCGGCGAGCAGTCCGGTCTCGTCGGCGCGGTAGAGCACCGACTGGACAACCAGCCGCAACCCGAACATCGACGCCCACAGCACCGTCACCTCGGCGTAGGCCCGGCGCACCGTCGGGTGCGCGTACCACTCCGCGGGCTTGTCGCTGAACTGCTTCAGGACGACACCGATCAGCGGACGTCGTACGACGAGAGAGACCACCATCGCCATGAAGTAGGCGCCGTTGAGCACGATGCCGGGGATGAAGAAGTTACGCGCGCTGCCAGTCGCGCGGGCGAGGCCAGCGGCGAAGAGCACTCCGAAGAACCCCGAAATCGTGTGCCGGACGACTTCTCGCCGCACGACGCGAACCAGCAGGAGGACCACAGCCACCGCGATCGCCGCCTGGACGGCTTTGGTCAGGTCGGCCGCCGCGTTGACGATGACGAACGCCACCAGAGGCAGCCCGCTGTCGAGGAGACCGCGCGGTCCACCGAACACTTCGCCCAGAGTCGGCCGGGGCGTCCCCAGGGTCGACGCCGGCGCGGCAGCGTCCAATCGCAGGTCAGCGTCCAACGGCATGTCGGCGTTCAACGGCACGTCAGTGTCGGGCAGATCGTTCATGCAGCCAGGCTAACCCGTTCCGAAGGAACGGAAGACCTAGTCAGAGCGCTCCCGATCATTCGGTGGGACCGGGGCGCCTCGCCGCGGCGAGGCCGGCAGCGGCGATGACGAGGGCCGCGGCGATCATCTCCGACCGCGGCTCCGCTCCGGTCGCCGGCAGCGGCCGCGGGGGTTGCGTCGGCTCGGCGCGGGCGGGTGCTGCCGTCGCCGCGAGGACGAACGGCGCGGCGACCAAGAGCTCGACATTGCGGTCCTCGAGCCCACCTCGACGGGCGTCGGTGCGGGCCTGCCAGTCGTTCGCCGACAGCTCGCGGGCCAGCGCTGCCATGGCTCGCGGGGTGTCGACCCGGCCGGCCGAGAGCAGCGGCGCGTCGGCGTCGACGACTGTCCCGAAGATGGACAGCGTTCCGTCACGGTTGTCCGCGATCTCGATCACCCGCGACTGGTGCGGGAAGTCGACGTGGGCCGCCGTGTTGACCTCCCAGAACCCGCCGCCACCAGGACGCTGGTGCGCCACCACGGTGTTGCGGTGGGTGTGCCCGTTGACCCAGAGGATGACGTTGGGATGGGCCTGCAGGAGCGCTCGCACCGCGGGGCCGAGGACCCGGCGCTGGGTCTCTCCCGGCGCGATGACCTCGTTGTTCATCGTGGCGATGGTGTGGTGGCTGAAGACGATGACGAGCCGGTCCCGAGCACCGCCTTTGGCCCGGCTGTTGGCCACAAGCTCCTGCTCAAGCCAGGCGAGCTGCGCCCGGTCGATGGACCCGTTGGGTGACCCCCCAGGATTGACAGTGTCGAGCACCACGCAGCGCAGCGGACCGTGGTCGAAGGCGTAGTGGGCCTGGTCGGCGGCGATACCAGCCTGGCTGAAGCCGTGACCGACCGGCGTACCGGAGGTGACGAAGTGCTCGGCCATGATCTGCGCCCGAGTGACGAAGCGGCGGTCGGCGTCGGCCGTGACGGGCCTCGCCGGCCCGCCGAGCGCCGTGGAGAGTGCCGCCGGGTCGCCTGCCGTGATGCCCTGCTGCACATCGGCCGGGGAGGCTCCCGCAGGCAGGCCCACCACCTTGACGCCTCCGACAGCGATGGCGTTGAAGGCGGCGTTGGGGGCGACATTGCCCTGCACGAGGGGATCGTGGTTGCCGAACACGGAGTACCACGGCATGCCGATGCCGGTCGCCCGGAAGGGACGCTGCGCAGCCTCGAGAGCCCCTGGCACCGTGGGGTAGCCGTAGATCCGACGGGCGTTGTCGTCTGTCGCTCCCGGACGCCCCCTCGGGGTGCCGTCGGGATGCCAGTAGTGGACGTCGTACGTCGTCGAGTCGCCGTCGTGGACGCCCTCCCAGCGCGCCGGGTCGCCGCTGCCGGGGTTCACCATCGCGCCGTCGAGCAGATCGACGAACGCGCGCAGCTCGTTGTACTGGGCGTTGTCGATGTTGTCCCCGGTGGAGACGGCGAACTCCAGCGGCCGTCCGGTCACCGGTCCGCTGCGCACCCGCCGAGCCGCCCGGATCACCGCGTCCCCGAGCTGGGTGGTGAACATCTCCTGCGGTCGGTACGCCGATTCGAATATCAGCGCATCAGTCGGAGCGTCGTTGTACCGGTCGGTGAACTCCACCCGCGCCGGCGACTGCGCGTCGATGACGTGGACATCGGTGAGGTGAACGAACGACGCGACACCGATCCGCTGACCGGAGCGGCCCTGACGGGCGGCCACCATGAGGTCAGTACGAACCACGTGCGGCTCTCCGGGCCCAGATCGCAGCAGCCGGTAGCCGCCTGCGTTGGCCGTGGCGTCGTCGCGCACGACGGTGCTGGCCAGCGTGGTGCCGTCTGGTCGCACCTGTTTCGGAGCTGCCCAGGGACCGCGGGAGGGGAAGAAGCTGGGAACGAGCGCGTTCGTACCCAGCAACACTCCCCCGCGCAGAACGTCGCGACGGGAGGGGGTTCGCACGACCCCACCGTGCCGTGCCCGGGCAGTCTGCGCAAGAATCGCGGCGGCAGGGCAGACTGCGCACTCGGGCGTAGACCGACGACACACACGACGTAGACCGACGACACACCAGGCAGGAGCACGTATGGCAGAGCAGCACCCGGCGGCCGGCGACCACGTCGTCCTTCGGCTTCCGGCGACCGGTGCCTACCTCTCGGTGCTGCGGACCGCCACCGCCGGCCTCGCCTCGCGGCTGGACTTCACCATCGACGACATCGAAGACCTCAAGATTGCGGTCGACGAGGCGTGCGCGATGCTCCTGTCGCGGGCGGTGGACGGTGCCGACCTCACCTGTCGGTTCGAGCTTCGACCCGGCGTACTCGAGATCGCTGTCAGCCTCCCGACGCACGATGTCGAGCTCCCGTCGCGGGACACTTTCGCCTGGACTGTGCTCTCGGCCCTGGCCGGAGAGGTCGACGCCACGCTCGACGACGGGCAGGTGACCATCCGACTGTCCAAGCACAGCGAAGTGCTCGACCAGGCGGCCGGCGTATGACCACGCCACCCCCCGGCGTGCCCGACGCAGCCGATCCCGACACAGTCGATCCCGACGCACCGGACCCGGGCGCCGCCGCGCTCGCCGACCCGGACACTGCTGCCGCACTCGACGCCGTGCTGACTGACGACGTTCTCGCCACCCGCTCCGAGCGCACCGCCGGCGACCGCGCCCGGGCGCGGGTGCTCTTCGCCGAGCTGGCGGCGGGGGCGGGGCCGGCTGTACGGGACGAGCTCGTCCGCATGCACCTGCCACTCGTCGAGTACCTCGCCCGGCGGTTCCGGAACCGGGGTGAGCCGCTCGAGGACCTCGTCCAGGTGGCGACCATCGGTCTGATCAAGAGCGTTGACCGGTTCGACCTGGAGCGGGGCGTGGAGTTCTCCACCTATGCGACCCCGACGATCGTGGGTGAGATCAAGCGGCACTTCCGGGACAAGGGCTGGGCGATCCGGGTCCCGCGCCGACTCCAAGAGCTCAAGCTGACGCTGACGAAGGCGACCGGCGAGCTGTCCCAGACCCTGGGACGATCGCCGACCGTGGCTGAGCTGGCCACCCACATCGGGCTGACCGAGGAGGAGATCCTCGAAGGGCTCGAGTCCGCCAACGCCTACTCCGCGGTCTCCCTCGATGCTCCGGACAGCGGCGACGACGACTCGCCGGCCATCGCTGACTCCCTGGGCCAGCTCGATGACGCTCTGGAGGGTGTGGAGTACCGCGAGTCGCTGAAGCCACTGCTGGAGACGCTGCCGTCCCGCGAGAAGAAGATCTTGATGCTCCGCTTCTTCGGGAACATGACCCAGTCCCAGATCGCCTATGAGCTGGGCATCTCGCAGATGCACGTCTCGCGTCTGCTGGCACGTACGCTGGCGCAGCTTCGCGTGGGGCTTCTTGCCGAGGACTGACCTGTACCCTGGCTCGATGCGCGCGCTGCTCATCGTCAATCCCCAGGCCACCGCAACAACGGCACGAGCCCGCGACGTGCTCGCCCGGGCGCTAGCGAGCGACCTGAAGCTGGACGTGGTCGAGACCGAACGCCGAGGTCATGCAGCAGACCTGGCCCGCCAAGCCGTGGTGGACGACCTCGACGTTGTCGTCGCTTTGGGCGGCGACGGCACCGTCAACGAAGTGGTCAACGGCCTGGTCGGCTCCACCGTCTCCTTCGCGGTCGTACCGGGCGGATCCACCAACGTCTTCGCCCGCGCGCTGGGGCTGTCCGCCTCCCCTGTGGAAGCTACGAGCGAGATCCTCGACGCTCTACGGGCCAACCGACGTCGCGTCATCAATCTGGGGCAGGCGGACGAGCGCTACTTCACGTTCTGCGCCGGCCTGGGCATCGACGCCGAGGTCGTGCACGAGGTCGAGCGCCGACGACGCGCCGGCCGGCGGGCAACGCCCGGGCTCTACGTGCGCAGCGCCGTACGCCATTTCTACTCGGGCTGCGACCGCAAGGACCCCGCCCTGACGCTGCTCGAGCCGGGAGCCGAGCCGGTGGCCGGCCTGTTCAACCTGGTCGTAGCCAACGGCCGGCCATGGACCTACCTGGGCGGCCGCATGGTGGACCCGTGCCCCGACGGGGATTTCGACGCGGGTCTCGACGTCTTGGGACTCACCCGGCTCTCGACGTACTCCATGCTCCGGACGGTTCGCCAGATACTGGTCGAGCGCGCCCGGGTGAAGGGGCGACGCCTGGTCGCCCGCCACGACCTGGACACCTTCACCGTCACCAGCACCCGACCTATCGCGGTGCAGCTCGACGGCGACTACGTCGGCGAGCGCGAGCAGGTCGTCTTCCGATCCGTGCCGAGAGCTCTGGCGGTCGTCGTCTGAGAGCTCGCGCCGTACTCGGGGGAGCTGCTTCGCCGGAATGTCGGCTCAATCACGCACGAACCCGACACGAAGCCGATAAAAGTGCTTGCAAAACGCTTGCTAGGCGCCCCGATACCGTCTATCGTGAATCTCGTTCAATCTCTAGACCGTCCTACTCATCGTCGGTACGGTGACCATGGCAGGCCGGTGAGGGTCACTCAGATCGTCGAAACCTGTCGTCATCGAAGCCGCTCGTGAAATGTTTCACAAAGTCCGGTCCCCGCCGGATCACCCAAGACTGAGGAGTTGTTCCGCATGGACTGGCGCCACCGCGCGCTCTGCCGTGACGAAGACCCCGAGCTGTTCTTCCCGATCGGGACGACCGGTCCGGCCGCCCAGCAGGTAGAGGACGCCAAGGTCGTGTGCAAGCGCTGCGACGTCCGCGCCGAGTGCCTTCAGTGGGCGCTGGAGACAGGCCAGGACGCCGGCGTCTGGGGTGGGCTGAGCGAGGACGAGCGTCGCGCCCTCAAGCGTCGAGGCGCGCGCGCCCGCAGCCGCATCGCCTAACCCGCGCCATGGGTGAGTCCTACGTCCGACCGGTCACCCGCGGCCGCGAGCCTCAACCGGCCTGGGTGCCGGTCTGGCGGTTCCGGATCGCTGTCATCCTGCTGATCGCCGGCATCGCGTGGGGCGCCCTCGAGGTCTTTCGACGCTACGTCGATCCCAATCGCTCGCAGGACCCGGGTATCGGCGACGAGACCAACGTCGTCGAGACGCCCAATGCGCTGCCTCGCGGCCGGACCGTGCTGCTGCCGAGGTAGGGCGTGCTGCTGAGGTAGTTCTGCGCTCACCCCGCCGGCAGCTCAGGCACCGGTACGTCGAGCACCACCGCCGTTCCCGTGCCGCCTTCGCGCGGCTGCATCGAGATCGAGCCGCCCAGCTCGCTGACGACGAGGGTACGCACGATCTGCAGCCCCAGGCGCGTCGATCCTTCCAGCACGAAGCCGTCCGGGAGTCCCTCACCGTCGTCGATGACCTCGACGTGCAGACCGGACGGACGTCGTTCGAAGTGCACCGCAAGCTCGCTGCCCCGGTGCGCGAACGCGTGCTCGACGGCATTCTGCAGCAGCTCGACCAGGACCAGGGCGAGCGGAGTCGCCACCGTGCCGGGGATCACACCGCTCGAGCCGGAGCGGCGTACGCCGACCGTGGCCTCGGTGGACGAGACATCTCCCACCATCGCGATGATCTTGTCGGCGATCTCGTCGAAGGACACCGCCTCGCCGAGGGACTGGGAGAGCGTCTCGTGCACCAGCGCGATGGAGCTCACCCGGCGCACCGACTCCTCCAGGGCGGCCCTCGCCTCCGGCACGGTGAGTCGCCGCGACTGAAGCCGCAGCAGCGCCGCGACGGTCTGCAGGTTGTTCTTCACCCGGTGATGGATCTCGCGAATGGTCGCGTCCTTGCTCAACAGCTGGCGTTCGCGGCGCCGGAGCTCGGTGACATCGCGAACGAGCACCAGGGCGCCGACGATCTCGCCGCTGACTACGAGCGGCAGACCACGTCGAAGCACCACCGCACCAGAGCACTCCACCTCGCTCTCCGATGGTCTCGCACTACGCAGCACTGCTGTCACCGGCCGCTCGTCGAGCCCTTGGTCGCCCAGGTGCTCACCGATGATGTTCGCCGTGATGCCCAGCCGGCGGTACGCCGACAGCGCGTTGGGGCTGGCGTAGACGACAGTGCCGTCAGCATCGAGGCGGACCAGCCCATCCCCGACGCGGGGCGATACGGCGAGCTCGCGCTCTACCCCGGCAAAGGGAAAGCCACCGTCGGCGATCATCTGGGCAAGGTCTCCGGCGCACTGCAGGTAGGTCAGCTCGAGCTGGCTCGGCACCCTCGCCGAGGCGAGGTTGGTGTCGCGGCTGATCACGGCGACCACGCGCCCGTCGTAGCAGACCGGGATCGCCTCCATCCGCACCGGCACACCGGTCACCCACTCCGGGTCGCCCTCACGGGCGATGCGCGCCTCGCGCCAGGCGATGTCGACGAGGAAGCGCTCGCTCCCCGTGACCGTCGTACCGACCATGTCGTCCTGGTAGAGGGTCTGGCCGGTCGTCGGCCGCATCTGCGCGACAACCTGGAACGCGTCCTGGCCCTCTATCCGCACCAGCAGGAGCAAGTCTGCGAAGGACAGGTCTGCCAGGATCTGCCAGTCGGCCACGAGTGCCTGCAGATGCCGGACCTCGTCGTCGGTGAGGTCGGGCGTCGCACGTCGTACGAGCGCGGACAGGGTGGACACGACCGGCATCGTATGGCGGCGCACGGCAAGCCCGCGCTGACCACAAGCACCAGCCTCTGGCAGGATCGCTGGGTGACCGACATCCTCGACATTGCCCGCCGTCAGGTGCTCGAAGACGGGCACGGCCTCGATGCAGCGCAGGCGCTGGCCTGCCTGATGCTGCCCGACGAGCGTTTCGACGACCTCCTCTCGCTCGCACACGAGGTCCGGATGCGTTGGTGCGGTCCCGAGGTGGAGGTCGAGGGGATTGTCTCGATCAAGACCGGAGGATGCCCGGAGGACTGCCACTTCTGCTCTCAGTCCGGCACGTTCTCCTCCCCTGTGCGGGCCGTGACCATCGACATCCCGTCGCTGGTCCTCGCGGCCAAGGAGACCGCGGCGACGGGCGCGACGGAGTTCTGCATCGTCGCTGCAGTGCGCGGGCCCGACGAGCGGCTGATGTCGCTGGTGCTCGAGGGGATCGACGCGATCCGGGCCGCCGTCGAGATCAACATCGCTGTGTCCCTGGGCATCCTCGACGACGAGCAAGTGCTCACGCTCAAGAATGCCGGCGTCCACCGCGTCAACCACAACCTCGAGACGGCCCGTTCGCACTTCGACCGGGTGGTGACCACCCACACGTGGGAAGAGCGGTGGGACACCTGTGTCCGCGTCCGAGATGCCGGGATGGAGCTCTGCTGTGGCGGCATCATCGGCATGGGTGAGACCCTCGAGCAGCGGGCCGAGCTCGCCGGCGAGCTGGCCGAGCTCGGACCGCACGAGGTCCCCCTCAACTTCCTCAATCCCCGGCCGGGCACGCCGTTCAGCGACCTGCCTGTGGTGGAGGGACGAGATGCCCTGCGCACGATCGCGACCTTCAGGCTCGCGTTGCCGCGGGCAATCCTGCGCTATGCCGGCGGCCGGGAGATCACCCTGGGCGACCTCACCGAGCGGGGGATGCTCGGCGGGATCAACGCGGTGATCGTCGGTAATTACCTCACGACGCTAGGCCGTGAGCCGACCGAAGACCTCGCGATGCTGGAGCGGCTCCAGATGCCGGTGAAAGCGCTCGGGGCAACCTTCTGAACGGGTTCGGTCAAGCGCACGAGCGCAGCAGCGCAAAGAGCACGAGGCTGGCCACGACGGAGACCGCGATCGAGCCGGCGCAGCCGAGACGGTTGGAGAAGAAGAAGAACATGTCGCCCGGCCTGCCCACAGGGTCCGCCGGCCAACCCACGCCGCACCGATGAGTCCCGTGGTTCGGCTCGCCCGGCCGACTGAGTTCGCCGAGATCGGCGAGCTCACGGTGGAGGTCTACCGCGCTCTGCGCGGCAGCTCGCTCGGGGAGTACGAGGTCGAGCTGCGCGACGTCGCCCGGCGCGCGGAGGGCGCGGACGTCTTCGTCGCCGTCGACGAGACCGGTGCGCTCCTCGGCTCGGTTGCCTTCGCCACGTTCGGCAGTGAGTACGCCGAGCAGGCCGAGCCGGGCGAGGCGGTGTTCCGGATGCTCGCCGTGGCTTCCGTCGCCCGTGGTCAGGGCGTCGGCGAGGCGCTCGTGCAGGCGTGCGTCGACCGGGCGCGCGCTCTGCGTCTGTGCCGGCTGCGGCTGTCCACCCAAGCGATCATGCGCGACGCGCACCGACTCTACGAACGGATGGGCTTCGTCCGGACGCCGGAGAACGACTGGACGGTCCGCCCCGGCATCGACCTGATGACCTACGCACTCGACCTCACAGAGCGCTAGGGGTCTGCGGCGTGGAGGACATGTTCTGCGACCGCTGCGGAAACCCGCCTGACGACGTCAGTCATGCGGCCTGCACGCGGGCCCGAGAGCTCGAACCGCCGCGCTACTGCAGCAGGTGCGGTCGTCGGATGTCCGTGCAAGTCACACCGACCGGTTGGACCGCCCAGTGCTCCGAGCACGGCTCCATGAGCTGTTAGGCGACGAGACCGAGGCGGCGAAGCTCTACCGTGAGGTCGTGCGGGCTGGTCGAGGCGGCCATCGCGTCATCCAGGGTCACCACACCGTCGCGGATGAGCGCGACGAGGTGCTGGTCGAAGGACTGCATGCCGTAGTACGCACCCTCGGCCACGAGCGACGGAATCGTCGAGGTCTTGTCCGGGTCGGCGATCGCGTCGGCGATGCGGCCTGTGTTGATGGCCACCTCCATAGCGACGCAGCGACCTTCACCATCGGCCCGTGGGACGAGTCGCTGGCAGATGATGCCGCGCAACGATCCGGCCAGGGCGAGGCGAATCTGCTTCTGCTCATGCGGCGGGAAGAAGTCGATGACTCGGTTGATGGTCTCGGCCGCGTCGGTCGTGTGCAGCGTCGACATCACGAAGTGACCAGTCTCAGCCGCAGCCAGCGCTGCTTTCACCGTCTCCATGTCGCGCATCTCGCCGACGAGGATCACATCGGGGTCCTGGCGCATCGCAGCGCGCAGAGCCACTTGGAAGTCCTCAGTGTCGACGCGGACCTCGCGTTGGTTGATCATCGCCATCTTGTCGAAGTGCAGTACTTCGATCGGGTCCTCGATAGTGACGACGTGCACCTCGCGGTGCTCGTTGACGTGGTCGATCATCCCGGCCAGCGTCGTGGTCTTGCCCGATCCGGTCGGGCCGGTGACCAGGACAAGGCCGCGCGGCTCCAGCGCCAGCGAGGCGAGCACGGGTGGCAGGCCCAGGTCGCTCAGCGGGATAGCACCGACAGAGACCTTGCGGAAGACGAGACCGGCCGAGCCACGGGATCGAAAAGCGTTCACCCGGAAGCGGCCTACTCCGGCCACGGAGTAGGCGAAGTCAGCCTCGTTGGTACGTCGGAAGCTCTCAATGAGGTCGCCACGGAGAACTTCGCTCACCATCGCCTCGGTGTCGGCCCCGGTCAGGTCACGGGTCTGCAGCTTGCGCAGCCGTCCGTCGATGCGCACCCGAGGCGGCGACCCCACCTTGCAGTGCAAGTCCGAACCGCCGGACTCGACAAGAGCCTTGAGAAAGGGCTCGATGGTGTTGGCCACGTGAACTCCCGGTCGTCATGCGGACGCACCGGCGAGACGCCGTACGCCGGGGACGCCACGACAGCGCCCCCGTCTGAAGTCTCGGTCGCCACGGTATCGGGCTTGACCCCGACGGTCGACATTCGTGCGTCCGGACGGACTAGCAGCCCCCTAGCCCTAGCCGGGGCCGGCTCACTCGATCACTGCGATGACGTCGCCCTCTTGGACCACATCACCCTCGGCCACCTTGAGCTCGGCGACGCGGCCGCCCTGCTCGGTGATGACCGGTATCTCCATTTTCATCGACTCGAGGATGACCAGCGTGTCGCCCTCTGCGACGTCATCACCCTGGGCGACGACGATCTTCCAGACGTTGGCCACCATCTCGGCGACGACCTGCTCGGCCACGGCTGCTCCCTCGTGCTCGGTGGGTAGCGAGCATCCTGCCACGCGTCAGCGGCCGGACCACTCCGGTCGGCGCTTAGCGAGGAATGCGCCAACCCCTTCCGCGGCGTCTTGCGTCGTTGCGACCAGCGACAGCTGCGCCTGCATCGCGTCCAGAGCCGCTGGCAGCGATGACTCGAGGGCGGCCCGGAAGGCTGCCTTGCCGAGGCGTACGGCGACCGGTGGCTTAGCCGCGAGCTCGGTGAGCAGCCCCTCGACCGCGTCGTCCAACGTAGCAACAGGCACCACGCGGGAGACGAGACCCATGTCCAGCGCCTCGGCCGCCGGTACGCGCCGGGCGGAGAGCATCATCTCCATCGCTCGTTTAGGGCTGACGTGGCGGCCGAGGAGTGCAGACACCATGAACGGCCACAGCCCAAGATCCACTTCGGGCAGCCCGAAGGCGGAGTCGTCAGCGGCGATCACGATGTCGCAGCCCAGCGCGAGTCCAACACCGCCCGCCAGGCAGAGTCCCTGCACCCGAGCGAGGACCGGCACCGGGCAGGACTGCATCGCCAGGATCACCTCGCGAAGCAGGCCACGGCTCTCGTGCACCTCGAGACCAGTGGCGTCCGGCGCCATCTGCACAAGGTCCGCGCCGGAGCAGAAGACTCGGTCCCCGGCGCTGGTGATCGCGACGACCCGAGCGTCCCCCACGTCGGCCAGTGCCGCGAGCATGCCGCGAAGCACGTCACCGCTGAGCGCATTGCGTTTGGCCTCGCGGTCGATGTGCAGCCGCAGCACGGCACCGTCTCGGCGTACGACGAGATCGCTGGCTGCCAATTTGCTCATTTCTTGGCCCGCATCCGCTCGACCAGTCGCGTGTCGTAGTCACCGCTCGCGAACTCGGCGTTGTCGAGGAGCTCGAGGAAGAACGGCAGGTTGTTCTTGGGTCCCACGATCTCGAACCCTTCGACTGCTTCCCGCGCACGGGTGAGGGCCGCGGCTCTGCTCTCCGCGTGAACGCACAGCTTGGCCATCAGCGGGTCGTAGTGCGGAGTGACTGTGTCGCCTTCGCCGTAGCCGGAGTCGACCCGGATGCCGTCACCCGAGGGCTCGCGCCACACGCTGATGTCACCGGGGCCGGGCAAGAAGCGCACGGGGTCTTCGGCGTACACGCGCATCTCGATCGCATGGCCGGTCGTGGTGATCGCTTCGGGGTCGAAGCCAGGCGGGAGACCCGCGGCGACCCGCAGCTGCTCGGCGACGAGGTCCAAACCAGTGACGAGCTCGGTGACCGGGTGCTCGACCTGGAGTCGGGTGTTCATCTCGAGGAACACGAAGTCTCCGTCGGCGACCAGGCACTCCACAGTGCCGGCGTTGCGGTAGTCGACGGCCTCACCGGCTTGGACAGCGGCCGCCAGCATCCGGGCCCGTAGCGCGTCGTCGACGCCCGGCGACGGGCTCTCCTCGAGCACCTTCTGGTGCCGACGCTGCACCGAGCAGTCCCGCTCGCCCAGGGCCACGACCCGACCATCGGCCAAGCCGAGGATCTGCACCTCGACATGTCGCGCCTGGGGCAGGTAGCGCTCGAGCAGGATCGCGGGGTTGCCGAAGAAGCGCTCCGCCCGGCTGCGCGCCGTCTCGAACGCCGTACGCAGTGAACCTTCATCCTGCGCCACGCTCATCCCGATCCCACCACCGCCCGCCGTGGCCTTCACCATCACCGGGTAGCCGATGCGCGCTCCCTCAGCAACCGCGACCTCGACATCGGAGATGGGCTCGGGAGTGCCGGCCGCGACGGGCACGCCGGCGGACTCCATCAGGTTGCGCGCGTTGATCTTGTCGCCCATCGCGGTGATGCACTCCGGCGAGGGGCCAATCCAGACCAGACCCGCCTCCACCACGGCTTCGGCGAAGCGAGCGTTCTCTGAGAGGAAGCCGTACCCGGGGTGGATGGCCTGAGCACCGCTCTGCCGAGCCGCCTCGATGACCTTGACGGAGTCGAGGTAGGACTCCGCCGGCGGCGCGGCACCGAGCAGGATCGCGTCGTCGGCTTCCCGTACATGGAGAGCCCGCGCATCGGCCTCGGAGTAGACGGCGACCGCCTTCACGCCCATCTGCTGTGCGGTGCGGATGACCCGGCGGGCGATTTCTCCGCGATTGGCCACGAGAATGGTCTCGAACAACGTGACACCTTCCTGCGTCGCCTGGGAGCTACCGTGGCGGCAGCGACGCTGGAGCACCCTATCGAGGCAGAGGAGGTGGGCGGGATCACCATTGTGCTGTTCGTCGTGATCGCCTCGATCGGCATCGGCTACCTCCGCGGTGGTTCGCTCACGCGGCTCTCGCAGTTGGAGCTCCCCGGTTGGCTGCTGGTCTTCCTCGCCCTCGGCGTGCAGGCCCTCGGTGCTTTCGCCGGACTGATAGGCCTGCCTCGCCCGCAAGCGTTCTACGTGGGCGGCCTTGTGGTCTCGGCGGTCCTGATCACTGGTTTCGTCGTACGCAACCGGCACCTGCGAGGCATGCCGCTCATTGCCGCCGGCTTCCTCCTGAACGCCGTCGCCGTTACCGCCAACGGAGCCATGCCGGTGTCAACGTGGGCGGCGGATCGCGTCGGCATCGACCTCGCTCCGCTCGCTCGTGGTGACGACGCCAAGCACGAGATCGCCGACCGGCGGACGAGGCTACGACCGATCACCGACGTGATCCCCGCCCCGCTACCGCTCCCCAGCGGCTCCAACGTCGTCTCCGTGGGCGACGTCGTCCTCGCCGCCGGGATCGGCGTGCTCGTCACCAATGCGATGATCCGGCCCGGCGTCGGTCGCCTCTCCCGCCAGCTCGCGCGCACCCAGCCCGCCGCCCCGCCGCCGTAGCCCACCCACACACCTCGAGGCGAAGGTCAGAGGTCGCCGTTGCGGGTGAGGACCTTGGTGAGCGCCTCGATCACCCTCGGGTCGTACTCGTATGCCATGCCGATGCGCAATCGCTCCAGTGCGTCCCACGCGGCGCGCGACCCGCGATCCTCGCGACTTGCGGTGACCAGGTCGTCGTACGCCGACGCCGTCTTGACGATCCGCGACGGCAACGGAACCTCGACGTCTGCGGTCTCGCGCATCTTGCGGTAGGCGTTGGCCTGGCACGCCACGATGTGCGCGACGCGCGCCATGCTCCCGGTGGATCGGATGACCTCGGCGCCCTGCTCGGCGATGCGGCGACGCTCCGACGGCGCCACCGTGAGAGTCGACCCCCTGGGAATCGGATCGGTGAGCGAGAGCTGGCCGATGTCGTGCATCAGCGCGGCGTACTCGAGGTCGAGTAGCTCCGACTCCGTCATCCCGAACTCTCGGCCGACCGCGACCGAGAGGTTCATCACGCGACGGCTGTGGCCGGCCTCGACATGCCCGCTGACCTCGGTCACGCGTGACAACGCACGGATCGTCTGCCGGTACGTCGCCGAGATCGAGGCGTAGCGGCGGAAGGAGAACTGCGTGACGAGCAGCGGCACCATGAACACGAGAAGAGCCCACAGGCCGAACTTCGGCACCGAAAGAGCAAGCAGGATCCCCGTCGACGCCATGGCGGCGCCTAGTCCCGACTGCGCCTGCACCTCATTGCGCAGCGTGGCGAGGTAGGGCGCGCGGAGTCGAGAAGCGCGTACGGCGGCCGACACGATGTTGGTGACCGCTCCCCCGGCAAGGGCCGCGAGGACCATCACCGCGATCAGCGTCGTCGACGGACGGCCCAGCAATTCCTCTGGGTGGGAGTCGAGCCAGGGCCGGAAGATCAGCGCGACCGTCGCGACGCCGAGCAGCCGGCTCGCTACGTCGACCAGGCGAGTGTCACGTTGCAGCAGCAGATGGATGACAACCGAAGCCGCGCAGCCGACGACGACGACGGTGGCCACATCGATCGCGGTGTGCCGCGCGACATCATCGGCGTCGAATCGAATCAGGAGTGCGTACCCGAGCGCGGCCGCGCCCCCGATCGGCGACGCATCACGATCGCCCGGCAGGTTGAGACGGAGCAGCTCCCCGGCGGCGATGAGAAGGCAGAACGCGACCGCAGCGGGCCGGCCTACGTCCGATCGCAGTGCTGGTCCGGCGCTCACCGAGCTGGCGACCGCCAGGACAGCCAGCAGGAGCGTCGACCCGATAAGCAAGCGCCGGAAGAGAACCGGCTCAGCCGCCTTGGCCATGTCCCACCTCCTCTGCGCTGCCTGGGGTCCACACGATGGGACGGCCGTCGCGGTCGACCTTCTCGCCGAAGAACGGCTCGGGATGCGGGGCCCAGCCGTGCTTGTTCACGGCAGCGACCAGACAGTCGACGGCCACCACGTCGAACTGACCGCCCTGGCACCGCCTGAGCTCAGCAATGGCCGCCTCGACGCTCTTCGCCTCGCGGTAGGACCGAGTCGACGTCATCGAGTCGAACGCGTCAGCCGTCATGATGATCCGAGCGAACTCGGGTACCTCGTCGCCGGCCAGTCCGAGGGGGTAGCCACGCCCGTCCATCCGCTCGTGATGGTGATAGACGCCGCTGAGAGCCTCGCTCAGGAATTCGATCTCGCTGAGCATCTCGTAGCCGCGCAGCGGATGGATCTTGATGGCCTCGAACTCGAGCTGGCTGAGCTTGCCCTGCTTCTGCAGCACCCTGGTCGGCACGCCGAGTTTGCCTACATCGTGCAGCATCCCGGCGATCTTGATCACCTGGACCCGGTCCTCCCGCATGCCCCACTCGCGGGCGATCATCTCGGTGACCCGGGCGACGCGCTCCGAGTGGCCGCGGGTGTAGTAGTCCTTCATCTCCACTGCTTGGACGAGAGCGGCCACCGTGCCGTCGTACGCATTGCGCAGCTCCGCGTAGTTGGCGAACGCCCGGCGAGCCACGAGCAGGGGGGCCAACAGGAACACCGCCGACGCGACGCCCACGCTGCGGTACATCTCCGCCATCAGCAGCCCGAAGACGCCATAGCCGAGATAGCTCAGCGTCAACCACGAAAGCCCTCCCGCCCACACTCGGCGGTAGGCCAGCCCAGAGACGAGCGACACGACGCCCGCGACCAGCGAGGTGTTGAGCAGGTAGAAAACAACAGTGGCGACCGCGGTCGCGCTAAGAATTCGCCCGACCGGCTGGTCCCCAAGTCGCTGTTCGCCGAGCGTCACGGCCCACCCAAGCCCAGCTCCGAACGACGCCACGACGAACATGGCGCCGTTGAAAACGCGCTGAACTGCAGTGTGCTTCGATGAAACGCCGGCGCCAACTGCGACAAGACTTGCGCCCTGCGGGCCGAGCAACGCGATCGCGGCTAGAAGAATGATGAATCCGACTGAGACAGAGAGCCCATCGGCCGTCTTGGTGCGATAGACAGATACCGTGACCATGAGAACAAATAGGCCGATCAACTCGGCAAGATCGCTACTCCCATCAGCTGAAACCGTGCCGATCGAGTAGGCAAGAATTACGGCAGCGCCCAGCACAACGGCGCCGACGAATGCGCGCGCGAGGGGAGGAAGTTCCCACATGCTGGTCCACTTTCGCTGAGTTCACGCAGACTGAGTGGTGGGGACCGGCAGAGACGTCTAGCCCCAGTAAACGCCGGCGCCTGCGGACATGAACAGTGCAGTCAGTCCACCGAATACAGCAGCGATCTTCTTCATTGGGCTATCGCCCCCTTCACAGATTTATGTCGCGAGCGCCGCTAAGGGCTCACGCAAAATCCGCTCCGCTCAAGGTGCGAAGAAGAAGCCAGCCGGCACTGCCGGTCCCGACCACTCAGTCTGTAGTTGTCAACGTGCCTGCAACGAGTCGGCCTGCGAACAGGTGCGGGCAGGGTGGACGAGCTCCAGGCCCCCCGGGGCCGGACGTCACGCCGCCGCTACCCACCGATCATGTGCCCGAATCGTCCGATCTGAGTGGATCGTTCACCACATCCGCCACTCTGGCAACACCTGTTCCTCCGCGTGCCTCCCCGATCCCCCGCTGGACTGCAGTTAGCGTGCGCAGATAGGGCGTCGTTGGCCAGCAGATGGGACGAAATGATGGCAACCGATCGATCGGGCCTCGCCTGGGAGGTCATGGCTGCATTCGACGACCCGGCCACTGCGACCTTCGACGCCGTACTCGCGGCGGCCGGGCTCGACCCGATGACGGCGAGGGCCTTGCGGTTCTGGCAGCGGGAGTCGGTGCACAACACCAAGCAGTACGCCGCGTCGGCCATCCCTGCGGTCCTGGACGCCGTCGCCCACGCCCACGCTGATGCTCAAGAAGCAACCGACCGCGGAGCACAGGCCTGGATCGAAGCCGGTCACGCGGTCCTCGCCGAAGCCCCCGGAGTGATCGCCCTGCCGGAGCCCACGGCGGCGCAGGGTGAGATTTCGAGCCACGACCTGCTTGAGATGCGGCGACGTACGGTCGCGGTCCGTCTCGCCCACCTCGGCTGAGTCCGTGGCCACCACGCTGCGCCTGCTGCCTGAGCTCGAGGCCACCATCGGGCGACTACCTGGGGTGCAGGCGGCACGAGTCGTGACCGACGGGGCCGCCGCGCCGACGGAGATCCACGTCCTCAGCGACCGGGGAAAGAGCCCGAAGTCCCTCGTCCGCGACATCCAGTCGGTCGCGATGGCGCAGTTCGACCTCGAGCTCGACCACCGGATCGTCTCCATAGTCCAGTTCGATGACGGCGAGAGTCCGCGTGCTGAGGCCACCCGGGTGATGATCGCCGGCATCACGGCGCACACGACCGGGCTCGAGGCATCCGCGACGGTGAGTCTCGCAAGCGGGGGGCAGTTCTACGACGGTACGTCGAGCGCGCCGGCCACTCCGAGCAGCCGCGCGCGCCTCGTGGCCAGGGCAACCCTTCAAGCCGTGATGCAAGTGCTGCCACTGGGCGCAGCGGAGGTCGAGCATGCGCAGATCAGCCAGGTGGGCGGCCGCGAGGTGGCGATCTGCCTCATCCAGATCCTCACCACCGACGGCGAAGCGATCGTCACCGGCTCCGCGCTCGTGCGCGGCGATGACGCCGATGCCGTCGCCCGCTCTGTCCTCGACGCTCTGAATCGGCGGCTGCGGATCTGAGCGTGGAGTTGCTGCGAGCCTGGTGTGGGACGATGGCGCCCACACCACAGGAGGTCTCATGGCGAAAAAGGGTCGGAAGAAGCGCGCCCGGAAGAAGAACAAGGCCAACCACGGTCGACGTCCGAACGCTTAGCTCACTGCTCCGCCGGCGCGCGTCGGCGTACCAGACCGGAGGCCGGTGCCCGCACCCGTGCGGGGTCCGGCCTCTGTCGTGTCCGGACTAGGTACGGAGGCGGGACGCGCGGATCGACTCGACTGTCGCCGCGATCCCGGCCTCTAGCGTGGTGAAGGGCTCCCATCCCGCGGCCCGAGCAGCGGAGCAGTCGAGCGCGATGGCGCGAAGATCACCAATCCGCTCCGGCGCGTAGTCCGGCTCGTCCGGCGTGCCCGTCGCCGTAGCGACGGCGGTGTGCAGCTGCCGGTCCGTGGTCTGGATGCCGGTGCCGATGTTGAGGCGCCGCCCACTCCCCACGGTGGACTCGCTGGCTAGGACGAAGGCCTGGACGACGTCGTCGACGAAGACGTAGTCGCGGACGTTGCCACCATCGCCGAACACCCGGGTGGGCGCTCCGTCGAGCATCGCGCCGGCGAAGATCGCCACCACGCCCGCTTCGCCGTGCGGGTCCTGGCGCGGACCGTAGACATTGGCGAGAGCAAGTGCCGTGTAATCGAGCCCGTACATGCTCTTGTACGCGTGCAGATAGAGCTCGCCAGCGGCTTTGCCTGCGGCGTACGGCGAACCGGGGGCAGGGCGGGTCCGCTCGCTCACCGGCAAGGTCTCCGGCGTGCCGTAGATCGAGCCCCCGGAGGAGGTGAAGACGACTTTGCGAACGCCGTGGCTGCGCGCCGCCTCGAGCAGGTTGATGGTGCCGAGCACGTTGAGCCGTGCGTCGTGCAGCGGGTCCGCGACGCTGACCCGGACGTCGATCTGGGCGGCCAGGTGGTGGATCACCTCGGGACGGGTCTTCTCGATCAGCGCGGCGAAGGATGGATCGGTGATGTCGGTCCGGACGAAGCTGAAGCACCCGGGCCGCTCCGAGTTGGCGGCGCGCGCCTCGGCGAGGTTGTCGAGGGTGCCGCGGGAGAGGTCGTCAACCCCCGTCACGTCGTGACCCTCGGCGAGCAGCCGGTCGACGAGGGTAGAGCCGATGAAGCCAGCCGCCCCGGTCACGAGCATCTTCATGATCCCGACCCTATCCGTCTCACCGACGACTCCACTTCACCCACCGCGACGTCGGAAAACGCGGCTTTTGGACCCCGAAAACTACGTGTGGGTGGGTGAAGTCGAGAAGGTGGGGACTACTCGGTGCGGAACTCCACGGTGGTGATCTCGAGGTGCACCTCGCGCAGCCGGGTCATCACGCGGCCGCGGAGGTCCTCGGGCGCCGGGTCGCAGCCGCACTTGCGGGCGAGCAGGCGCTTGAAGTCCTCCTCGAGTCCGTACTCCCGCAGGCACGGCGCGCAGTCCTCAAGGTGCGCCCGCACCTCAGCGCAGTCGGCGTCATCCATCTCACCGTCGAGGTAGAGGTAGACGGCTTCGATGGCCTTCGCACAGTCGTCATGCGGTGTGCCGCAGCTCATGCCTGAGCTCCCTCAGCCTGCGTCGACGGTCGGATGACGCCGCGGTCAAGGGCGTAGGAGTAGAGCGACTTCTGCAATGCCTTACGGCCGCGGTGCAACCGGGACATCACCGTGCCGATCGGCGTACCCATGATCTCGGCAATCTCCTTGTAGGAGAAGCCCTCTACGTCTGCGTAGTAGACCGCCATCCTGAAGTCATCCGGGAGGGCGGCCAGCGCCTCTTTCACGTCGCTGTCCGGCAGGTGATCAAGTGCCTGCGTCTCCGCGCTCGGCAGACCGACCGACGTGTGCTCGGCGGCGCGGGCCAGCGACCAGTCCTCGATCTCGTCGACACCGTGCTGCTGCGGCTCGCGCTGCTTCTTGCGGTAGATGTTGATGTAGGTGTTGGTGAGGATGCGGTAGAGCCAGGCCTTGAGGTTGGTGCCTTCCTCGAACTGGTGGAAGGCGGCGAAGGCCTTGACGAAGGTCTCCTGGACGAGGTCTTCAGCATCTGCGGGGTTGCGGGTCAGGCGCAGGCCGGCCGAGTAGAGCTGGTCGAGGAAGGGCAGCGCGGTGCGTTCGAAGCGCTCGCTCCGCTGCTCCAAGGTCTCCTCGACGCTACTCACCTCCACGGACCGGGCAACCGTTGTCGCCGTGGTCGCGAAGATTACGGCACTACGGACAGGGCCGCCATGAGCAGCAGGCGTGCCCCCGCCGTGAGCCAGCGGTACGGCGCATCGCAGCAGGTGCATGCTCGGGCAACGCACGCGGTCCACCACCGCATTCCAATGGCCGGTCCGCAGCCCCGGTGCTGGAAATCGCGCGAGCTCTAGGATGCTGTGCCTCTAGGATGCAGGGCATGGGCGACTTCCATCCGGCGACGGAGGAGTACCTCGAGACGATCTTCGAGCTCGAGGAGGCGGGTATCCCCCCCATGCGCGCGCGCATCGTCGAACGGCTCGGTGTCTCCGCCCCCAGCGTGTCAGAGACCGTGGCCCGACTTGAGCGTGAGGGTTACCTCATCCTGGGAGCCGACCGGCAGATGCGGCTCACCGAGACCGGTCGCGCCTACGCCACCTCGATGGTGCGTCGCCACCGCCTCGCCGAACGACTCCTCGTGGACGTGCTGAAAGTGCCGTGGCACCAGGTGCACGAGGAGGCCTGCCGGCTTGAGCACGCGATCAGCGAGAGCCTCGAGAGGCATCTCGTCGACCTCCTCGGTGACCCCGGGAGTTGTCCGCACGGCAATCCCATCCCCGGCTCAGCCAACGAGGTGCCGATGGAGGACACCGTCGCGCTGTCCGAGGCGGCGTACGACGCCGCGGTACGGGTGAGCCGCATCGACGAAGCGCTCGAGTCCGACACGGCGGGCCTGCGTCTGCTGGAAGAGCATGGCCTCACTCCGGGGGCCCGGGTGCGCATCGCCAGCCGGGACAGCCACTCGACCTGGGTCACGGCCGTCGACGACCGCAAGATCGAGGTACCGACCGCCGTCGCGTCGCACGTCTACGTCGTGCCTACCTGACCCAGCACCCACTGACCAACCACCTCGGACACCTCGGCGAGGCACTGCGCCGTCGTACGACCGTCGACCCGGCGCGCGACGAACGAGTGGTCGCCACCGGTGACGGCGTGCACCGTGATCAACGGGTCGCCATTCGCCGCGGCAGCCACCTTTGCGGGTGAGCCGAAGGAGTCCCTCGTCCCCTGGCAGACGAGCACGGCGCAGCGAGCGGCCAACAAGTCATCTCGGCGACTTCGTTCCGGACGCGCTGGTGGGTGGAGCGGGAACCCCAGAGCGACCACGCCGACCGCGCCGGCCCGTCGCGCCACTCGACATGCGACTCGCGCCCCACTGCTCTTCCCGCCGACGACGAGTGCTGTCGTCGACAGTGCGTCGTGCCCGCGCAGCCAGCGGATGACGTCGAGCATCGCCGTATCGAGCTGCGGCGCCGGGGCGGGCGCCCGCCGCCCGGCAACCCGGTAGGGCTGGTCGACCCGCGCTACCGCGATGCCGCACGCCATCAGTCCTTGGGCGACAGCTACGACCGCCGGTGTTGTGACATCACCGCCGGCGCCGTGCCCGAGCACCGCGAGCGCTCTCGCGTCACGGGGCACGCCAAGCTGCACCCGGGCAACTCCGTGAGTGGTATCGACGAGTGCGGTCTCGAAGTCGGTCACCGGCGCGCCATCGCAGGTTCGGCAGGACAGGCTCGGGTAGGTGTCGGCTTGTGCTCCCTGACTTCGAGCGGCGAACGGCGCTGGGCGCCGGTGAGACCGAACCTTCGTACTCGCACTACTGGACCTTCTACGACGAGGTCTCCCGCCGTGCCCTGCTCGACTGGCTGCCGGAGCGATCGGCCCGAATCCTCGACCTCAGCAGGGGCGGCGTCCGCCACGCGATGACGGCGAAGCGTCGCGGTCACGAGGTGTTCCGCAGGATCGACAGGGACGAGGCAGACAGGGACGAGGCAGACAGAGACCTGGCACGGGACGAGCCTGGCGGCGAGGACATTCGCCGCATCATCGCCGAGCCGCTCTCGATGGACTGGGTCGCAGATGACTGTCTCGACGGTGTCGTCGCTGAGTCGGGGGTTCTCTCCCGACACCTCGCGGCGGAGAACGCCCTCCGGTCCATCCACCGCATGCTGCGCCCGAATGGGCGACTGCTGCTCTGCGTCGACTCGCTCGTGCTCGGACTGGCCCGGTTGGCCGAGCAGTCGAAGTGGGCCGAGCTCGCTGACGTCCCGTCGGCCGACGTCGTCCTGGTGCCCCACGAAGACGGCTCGATCAGTCGCAGCTTCTGGCCTGAGCAGCTCGAGCTGGACCTGATGGAGAGCGGCTTCGACGTCGAGTGGGTCCGCCCACGCACCGTCCTGAGCCATGACGCGGTGGAGCGTGCGCTGGCTCAGGATGCAGCGACGCTGGAGACCTTGGTCCAGACCGAGCTCGAGCTGTCCCGAGAACGGGAAGGGGAGTCCATCGGGATTCATCTCGTCGCATCGGCTCGTCGACGCAACGGGCGCGGCTGACTCGTCCGTCTGGCCGGCTGGGCCGCCTCAGACGCGCTGGCGGAGCCAGACGTCGCGCATGGTCCGTCGCTCCTCGGGCGTGGTGGCGCCCCACACCCCGTCGCACTCGCCGCTGTCGAGCGCTGCCGCGAGGCACGGACCAACGACGGTGCACTGCCTGCAGATGTCGATCGCGGCGCCGGGGTCCTCGGCAGCGTTGGGAAAGAACACCTCGGGGTCATGTCGCAGGCACTCGCCCATGCTCCGCCAGTCGGGCGCTGGCACCCGCTCGCTCTGGGCAGCCCGGAAACGCGGGTCGCGACGGATGACGCGGGTCAGCTCTGGTGCGAGGTTCTGTCGGCTCATCGAGCGTGCTCCAGGGTGCTCTGGCAGCGGATGCAACGGGCAGCTTCAGGGCGAGCGTCCAACCGGTCGTCGGGCAGACCCTCACCGCAGTCCACGCAGGTGCCGTAGACGCCATCATCGAGTCGGGCGAGCGCACGGAGGACCTCGTCGCGCTGCTGCTCGACCACCGACATCAGAGCGGCCTCGCGTTCCTGCTCGGTGAGTTCCGAGGCGGCCTCCGCCGGGTGCTGGTCGAGGTGACTGAGCTCGCCCGAGTCGGCTGCCTCAGCGGGGTCGAGAGTCTCCGCGGACGACTCCAAGTCAGTAAGCAGCTGCTCCAGGCGGGTGCGAGCGATCGCGATGTCCAAAAGGTGGTCTCCGTTCGACGTGCCGTCGGGCCCGTCACGACGGGCGGTGAGGACGTGTCTACCCGGCGGCAGCGCTCCGGACAAGACCCCTCCCGCCGCCTCTCCCCCGATGCCGGCTACCACAAACCCGCCGTACGCTCGCGTCATGAGCCGGTCACTCCTGGTCGCCGCGGCGAGCGCGTGCGTGGTTGTGACGTTGGCGGGCCCGGCCACGTCCGGTGCCACACGCCCGCAGACGACCTCGCCCGTCGACCTGCTCCAATTGCCCACACCGGTCGGCGAGATTCCTCTCGTCGCCCCCGAGGTAGTGGCTCCCGAGCGCCGTCGAATGACCTTCGTTCCCGGCCCGATTCGCGACGACGAGCGGATCGTCGTGCGCCTCTCACCTGACGGGCGCCCACTGCGGGTGACTGTCACGCAGCGGCTGGAGCTCTCCGGCACTGGGGACTTCGCCATCCGGGAGCGGGGCCCGGCTCTGCGGGTCACCGCCCTGGACGGCACCACCGCTCCGATCATCCAGCGCGGCACCGTGGTGTGGCAGGGCTTCGTCCCGGGCAGCCGGTCTCTCGCCGCGGACCTCGAGCTGGACCCGGCACGGGAGGCGCTCCTGCTGCCCCTGCGGGTCGAGCTCTCCTGGCGACCAGCCTCCGGCACGGCGCCGCTGGGCTCCGGCGGTCAGCTGCCCGGACCGGGCCGAATCATCGTGCGGCTCATCAACCAGACGTCGCGGCCAGAGGTCGTCCCCACTGGCGACGTACCCGCATCCGAGCTGGCCGGACCGCTGGATGCATTGCGCCGCAGCGCCGACATGCGATCGGCCGACCCCCCGCCGGTGTCTGGACGCGGACTTCCGGCGACCCTTCCGGTAATCGGGCTCGGATCCCGGACGGTGCGGGTGGTCGCGCCGCTGCGCATCGAAGGAAGCGTCACTGTGCCCGGAGTGACCCCGGTCTCGGTCAGCGGTCCGGGTGCCGCTTCGACGACGACCGGTGACGGAGCGACGGTGTCCGGTGTACTCCAGGACTCCGCGGAGATCGCGCTGGACGCGCCCGCAGCCGGCTCGCTCGACCTCGACCTCACCGTCGTCCCTGCACTTGACCCTCGTCGGCTCGCACCTCCCGACGGCCTGTCATCGTGGGCAGCGTGGGCGGCCACCGAGCCGCCGGCGCCCGCCCGTAGGGCCGCGACCGACCTGCTCGTCGAGTCCGCGGCGGCGGCGGCGCGGGCGGACGACGTCGCGCCGTACCTCGGCCACCCCGGGCCCGGCTCGACGACCACAGAGTTCCGCTACACCCTCGCGGACCCGGTCGCGGTGGTCCGGCCGCGGCCTCCGCTGCGCCCGCGGCCGCTGCCCATCGGCCTCGTGGTGATAGGTCTGCTCTCCGCCGCGGGCGGCGGCGCCTGGGTGTGGCGTCGGCTGTAGAGACCTCCGCACAAGTTTTTCGTCCATCCTGCCGATGAACGCTGCGTCACTTTCGTCCATCCCCATCGTTGACTACGGAGAGTGACGAACTATAGTCACTCCGTTGCGCCGAATGGCGGTGTTTCGTCCGGTTTCGCCCGTCGACATCGGACGGGGAAGAACGGCTGTGAGGAGAAGAGCACCGTGACGGACCGATCTGCGCAGGCTCGTTGGCTGCCGCTCATCGCACTCGTCATGCTCACCACTGTGTCCTGCCTGCTGCTGTTCGCGACCGGCCGCGGCGGTCAAGGGCTCGCTGCGCTTCCTCGGTTCCTCGGCACCGGGTCACCCGCCGACATCAAGGTCGACGCCCTCGCGCAGGCCGAGACGAAGCTCAACGGACGCCGGGCGATCCCGGTCGCCGGCCCCCGGACCCGCCAGCCGGTCGGCGAGTCACGAGTGACCGGCCGCGACGTGCCCCGAGTCGCCAACCGCGCCTTCGTCGAAGCCGCTCTGCCGACCCCTGCGGTCGCCCCGGTTCCTCTCGTTGCCGTCCCGAAGGCCACACCAGCCGCGCCGGGTCGTCCGAACGACACGACATCTCGGCCGACCGCCCCGAGGCCAGAGCCCACGGCCGTGCACCACCACGAGAACCCCGCTCCGGAACCTGCGGCGGCGCAACAGAATGAACCCGTAGCGACATCACCGTCGAACGGCAACGGCAACGGCAACGGCAACGGCAAGCCGGCGGCATCCCCCGCTGCGGCCCCGGCGTCGAGCAGCCCCAGCGCATCGACGGCCCCCACCACGATCGCGAGCCCCTCCCCCAGCGCATCGACGGCATCGTCAACGTCGCCCAGTGCCACCCCGCCGCCGAAGGGGAAGGGCAAGGGAGCTCCCACCCCCAGTGCCACTGCGTCGCCGGTGGCCAGCGCTTCGCCGACGCCCTCGCCGAGCGGGAGCGCCAGCCCCGACCCGAGTGCCAGTGGATCTCCCGCGCCAACCCCGTCGGCGGTCCCGTCTGCGAGCGCCTCGCCAACAACCGACCCGCTGCCGAGCTCGAGCTCGAGCCCGGCTCCGTCAACCGTTCCCTCGCCCATTCCCTCGACGGTTCCCTCGCCCGTTCCCTCCGCCCCGGTGTCGCCCCCGCCGACCAACGGCAACGGCAACGGCAACGGCAACGGCGGCAAGCCCGTCAAGAAGCAGGAACTGCCGACCACGTACACGACGCTTGCCGTGGTCGCCACCGCCACACCGCCGCTTCCCGGCAAGCCCAGGACGTAGTCGGCTAGCACCCCATCGGCGCGCCCGGCTCAGAACAGCGTGTCGTCCGCCGCCACCGGCAGCACCAGCTCGGGGCCTTGGTTGCCGACGCTGCTCACTGCACGGGACACCGGCCAGGCCTCCAGCGACGTCGCCGGTGCCGGCACGAGCAAGCCCCGCAGCGCGTCGACGTCGCCGTACGTCGGGTCGAGCCAGCGGTCCCAGGCCTCCGGCGCCAGCAGCACCGGCATCCGGTCGTGGATTTGCGCCACCGCCGGGCTCGCCTCGGTCGTCACGACGGCGCACGACCACACCTGGTCGCCGTCCGCCGGGCCCGACGGGTCGCGCCAGATCTCATACAACCCGGCGAACACGACAGGGACGTCATCGCGTCGCCGGATGAAGAACGGCTGCTTGCGCCCGTCCGCCTGCCGCATCCACTCGTAGTAGCCGTCGGCCGGCACCAGGCAGCGCCGGGAGACAAGCGCCTTGCGGAACGCCGGCTTCTCCGCCACCGACTCGGCCCGAGCGTTGATCAGCCGCGCCCCCATCGACCGGTCCTTCGCCCAGGAGGGCACGAGACCCCACCGGAGCGCGTGCAGTCGCCGCCGTACGACGGAGGTGTCGCGCGTCCCCGACTCGTCCCGAGGGTGCCGCTCAAGAACACCGTGCACGGCGTCTGTGGGCGCGACGTTCCAGCGTGGCGCCAGCGACTCGGTCCGTACGTCGTCGTCCCGGATGCCGAAGAACGACGCGAGGTCCGCAGTGCTCATCGACGCGCAGAACCGACCGCACATGACGAGGACGCTACCCGGAGTCCTACTGCGGGATGGGCGGCAGGTTCACCGAGAGGATGTCGTCATCGACCGGACGGAAGCGCATACCGGCGAACCGACCGAAGTACATGTCGTCCTGCGAGACGCCCTCGTGGTTCTGCGGCCCGAAGCTCCGCTCGTCACCGTTGGCACCAGTGATGAAGACCGCGTTGAATGCGTCGACCAGGGGCTGACCGAGGGCGTCGGAGCGCTCGAGCGCAGCCTTGAGCAGGTACACCGCGTCGTAGGGATACATCGCCCAGTCCGGCGGCTGCACCACCGGCCGGCCGCCGGCCGTCACGCCGATCTCGTCGCGCCCGAACCGCGTCTCGAACGCCGTCCGGAACTTCTCCCACGGCTCGGGGCCGACCTCAGCGGTGATTCGGAACGACACGAACGTCAGACCCTCGATCCACTCGGGGTGGTCGGCAAGCTGTTGGCGGACCAGCGGGTCCTCGGCTGTGGGTCCGGCGTACAACGGCACTGACCAGCCGGAGCTTCGTGCTGCCTGTACGACGGCGGCCACCAGGGGTGCCCGAGCCCACACGACGACGGTGTCGGCACCGGAACGCCGGGCACGCAGCACCTGCGGCGCCACGTCGGACGCTCCGGCCGGCACTTCTACTGTCGCGACCACGGCGGTCTCATTGCGCGCGAATGCCGCGCGCAGCTCGCGCTGCCCGTCCTTGCCGTACGACGTGTCGTCGTGCAGCACCGCGATTTTCGTCACCTTGTCGGCGAGATAGTCGGCGAGGCGCATGGTCATCGGCCGGTTGGCCGGAGCCAGTCGAAACAACGTCGGTCGCGCGTCCTCATCGACGAGGTCGGTACCGCCCTCGAAGGTGATGACAGTCGGCAACGCGGCCGGACCGGTCACCTGCGCCACCGCCGTCGCCGCGACTCCGTCGCTGATCAGCAGGGCGGCACCGCGCTCGACCGCAGCGCGGGCATGGGCCTGCGCCGTCTGCGCCGATCCGGCGTGGTCGCGGACGTCGAGCTCGAGCTGCCGCATCGTGTCGCCGACCTCGATGCCGCCGGCCGCATTGATCTCCTCGACCGCGAGCCGCGCGCCCCGTTCGACGAACTCGCCCACCCACGGTGACCGAGTGAGCGGCGCGCTCACCATGACGCGCACGACATCGCCGCCGCTCGCTGTGGGGCCGCTACGGCAGGCCCCGACCGCCGAGGCCGCCACCATGGCTGCGAGAGCGACCCGCACCCATCTCACGACGAGCCCTCTTGCGCCGAGCCGCCGAGGTACGCCGCCCGCACTTCGGGCCGCGTGCGTACGTCGGCCGGCCGGCCGGTCGCGATCACTCGACCACCGGCGAGCACCGTCATCCGATCGGCCACCGCAGCAACGAAGCGCATATCGTGCTCGACGAGCAGGACGCCGGCGCCGTTCCCCGCGAGATCGAGGACGAGATCGCGGAGCCGGCCGAGCTCCTCCTGGGACATCCCGGCCGCCGGCTCGTCGAGCATCACAACCCGTGGGCTCGATGCCGCCGCGCGGACCACCTGCAGCAGCCGTTGATCTCCGTGCACCAACGCCTCAGATGTAGCGGCGGGCCTCGCCGCGAGTCCGCTGCGCTGCAGCAGACTCTGCACTACGGCTTCGGAGTGGGCCGCTGCAGCGCGCCACGACGGTGTGCGCAGCACCGCCCGCCACGCCACACCGCCACGCTCAGTGCCCCGCGCTCCGACCCGCACGTGGTCGGCCACCGAGAGCCCTGGGAACAGTGCCGTGTGCTGGAAGGTGCGCACAATCCCGGCGAGGACGCGCCCTCGCTGGTCCAGCCCGGTCACGTCACGACCCTCGATCAACACGGAGCCGCCTTGCACAGGCGTTGCCCCCGCTAGCAGTCGAAGGGTCGTCGTCTTGCCCGAGCCGTTCGGCCCGACGAGCGCGACCACCTCACCGGCGCACACGTCGAGGTCGACACCATCGAGGACCACGATGTCGCCGTACGCATGCCGCAGCCCACGGGCCTGCAGCACGACGCGGCCCTCACCCTGCACCGACCCGGCGCGTTCGTGACCGCCGTCGCCCTCCGGGGCGGGCGACGGCACCGACGACGCGGCCCGGTCTTCGGCCGTCCCGCGCCTCGGCAGCAGAGCACGCAGCCGGCGAACGACGGGATCACGGAGGGCGAGTACGACGACGAGCAGGGCAGCCGTGACCACACCACGACTGCGCTCGACACTGATGTCGGCGGTGCCGCTGACGACGTCAGCGATGCCTGGGAGAGCGACGAGCAGGGCCACCCCGAACAACGGCCCGAGCACCGACGCAGTCCCGCCGATCAGCACAGCGACGTAGAGCTGCACCGAGAGCAAGGGCGACACGTCGGCCGGCGCGATCAGACCGAGCAGGACGGCTGTCCCCGCGCCGGACAGAGCACCCACCGCGGCGGACGCGGCGAGTGTGCTGCGCCGCAGGGCAGCGCCCGGAATGCCCAGCGACTCTGCCGCGGCAGGCCCGGCGCGCAGCGCGGCGAGGTCGAGGCCGACTGGGCCGCGGACGATGCTGCGGGTCGCGACCATCGTCGCCGCGCAGAACGTGCCGGCGATCACGATGTGCCACAGCGGAGTCAGCACCACCTCCACGCCGAGGAAGCGGGACACCAGGCGAGCGGGGCTGGGCCGCACCAGTCCCTGACTTCCGCCGTAGAGACCTGGGAAAGCAGTCAGTACGGCGAAGGCTAGCCAGGCGAGCGCCCAGGTCGACAGGGCGACGTGAGCACCCCGGAGCCGGGACGACCCGACGGCGACGAGCCACCCCAGCAGCCCCGCCCCGAGCACAGCCACGGCCGCGGCCACCCCCAACGGCAGATCGGCTCGGTCCGCGAGCAGCACTGTGCCGTAACCGCCTAGCGCGACAAACGCGCTCTGGCCGAGGATCGGCTGACCGCCGAGGCCGACCGCGATGTTGAGCCCGAGCGCAGCGAGCAGCAGCCACAGCGCCTGGGCGACGTCGATCGCGCTCATCGACAGCTCATTCCGCCGGCACCTGCGCCTGCGCACGCAGGCCCTCGGGACGCAGAGCGAGCACCCCGACGAGGACGGCCAGAGCGAAGACGTCGGCGTACGCCGGCCCGAAGAGCTCGCTCGCCACGGCGAGCGCCTCGAACACACCGAGGACGAGCCCGCCGCCGAGTGCACCGCGCAACGACCCCAGGCGACCGAGCAGGGCTGCTGCCGTGCCCTTGAGGCCGAGCACCACGCCGCCCGCGAGAGTAAGCCGGCCCCCCGGCGCCGCGAGAATGCCGGCTGCGCCGGCGAGCAGGCCGGACAGGGCGAAGGCGATGATGACGACTCGCTCGGTGGGAATGCCCATCAGCGACGCGGTCTCCCGGTCCTCAGACACGGCGCGGATCGCGGTGCCCACCCGGGACGCCACCACGAGGCGGTCGACCGCGATGCCGAGCGCCAGGCCGAGCACGAGAACTCCGAAAAGGCGGACGCCCACGGTGCCCCCGCCTGGCAGCGCCACGATGCCGTCGCCGCCGTCGAGCCGGTCCAGGCGCAGCGGGTCGGCGACGGCGTAGGTCTCCCGAGTGAGGACCACGCCGAGCGACTCCCGCAGCAGCAGACCAACCGCTAGGGTCCCGCCGACCCACCCCGGGACACCCACGCTGCCGCGGCCGGCCGAGCCGTCGCGAGGGAGGAACGGGCGCACTGCGACGACGTAGAGCCCGACGGACACCGCGACTCCGGCGGCGAGGACAGCCAGCACCTGAGCGATCGCGAGAGGCACCGAAGGGGTGGCCACGACCGGCGTTGTACCGACGGTGAGGAGCAGCCCGATGAAGACCGCGCCGACGACGAGATCGCCGTGGGCGAGGGAGAGCACCCGGGTCAGCCGGTAGACCAACGTGAAGCCGAGGCCGACGAGCCCGTACACGGCGCCCTGCGCGAGCCCGCTGACCACGGCCTGCAGCGCGATGCCCGGGTCCACCGGCCCACCCTACGGTCGCGGAGGTCTCTTAGCCGAAGGGCAGCGGCTGGGAGCTGGGCGGCGGGGTGTAGTTGGGGGCGAACGGCGCCGCCCCGCCCCCCTCACGGCCGACCGCGAGCAGCCACAGGGTGCGGCACTGCTCCTGGGCGAGCATCCGCACCAGACCGCGGACCTGACCTTTCTGGAAGGGCGCATCGGCTTCGGTGACCTCGGCGTCGCCGCGTCCGAGCGTGTAGCCCGCCGCGGGGAACTCCTTGACGATGTAGAGCACGCCTTCGCGCAGCGACGACTCCGTCGAGAAGCGCACGACGGTCACGCCGCTGCCCGTCTTCTCCACCTTCTCGATGACGGCGGTTGGCGGCTTGGGGATGTCATCCGGGATCGCCGGTGGCCAGACTGCCGGTGTCGGCGGCGCGGAGTTCGGACACTCCGAGTCGGTGGGAGCGGCGGCGGCTCCGGAGGGCTTGGCCGAGGGCACGGGAGTCGCTCCCGCACAGGCGCTCACCAGGCCGAGGCTCAGCGCGGCCACGACTGCGCTCCCAGCGCTACGCAATGACCGCTGAGTCAGGCGCACGGGTGCGGGGCAGGGCACGACGGGGATCCGTCCGGCTTCGAAGGGCGAATGTAGGACCCCAGCATAGGCTCGACGGGGAGGTGCCCGGTGGGTCTGGCAGTCGTACACGTCGCCCAGCCGACGGTCGCGGGCGTGGCCCGCTGTGTCGCCGACCTGGCCGCCGATCAGGTTCGCCGAGGGTGGTCAGTCACGGTCATCAGCCCCGATGAGGAGCCGCTCACCCGCTGGCTGCGCGACGCCGGAGTGGCGCACCGGCCGTGGGTGGCCACCCGCAATCCCGGCCCGAGCGTCGTCGGCGAGACTCGCTCGCTCGCCGCGCTGATCGGCGAGCTCGACCCTGATCTCGTGCATCTCCACTCGGCGAAGGCCGGGCTGGCCGGCCGGCTCGCCGTACGCGGCCGCCGTACGACGATCTTCCAGCCGCACGCCTGGTCTTTCGAGGCAGCCTCCGGTCCGGTCGCCCGGGCGGCGCTGGGCTGGGAGCGCTTCGCCACGAGGTGGGCGCACCGCGTGCTCTGTGTCAGCGAGGCAGAGCGCGAGCAGGGCATCCGCTCGGGTGTGTCAGGCCGCTGGGAAGTCGTCCCGAACGGCGTCGACGTCAACGCCCTCCTCCCCAGCGACGACGTCGACCGGGCCGCGGCCCGTCACCGACTCGATCTCGGGCCAGGTCCGCTCGTCGTCTGCGTGGGCCGCCTCTGCCGGCAGAAAGGTCAGGACGTGCTGCTCGCCGCCTGGCCGCGGGTGCGCGACGCCGTACCGGGTGCCGAGCTCGTCCTCGTCGGCGACGGACCGGACCGAGCCACGCTGGTGGCAGCGGCCGGCGTCGGCATCCGGCTCACCGGGCCGCGCGACGACGTTCCGCAGTGGTTAGCCGCGGCTGACGTCGTCGCGGCCCCCTCACGCTGGGAGGCCATGGCGCTGACCGTTCTCGAGGCGATGGCGCGGGCCCGCTCGGTGGTCGCGAGCGACGTCACGGGAATGAGCGAGAGCATCCCGCCCGGCACCGGCGAGCTGGTGCCCCCGGACGACCCGGCTGCCCTCGCCGACGCCATCGCCCGACGCCTCCTCGATCCGACCCGCGCAGCCACCGAAGGGGCAGCAGCCCGGCAGCACATCGAGGCCCACCACCGGCTGGACCAGGCCTGCGCCGCAGTGGCGGCGGTCTACGAGGAGACGCTCAACAGCGAGTAGGACGACCGGCCGACCCGTCATTCACCCGTTCGGACTAGACACGCCCAGACGGGTGAACCTGCCCTTCGGGCACTACAGAGAGTCACCGGATCGCCGAAGGAGTAGGCGTACGACTACCTACGGTGACGCCGGGTCGCAGAGCGAGGTGCACCCGACATTGAACCTGTCGCCTAGGTGACCGAATCGCGAACCCGTCAGCGGGAGATTGCGCAAAGCGGACAAAGCGGGCCGGGCCCAGATGCCAGAAGGAAATCATGACTGACTCGACGGACGAGATCCTCGCCCAGGCACTGGGTGCCTCCTCACCGAGGCAGCCCAGCCGCCGACGGAAGGCTCCTGCCGCCATGCTCAGCGGACTTCTCCAGCGGGCTGCTGTCGTCGCCGTGACGGCGGTAGCCGCGACCATGGCACCGGGGTTGTTCACTACCGAGGCGCAGGCCGCATCGCCGCAGCTGTACGGCGTTCAGCTGCACTCGTTGTGGAGCGAGAACACCGCCGCCGACGTCGATCGCCAGCTCGACCTGCTCGACCGGCTCGGCGCAACGACAGCCCGGGTTGATGTCGGCTGGAGCAGCCTGATGACCGACGGGCCGGGCCAGATCAGCACCTGGTACCGCGATCGCCTCGACAGCCTCGTCGCCAAGGCCTCAGCTCGCGGCCTCCGGCTCATCGTCACGCTCGCCGAGACACCCTGCTGGGCCTCCAGTGCCCCAGAGTCGCTCAAGCTCGGCTGCGTCGGAGCCTGGTGGGACCGCGATGTCACCCGTTACCCGCCGACCCGGGCCGCCGACTACGGCGACGCCGCAGCCTGGGTCGCCGCCCGCTACGGCAGTCGCATCGCCGCACTCGAGGTGTGGAACGAGCCTAACCACCCCGACCCGGCATGGGCCCGCTTGCTGTCCGCCGACCAGGCGACGGCGTACGCCGCCCTAGTCAAGGCGGCGTACCCAGCAGTCAAGCAGGTTGCCCCCACGCTGCCGCTGCTCGCCGGCGCCATCTCCTTCGGTGATGTCGCCTTTGTCGAGGCGCTCTACGCCCGTGGCCTGAAAGGCTTCTACGACGGCCTGTCCATCCACCCCTACAACGAATGGCGCGCTCCCGGGTCGCCCCACGACCCGCAGTGGGCGAAGTACGACCTGGTGATGGGCACAGAGGCCGTGCACAACACCATGCTGGCCCACGGCGACCTCAGCCCGATGTGGATCACCGAGACGGGCTGGACCACCTGCGTCGTCGGCTCGAGCAAGCCGTGCGTGACCGAGGCACAGCAAGCGGCCTACCTCGAGGCCACCCTGCCGATCGTGCAGGGCTGGAGCTTTGTCCGCGCGCTGGTGTTCTACGGCCTGCGAAACAAGGGCACTGACGCCCGAAACTCCGAGCACATGTACGGCATGGTCCGGCAGGACTACAGCGAGAAGCCGGCCGTCGCGGCGGTCAGTCGAGCCTTCCGCGCCGCGACGACCGCCAGTGTTCCTCCGACGCCAAGCGCGACGCCGACGCCGACGCCGACGCCGAGCGCGACGCCGACGGGGAGCGCGACACCCATGGCAACGAAGCGACTACGCCCCCGGACCCGCCGATTCCTCGTAGCGCGCGAGCCCATCACCACAGTGCGGCTGGTTGCGGGGGTGTCGGTAGCCTCCGGCACCCGGCTTGTCCTGCGCTCGGTCGGCTAGCTTCCCGGCGCGGCACTGAGCGCATAGTCGTATCGCTCGACCCGGCTGCGGAACCGGTTGATCACCACCCCGACCACCCGCACGCCCAGCGAGTCGAGGACCGCCGTGGCTTCGCTCAGCGGTCGCGCCAGCGATCCGCTCGAGGTAACGAGCAGGATGCCGTCTACCTGGGTTGCCAATGTCCGAGCGTCATCGGTACCCAGCAACGGGGGGCAGTCGACGATCACGACGTCGAAGCGTTCCCGCAGCTGGGTCAGCACCTCAACGAAACGACGGGCCAGCAAGTCGCCCGCGTCGATCTCGTACGCCGCCGCCATGACAACGAGTCCGGGAAGCGCGGTCTTCTGCAAGCACTCGTCGAGCGACGCCTTTCCCCGAAGCAGGTCACCCAGACCCGGCCGCGACTCAACGCCGAAAGCCCCGGCGACGCGAGGGCGGTGCAGGTCAGCATCGAGAAGGCAGACCCGAGCGTCGAGCCGCGCGACCGATGCTGCGAACGCCGTCGCGACCGTGGTCTTGCCCTCACCCGCCACAGCCGATGTGACGGCAAGGACGCGGATCGGCGACGGGCGGGACGTGCGCTCGATGTAGGTGCGCAGGCTACGCATCGCCCCGCCGACCGCCGGGTCGCCGAACGCGTCGGCCGGCGTACTTCGCAGGGATCGCGAAGGTGGGATGCGCCCGATCACCGGCTGCCCGGTTATCTCGACCACGTCGGCCGGCGTACGCACCCGGGGCCGACCCCGCTCGGCGACGAAAGCGGCGGCAGTTCCGGCCAGCAACGCGACGACGAGACCGGTCGCGCCCAGCAGGCGACGAGGTGGGCTCGCCGGCGTGCGCGACTCCACCGCGGGAGCGACCAGGCCAGCAGCGAGCAGAGCGTCTGTTCGAGCGAACACCAACACCTCTGCGGCCAACGTGTTGGCGGCGGCCGCCGCCCGTGCGCCGGTCGGCAACCGCACGGTGATCGTGAGGTTGGCGGTGTCGGTGGTCACGCTGACGTCCACGGCCGAGTCGAGCTCGTCGGGATCCTCGCCAAGCATCGGTGAGAGTCGCCGCAGCGTCGCAGCGGCCGTGAGATAGGAGACGTACTTCGGCAGGGTGACCCGGATGATGTCGCCGCCGATGTTGGCCTCAGGTCGCGGCGCGAAAGCGACCACCGCGCGAGCGTCGTACGCCGCGGGCAGAGACTGGGTGAACGTCAGCACGCCGACGAAGAGCGGCACGGAGACTGTCAACAGCACCAGCCAGCGCCGCCGGAGCACGCCCAAGACCGCAGGGAGCGCGCTGGTCTGCGTGGTCACACCGCTCCCTTCGTCGCTTCTCGGGTGCCACCCTAGTAGCGAACACCCGGACGAGAAGTGGAACGCGTCGTGTCGCCGTGGTCCCGCACCACCACCATCGCGAGCCCGGCAACAAACCACACGAGCACGTGGAGGACGACGTTGCGCAGAGTGAAGTCGATGAGACCCTGACCGACCACCGCGAACAGCGAGGCAGCCAACCCACCGACCAGGGCGGCATCGCGCCGGTCGGGAAGCCGACGGATGACTCGACACAGCGCGCTGCCGGTGGCGAGAGTGAACCCGATCAGCAGCGCCGCACCGAGCAGCCCGATCTCAGCGGCTACCGTGAGCAGGAAGTCGTGCGCGTGCCGGGCATTGACACTGACGATCGCCGAGCTGTTCCGGGACGATGCGACGGGGAAGTTGCCCGGGCCGTAACCGTTCCATGGCTGTTCGACGACCTCCCGTCGGCCCTCTGCCCAGATCGCCGGTCGGTCGTCGTACGGATTGCCCCCGGGGTCGGCAACGGTACCCAGCCGCTGGGTGACCACCTGCACCTGGAGGTTGTCTGGCTGCAGCGCGACAAAGGCGCCGGCCACCATCAGCACCGGGACGATCGTGGTCAGGAGAAAGCGTCGCGCCCCCGGAAGAAGCGTGACGAGCAGGAGACCACCGAAGGTCGTCCCGATCCACGAGCCCCGCGACAAGGACAGCAGTAACGCCGCTGACGAGCTGGCCATTCCGACCGCCCCAAGCACCCGTTGGCGACCGGTTCTCGCCCCCAAATAGAGGCCGGTGGCAAGCAGCACGACGACCATCGCAAACCCACCGAGCTCGTTGGGGTCCACAAAAACTCCGCTCAGTCGGTTGTCCACGACGTTGCCGCCGTACGCCGATCGGAGCCGGTTCGCGGAGCTGAGCGACGAGGCGGTGATGCCGACAGCCACGATCATGACCGTCACCACGACCCGCCGAACATCGTGAAGTGACGTGCAGGCGCCGAGCACGACCAGCATGGCGACAAAGCTCACCCCGAGAGTGAAGAGCTGCTTGAGCGCGAGGCCCGGGTCGAGCGCGCTCGGGGTCGCCGCGATTGCCACGACCAGGATCGCCAACGCCCAGCCGACGGGACGGGCCCAGGGCTTAGGAGTCCCGCGCACCACTGCCGCCCGTAGCAGGAGAACCCCGGCGACGGCGAGAACGACAACTTCGATGACCTGCAGCGGGAGCCCGGGCACCGTCTGCAGGCCGACGGGCAGAACTAAGCCCACGGTGGCAGCCCCGAGCCAAGGCCGCTCGAGCATGGCGACCGCAAGCAGTGCGACGAGGGGCAGCCCGACCATCGCGAGCGGACCTGCGAACGCGCCAACGGCGCCGACGGCGAGGCCGACCGCGAAACTTCCAAAGACCACCGCGGCGCCGACGCCAACCCGCTGGACCACGACCTGTGCCGCGAAGTCAGTCGCCACAGCACCTCCTCCGGCTCGGTCCGAGCCGGATTGTGACTCACTAAGGTCGGCGTCGGTGTCGGACGACCACGAACACCAGGACAATGGCGGCGAGACGGGCGACGAGAGCGGAGGTGCACCGTGACAGACGCCGTGTCGTCGGAGGTCGTCGCCGCGCTAAGCCCACAGGCCCGCCGCACAGCGCGCAACGCGGTCGCCCGGGGCAGCGCTGAGGTCGTCGGCAAGGTCTCCACCCTCGCCTGGACACTGGTCGCGGCGCGCTCCCTCGACCAGCAGGAATTCGGCGCCTTCGCCTTCGCGCTGGCCTTTAGCGTCCTGCTCGGCGCCCTGCCGGAGTGGGGTTTCCCGTCTGCTCTGCTCCAGCGCGGCAGCCGCGAACCCCGGCGGATCGGCGCCCTGCACTCGTCGGCGTTGGTGTGGCAGATCGGCCTGGCCGTCCCCGTGCTCGCCGTCGGCACGCTGGTCGCTGGCCTGTTCCGTCCCTCCGACGCGGCCCGGGTCACCCTGGCACTCGTCGGCGGTGCCGTGCTGCTCGACATGTGGAGCGACACCTGCCGTACGACGGCGTCGGCGCTGCAGCGGCAGACCGGCACGTCCACCGCCCTGGCGCTGCAGCGCGTCACCACTGCCGTGGTCATCGTCAGCGCGCTGGCGGCGGACACGGGCATCGTCGGCATGGGGGCGGGCCTGCTCGCCGGCAGCGCATTCGGTGCAGTCGCACATGCGGTCGCGCTGCGGCGCCTCGGTGTCAGCTTCGACGTGACCACGCTCGACCGCACCGGGCTGCGGCGCTTTTTCGACGACACCCGGGTCTTCGGCCTGTGTTCGCTGCTGCTGATGGCGCTCTTCCGGGTCGACGCCGTGCTCATCAGCGCCTTCCACGACGACACCGAGGTCGCGGTCTACGCCGCGGCCTACCGGCTGCTCGAGACTGTGCTGTTCATCACCTGGTCGATCAACAGCGCGATTTCTCCCGTCATCGCCGCCGCTTCGAGCGACCTGGCCGCAGTGCGGCGCGGACTCACCGCAGAGTTCACCGCCGCGACAGTCATCTACCTGCCATTCGCAGCGCTGCTCCTCGCCGAGGCCGAGCCGGTGCTCCGGCTGCTCTTCGGCCAGACCTACGAGCACGACTCTGCATCGGCCCTGCGCTGGCTCGCGCTCAGCCCGCTCGTCTATGCCTTCTCCTTCTTCGCCAACCACGCGTTCTTCGCGCTCGGCAAGGAGCGGGTCGTGCTCGGAGCGTCGGGCGCCGCGCTCGCCATCAATGTCACCCTCAACCTGGTGCTCATCCCCTCCTTCGCCGGCACCGGTGCGGCCGCTGCGACGACCCTGTCCTATCTCGCTCTAGCGTTCTTCCTGCATATCAAGCTGCGACCGTTGCTCGGCGGATTGGGCCTGGCTCGGGCCGTCCTCGAGCCTGCGACGGGGGCATTGGTGCTTGCCGTCGTGGTGGAGGTGCTCCGGCTGCCTCTGCTCGCCGAGGTGCCTATCGGCACCGCGGCCTACCTCGTCACGTGGGTGGCCCTGGTCCGCTGGCTCGACCCGGGGCAGCTCCGGGTCGTCCGGTCGGTCTTCCCAGGAGCGCGGTCATGAGCATGCGTCGAACGCCGACCGTTCTCATGTACCACGGCTTCTCTCGCGATGCTCACTCGACGTTCGACCCGTACGACCTCTTCGTCTCCGAACCCGCTCTCTGCACCCAGCTCGACATGCTGGGCAGCCGGGGCTGGCGCGCCCTCAGCCTGACGCAGTACATCGCGGCCTACGACGCCAGGGCCGGCGCGGGCACTTACCTGGTCACGATCGACGACGGCTTGGCGAGCGTCGCCACAATCGGTGCGCCGATCCTCGCCAGCCGAGGCGTGCCCGCGGTCCTGTTCGTGGCGCCGGGGCTGCTAGGCGGTGGCGCGACGTACCTACCCGACACGCCCGAAGAGCAGCTGCTCGACGCCGATGAGCTGCGTCACCTGCCCGACCTGGGGATCGAGATCGGTGCGCATGGTCTCGACCACACGACGATGGAAGGTATGAGCGACGCCGACCTGCTGGTGAACACACGAGGGGTGCGCGAGATGATCGCCGACCTCACCGGTGTGGCGCCGCGCTCTTTCGCCTATCCGTTCGGCGACCAAGACATGAGGGCTCGCCGCGCAGTGGAGGCCGCCGGATATGACCTGGCGTTCTCGGTTTACGACGACGCCGGACGCTTCTCGATCTCCCGCGTCGATGTCAAGCCCGCAGACACCCGCACCGCGCTGCGCATCAAGCTGCTGCCCGGATATCGTGGCATCTGGCGCGCCGCAGGCACGGTCAAACCGCTCCGACGGGCAATCCGCCAGCTCACCTGGCGACGCTGACCCAATTCACGGCACACAGAGCGAGGAGATGCCTGTGAGTGAGAAGCCGAAATCCTCGGAGATGCACCCCGGCCCCGGATTCCGGATGCGTCGCAGCAACGTACGGGTCAGCCCCGAGGTGATAACTGGGCTCGCTGGTTTCGAGACGCCGGCGATCTCGGATCTGATGAACCGGCTCTACACGATGGACAGCGGCATCCACCCGGTCACCACCACCGACCGAGTCGCCGGAACGGCCTGCACGGTCAAGGTCTTTCCCGGCGACAACCTCATGGTGCACAAGAGTCTCGACATCGCGCTGCCCGGTGAAGTTCTGGTGGTCGACGCGAGTGCGTCGACGATGACGGCCGTGCTCGGCGACCTCGTGTCGACCAAAGCGCGTCATCGCGGCATCGTTGGTGTCGTCGTCGATGGTCTCATCCGAGATCTTCCGGCGATCGAGGCACTCGGCAACTTCCCGGTTTTCGCGCGCGGTGTCACACCGATCGGACCTCTGCACCGCGGCCCTGGCGAGGTCAACTACCCCGTCTGTGCCGGCGGCATCGTCGTACACCCCGGGGACGTGGTGGTCGGTGACCGCAACGGGGTGGTCGTCGTTCCCCACGACATCGCGGCCGATCTGCTCGGCCGGCTGGAGGCCCGAGCCGAGGCTGAGGCCAACTACGTCGCTGCAGTGGCACGAGGAGACTTCTCGAACACCTGGGTCGACGCCGTGCTCGACGAGGCGGGCGTCGCCGAGTCTGACCCGGCTGGCGGGTGACGTTCCTGCGCCGCGAGTTACCCTCGGCGGTCCTCCTGGGCAGCGCGGCCAATTCCTTGTCGGCAGCCAGGGCGCTGCACGACCGTCATGTCGCCGTCGATGTGCTGGGCGAGCTACGCGTGGCAAGCATGGTGCGCGGCTCGCGTGCCTGCCGCACCTACTTCGAGCCCGCCCCCGGCGGCGAGCTGCAGGACGAGTGGCTCGACTGGCTGCTGCACAGCGCGCCGAGGGGAGCGGTGGTCATCCCGTGCTGTGATGACGGTGTCGAGCTGGTGTCGCGCCACCGCGCGGGGCTCGAGGCGTCCGGCTTACGCCCGGTCGAAGCTTCAGACGAGACGAACCTGGCGATGCTGGACAAGGCGGCGACCTACGAGCTGGCCCGGCGAGTCGGCGTGGCGACGCCGCGGACGATGACCCTCCGCACCGCCGCCGACGTGCGTACGGCAGCCGACAGCTTCGGCTTCCCGAGCGCGGTCAAGCCGCTGCACTCACACAAGTTCGCCCGCAGCTTCTCAGCCAAGGGCTACCAGCTGGCCAACGCCGCGCAGCTGGTCGATGTCGCCTTGCCGCTCGTCGCCGAAGGGCACCCGCTGCTGCTCACCGAGGTGGTCACCGGGCCGGACGACGAGTTCTGCTCCTACTACAGCTTCCTCGATGCGACGGGTGAACCGCTGCTGCACTTCACCAAGCGCAAGCTGCGTCAGTACCCGATCCGCTTCGGCAGTGGCACCTACCACGTCAGCCGATGGGACCCGGAGGTCGCGGACGCCGGTCTTGCGTTCTTCCGCGGAGTCGGCCTGCGGGGAATCGGCAATGTCGAGTTCAAGCGCGACGGTCGAGATGGCAGCCTGAAGCTCATCGAATGCAACCCGCGGCTCACCGCCGCCAACGAGCTCATCCGCCGGGCCGGCCTGGACCTCGCCGCCGTCCTCTACGCCCGCGCGGCCGGGCTACCGCCGCCCCCGATAAGCCGCACCCGAGACGGCGTGCACCAGTGGCACGTGCTCGACGACCTGCGCGGGCTGCGGGCCTACCGCCGGGACGGTCAGCTCACCGTCGCTGCGTGGGCGGCCAGCCTCCTGCATCCCCAGGCACTGCCGTACTTCCGATGGTCCGACCCGGCCCCCTCCGCGCTCAACGCGCTGCGCCGTACGTCCCGCGTGGCTCGCAAGCTGCGAACCGGGACCAGGAACGCCGGATGAGCCGCGCCGGCACTCGCCTCGTCGACCGGCTCATCCGGGCCGGCAAGCCCGGCCGCGAGCTCGGCCAACGGCTCGACCTCGCGCGAAGCGTCGGCCCATCGTGGTCCCGGCGACTCGCGCGCGACGCCTCGGGACCCGGCGAGCGGGCGCGCGACGCGGTGTACCGGGAGATCTGGGAGAGTGCCGCCGCGTCGGTCGGCGCGCGGGTGACGGTGGTGGACGGCGCGCTGCTCGAGATCTCCCTCGGAGATGCCCGCACCCGGGTGTGGCACAACCTGGTACCGATCGACGACCCGGTGGCGCTTCGACTTTCGGGCAACAAGCCGCTGACCCAACGGCTACTGGACGGCGCCGGGCTGCCGACCCCCGAACATGTCGTCGTCGACGCCGGCGACATCGGACCGGCGGAGTCACTCCTGGCCCGCACCGGCGGTCCACTAGTGGTGAAGCCGGCCGAGGGCACGATCCGCGGTCACGGCATCACGTGCGGCGTACGTTCAACGATCGACCTCCAGCGCGCACGACTGCGCGCTGCGCGCCATGGCGACCGACTCGTGGTCGAGCGCCAGGCCAGCGGACAGGAGTACCGGGTGCTCGTTCTCGACGGTGAGGTGCTTGATGCCGTACGCCGCGAGCCACCACGAGTGATCGGCGACGGGCACTCGAGCGTCGGCGACCTCGTGGTCGCCGAGAACCGCCGCCGAACGGACAGCGACGGGACCGCCGGCCTGTTCCCGTTGACCGTGGACCTTGATCTGATCTTCACGCTGCGCTCCGCCGGCGTCGGGCTGCGCACCGTGCTGCCCGCCGGCGACATCCTCGAGGTGAAGTCGGCGGCGAACGAGAACTCGCCGTCCGAGAACCGCAGCGCGCTCGACGAGGTCGGAGATGCACTGCGATCTGACGCCGTGCTCGCGGCCCGAACACTCGGGCTCCGCCTTGCCGGCGTCGAGGTCATCACGCCCGATCCCGCACGGTCGCTGACCGAGGCCGGTGGAGTGTTGCTCGAGGTCAACGGCAACCCCGGCCTGCACTACCACTACCAGGTCGCCGACCCGGCCACCGCCACCGACGTCGGCGTACTGCTGTTGAGGCGGCTCCTCAACCTGCCGCCAACGTCACCGTCCACGCGCAAGAGGAGTACCCGATGAAGATCTTTGCCTTCGACCCGGCGGAGCACCGCGCGACCTACGCGGCACAGGGCTGGGTACACGTGCCGGGGGGCCTACACCCGGACTTCCTGGACCTGCTCCAGGAGCGGACCCGAGCGATGCGCCAGGAGGCCGCGCTGAACGGGCAAGGACTCGCCGGGGCGAAGGAGCAGTACCTGTTCGAGTTCCCGGCCGAGACCGACTTCCCGAACGAGCTGTTTTCTGCGGTCGCCGCCGTGACCGCTCTCGATGCCACCACGCTCACCCTCTCCGAGCGCCACATCAAGGTGTACGACGACGACGCCGACCCTGAGCCGCAGCCCCACAAGGACCGATACGCCTCGCAGGTCGCGGTGGGCCTCTCGATCGACGTGCCCGAGGGGTCCACCCTGGTTCTCTACCCTGACGACGAGCGTCAGGTGAACCCGTTCCTGTCGACGGCCTTCAGGGCCAGCCTGCCACCGGAGCGACAGCCCGAACGTGCGTTGCGTGGCGCCCGCGAGGTCGTCATCGCCGACTCCCCCGGTGACGTCGTGATCTTCCCCGGTTCCTCGACGTGGCACCTTCGCCGCCGCTCCGCGGGGGCGACGAACCTCTATGTGAAGATGAACAGCTTCGGGAGCGACCCACTGTCGGAGGACCCGTCGACGCCGCTGCTGCGCGAGCGCACCGAGCGCCTACTCGCTGGCGGCGGCCTGGACGACGCGATCCCGCGCCTCTCGCGTCGGTACGACAGCGCGACCCGCACCGTGCGCCGCGACGGGAGCGAGGAGCTCGTCGCCGAGGTGTGGGGACACCCCCCGGTGCCGCTCGGCGAGGCTGACCTGGCACTGCTGCGCGCGGTCGACGGTCGGCGTACCGCAGGTGAGCTGGGCGTCGACGCGGTGCGTCGTCTCGCCGCCGCCGGCGTCCTCGACCTCTAGGGAGTCCCTGCTCGCGGGCGCGCTCGCGCTCGGGTCATCGACCGAGGCTCGGTGGTATCGGCTGCCATCATGGAAGGGCAGCCACGACGGCCTCGGTCATCGCCGCCGTGCCTACAGCGGGCGCGGTGCCCACGAGGTCGTAGGTGCGGACCTTGCCCGCGGCGAGCACCGCGTCAACCGCTTGCTCAACCCCGTCCGCGGCGCCCACCTCCCCGAGGTGCCTCAGCAGCATCGCCGCGCACAGCACCATGGCGACCGGGTTGGCCACGTCCTGTTCCGCCCTGTGCGGCGCTGTGCCGTGCGCCGCCTCAAAGACGGCGACGCCCGGCCCGAGGTTGACACCAGGAATGAGACCGATCCCGCCAACCAGTGCGCCCGCCACGTCGGAGACGATGTCGCCGTACTGGTAGCCCATCACGAGGACGTCGTACGCCGATGCGTCGCGGACGAGCCTGGCGCACATCGCGTCGATGCTCTCATCGCGGAACTCGATGTCCGGGTAGTCGCTCGCGACGCCGCGCGCTGTATCTAGGAACAAGCCGTCCGTGGTCGGCATGACCGTGGCCTTGTGCACTGCAGTGACGGACCGCGCGGGCCGGGTTCGGGCGAGGTCAAAAGCAAGCCGGACCACCCGGTCAACGGCCGCCTCAGTCACGAACTTCACGGCAACGCCGGCGCGTTCGGGCAACGACCGACCGTGTCTCGCCAGCAGATCTCGCAGGTCGGCGGCTAGCGGCTCATCACGGCCGACCTCGATCCCCGCGTAGAGGTCCTCCGTCGTGTCACGGACGACCAGTAGGTCGACGGACCGGAGGTGAGAAGGAACACCCGGTCGCAGCCGGCAGGGGCGAACCTGCGCGTGCAGACCGAGCTCTCGCCGCAACGCGAGATTGACTGACGGAAATCCCCCAGCGCCACGCGGCGTCGACACGGGTCCTTTGAGCGCGACACCGGTGCTGCGGACCGACTCCAGGACGCCAACCGGGAGCGGTTCGTGGCCCTTCTGGACAGCGGTCACGCCCACGTCGTACACGAGCCAGTCGACAGCCACTCCGGTGGCTTCGACCACGCGGCGCGCTGCGGCGGTGACCTCCGGACCAATGCCGTCGCCCGGCAGCAAGACCACTTCGTGCGGCATGGCGAAGATGGTAGTTAGCTCACGTCCTCGGCGTCCGAGAGTACGGCGACGTCAGCTTCGGGATCTCGCTTGGGCTCTTAGACCTAGCCTTCGCCGAAGCTGGGGCTGGCGTGACCGGAGTCACGAGATCGGCGAGCCGGCCGACCAGCTCTCGGGTGGTCCCGAGGCTGGCCGGTCAGTGCCCCCCTTGGTCACGGCGCCGGCGGCGCCGGTACTGTGCGAACGTGGCGACACATCGAACGATGTTCGTGCAACCGTACGGCCAGATCGGTGGAGCGGAGCGCTACCTGCAGACGCTGCTCCGGCTGCTGCCACCCGGGACGGTCGACCGCGTCGTCTGCCTCCAGCACGGCAACTTCCCCGCGCAGCTCCGCATGGAGGGCTATGACATCGAGCTGATGGAGACCGGCCCGTCCCCCGTAGATATCCTCCGCAGCGGCCTGCGGCTGCGCCGGAGCCTCCGTCGCACGCGACCGGCAGTGATTCACGCCAATGGTCTGAAGGGTGCGCTGGTGGCCGGCGTGGCCGCACTCGGCACGGGCATCCCGGTCGTGTGGGTGAAGCACGACTTCTCCTGGGACGGCCGCGTCGCCTGGATCGGTGCTCGACTGGCGACGCGCATCATCGGTGTCAGCGATGCGGCAACCGGAGCGTTCGATCCCGCCGTACGGCGGCGTAAGGTCCGGACCGTCTACAACGGTACCGAGATTGCCGACATTGATCGAGCAACCGGTCGAAGGGTGCTGCTCGACGCGGTCGGAGCGGCGGAGCCGGCGCAGGTCGTGAGCCTCGTCGGGCGCTTGCACCCGGTCAAGGGACACGTCGAGGTGCTGGCCGTGGCTCGGCAGCTCACCGAACGCTTCCCAGACCTGCGCTTCGCCTTCGTCGGCGGGGACGACCCAAACAATCTCGACCACGGCGCGCTACTCCGGGCTCGGACCCGCGAGCTTGACCTCGACCACTGCGTGCGGTTCCTAGGTTTCCGTGACGACGTCGCCGCCATCGTCGCTGGCAGTGACGTCGTGGTCGTCCCGAGCGGGGTCGACGACCGAGGCATGGGCAAGGAGGCGTTTCCGCTCGCCGCGCTCGAGGCGCTCTCCCTCGGAGTTCCGGTCGTGGCATACGCCGATGGCGGCGTGTCAGAGCTGGTTGGTGACTGCGGCCTCTTGGTCGCCCCAGGCGACCGCGCGGGCCTCGCCGACGCGATCGCGACGGTGCTGGACGATCCGTCGACCGCAGCCGGCGTGGCCGCCCGGGGGCAGGAGCGCGTGCGCACCCGCTTTAGCCTCTGCTCCATGGTCGAAGGCACCCTGGCCGTCTACGACGAGGCGGTGAGCGAACGCTGAACTCGTCTCGGAGATACATCCATCGGCGACGTCCAGCAGCGGCGACGATCGGAGCCGCGCGAGGTTCCGGTCAGCGCGGCTCCGCTACGGCATCATCGTGGATATGAAGCAACCGCGCCGAAAGACTCTTGCCGTCGCGGCTCTCCTCCTCCTCGGCCTTTTCACCGGGTGGGCGGCCATCACCGGGCTGCAGGCCAGGTCGGCGTTGCTCCGCGCTCGCGACCGACTCGATACAGCGCAGGCCGACAAGAGCACCCTGGACAGTGAGGGCGTCCTTGCGGTCCTGCTGGACGCACAACATGACCTCCGTGTCGCGCGTGGCAGGCTGCGCCAGCCAGGGCCGCGGCTGATCGCGGCGATCCCGGTGCTCGGACGCTCGTTGACCGCTGGGCGGGCGACGGCGGAGGCCGGGTACGACGTCGTGACCGGCACGGTCGGGGTCCTGCGGGTGACAACCACCGGTGCCCCGGTCTTCTCGGACGGCACGATCGACACCACGAAGCTCGGCGAGCTCTCGGCGGCGCTCGACGCCGCGGCGCGCAGATCCAAAGACAGCGTGGCTCGGCTTCGCCGGACCAGCACGTCGCTGGTTCTGAAGTCCGTACGCAATGGGGTCGACGACGCCCGCACAGAGCTCGGCGGAGCAGCGGACTCCTTTGGTCGAGCCAAGCGGCTGCTCGATGGTGTCGCCGGCGTCGTCGGCGCCCGCGGCGAGCGGCGGCTACTCGTGGTTCTGCAGAACAACGCCGAGCTCCGCGGCACCGGGGGACTCGTCTCGGTGTTCGCCGAGGCGACCGCTCGTAACGGCAAGATCGAGATTGGCGCCTTCCGCGATATCGACGACGTGTCGGAGACGCGTGAAGTGGCCCGCCGCGTCGAGGCGCCGGCCGACTACACCGATCTCTACGGCACGTTCCTCGCCAACACCACGCTGTGGAAGAACGCGAACATGTCCCCCGACGTCCCCACTGTCGCCCAGGTGATGTCGCGGCTCGCAGGCCTCACCGTCGGCACGACCCCGGACGCGGTCGTGTTCCTCGACGTACCAGCGATCGCGGCCATCCTCAAAGCGACCGGACCGGCGGCCTTGCCCAACGGACGGCGGCTCACTGGGGACAACGCGGTGGACGAGCTGCTCGTGCGCGCCTACGCCGGTGTCCCGGACACCCGCAAGGGACAGGCCGAACGGCGCAAGGACCTGCGCGGCGCGGCGGACGCGGTCATCGACCGACTGTTCAACAGCGGCGACGTGCCGACTGTGCCGCTCGCGAAGTCGTTGGGTGATGCGGCCCGCGGCCGGCACATCGCCGTGTGGTCGGCGCGCCCCGACGAGCAGGCCGACCTCGTGGCCGGGCAGGCATCAGGGACGGTTTGCTCGCCGAGCACTGACCTCGTCATGACATCGGTGCTCAACTTCGGCGGCGGACAGTCTGAGGGTAACAAGCTCGACTACTACGTCGCGCAGGAACACCGCGTCGAGGTCACCGTCGAGCGCGACGCGGCCGTCACCCGTCGTACCTTCCGGCTGCGCAACGACGCCCCTCGATCCGGGCTCTCGGCGTATGTCGCCGGTCTGGAGACTCCCGGCCAGGCGCGCAGCCTCGTTCACTTCTCCCTCCCCCAGGCGGCAGAGCTGACCGACTTCTCGCGCAACGGAGCCGAGACCACGATCACGACCGGCACCGAGTGTGGCCATCAGGTGATCGGGGACTTCGCGGCGCTCGACCCGGGCGCGAGCGTCGAGTGGGAGCTGACCTACCGGACTCCCCGCGACGGCGACGGCTACGACCTCCGGCTGCTGCCGCAGCCCCTCGCTCGTCCGGCCGCGTTGGAGCTGACGGTGCGCGGCGGCGACGGGGTAGTCCTATCTGACGTGCGAGGTGGCAGCCTGCGCTACAACGAGGACTGGGACAGCGAGATCCTGCTGGAGATGCGCGCCGACGGTGGGAGCCGCTGGCAGAGATTCACTCGGGCAGTGCGCAACTTCTGGAGTGAGCCCGTCCTGTGACGGCTCAGGAGCCGCCACCGCCGCGAGCCATGAGCGCTGCCGTACGGAGCATGATCTTCACATCCGCCCACATCGACCAGTTCTCGATGTAGTAGTTGTCGAACCGCGCGCGATCCTCGATCGAGGTGTCACCACGCAGCCCATGCACCTGCGCCCACCCGGTAAGACCACTCGGCACCCGGTGCCGCGCCGTGTAGCGCGGGAAGCTCTCGGTGAACTGCTCAACGAAGTGCGGGCGCTCCGGCCGCGGCCCAACGAGACTCATGTCGCCGCGGACGATGTTCCACAGCTGAGGAAGCTCGTCCAATGAAGTCTTGCGCAGCAGCCGACCGACTGGACCCACGCGATTGTCGGTGACGATTGACCACGTGGTCCGGGAGTCATTCTCGTTGGCCGGGCGCATCGACCGGAACTTCAGCACCCGGAACGCGCGGCCGTCGAGTCCCACCCGCTCCTGGCGGAAGAGCACGCCACGGCCGCCCTCCCACCGCACGGCAGCGGCACAGACCGCGAACACCGGCGAGAGGACGAGGACGGCCAAGCCCGCTACGACGATGTCGACGAGACGCTTGAGCTGCCATGAGGGTGAACGGAATGCGGCCCGACGAAGGCGAACGAGAGGAAGGCCCCACACCTCATCGACCTCGCCACGCGAGCTGGCGCTGGACAGCTCGAACAGGCGCGGTACGAAGAATATCTCGCAGTTGAGCCGGTCGCAGGTGCGGATAACCGACACCATCTGCGACTCCGGCGCGGACCCGAAGGCCACGACGACGTTGTGCACTCCGAACTCGACAATGGCACTCGCCAACGAGTCGTGACCGCCGAGGAGCGGTACTGGCAGCTGCTCCGGGGTCAGCAGCGGGTCCGAGTCGAGGAATCCCACGGGCATCAGGCCGTACTCGGGGTGCTGGAGGAGCAGATCGGTCAGCTGTCCACCAATCCGGCCAGCCCCGAGGATCAAGGTCGGGTGCGACACGTCGCCACGGCGGCGGGTACGACGGACGAGCGCATAGGCCAGGAACCGCGTCAACGGGACAGTGGCACTCATCGCCACAGCAGTCGCCAGCAAGGGCGCGCCGGCCATGTCGACACCGAGCACAACGCCCGCTGTGGTGCCGACGGCGGCTGCCGCCAACCCGCGTCCGGCGAGCGAGGGGAAGTCATCCAGCGCCGAGAGCGACAGCCGCGCCTGGTAGAGGCCAGCGGGAATGAACAGGGTGACCGTGAGCACGAGGAGCACCAGCTGCCCGCCCCGGATGTGACCGCCGCCGGTCACGAGCGTCGCAAGCAGCCAGCCGAGGGCGTCCATGCAGAGGAAGAGCGGGCGCACGCCCCAGCGAAGGAGAGTTCGGTCGCGAAGCGGTCGGGGGGGTGCGGTGAGCTCAGCCGCCGGCGCGCTGCGAGGCTCGGCCACCGGGAGGCTGCGGACGTAGCCAGCCTGCGGCTGGGCCGGGCGACGGGTGCGGTCGCGGACAGATCTCACCTCACCAACACCCGATCCCCTCAGCCATGTCTCGGACGACTCATTCCTCGCTCTTGTCTCTTATGCCCCCATAAACTCGACAATCACGTCACAGACGGTGACTGTGGTGTGAACAGCGACTGACCGCCGCCCCCTACGTCCCCCCGCCGTTCGGAGCAGACTGGTCCGCATGACCTCCTGTGCGGTCCCGTGACGACCTGGTCCGCCCCGTCCGCTCGTGCGCCGATCGACGCTGTCGTCGAGCTGCCGGGCTCGAAGTCGATGACCAACCGCGCCCTGGTGATCGCCGCGCTCGCCGACGGTCGCTCCGTCGTACGA
>Ga0136633_1000094_pt1 | contig 62206 bp, 59 predicted proteins | sample AntDrymeUQ832206_2_FD_105494 | JGI IMG/M metagenome (GOLD analysis project Ga0136633, IMG submission 105494) | Polar desert sand microbial communities from Dry Valleys, Antarctica - metaG UQ83 (22.06) | ecosystem: Environmental > Terrestrial > Soil > Desert | place: Antarctica: Dry Valley...
GCCCGTCACGTTGTGCGGTCGACGTGTGAAGATCCTGTGCAGGTTCCTAGCACCGCCGTGGTGCCGTGCCAGGACGACCAGAGTGCGGCGTACGAACCGCCTTGCTCGACGAGCTCCTCGTGCGATCCGAACTCAGTGATCCTCCCGTCCTCGACCACAGCAACCCGGTCCGCGTCGTGCGCGGAGAACAGCCGGTGCGCGATCGCGATCACCGTTCGCCCCTCCAGCACGGCGGCCAGGGAGCGCTCGAGATGTCGTGCGGCGCGAGGGTCGATCAACGACGTGGCCTCGTCGAGCACCAAGGTGTGCGGGTCGGCGAGCACCAACCTTGCGAGCGCGATCTGCTGGGCCTGAGGAGGCGTCAGCGCACGGCCCCCTGATCCGACCAATGTGTCCAGACCGTCGGGCAGCGCGAGGACCCACTCACGAGCATCGACTGCCTCAAGGGCATCGAGCAGCCACGCATCGTCAGCGCCAGGTTTGTCGGGATTGCCATCGATCGCTAGCGCGAGGTTCTCTCGCACGGTGCCGACGAAGACATGGTGCTCCTGCGTGACGAGAGCGACATGGCCACGGAGGTCAGTCAGCGGGAGCTCGGTCAGACCGACGCCACCCATCGTCACCGACCCGGTCCGCGGCGGATGGATGCCTGCGAGCAACCGTCCCAGTGTCGACTTACCGGCGCCCGACGGACCCACCATGGCGATGCGCTCGCCGACCGCCACCGACAGGTCGACACCGTGCAGCACGTCACGGCCGGGTAGATACGAGAAGCGCACGTCAACAGCCTCGATCTGCTCACCGTCTGGTTGCCGGCCACTGGCCTCGCGGTCGTCGGGCACGTCGGCGACGCCGAGCAGCCGTGCCAGCGAGGCAGCGCCGACCTGCAGTTCGTCGAGGATCGACACGATCCGGTCGACGGGGTCGATGAGCATCTGCACGTAGAGGGTTGCCGCGGTGACATCGCCGAGCGAGACCGTGCCCTGTGTGTAGAGGTAGCCACCGAACAGGAGCGTTCCGACCGTCGGGATCAGGTACGCGATCTCGATCGAGGGAAAGAACACTGTGCGCAGGAACAGGGTGTACTTCTCAGCCGCGAACGACTCCGAGATGTCCTCGTCGATCTGCTTCAACCGCTTGTCGCCCAGGTTGAGCGCCTCGACCGTCCGTGCACCCTCGACCGTCTCGGTCAGCGACGCGTTGATCGAGGCGTACGACGCGTTCTCCCGCAGGTAACCGTCCTTGGCTCGGGCGAGGTACCACTTCAACCCGATCACCAGCGGCGGAACACCGAGGACACAGGGGATCGCGACCCACCAGCCGACAGTCAATGCAGCGGTGAACGTGAGGATCGCGGTGAGGACGGCGATGATCCACTCGGGCATCGCCCAGCGCACCGAGTAGCCGAGCTGCTCGACGTCGCGCGACGTGCGGGTGAGTAGGTCACCACTTCCCGCGCTCTCCACGACGCCCACCGGCAACGCCAGTGTGTTCTTGACGAAGTCCTCGCGCAGCTCGGCGAGAACCCGCTCGCCGAACACGAACGAGACGTACCGCGCGTACCGCGTGAACACTGTCTGGGCGATAAGGAACACCGCAAGGATCAAGACGATCCGGTTGACGTGGCCGACCGTGGTCCCCGTCTCGACCGCTTGAACGAGGTCACCGAGCAGCCGCGGTCCGGCCAGGGCCGCGAGTGCAGCGAGCCCGTGCAACGCGATCCCGGCGTACACCGATCTCGGGTACTTGCGGAGCAGCCGCAGGGCATAGCGACGGACCTGGCGGTTGCTCGCGATCGGGAGAAGCTCGTTCATACGTTGGCCTCCTCCTCTCGGGTCACTACGGCGCGGTATTCCGCCACGTCCCTGAGCAGGTCCCGGTGATCGCCGAACGCGACCACGGTGCCGTTGCGCAGGAAGGCGACGCTGTCGACCCGGTCCAGCAACAGCGGGCTGGTTGTGGTGACAACCGTCGTCTTTCCCGCACGCTGCGCGTGTAGCCGGTCCGCGACCCGTGCCTCGGTGTGTGCGTCGACGGCCGAGGTCGGGTCTACCAGGATCAGGATCTCCGGATCGGCCGCGAGAGCACGAGCGAGCACCAGCCTCTGTCGCTGCCCGCCGGAGAACGACCGGCCACGTTCGCTGACCGTCGCGTCCATCCCTCCCGGCAGCGCTTCGAGCACGTCGTCCGCAGACGCCGTTTCCATCGCGGCGGCCACGGCAGCGGTCCCGTGGTCGCGGATGTCGACCTGGTCCTTGAGCACGCCGGAGAACAGCGTGCTTCCGGTGTCGGAGACCACGATGCGGCGGCGTACGACGGCCCGGTCCAGGCCGGATAGGGGTACGTCTCCCCAGCGCACCTCTCCCTCGGCGAAACGTCCGAGCCGATCTGCAACGGCCGCGCTGTCTTCCGGCGGGTCGGACACGATCGCGGTCAGTTGTCCGTGCGGCACCCTCAGTCCGCTCTGTACGTCGACCAGCTCGGCGCCGATGAGTGGCTCGTCGTACGCCGACTCCGGGTCGACGACCTCCGGCTCGAGAGACAGGACCCTGATTACGCGGCGGGCCGCGATGTATGCGCGGATCCACTTGTTGGCGAACTCTGTCGCGGTGCGCAGGGGGATCATCAGGAACGCTGCGTAACCGTAGAAGGCAACAAGCTCGCCGGCGCTGATCTGCCCCTGCACGGCGAACCGCGCACCGAGCCAGACGACGATCACGACGAACACGCCGGGCAGCAGGATCTGCAGAGCGTCCAGGACAGACTGCAGCCGACCGACTTCGACACCGGCCTTGCGAACCTCCTGCGAGTCCCGCGCGTAGCGATCGTGGAAGACGTCCTCGCCACCGATTCCGCGGAGCACGCGCAGCCCCCCGACGATGTCGGTGGCCAGGTTGGACAGGTCCCCCATCATCTCTCGTTGCCGAAGGGTCCGCCTCTGCAGCGGCCTGAGAAGTGGGCCGATCCCTAGCAGGAGAAGGGGAACACCGATGAGTACGACGAGCCCCAAGGTCGTCGACGTGCTCAGCAAGATCATCGCCACCACGAGGAAGGAGACGACCGCGCCCGCCCCTCTGGCCAGGACATCCATCGCGTTTCCGAGATGTGACAGGTCGTTCGTGCCGATCGCCACGACCTCGCCGGTTGCGACCCGCTTCGGCAGCGTCGCACCCAGGTGCGTGGCCTGGCGGGCGACGAGCTGCACGGTCCGGTAGGCAGCGGTCAGCCAGTTCGTCACCGCGAACCGGTGCCGGACGATCCCGGAAACCGATTGGACGATGCCGATGCCGAGCATCACCAATGCCCACTTCAGGAGTGCGCTCGGATCCTTTGCGGCGATGCCTTCGTCGATCGCGCGACCGATGACTGCCGGCATCACGGCTTGGGCGACCATCCAAATAGTGCCGAAGAGCATCCCAAGAAGGATCGTGTGCCACTGACCTTTGATCATCCACCACAGAAAGCGTGATGGTGACCGGTGATCAGCAATGCCCGGGTGGGCGAGAGGTAGGTGGCGCACTCGTCCAACGGTACGTAACAAGCCGGGCTTCGTGCCAACGATTTTCCTGCTCGGCCCACCGCCAGGGGCCGACACAACTTCCCCCGTCCGACACCTGTCATTTCCCTGGGTTTGGCGTGCCCGACACCTCCGGCCGGTTCGCTCGACCCATGACACTTCTCGAGACCTCGGGTCGACTCCAGCAAGGGGTACTCCTCATGGCCACATCCGCCCTGCTCACCTCGGTGTCGCTCACGGGAGCGGCCGCCGCGTCGCCGCCGGCAGACAGCACGGAGATCAACGAACCCCTCGTGATCGCACACCGTGGCGCGAGCGGTTACCGGCCGGAGCACACCCTCGCGGCGTACAGGCTGGCCATCTCGATGGGGGCCGACTACATCGAGCCGGACCTCGTCTCGACCAAGGACGGCGTGCTCGTCGCGCGGCATGAGAACGAGATCTCGGGTACGACGGACGTGGCGGACCACCCGGAGTTCGCTGGCCGGCGCACGACCAAGACCATCGACGGCCGGTCAGTCACCGGATGGTTCACCGAAGACTTCATGCTCGACGAACTGAAAACGCTGCGCGCCAAGGAGCGTCTCCCCGACGTCCGTCCCGCGAACACGAGGTACGACGGCCATTACGAGGTGCCCACCTTCGACGAGGTGCTCGACCTCGTGGCCAGGGAGAGCCGCCGTCGTGGCGAGGTGATCGGGGTGTACCCGGAGACCAAGCACCCGTCGTACTTCGACTCGATCGGGCTCTCCCTCGAAACGCCTCTCGTCGAAGGCCTGAAACGACACCACCTCAACCGGCCGAACGCGCACGTGTTCATTCAGTCCTTCGAGACCGGGAACCTGCGCAGGCTCAACGAACTGGTGACGGTCCCGATCGTGCAGCTGATCGACGCGAGCGGGGCGCCGTACGACCTGGCGTCTTCGGGTGACCCACGCACCTACGCGGACCTCATCACGCCGGAGGGGCTCGCGGAGATCTCAACGTACGCCGACGGGATCGGCGCCGCCAAGGACCTGGTCCTTCCGCGAGACAGCGCAGGCACTGCGACCACGCCGACGCAACTGGTCGACAACGCACACGAGCGTGGCCTTCTCGTGCACGTCTGGACGATGCGCGACGAGAACCGGTTCATGGCCGAGAACTTCCGTGACGGCACGGATCCGAACGCGAAGGGCGATGCCCTTGCGGAGTACAGGGCGTTCTTCGATGCCGGCGTTGACGGAGTGTTCTCCGACTACGCCGACACCGCTGTCGAGGCACTGGAGAACTGGCAAGGCGAGCAGGGCGGTCACTCCGCGGGCATCAGGATCCACGCGACGATGTAGGCGACGAGCAGCGAGCCGAACCCGAAGATAGTGAAGAGCACCACAAGCAGCCGGACGAGGTTCGCGTCCACGCCGAGGTACCTCGCTACCCCGCCGCACACACCGGACAACCAGCGGTCGTCCTTGGTGCGCACGAGTCGCTTTGGCTTGTCTGTCATCGGACCTCTCCTTCGAACGTGTCGGACTCTTTGTACGTGTCGGACTGTCTGTTTTGGCTGATTCCCTTTGCGGCGAAGGCGAGCAGGCCGATCACGCCGGCCATCACCAGGGTCAGCGGCAATAGCCACTGGACTTCGCCGACGTCGATTACTCCGGACTCCCGCAGCGCCCAGGACCCGGCGATGCCGAGAAGGATCAGACCGACCACGAGATAGCTGACGTTGAGCGAGTGGGTTTTCATGACTGCCTCACTTCTGACTGGCTCACTTCGATACTCCCGACGAACAGTTGCACGTCGAGCTCGATCTGGGGTGCATCGGCGCCACCGTCAAACTGGCGTTCGATGAGTACGTCGGGGCCATGGTGGATGTCGTCGAACACAACCGCCTCTCCGGCGATCGCGACCTCCGCGCGGACGTCGACATCGACGCCGTCGGGCACGGTGATGACGAGCTCTCCGACATTGGCCTCCACCCGGATGTGGCGGCCGTCGAGCTGGTCGAGGTCCTCGATATCACTGAGGTCGAGGTGGATGCTTCCGGCCGGAACGGCGTACCTGTCCTTCACCTGAGCTGCCCTGACCGGGCTGGCCTCGATCTGTCGGTCGCCGCGGAAATTGGGACCGACGGTCGCGGTGACCGCAAGCGCGATCGCCGCCACGATGCCGAGGAAGATGAGCCCGCCGGCACGACCGGCCCAGGCACCGACCAGGAGCATCGCTCCCACGACGGTCAGGGCGAGGGCCGGGTAGGCCGCGTCGACGACCGACCCGCCGGACTCGTCGTACAGGCCGAGCGTGCCCAGCGCGATCGCGACCAGCGCAATCGTGATCCAGAACAGCTTCGGTCCGCGGTCGGGTTTCGGTGCGATCGCAGGTTCGATCGCTGGGTAGGCGGCGACCTCGTCGGCAGGGGGTGGCGTGACGGGGGGCTTGTCCCGGTTCGACATCACGAGAAACACGATGAGAGCGATGACTGCCAGCGGCCACGGGAACCAGAAGCCACCCCAACTGTCACTGATGAGAAGGAGACCGGCAACCACCGCCGCGATGATCAGCAACGTATTTCTCGTGCTGGGGCTGGTGCCGATCAAGGACTCGGATTTCCCCTCCTCCGGCACGAACAACCAGGCCGCGCCGTACAGCACGAAACCGGCACCGCCGAAGAAGCAGAGGACGACGAAAAGGACCCGCACGATGGTGGGGTCGATGTTCAGGTGGCGACCGAGTCCGCCCGCGACGCCTGCGACCTTGCGGTCGGTGAGGCTACGTCGCAACTGTCGGTAGTCGCGCAAGTTCTCGGTGTTGACGCGATCTTGCTGAGGTGTCTCTGTCATGCCTCGATCTTGGTCCAGGCCGCACCCGAGCGCTATCGGGGAAAGCCCTGGTTCGGACGGCCTTCGGGTCCGCGTTCTCAGGGTCGGCTCAGGGTCGAAGCTCATGGTCGGCGACCACCGCCTGTGTGACGATTGTTCTCAAGATGAAGACCGACGCTTTTGCAGCCCCCGCTCGTCGGGCAACCCGCAGCACTGACGGGCGCCTGCTCGGCGGAGTCGCCGCCGGCCTGGCACAGCACCTCGGCGTCGACGTGATGGTTGTCCGTGCCGGATTCCTCCTCTCGTCGATTCTCGGCGGGCTCGGGGTCGCGGTGTACGCCGGGCTCTGGATGACCCTTCCGACCGATGCTCGTTTCGACGACAGTTCCCCTGGCCTCGAAGCAGCCTCCCGCCAGGGCAAGAGACCAGGCCGGCCCGCCAAGCTCGAGGACGTCGGTCTGTTGGTTGCGCTCGCGGCGGTGGTGCTCGGGGTCGTCGTACTCGTCCAGATCCTGCTCGGCAACTGGTTCCTTTTCTGGCCGATCCTGCTGGGCTGCATCGGGCTGGCGGTGTTGTGGCGGCAGGCCGACGAGGCACAACGAGAACGCTGGAGCGACACCTCCGGCCGGATCGACCCCGTGCGAGCGGTCATCGGCCGCGGCGGAGTGGCGTCGTACGCGCGCCTTACGGTGGGGGTCGGACTCCTGCTGGGTGCGCTCACACTGTTCGCGGCCCAGACCGGTCAGGCCGGGGTGGCCCGGGACGTGCTGGTCGCCGGGGCGCTCGGCGTCGTCGGCCTTGCGCTCACGGTCGGTCCCTGGTTGTTCCGTCTTGCCGGTGACCTCTCCGAGGAGCGGGCGGCCCGCGTCCGGTCGCAGGAACGCGCCGACGTCGCCGCTCACTTGCACGACTCCGTTCTGCAGACACTCGCCCTGATCCAGAAGCATTCCGAAAACGGCCACACCGTCGCCAAGCTCGCGCGTGCCCAGGAGCGCGACCTGCGCGCCTGGTTGTACGCCGACACGCCACGCCCGGAGACCTCCATCGCCGATGCGCTCCGTGAGGCAGCCGCCGAGGTCGAGGACGGACATGGCGTGCCGGTGGAGGTCGTCATCGTCGGCGACGCCCCCTCATCCGAACGGTCCCGGCCACTTGTGCTCGCTGCCCGCGAGGCAATGGTGAATGCGGCCAGGCACTCCGGTGCCGACAAGATCGATGTGTACGCCGAGATGGGTGATGCCCTGATCGAGGTGTTCGTGCGCGACAGGGGCAAGGGGTTCGACGAGAGCCGGATCCCCGGCGATCGGCTCGGCGTCCGAAACAGCATCATCGACCGTGTGCAACGACATGGCGGTACGGCGGTCATCAGGACCGCGCACGGACAGGGGACCGACGTACAACTGTCCATGGACACGAAGAAAGAGGACGGATGATGAGTGGCCTGAAACGGCGCACTGTCGTGATCGTTGACGACCACGCGATGTTCCGGACCGGTGTCCGAGCTGAGCTTGCGCACGATGCCGAGGTGCTCGGTGAGGCCGCCGACGTCGACGAGGCGGTGGCGGCTGTGCTGGAGCTGCGACCCGAGGTCGTGCTGCTCGACGTGCACCTGCCCGGCGGTGGCGGGGTCGAGGTGATGCGACGGGTTGCCGACCGTGTTCCGGATACCAAGTTCTTGGCATTGAGTGTCTCCGACGCTGCCGAAGATGTCATCGGCACGATCCGCGGTGGCGCTCGCGGCTACGTCACCAAGACCATCACCGGCCCGGAGCTGGTCCGCGCGATCGACCGGGTGGCCGACGGGGACGCAGTGTTCTCGCCTCGACTGGCCGGGTTCGTGCTCGACGCGTTCGCCGGATCGCTCGAGGTCGCCCCGGTCGACGAGGACCTTGACCGGCTCACCGAGCGGGAGCGTGAGGTGATGCGACTGATTGCGCGTGGGTACGCCTATAAGGAAGTGGCCAGCAAGCTGTTCATCTCGATCAAGACCGTCGAGACACACATGTCCAGCGTGCTCCGCAAGCTGCAGCTCTCCTCCCGGCACGAGCTCACCCGCTGGGCGACGGACCGACGCCTGCTCTGAGCCGAACGAGGCGCGCCTCAACACCGAACGAGGCGCGGCTCAACGGGTGTCGGTCCTGGGACGTAGGCTTGACGCAACATGAATTCGCTGTTCCCGATCCCGCAAAGTCCCGTGTCGAGCCCGGGTGACGCTGCGGAAAGCGCGGCGACACACGGGCGTCGTACCCCCTCCCCCGACGCGCTTCTCGACAATCTCAACGGCCCCCAACGCCTGGCCGTGAAGCACTCCGGCGCACCGCTCCTCGTGGTCGCCGGCGCAGGCTCCGGCAAGACACGAGTGCTCACGCGACGGATCGCATGGCTGATCTCCGAACGCAAGGCCCACCCCGGTTCGATCCTCGCGATCACGTTCACCAACAAGGCCGCTGCCGAGATGCGCGAGCGGGTCGAGGAGCTGGTGGGGCGTCGGGCCCGGATCATGTGGGTGTCCACCTTCCACTCCGCCTGCGTGCGGATCCTGCGCAAGGAGATCGACAAGCTCGGCTACAAATCGTCGTTCTCGATCTACGACGCCGCCGACTCCAAGCGACTGATGACACTGGTCTGCCGCGAGCTCGACCTGGACAGCAAGCGCTACCCGCCTCGTGCGGTGCTCAACTGGGTCTCCAACGCGAAGAACGAGCTGCTCGACCACGAGACCGCGGCGAAGAACGCCAAGAACCACCTCGAGGAGACGTACGCCGAGGCGTACGGGATGTACCAACAGCGACTGCGCGCGGCGAATGCGCTCGACTTCGACGACCTGATCATGACTACGGTGCACCTGCTTCGGGCGTTTCCGCAGGTGCGCGAGACGTACCGTCGCCGGTTTCGGCACGTGCTGGTCGACGAGTACCAGGACACCAACCACGCGCAGTACGCCTTCATCCGTGAGCTGTGCGCCGCTGCCGTGGACGACGGCGACGGCATCGAGCCCTCCGAGCTGATGGTTGTCGGCGACGCGGACCAGTCGATCTACGCCTTCCGCGGAGCGAACATTCGCAACATCCTCCAGTTCGAGGAGGACTTCCCGAACGCCCGGTCCATCCTGCTCGAGCAGAACTACCGGTCGACGCAGACGATCCTCAACGCGGCGAACTCCGTGATCAGCCAGAACAAGGGCCGAACACCGAAGAACCTGTGGTCCGATGCCGGCGACGGGGAGAAGATCGTTGGCTACGTCGCGGACGACGAGCACGACGAGGCGAGGTTCGTCTCTGAGGAGGTCGACAAGCTCACCGATGCGCGCGACGCCAAACCAGGCGATGTCGCAGTCTTCTACCGCACCAATGCGCAAAGCCGGGTGTTCGAGGAAGTGTTCATCCGCGTCGGGATGCCCTACAAGGTCGTCGGCGGGGTCCGGTTCTACGAACGCAGGGAGGTCAGGGACGCGCTGGCCTACCTCCGGGCACTGGTGAACCCGGCGGACGAGATCTCCATGCGTCGCATCCTCAACGTCCCCAAGCGTGGCATCGGCGACCGCGCCGAGGCCTGCGTAGAGGCGCTGGCTCAACGCGACCGGATCACGTTCTGGGAGGCGTTGCGCCGCGCGGATGACGCACCCGGTATTGCCAGCCGTTCGCTGACCTGCATCAAGGCATTCGTGGCCATGGTTGAGGAGCTCCAGTCCATGGTCGACGCCGGCGAGCGCGCCGACGTGGTGCTCGAGCAGGTGCTCGCGCGCAGCGGGTACCTCGCCGAGCTCGAGGGCTCCGACGACCCGCAGGACGAGACCCGCGTCGAGAACCTCGCAGAGCTCGTCGCGGTTGCCCGAGAGTTCGCAGATGGGTCCACCGACCCGGATGCCGATACCGACGCCGACGCCCAGGAGCCTGGCCTGGGCCAGTTCCTCGAGCGGGTGGCGCTCGTCGCCGACTCCGACCAGATCCCGGACCAACCCGGGGACGACGGCGAGAGCAGCGGCGTCGTCACGCTGATGACCTTGCACACCGCGAAGGGACTCGAGTTCCCCGTCGTTTTCCTCGCCGGGATGGAGGATGGGATCTTCCCGCACATGCGCTCGTTGGGCGACCAGACCGAGCTGGAGGAGGAGCGCCGGCTCGCGTACGTCGGTCTCACCCGCGCACGTCAGCGCCTCTACATCTCGCGCGCGATCGTCAGGTCCGCCTGGGGAGCCCCGGCCCACAACCCGGCGTCGCGCTTCATCGACGAGCTTCCGGTCGACCTTCTCGACTGGCGTCGCACCGAGGAGGCCCAGACCTCCTGGAATCGTCCCGTGAGCCCCGTGAAGGGTCGGTTCGGTACGGCCGCGATCACGGCGGACTCAGCCACGAAGGCGAAGGCCAAACGAGCCATCCCGTCGTTGGCGCCCGGTGACCGGGTGCTCCACGACAGCTTCGGGATGGGCAGCGTCGTGTCGCTCGACGGCATGGGGGACAACGCCGTTGCTTCGATCGACTTCGGATCCGAAGGGGTCAAGCGGCTGCTGCTGAGGTACGCGCCCGTGGAGAAGCTCTAGAGCAGAAGCTCTCGTCCGAGAAGCTCTCGTTACGGATTCAGTCCGTGCACGGAGAATGCGGCGTACGGGTCGACCGGGTCACCGGCTCCGGGCCGGACCTCGATGTGAACATGGGGTCCAGTCGAGTTACCGGTTGAACCGATGGTGCCGATCACCTCGCCGCCGCGGACGGCATCTCCCGGGCTCACCAGGAAGGACTCCTGATGGCAGTACCAGATCTCGGTGCCGTCTTCGAGCGTGACGATGGTCTGGTTTCCGTAGGCTGCGTCGTACCCGGTGGAGGTGACCACGCCGTTGGCGATGGACATGATTGAGGTGCCGGACGGCGCGGCAAAGTCCAGGCCGGTGTGGGTGTTTGCCCATAGGCTGCTGGACTCGCCGAAGGTGCCGGTGATCTCGTAGGTGCCGGGGGCGACGGGAAGCACCCAGGCGTTGGCAATGATCTCGTTGGCGTGTTGCTCCGCGCTGGCCGCGAGCTGGGCAAGGGCGGCGTTGCGCTGCTTGGCCTGGGCCTCGGCCGCGGCCTGGAGCTCGTCGGTGGCGGCGTCCTGCAGGGCCTCACGCGCAGAGTCGCGGCTCACGGCGCGCTCACGGCTGTTCGTCGGGTCGGTGAAGCCGACCGCACTCGAACCGGTCAGGACGCTGGCCTGGGCGGAGAGTGATTGCAAGTTGCCGTCGGCCGGGTCTGCATTCTGGCTCACGGTCACGGCTCCGGCAGCAGCGATCACGAGAGCTGCGGCGCCGATCAAACTCGGCGCCGAGGGCAACCCCGGGAAGAGGCTCTTGCGGCCTGCGGCGTGCGCGTGGTGCGGGGCGCCGGCGGACCTGGTGCGGGCCCGACGCGACGGTTTGACGGCCTTGCGCTTTCCACGGGTGCTGGCGTGACGGCTCGTTAAACCGGGAGACTCGGCGGAGTCGATGAGGGGGGCCTCTGGCCTCCCTGCTCGGTGGTGCGCCACGAATCAGATCCTTACGTCGGTCTTCAGGCAACCGGCCAACCATAACGGAACAGTTACGGTGCCGGAAATGGGGTTACCGCCGTGTGTGGACCAGGTCACCCCGGAACGAGGTGTTGGGGACGGTATGGGTCGTTTTGTCCTATTTAGCGTGGGCCAGGTCACGCGCTGGGGTTCCAATGGTCTAGGCAGCGCTCGAGCGGACGTCGGTTAGTCTGCGACCAGACCTTTCTCGAAACACGTCGCCCGTGCACTTGGTGCAGAGGGCATTCAAGGTGGTGGCAACTTCATGGTGGCTCCGATCCGAATCGTGGTGGCCAAGCCCGGGCTCGACGGTCATGACCGCGGAGCCAAGGTGGTCGCGCGCGCGCTCCGTGACGCTGGGAACGAGGTCATCTACACCGGCCTGCACCAGACACCCGAGCAGATCGTCGAGACGGCGATCCAGGAGGACGCCGACGTGATCGGCCTGTCGGTGCTCTCCGGCGCGCACATGACCCTGTTCAAGAAGCTGATCACTCTGCTCGACGCCCGCGAGGCACGCGACATCGTCGTCTTCGGCGGCGGCATCATCCCCGAGGACGACATCCCGATCCTCGAGGAGGCCGGCGTCGCCAAGGTGTTCACGCCGGGAGCGACCACCACGGAGATCGTGGCCTGGGTCCGGGAGAACGTGGGCGACACCTCGGGCGTCGACGCCTAGAACCGCAGGTCTCCCGTCAGCGGCAGCCGAAGGACGCTGGGTGCGACCTTGCTGGTCAACACCGTCACCGGCTGCACCGTCAGGTTGTTCCCGTAGGCGAAGTCACTGGCCGCGATCACGACCCGGATCCTGTGCCCCTTCTTGAACTGGTGCACCACGCCGGGCAGCTGCACGTGAACCGGCTCGGTCACATCGGCCACGCGGACCGGAGAGATCAGCCGGTTCTTCAAAGTCTCCGTGCCATCAGGGGCAACGTCGTACACCTTCGCGAACAGCATCAGATGTCCCCCCGGACCACCCGACTGAGTGCCTTCGGCCAACGGGGCGTCGAGGTGCAGTTTCAACGACGGCGAGCCGACCATGGCGACCCCTTGGGTCAGGGCGGGGCTGGTGTAGTCGACGAAGGTCCCCTGCCCATCGCGGACCGGTTGGTTCACCGCGCCGCCCTCGAGTCCGGACGTCTCGGAGTACGACGTGGGAGCGTTCAAGGCGTTGGCGTACGACGCCGACCCGGCCACCACATCATCTGCGTTCCGGGTCAATGCGTCAGCGCCGGAGAAGAACAAGGAAGCGGTTGGCTGCTGGGAGAACGAGGACCGTTGCGCGTAGGCATTCGCCACTGCGCGACCGGCATGAGCTTTGGATGTGTCGTAGTCGACCCAGTCGCGGAAGTACTCGAAACGGGGACCAGTCGGTGCGCTCGTCTCGCCGCGAACGTGGTGGTCCATCCAGTTGACAAACCGTCGGCCAAGGTAGGAGTCGCGCAGCGAGTCAGCTCCGAAGTCGAGCTCGCCGGAGGCCGGGGTACTGCCTGAATGGCCCCATGACTGCCAGATCATCTTGGCCTCGGTCCCGTTGGCGCGAAGCTGGCGGAACGTGGCCACCGCTTCCTGAAGGTTGAACAAGGTGTCCTTCTGGCCCTGCACGACCAGCGTCGGTGCCTTGACCTTTGAGGCGTACGACGAGACCGAGGCATGGCGCGCAAGACCCAGAGTCGTCTTACCGAAGTAACCCTGTGTTTGAAGCTCGGCATTAGCCACGCACGCCATGTCGGTGAAGTTCGGGCAACCGACGTTGCGGGCGGGATCGACGTACGCGTCGTCAATGCCGTCGACGATGCCGAGGCCGAAGAACAGGTCGGTCCACTGGCGCTTGTGCACACCCGGGGTGCGGTAGGTGACACCGCTCTTGAGGTCGGTGTTGTTGGGAGCCAACGAGTAGGAAAGATCGTTCCAGGTGATCAGTGGGATCAGCGCGTCGATCCGCTTGTCCTGCATGGCGACTGCGTACTGGACCTGGCCGCCGTACGACCCACCGATCATGCCCACCCGAGGGTCGCCGGGCTGCTCCTTGGCCACGTAACGGATGTGACCGGTCGCGCCGGTCCCGTCGGCCGTGAACGCCTTCTTTCCGGCGAGCACGCTGACGAGCTGCTTGCCTGCCTTGCCATCCCAGTCCGGGTCGTCGAGGTGGATCTTGCAGCCGGAGCCGCCGAAGCCGAGGCCGGAGTAGGAGAGCACGACGTACCCCTCCTTCACGAAGCCTGCGCCGATCGCCGACTGGCTGGCGTCGTCCTTGCTGCCACCGAACCCGTGCGTGGTCAAGATCGCCGGTGCCTTGTGGTTTCGCGATGCGTTGTCCGGCTTGTAGACGTCGGCCGAGATCGTGCATGGCGCGTCGTTGTCGGGGCCGACGAGGACGTCGACAGTGACGTGCCGCAACGAGTACCCCGGCGTCGAGTCGACGCTCGCTGTCGCCGTGGTCGAGGACAGGCCCGCGACGGCGAGGGTGGTCGTGGCGAGGGCAGTGGCGGCGAGAGCTGCCGTCGTGCTTCGTACCGACATCGTTGGTCCCATCTGGTTCTCGGGTGATACCAGGACAACGACCCAACGGCCCATCCGGTACGCGCGGGCCGGTCCCGTCGCCAATACCCCGAAGTCGTCGTGACGCGGTTACAGGGCTAATGTCGGGCGTGCAAACGGCCCCCGGTACTCCTGGGGAACCCGGAGAAACCGGATAGGACGGCTGAACCGTGGACCTGATGGAATACCAAGCGAAGGAACTCTTCGCAAAGCATGGCGTGCCGGTCACCCTCGGCACAGTCGTCGAGAAAGCCGAGGACGCGCATGACGCGGCTCAGCAGCTCGGCGGTCGCGTGGTGGTCAAGGCGCAGGTGCAGGTCGGAGGCCGCGGCAAGGCCGGTGGCGTCAAGCTTGCCGAGAACCCACAAGATGCCGTCGCGCGTGCGCACGACATTTTGGGCATGGACATCAAGGGCCATACGGTCAACCGAGTTCTGATCGCGCCAACGGCCGACATCGCCGAGGAGTACTACTTCTCGTTCCTGGTCAACAGGGCCGAGCGGGACTACCTGTGCATCGCGAGCATCGAGGGCGGCGTCGAGATCGAGGAGGTCGCCCGGACCAACCCTGACGCGGTCGCGAAGGTGTCGATCGACCCGCAGACCGGCGTCGACGACGCCAAGGCCGCCGAGATCGTGGCCGCGACCCGCTTCCCCACCGAGGTCGCCGACCAGGCTGCTGACCTGATCAAGAAGCTGTGGGACGTCTTCATCAAGGAGGACGCGACCCTGGTCGAGGTCAACCCGCTGGTCCGTCTCGCGGACGGCAAGCTCGAGGCGCTCGACGGCAAGGTCACCCTCGACGAGAACGCCGACTTCCGGCACCCGGACCACGTCCAGTTCGAGGACAAGGCCGCCGCGGACCCGCTCGAGCAACAGGCCAAGGACAAGGGCCTCAACTACGTCAAGCTCGACGGCGCGGTCGGCATCATCGGCAACGGTGCGGGGCTCGTCATGTCCACGCTCGACGTCGTCGCCTACGCGGGCGAGAAGCACTCGAACGTCAAGCCCGCCAACTTCCTCGACATCGGCGGTGGCGCCTCGGCTGAGGTGATGGCCAACGGGCTGCACATCATCTTGGGTGACCCACAGGTCAAGAGCGTTCTGGTCAACGTGTTCGGCGGCATCACGGCGTGCGACTCGGTCGCGAACGGAATCGTGCACGCACTCGAACTGCTCGGTGACGAGGCCAACAAGCCGCTCGTCGTACGCCTCGATGGCAACAACGTCGAAGAGGGCCGTCGCATCCTCCAGGATGCCAACCACCCGCTGGTGACGCTGGCCGACACCATGGACGGCGCGGCGGACCGCGCAGCCGAGCTGGCATCACTGAGTTCACAGGCGAAGGACAGGGACTAGAACCATGGCTATTTTCCTCAACGAGAACAGCAAGGTCGTCGTCCAGGGGATGACCGGCTCGGAGGGCAAGAAGCACACGCAGCGGATGCTGGCCTCCGGCACGAACATTGTCGGCGGTGTGACCCCCGGAAAGGGCGGCCAGTCGGTTGACTTCGACGGTGCACCGGTTGCGGTGTACGGATCGTGTGCCGAGGCTGTCGAGGCCACCGGGGCGGACGTCTCGGTCGTCTTCGTTCCGCCGAAGTTCACCAAGAGCGCGGTCATCGAAGCCGTCGACGCCGGCATCCCGCTGGTCATCGTCATCACCGAAGGAGTCCCGGTGCACGACACCGCGGAGTTGTTCTCCTATGCGCAGGCCAAGGGCACAACGCGGGTGATCGGCCCCAACTGCCCGGGCGTGATCAGCCCCGGCAAGTCGAACGCCGGAATCATCCCGGCCGACATCACCAAGGCAGGCCGCGTCGGTCTGGTGTCGAAGTCCGGCACGCTGACCTACCAGATGATGTACGAGCTGCGTGACTTCGGCTTCTCCTCGGCCGTCGGCATCGGTGGTGACCCGATTATCGGCACCACGCACATCGACTGCCTCAAGGCGTTCGAGGACGACCCCGACACCGACGCGATCGTGATGATCGGCGAGATCGGTGGTGACGCCGAAGAGCGGGCCGCGGCCTACATCAAGGACAACGTGACCAAGCCCGTCGTCGGCTACGTCGCAGGCTTCACGGCTCCCGAGGGCAAGACCATGGGCCACGCCGGCGCCATCGTCTCTGGCTCCTCGGGCACGGCCCAGGCCAAGAAGGAGGCCCTCGAAGCGGTTGGGGTCAAGGTCGGCAAGACGCCGTCCGAGGCCGCGCAGCTGATGCGGGCCATCCTGCAGGGGAACTGACTGCAGGCGAGCTGACTGCAGCACCTCTGGGCCCGACGAGGCTCAGGCGGTTCAGGTGACGGCGTTGCGGGTGGCGTACTCCGGTCGCGCGAACTCTTCACTGTCCATCACCTGCACGAGATGCTGCACCGCGTCGTACACGTCGACGTGGCTGACGTACAACGGCGCGAAGCCGAACCTCGCGACGTCCGGCGTGCGGAAGTCGCCGATGACGCCTCGGGCGATGAGTGCCTGGACGACGCCGTACGCCTGGGGGTGGCGCAGCGACACCTGGCTGCCGCGGCGGGCGTGTTCGCGCGGGGTGATCACCTCGAACTGCGCACCAAGGCGCGCATCGACGAGCTCGATGAAGAAGTCGGTCAACGACAGAGATGCCGCGCGCAGCGTCGAGTGGTCGATCCCGTCGAAGGCACCGAGCGCAGACTCGAGAGCCGATAGGGCAAGGATCGGCGGGGTTCCGGAGGCGAGCCGGCCCACTCCGTCGACGGGTTCGTAGCCGAGCTCCATGTCGAACGGCCGCGCATGGCCCATCCAGCCCGCGAGCGGCTGGTCGAGGGCGGCCTGGTGTCGTCGTGCGACGTACATGAACGCCGGAGAACCGGGTCCGCCGTTCAGGTACTTGTAGGTGCAGCCCACCGCGAAGTCCACGTCGTCCTCGACCAGCTCCACCGGAACGGCGCCAGCCGAGTGGCAGAGGTCCCAGAGCATTAGCGCACCGACGCGATGTGCCGCCTCGGTCACCTCGCCCATGTTGAACATCGCGCCGGTCCGAAAGTCGACGTGGGTCAGCGACACGAGCGCGACGTCCTCGTCCATCGCACTGCCGGGGTCGGCGGAGTCGCACCAGCGCAACTCCAGGTCGAGGGTCCTCGCGACGCTCGCGGCAACGTAGCCGTCGGTGGGGAAGGTGGCCCGCTCGAGGACGATCGCGGTGCGGTCCGGACGCAGTCGACAGGCCGCCACCATGGTCTTGAACAAGCTGACAGTGGTGCTGTCGCTGACCCACACGTCCTTCTCCGGCACGCCGATCAGGGGGGCGATCTTCGAGCCGACACGCCCCGGAAGGTTGATCCAGTCCGCGGCGTTCCACGAGGAGATGAGCCCGTGGCCCCATTCCCTGGTCAGCACTTCGCGGATTCGGTCAGGAACAGCGAGAGGCAGTGCACCGAGGGAGTTGCCGTCGAGGTAGATCGTCCCGTCGGGAACCAGGAACAGGTCGCGTCGGTCGCTCAGTGGGTTGCTGGCGTCGCGCGCGATGGCAGAGTCCCGGTCCGACGGGGAAAGATTGTTGGTCACATCTCAGACCCTAGATGCTGAGGGTCAGTCGAGCTCGCGCAGCCGTTCGCCGGCGCGCACCACGAGCGCCCTGAAGTCGCGCGGTGAGACGTCCTCATCAGGGGAAGGGGAGAAGTTGACCTGCGCGACCATGTTGCCCACCCGCACGAACCCGAGCCGGAACTTCACAGACTCGTTGTCGGATATCTCGGTTTCGAGGCCCCACGTTGATAGCTCGGTGCTCGTAGAGCCGTCGCGTTCCGTGTGGGCATTGCGCACAGCGGTGGCAACCTCGCGTTCCTCGCAGGTGTTGACCCTCTTCCGGATCGCCTCGAAGAACCGGTCTGCGGCGTTCGCCGACCGGAAGACGCCGTACGTCTCGGACAGCCCGAAGCGGTCGGGCAGCCTTGCCTGGGGGATCAAGAAGGTGCGGGCACGGGTCTTGCTCGCACCCGCGCGCACGAAGTCGGCCCGGTCGCAGGTCGTGGCCGACGGATTCGCCCGTCCTGACAAGGCCTCGGTGCCTACCCAGGGCTCCTCGATGCGCCCCACAGGAGGCAGATCGACCACGGCGAGGATGCCTAGCTCCTCGCCGGAGGGTGGCGGGGGTACGGCGGCCGTGGTCGGTCGGCGTGCACAGTCCTCGGCACCGCTGCGCCCGCACAGCATCGCCACGGAATCGGCGAGGGACTGAGTGATCTGACTGGGCGGCGGCGGGGGTCCACCGACCGTCTTGCCGATCGTGGAGGTCGTGACCTGGCCGATCCTGGCGACGGCGACCGAGTAGGTCGTGACCGGCTTCTCCCAGGCACGGAACATAAGCACGTGCGCCTCGTCGCCGATGCCGTTGCCGCGGTACGCCGTGAGCAGCTGCAACCGTCCGATGCGGCAGCCTGCATACCAGCCGACGGTCGTCGCGAAAGTCTTCTCCGCCTGCGCCACGGACTTGGAAACCTCGATGGTCTGCACAGCAGACCGGGACGGCTTGCCTTGCGCCGCGAAGGTGCTGACGAGTGCGGAGATGCCGTCGGGGTCAGCAAATCGGGTTTGCTGACAGATCGTGTTGACGCCTGAGCCCGCCGTGTTGTCGTGGGTGTCGGTGACCTGCCAGACCTGGTCGAGTCCCAGTCGGCTGATCTGGTCTTTGTCGAGCAGCTCGGCAGCGGTCGGCAGTTCCTCGAGGCCATCCTGATCACCCGGCAGCTCGTCACCGACCTGCCGGCTGGGCGGCTTGACCAGATGGGCCTCGGGGATCTCGCTCGGTTCGTAGGCAAGCGCACCAGACCCGATCGCCATGGCCAGAACTGCGGCGACAGCGATCACCGTGTGCGACCGGCGGCGCTTCTTACCGGCCCGCCGGATGATCGACGCGCGCGGCAACTGCGCCTGACCTGCAGCATCGGCCAGTGCCAGCAGATGGGTACGGATGCTGGTGGAGTCCACGTCCAGGTTCATTGCGAAGTTCGCGGTGCCTGACTGGAGGTGCTGCTCTGCGATCGTCAGCGGGATAGCCATCTCGCGGGCCGCCTGCGGCAGTGAAACAGCTGCCAGCTGTGTGAGGAGCACGGTGCGGCGCTGGCCCAGGGTGAGCTTCGCAAACGCATCGAGGATCACCGTGTCGTGCGACGACATCGCCTTGTGACGGCGCCAGATCCGGGCAGTGTGCCGGCGCTGCGCCAGGTGCCAGGCGTGCGGACGGACCCAGTCCTGGGGGTCGTCCAACGTGGAGAGCTTGCGCCAGTGGTGCCAGGCGGCTACGTAGGCGTCTCGGACGGCGCTCTGAGCTGCCTGAAGGTCACCGGTCAACGCGAAAGTCTGGTGCACGAGGGCGCGACGAGTCGCGTGGTAGAAGGAGTCGAACTGCTCCTCCCGTCGCATGTTGCCGCCTTCGATTGATGCTCCCCGAACTGGCTAAGACGTTACGCGACCTGCCTGCGGCTTCTCGCCAGCACATATTTTGTGGGCAGCGCACCATCCGACGGCGTGGGAGCGCCGCGGGCCTGTGGGCCTGAGCGAAAATAGCGAGCACATGACCGATCTCCTGACTCCCACCACCCGTCGTCCGCTGGCGGGCGCCGGTCCGATTGCCGGTCCGATTGCCTATGCGATCGCTGGTGTCGCGTCGGCCGGAATAGTCCTGCTCGGTTGCATGGCCATCGGTCTGGCCGGCTGGTTCGCCGCCGACGCCGGTGCCCACGGCGACACCCGTGACGCGCTCCGCGTTGGAGCGGACGCGTGGCTGCTCGCGCACGGTTCCCAGTTGCAGATGGAGGCCGCGACGATCTCGGTCGTCCCGCTGGGGCTCACCCTGTTCTGTGCGTATGTCACCTTCCGACTTGGACGCTGGGCCGGCGCGACCTCGGTGGTCCAGGACGGCCGGACCGTCCTGATGGGGACCCTTGTACTCGCCGGTGTCTATGGGGTCGTTGCGACTGCCACGGCAGTGTTGGCGTCGTTGGAGATCGCTCAGCCGAACCTGGGCCGGTCCTTTGTCGGTGGTTTCCTCGTCGCCTTTCTCGCTGGCGGGGCAGGTGCCGTCTCGGGCTCGGGGCGGTGGCCGGTCTGGCGGGCCCACGTGCCGAAGCACGTGCTCGCCGTGGGCACAGGTGCCGCGTCCGTCGTACTCCTGATGTGTGCTGCCGGATCGGTGCTGGTGGCCACCGCGCTGCTGCTCGACTTCGGCTCGGCCGCCAACGTGCTGGCGCTGCTGCACACCGATGTCCCGAATGGGCTGATATACACCGCCGCCGTCGCAACAGTCGTCCCCAACGCGGTGCTTTTCGGGGGCGCGTATCTCTTGGGCCCCGGGTTCGTCGTCGGGTCCGGCACCCTGGTCTCACCGTCGGTCGTGGTTCTCGGCCCGGTCCCGGCATTCCCGCTGCTCGCGGCGCTGCCGGACGACGGTGCAACCGCGTGGTGGTCGGTGCTTCTCGTCGCGGTTCCGGTGCTGGTAGCCGCCGTTTCGGCCTGCCTGATGCTGCACCGGTACCCGGTTCAGCGGTACGACGTGGGCGCGCTGCGAGGACTCGCAGCGGGCGTCCTCGGGGGAGTCCTGTTCGCACTCGCGACGGGGCTCGCCGGTGGATCGGTGGGGCCAGGCCGGATGACGGACGTCGGCGCCCTGGTTGGCCAGTCCGTCGCCGCAGCGGCAGTGGCGATGGGCATCGGTGGCCTGATCGGTGGGTTCGCGATGACGTGGCGACTACGCCGTGGCCGGACCGAGTCGGCCTGACCCTTACGCGGGTCGGTAACCTTTCCCGCGTGCCCCCCACCATTCCATCGAAGCCGACGCGCCTCGTCGTACTGGTCTCGGGTGCGGGAACCAACCTCCAGGCACTGATCGACGCCGCCGCAGAACCCTCCTACGGAGTCGAGATCGTTGCCGTGGGGTCCGACCGGGACGGGGTCGAGGGCCTTGCTCGCGCCGAGCGCGGCGGGATCCCGACGTTCGTACACAAGCTCAAGGACTACCCGGACCGTGCGGACTGGGACCGCGACCTGACCGCGTCCTGCGTGAAGCAGCGACCCGACCTGGTGGTTTCCGCGGGTTTCATGAAGCTGGCCGGGGCCTCGTTCCTCGCCGAGTTCAGCGGTCGCTACGTGAACACCCACCCCGCGCTGCTGCCCTCCTTCCCGGGCATGCACGGAGCCGCTGAAGCGCTGGAGTACGGCGTGAAGGTCACCGGGGCCACCCTGTTCGTGGTGGACGCCGGTGTGGACACCGGACCGATCGTCGAGCAGACCGTCGTACGCGTGCAGGACGACGACGACGTCGAGACGTTGCATGAACGCATCAAGGTCGCCGAGCGCGCGATGCTCGTCGACTGCGTGGGCCGGATGGCCCGCGAGGGATTCACCATCACCGACAGAAAGGTCCGGTTCGGACAGTGACCATGGATTCAGGCAAGCGCGAGATCCGCCGAGCGTTGATCTCGGTCTACGACAAGACCGGGCTCGCGGAGCTGGCTCAAGGACTGCACAAGGCTGGAGTCGCCATCGTCTCTACGGGCTCGACGGCAGCCAGGATCGCCGATGCCGGCGTGCCGGTCACCAAGGTCGAGGAGCTGACCGGTTTCCCCGAGTGCCTCGACGGTCGGGTGAAGACGCTGCACCCGAAGGTACACGCGGGCATCCTCGCGGACCTGCGGCTCGAGTCGCACCGCTCGCAGCTCCACGACCTCGGTATCGAGCCGTTCGACCTGGTCGTTTCGAACCTGTACCCGTTCACGGAAACGGTGATGTCCGGCGCGAGCCAGGACGAGTGCGTCGAGCAGATCGACATCGGCGGACCGTCGATGGTCCGCGCCGCCGCCAAGAACCACCCGAGCGTTGCCATCGTGACGTCCCCGGCGCAGTACGACGATGTGCTCGTGGCTGCCCGGGAGGGCGGGTTCACGCTGGCTGAGCGGCGCCGATTCGCTGCTGACGCCTTCGTGCACACGGCGACGTACGACGTGCACGTCGCGTCCTGGATGGGCAGCGTGCTCACGGACACGTCGCAGGACACCGGCTTCCCCGCGTGGATGGGAGCGACCTGGGACAAGTCGGCGGTGCTCCGCTACGGCGAGAACCCGCACCAGCGTGCCGCGCTCTACACAAACGGCTTCCAGCCGACCCCGGGCCTGGCGCAGGCGACGCAGCTGCACGGCAAGGAGATGTCGTACAACAACTTCGTCGACGCCGATGCGGCTCGTCGGGCGGTCTACGACTTCGACCAGCCCGCAGTGGCGATCATCAAGCACGCGAACCCCTGTGGGATCGCCATCGGTGTCGATGTCGCCGAGGCGCATCGCAAGGCACACGCCAGCGACTCGCTCTCGGCATGGGGCGGCGTGGTCGCGACTAACGTGCCTGTCTCGGTCGCGATGGCCGAACAGGTCGCTGAGATCTTCACGGAGGTCGTCGTGGCGCCCGGGTACGACGACGGCGCCATCGAGGTGCTGTCGAAGAAGAAGAACGTTCGCATCCTGCAGTGCGCACCGCTCGAACCCGGTGGCCTGGAGATGCGCGCGATCTCGGGCGGCCTACTGCTCCAGGCACGGGACGCGATCGACGCCTCGGTGGACGGTGGCGGTGACGACCCGTCGACCTGGACGCTCGTCGCCGGGCAGGCCGCCTCGGTCGAACTGCTCGCGGACCTCGAGTTCGCCTGGCGTGCGTGCCGTTCGGTGAAGTCGAACGCGATCCTGCTCGCGTCGGCCGGCGCGTCGGTCGGTGTGGGGATGGGACAGGTCAACCGCGTCGACTCGGCCAGGCTGGCGGTCAGCCGGGCGGGGGAGCGGGCGGCCGGATCGGTTGCTGCATCCGATGCCTTCTTCCCGTTCGCGGACGGTTTGCAGATCCTTCTCGACGCTGGGGTCGCGGCCGTCGTACAACCGGGAGGGTCGCTGCGCGACGAGGAGGTCATCGAGGCCGCCAAGGCTGCCGGCGTGACCCTCTACCTCACCGGCACACGACACTTCTTCCACTGATGGCAGGATTGACGACGTGACGGCAAAGATTCTCGACGGCAAGGCGACGGCGGCAGCTGTCAAGGCCGAGTTAGTCGACCGGGTCGCGAAACTGCGCGAGCAGGGGCTGACTCCGGGCCTGGCCACGATCTTGGTCGGTGACGACCCGGGGAGCCGCTGGTACGTCGCCGGCAAGCACCGCGACTGCGCCGAGGTCGGGATCAACTCGATCCGGGTGGACCTTCCCGGGGACGCGCCGCAGGCCCAGGTCGAGGATGCCGTTGCCGCCCTCAACGCGGATCCCGGGTGCACCGGCTACATCGTGCAACTGCCGCTGCCCGACCACATCGATACGCATCGCATCCTCGGCATGATCGATCCGGCCAAGGACGCGGACGGGTTGCACCCCACGAACCTCGGCTGGCTCGTGCTCGGCAAACAGGCTCCGCTGCCCTGCACACCGAACGGCATCGTGGAGCTGCTACGCCGCTATGACGTGCAGATTGCCGGCGCCGATGTGTGCGTCGTCGGCAGGGGGATTACCGTCGGACGGCCGCTCGGACTGCTGCTGACGCGCCGCAGCGAGAACGCAACTGTCACGCTCTGTCACACCGGCACCGTCGACCTCGCCGCACACGTGCGCAACGCCGACATCGTGGTCGCGGCCGCCGGCGTCACCGGCATCATCGGTGCCCATATGGTCAAGCCCGGTGCGGCCGTGCTCGACGTGGGGGTCTCGCGCGATGCTGCCGGCAAGCTCGCAGGTGATGTGGCCGCAGAGGTGTACGACGTGGCCGGCTGGGTCGCGCCCAACCCCGGCGGAGTCGGCCCGATGACGCGGGCCATGCTGCTGTCGAACATCGTGTACGCGGCCGAACTGTCGCTGACCGGCTGACTGCGGTGATGCTCGAGGACAACCCGAAGCTCAGGCCGCAGACCTTTGGCGGCGCCGTCTATCTGGTCGTCGTCGCCATGGCCGTGATCGGGCTGGCGATCACAGTCGCCGGAGCCTGGCGGACCGGTGTGAGCTGGCTGGGGGCCGGCCTTCTCGTCGGCTCCGCGTGTCGCCTGGTCCTCCCCGAACGTCGCGCGGGCATGTTGCGCGTCCGACGCAAGTACGCCGACGTGGGCATGCTAGCGCTGGCCGGTGTCGCGCTGGTGGTCCTGGCCGTCGTGGTCCCCGACCAAACGGGTTAGGACTTCAGAGCTTGGTCTTTAGATGAGGCCGAGCTTGCGGACCGCGTCGCGCTCGTCTGCCAACTCGGCGGCGCTGGCATCGATCCTGGCGCGGGAGAAGTCGTTGATCTCGAGGCCCTGAACGATCTCCCAGTCACCGTTTCGCGTCGTGACAGGGAACGAGGAGATCAGGCCCTCGGGCACGCCGTACGAACCGTCGGAGACGACTGCCATCGACAGCCAGTCGCCTTCGGGGCTGCCCTTGAGCCAGTCGCGAGCGGCGTCGATGGTGGCGGATGCGGCACTTGCCGCCGACGAGGAACCGCGTGCCTCGATGATGGCCGCACCGCGCTTGGCGACGGTGGGGATGAAGTCGTTCTCGATCCAGGCCTGGTCACCCACCGCCTCGGCGGCGTTCTTGCCGCCAACCTCGGCGTGGAAGATGTCGGGGTACTGCGTCGCGGAGTGGTTGCCCCAGATCGTCATCTTCTTGATGTCGGCCACGCTCGCGCCGGTCTTCGCAGCCAGCTGCGAGATCGCCCGGTTGTGGTCCAGACGGGTGAGGGCGGAGAACCGGTGGTTCGAGATGTCGGGGGCATTCGTCATCGCGATGAGTGCGTTGGTGTTGGCCGGGTTGCCGGTCACACCGACCCGGATGTCGTCAGCCGCATTTTCGTTGAGCGCCTTGCCCTGAGCGGTGAAGATCGCGCCGTTGGCCTCGAGCAGGTCGCCGCGCTCCATACCCGGGCCGCGGGGGCGGGCGCCGACGAGAAGTGCAAGGTTGACGCCGTCGAAGATCTTGTTCGCGTCGTCACCGATCTCGACCCCGGCCAGCGTCGAGAAGGCGCAGTCGTCGAGCTCCATGACGACACCTTCGAGGGCCTTCAGGGCCGGAGCGATCTCGAGCAGCCGCAGCTCGACCGGGGTGTCCGGGCCGAGGAGAGCGCCGCTGGCGATCCGGAAGAGCAGGCTGTAACCGATCTGGCCGGCGGCACCGGTGACGGTCACCTTGACGGGGGCTTTGCTCACGACGACTCCTTGTTTCTCGAGCGGGGTTCGGGTTGTTCCGCTCCTGCGTGGTGCGGAGGGTCTCGACGAAACGACGCTAGCAGTCAGGGCCCGAGATGACGCCGGCCACCCAAATTAGGTATCTTGACGTCAAGGTATTCAGTACGGACCAGATGCAGTCCACACGTAGCGGAGACTCAGCCCCATGGCCAAGATCAAGGTGAAGAACCCCGTCGTCGAGCTCGACGGCGACGAGATGACCCGGATTATCTGGCAGTTCATCAAGGACCGCCTGATCCACCCGTACCTCGATATCGACCTCAAGTACTACGACCTGAGCATCGAGAGTCGTGACGCCACCGACGACCAGATCACGGTCGACGCTGCGAACGCCATCAAGGAGCACGGCGTCGGCGTGAAGTGCGCGACGATCACGCCTGACGAGGAGCGGGTCGAGGAGTTCGGCCTGAAGAAGATGTGGGTGTCGCCGAACGGCACGATCCGCAACATCCTGGGCGGCGTCGTCTTCCGTGAACCGATCATCATCAGCAACATCCCGCGTCTGGTGCCCGGCTGGACCAAGCCGATCATCATCGGCCGCCACGCCCACGGCGACCAGTACAAGGCCACGAACTTCAAGGTTCCCGGTGCCGGACAGCTGACCATCACCTTCACGCCCGAGGACGGCTCCGAGCCGATCGAGCACGTCGTCGCCAACTACGGCGATGACGGTGGCGTGGCGATGGGCATGTACAACTTCAACAAGTCGATCGCGGACTTCGCGCGCGCCTCGTTCGCCTACGGGCTGCAGCGCAACTACCCGGTCTACCTCTCGACCAAGAACACGATCCTCAAGGCGTACGACGGCGCGTTCAAGGACATCTTCGCCGAAGTGTTCGACGCCGAGTACAAAGCCGAATTCGAGAAAGCCGGCCTCACCTATGAGCACCGCCTCATTGACGACATGGTCGCTGCGGCCATGAAGTGGGAGGGCGGCTACGTCTGGGCGTGCAAGAACTACGACGGTGACGTCCAGTCCGACACGGTGGCGCAGGGCTTCGGCTCGCTCGGCCTGATGACCTCCGTGCTGATGACCCCTGACGGCCTGACGGTTGAGGCCGAGGCTGCACACGGCACGGTGACCCGTCACTTCCGTGAGCACCAGAAGGGCAACCCCACGTCGACGAACCCGATCGCGTCGATCTTCGCCTGGACCGGTGGACTCAAGCACCGCGGCAAGCTCGACAGCACCCCCGAGGTGACCAAGTTCGCCGAGACCCTCGAGCGGGTCTGCGTGCAGACCGTCGAGGAGGGCAAGATGACCAAGGACCTCGCCCTGCTCGTCAAAAGCCAGACCGGCAAGGACCAGGACTTCTTGACCACCGAAGGCTTCCTCGCCGCGCTCGACGAAAACCTGCAAAAGGCGATGAACGTCTGACCCGTCGTACGCCTCACGTGACAAGACGCATCTCTCCACGACATCGAGGGATGCGTCTTGTCGCGTGACGTTGTGCCAGGCGTCTACCCCAGGTCGCCGATCAGCTTCGATGTCTCCAGCTCTGGGTTCACGCTTCGACCATCACAGGATTGGAGAGCCACCCCAGTCCCTCAACCTCGACGGTGATCGTGCTGTGTCAGACCACCGATCCGGTCACGGTGCGGGCGGTCGACTACACCATCGAGTGCCGCGAGAACGCCGAGAGCTACCGGCTGCTGACCACGATCACCCACCCCGGCCAGGCGTCGGCGCAAGACCTCGCGATCGCCTACGCCCAGCGCTGGGAGATCGAGAACACCTTCGACGAGCTCAAGACCCACCAGCGCAGACGCAAGATGCCCAAGTGGCACGTCAAACGAAGCCATCACGCGACCTGGCCCCAACCCGCGGGGCCACCCACCGCCACTATCCTCAGTCTCTAACTGAACGGTATTGGGGCTAATCGTCGGGGCGATCCAGGGCACCGATCACCGCGGTGTGCACATGGTCGAGGTGCCGCAACACCGGATCGGTCGTGAAGCCGCCGGGATGCCGGTAGATGCGCCAACCCGCGAACGACGCCCACACCGTCCAGATGCGTTCGCGGTAGATCACCGACAGAATGCGCAGGCGTTCCGCGCGGGCAACGATCCACTGGGACAACACCCATCCTCGTCGTGCCTCGGCAGGGTCTGTGTACGGCCGGAAGAAGACGTCGATCGCGCGGCCGTCGTAATGCGACGAGTTGTCGACGTGGCCGCTGCTGACGCCTCCACCGGCGAAGCCGCCCATCGGTAGGCCACCGAACGACCTGTTTATCTCACTGCGGAGGCGCTCGGCTCTCGCCGTCAGGCCAGTCGGACCGAGCGGCTCGTCGCGCAGCACGACCCGGCCATAGAGACAACTGAGCGCCGGACCGTCGTACCCCAACAAAGCCTTCGCGGCAGCGGTTCGGTTCAGCTCTGCCCCGATCAGCGGAGGTCCGGGAAGCTGGGCTATCTGAGCGGCGAACTCTCTCGGACCGGTGCCCGCACCGATCGCGGTTGCGGCGAGTCCGGTGGCGGTGATCGCCTGCAATTCGGTGAGCCCGACCTCTGCGCCACCGACTATCAACGAGCACGTCGGGACCGGTTCGGGGAGGTCGGCCGACGACGCAGAAGGAGACGAGACCAGCGGGCTGGGAGACGCGTCGCCCCGCGGAGCACCGTCCGACTGCATGCACGAGGTGAGGACGAGCAGAGCCGGTACGACGGCCAGGCAGATGCGCCTCATAAAGGGGGAACGTCTGCGCCCCCTGCTGGTGTTCCCGGGTACTCCGACTCCAGCAGATCGTAGGTAATCGTGTCCACGAGGCTGCCGTCCCGCAACTGGGTGCCGCCGCGCTCTCGACCCGTCTCGACGAAGCCGTTCTCCTCGATCACGCGGCGGGAGGCGGTGTTGGCTTCGGCAGCGAAGATGATCAGGCGTCGCAGACCCAGGCCACCGTCCTCCTCGGGAATGAACGCGTGACGGATCACCAACCCGCACGCTTCGGTCATCAGCCCGCGGCCGCGTGCGGCAGGGTGGGTCCAGTAACCGATCTCCGCCTCACGACCGGCCTTGATGTCGAACAAGGAGATGTTGGCGAGCAGTTCGTCGGTCGTCGGGTCAGCGACGGCCCAGTGCACCCCCGTTCCTGTGGCCAGCGACTCCGTGCGACCTTCAATGAACTCCAGCGCCATCTCGAGTGTGTAGGGCGAAGGCATCTGACCGAGCCAGTACGCCGTTCGCTCGTCAGAGCAGGCCTCGAGCACGCGGTCGGCGTCCTCAGGCCGGTGTTGGCGCAGCACCACCTGGTCACCGACGATCTTCGGCACGTCCAACCACTGGTTCGCCGGTATCCGCTCGTCGGTGGACAGCAACACACCAACCCAGGCGTCGCGAAGCTGGCCCCGCTGTGGCATCCACTGACGGATCGTGCCGTCGAAGGAGAAGCCGAGCCGCGAGGCCACTTTGCGCGATGCCCAGTTGCCCTTGTTCGCCCACCAGATGATTGTTTTGAGGTTCTTCTCCTCAAACCCCCAGTCCAGCAAGAGGTTCAGGGCCGCGACCATGTGGCCGCGCCCGCGACCCCAGGGGTGGGCGCCGTACGCGATCTCGGCCCGTTGGTCACCCTCGTTGCGCAACGAGACCGTGCCCAGGAAGCGCGGTCGGCCGTCCTTGCCGGGTGCCTCGACCGCGAACGACCATCCGGTGTCATGACGCCAGCTGTTGGGGATGAGGTCGGTCGCGAAGGTCCGGGCGGTCGCGAGAGTGGACGGGTCCGGCACGGTCGTCCATCGCAGCATTTCGGCGTCGGTGGCCTGCTCGTACAGCCCTTGCACATCACCCTCGTGGTGAGCACGCAGGGTGACCGTACCGTCGGTCAGGGTGGGGACCTCGTCGGGGAAGTTCACAGCGGCAACCCTGCCCTTTTCGCTGGGGCCCCGCAAACGCATATCCTCAGGGACATGGATGAAGGTCATAGACCATGAACGGCACGTTCGCGAACATCGGACTTGTCGTGATGTTTGTCCTCATCGGGGGAGTGTTCGCCGCCGCTGAGATGTCGCTGGTCTCACTGCGGGACAGCCAGGCCCGAGCGTTGGCGACCCGTGGCAAGCGGGGCAGGACCGTTGCGGAGCTGAACGAGGACCCAAACCGCTTCCTCGCCTCAGTCCAGGTCGGCGTCACCCTGATGGGCTTCCTGTCCGCCGCCTTCGGTGGCGCAACCCTGTCCGATGACCTCACCCCGGTGCTACGCGGATGGAACCTGCCCGAGGGGGTGGCCGGCCCGTTCGCTCTTGTCCTGGTCACGATCGCGATCGCCTACCTGTCCCTCGTCCTCGGCGAGCTTGTCCCGAAGCGGCTCGCCCTGCAACGGGCCGAGGGATTCGCGCTGGCACTCGGCCCGATGATCGACAAGGTCTCCAAGGTTTCTCGCCCGGTCATCTGGCTGCTCTCGAAGTCGACGAACATCGTTGTCCGTCTGGTCGGCGGGGATCCGGGAGCGCAGCGTGAGCAGATGAGCCAGGTGGAGCTGCGCGAGCTCGTCAACGCGCACGAGACCCTCGGCGAGGAGGAACGCCGCATCGTGGAGGACGTCTTCGAAGCGGGGGACCGGCAGATCCGCGAGGTGATGATCCCGCGCACCGAGGTGGACTTCCTCGACTCACAGACGCCGGTCTACAAGGCCGCGAAGGACGCACTGTTGCAGCCGCACTCACGGTACCCAGTGATTCGCGGGTCCGCCGACGACGTGATCGGTTTCGTGCATGTGCGCGACCTGCTCGACCCGGCGTTGGCCGGTCGCTCGGTGCGGGTCGCCGAGCTCGCCCGGCCGACCCTGGTGCTGCCGTGGACCCGGCCGATCTTGGCCGCGCTCGCCGACATGCGCCGAGAAGGAACCCATCTCGCGATCGTTGCGGACGAGTACGGCGGCACTGCCGGCATCGTCACGATGGAGGACCTCGTCGAGGAGCTCATCGGTGACATCAAGGATGAGTACGACGTGGACGAGGTCCAGACCACTCGTCATCGGGGCGGCGATGTCGAGGTCGACGGCCTGCTGAACCTTGACGACTTCGAGGACGAGACGGGGGTGGAACTTCCCGACGGGCCCTACGAGACCGTCGCGGGCTACATCACCGCGCAGCTCGGTCGGTTGCCCAGGGTCGGTGACTTCGCCGACTTCAAAGGTCAGCGGATCGTCGTGAGGGAAGTCGATGGCCGACGCGTGTCGCGCGTGCTCGTGACCGTCGTACCTCTGGTGATCGTGACTCACCCGGAGAACCTCACGATTGCCCAACCAGCCGAGCATCGCGCCGGGCAACCAGACGGGCAACCAGACGAGACACCTGAGGCGAGCGTCGAGAGCGACCCGAACACCTGACAGAATGCGTCGCATGTCTGAGGCCGCACCCACACCGACTGCTCGTCCGCGTGTACTTTCTGGAATCCAGCCGACCGCCGACTCGTTCCATTTCGGCAACTACCTCGGCGCCTTGCGGCAGTGGGTGTCTCTCCAAGATGACCACGAGCCGTTCTTCTTCATCGCCGACCTCCACGCGATCACCGTGCAGCAGGACCCGAAGACCTTGCGTGACCGTTGCCTTCGCGCCGCGGCGCAGCTGTTGGCAATGGGAATCGACCCGGAGCGTTCGGCGGTGTTCATGCAGTCACACGTGCCCGCGCACGCACAGCTGCAATGGGTTCTCGGCGGACTCACCGGGTTCGGAGAGGCCAGCCGGATGACGCAGTTCAAGGACAAGTCGGCCAAGGGTGGCGCCGACCGCACGACCGTTGGCCTGTTCACCTACCCGGTACTCCAGGCCGCCGACATCTTGCTCTACCGGCCGCACCACGTCCCCGTGGGTGAGGACCAACGTCAGCACCTAGAGCTGACCCGCGACCTCGCCGGGCGGTTCAACCACCGCTATAAGAAGACCTTCCGGCTGCCTGAGCCCTACATCCTCAAGGAGACGGCGAAGATCACCGACCTTCAGGACCCGACGTCGAAGATGTCGAAGTCGGCTTCCTCCCCGGCGGGCATCATCGAGATGCTCGAGGACCCCGCGGTTTCGGCGAAGAAGATCCGTTCGGCGGTGACCGACTCGGGCAGCGAGGTGCGCTTCGACGAGCAGGAGAAGCCCGGGATCTCCAACCTGCTCACCATCTACTCGGCACTGACCGGACGAGCCATCCCGGACCTGGAGAAGGAGTACGACGGTCGGGGTTACGGCGACTTCAAGAATGACCTCGCCGATGTCGTGGTCGCCTTCGTGACCCCGTTCAGGGACCGGACCATGGAGTTGATGCAGGACAAGGCGCAGCTCGACTCGATCCTTCGTGACGGAGCTGAGAAAGCACATGCTGTGGCGGACAGAACCCTCGCCGACGTCTATGAGCAAATCGGCTTCGTGCCCGTCGGTCGATAGGGTGCCCAATGGGAAGGGGGCCGGTGTGACGACGATCGGAGTCGCAGTCGCAGTCCCCGAGCCGTGGGGCGAGCGCTTGCGTGAGTACCGCACCTCGCTAGGGGACAAGACCGCAGAAGGCATCCCCACCCACATCACGCTGCTGCCTCCGTTCGAGATCGACGACGGCCAGCTGCCGATCGTGGAGCAGCACCTCGCCGAGGCGTCGTCGGGCAACAGCGCGTTCAAGGTCCACCTCAGGGGGGCCGGCACCTTTCGTCCCGTCTCCCCGGTGGTCTTCGTCGCCGTGGTCGCCGGCATCTCGCAGTGCGAACAGCTTGCCTTCTCGGTACGTCGTGGCCGGTTGGCCGCCGAGCTCCAGTTTCCCTATCACCCGCATGTCACGGTCGCCCACCAACTTGACGAAGAGCTTCTCGACAAGGCGTTCTCCGAGCTGGCTTCGTTCGAGTGCGAGTTTCTGGTCGACCGCTTCTCCCTGTATGTCCACGACAGCGATCTCGGCTGGCAAGCGACCAGTGACTTCTGGTTGGCCGCTCGCTCTGACTCGTAGGAGCTGGGTATGGCCTCACTCAAGGAACGATTGACGGGCAGGGTCGACCTCATCCGCAGCCGTCGGCCCTTCGTCGACCATGTCTTCAAGATGATCGCCCACTACGGCCACGTGGACGGCAACGCCCAGGCGGGAGCGGCCACCTATTTCGGGTTCCTGTCGTTCTTCCCGATCCTCGCGCTGGCGTTCTTCGTCATCGGCTACATCGCCAAGGTGTACCCCGACGCCCAGAGCCAGCTCGCGGATGCCTTGGGCCAGGTCCTTCCCGGCGTGGTGGGCAACGGCGCGGGCGAGATACCGATGTCCACCTTTGAGGACAACGCGGGTGCGATCGGTGTGGTCGGTCTGGTCGGCGTCCTCTACTCCGGCCTTGGCTGGCTTTCCGGCATGCGTGCGGCGCTCGAGATCATGTTCGCGTTGCCACGCCGCGATCAGCCGAACTTCATCGTGGGCAAGGGGCGCGACGTTGCCGCGCTCGCGTTGATCGGTGCCACCCTTATCGTCTCGGTGGCCCTGTCGGGTCTCGTGGCCGGCCTCTCGACGCAGATCCTGGATTGGGTGGGCCTGGACCCTGACAGCTTGGTCCCCAACGCATCAGTACACCTTCTTGGCTACGCACTGGCAGTCATCGCCACAACCTTCCTGCTGATGGCGATGTTCCAGCTGCTGGTCCGACCACACAAGCCGCGGCGGGCGCTGATCGAAGGCGCGGTCCTCGGCGCAGTCGGGTTCGAGGTGTTGAAGGTGCTCGCCAACTTCCTGATCGGTCAGACACAGGGCAAACCCGCCTTCCAGGCGTTTGGAGTGGCGCTGATCCTGGTGGTCTGGATCAACTACTTCTCGCGACTCGTGATGTACGGCGCCGCGTGGGCCCACACCTCGCCCGACGCAGAGGCGCTTGCCCTGAAGCGTCACCGCTCCCACCGCTGAGGCAGGATGGCCGAGTGAAGTTCGAACGCAAGCACGCAGTCCTGTTTCTCGGCATCGCCGCCTGGAACGTCCTCACCTACGCCAACTTCGCCAAGAACTTGGCTGAGGGTTCATCGGGAGGTGAGGACCGTCCGATGGCCTACTACGTCGCACACATCGTGCTGATAGTCGTGAACGTGCTGATCGCGGTCGTCCTCGGTGCGGTGGGCGCGAAGGCATGGAAGGCGACGTCGAAGGACAACGCCCCGCAACGCGTGTCCTCATGACGTTTCGGCTGCCGGAGTCCGAGGACATCGAGGGCGCAGCGGCGCGGCTCGGTGAGAAGGTCCGGCACACCCCGACGGTCGTGGTGCATGGTGACGAGCTCGGTATCCCTGCTCGCGTCGTACTCAAGCTCGAGCTCCTTCAGCACACGGGATCCTTCAAGGCCCGCGGCGCCCTCAACTCGGTCATGTCGCTGGCTTCGGGAACCGAACGAGTGACCGCGGCGTCCGGCGGCAACCACGGCGCCGCCGTCGCGTGGGCGGCACAGCGCAACGGCCTCCGCGCGGACATCTTCGTCCCGGGCACGTCGACGCCGACGAAGCTCGACCGGATCCGGGAGTACGGCGCGATCTTGCACCTCGTCGATGGGCACGTCGGTGACGCACTCGATGCATGCCACGCGTTCGGCGAAGCCGATGCGGTTCCGGTGATCCATCCTTACGACACGTGGGAGACAGTCTGCGGCGCAGGAACGCTGGGCCTCGAGGTGGCCGAGCAGGTGCCCGACGCCGAGCTCGTCCTGCTCGGTTGCGGTGGTGGCGGGTTGTACTCCGGTGTCGCCGCTGCCCTTGCTGGCCAGGCGAAAGTCCAACCGGTCGAGCCCGAGCTGTGCCCTCATCTGCACAAGGCACTCGACGCAGGGGAACCGGTGCCCCATGTCTCTGGGGGAGCGGCCGCCGACTCTCTCGGCCCGCCGGAGATCGGCCGGTTCGGCTACGAGACGGCCGTCGCGCACGGCATGTCCTCGGTGCTCGTCACCGAGGAGTCACTCGTGGCAGCGCGGAAGTTCCTCTGGCAGCGGCTGCGCGTGCTGGCCGAGCCTGGAGCCAGTGTCGCCTTCGCGAGCCTGATCAGCGGCCAGGTTCACCCTCGGCCCGGCTCCACCGTGGTCGTCGTGGTCACCGGTGGCAACAACCCGACGATCCCGTAGCACAAACCGGCTCAGCGCGGCACTGCCGTCGTCTCGTGCCGGACCGGAAATGACACCGACCGAGCGATGAAGCACATCTTGTTGGCCTGCGCGTGCAGGTTCTGTGCGCGGTCGATCTGTTCCGGGCTGGCAACCACGACGGAGGGCCGGAGCAGCACGTCGGTGAACTCGCCGGCTCCATCGGGCCCGGTCACCATCGTGCCGAGCGGCCGGTCGACGTACTCCAGGACGACGACTCCTGCCTCGGCGGACAGGTGGAGGTACCAGAGCATGTGGCACTGCGACAGCGAAGCGACGAGGAGCTGCTCCGGGTTCCAGCGGGAGTCCTCGCCGCGAAAGCCGGGGTCGGCCGACCCACGAATCTTCGGCAGGCCCTCCCCGACGATGATGTGGTCGCGGCCGTAACCGACGTACGATCTTGTCCCCGAACCTCGGTCACCCGTCCATTCGACGGCGAGCTCGTAGTGATGCTCAGTCATGCCCGATCTCATCGGCGGAAGACCTGAACTCATCGCCGAAAGATCAGTGCTCGTTTGACTTCCTGGATGGCCTTGGTGACTTCGATGCCGCGGGGGCAGGCCTCGGTGCAGTTGAAGGTCGTGCGACAACGCCACACGCCCTCCTTGTCATTGAGGATCTCCAGACGCTGGTCGGTTCCCTCGTCGCGGCTGTCGAAGATGAACCGGTGCGCGCCGATGATGGCCTGCGGTCCGAAGTACTGCCCGTCGGTCCAGTACACCGGGCAGGACGTGGTGCACGCTGCGCAGAGGATGCACTTGGTGGTGTCCTCGAACCGCTCGCGCTCTTCCTGGGACTGTAGGTTCTCGCGGGTCGGCGAATTGCCGTTGGTGACCAGGAACGGCATCACCGAACGGTAGGCGTCGAAGAAGGGCTCCATGTCGACGACGAGGTCCTTGAGAACCGGTAGCCCCTTGATCGGTTCGACGGTGATCTCCTTGGACGGGTTCACGTCCTTGATCAGCGTCTTGCAGGCCAGTCGGTTCTTGCCGTTGATCCGCATCGCGTCGGAGCCGCAGACACCGTGCCCGCAAGACCGACGGAAAGTCAGCGAACCATCGAGGTCCCACTTGACCTTGTGCAGCGCGTCGAGCACACGGTCGGCCGGCTCAGCGCTGACCTGATAGCTCTCCCACTTCGACTCCTCCGATACCTCGGGGTTGTAGCGAAGGATCTTTACCGTGACGTCCATCAGTACTTACGCTCCATCGGCTTGTAGCGCGTCTCCACGACCGGCTTGTAGTCCAGCCGGATTCGACTGAGACCGCCCGCGGTGCCCTCTTCGGAAGGCTCCCGGTAGGCCATCGTGTGGCGCATGAAGTTCACGTCGTCGCGGGTCGGGTGGTCCTCGCGGTAGTGACCACCGCGCGACTCGTTGCGGGCCAGAGCGGACACGACGAGCACCTCGGCGAGGTCGAGCAGGAACCCGAGCTCGATTGCCTCGAGCAGGTCGGTGTTGAAGCGCTTGCCCTTGTCCTGCACGGACACATTGACGTAGCGCGCCTTCAACGCCTCGATGTCGGACAGCGCCTGCTTCAGTGAACCCTCGTCGCGGTAGACCTGCGCGTTGATGTCCATCGTGGCCTGCAGTTCGGCCCGGATCGCTGCCACCCGCTCGGAGCCTCCGGCGTCACGCATCTGCTCGATCATCGCCACGACGTCGGCTTCGGAGTCGCCGGGCAAGTCGTCGAAGTCTGTGCCGAGCGCGTACTCCGCGGCGAATATGCCCGCCCGTCGACCGAACACGTTGATGTCGAGCAGGGAGTTGGTGCCGAGCCGGTTCGCGCCGTGCACGGACACGCAGGCGACCTCGCCCGCGGCGTACAGGCCGGGGACGATGGTGTGGTTGTCCTGAAGGACCTCGCCCCTGATGTTGGTGGGGACGCCGCCCATCGCGTAGTGAGCGGTCGGGAACACCGGGATCATCTCGGTGTACGGCTCGACGCCGAGGTAGGTGCGCGCGAACTCGGTGATGTCGGGCAGCTTCGCGTCGATCTGCTCGCGGGGCAGGTGCGTCAGGTCCAGGTAGACGTAGGCTTTCTCCGGCCCCGCACCGCGACCTTCGCGCACCTCGTTCGCCATCGCCCGAGCGACCATGTCACGAGGCGCAAGATCCTTGATGCTGGGGGCGTAGCGCTCCATGAAGCGCTCGTTCTCGCTGTTGCGCAGGATGCCGCCCTCACCTCGGGCCGCCTCGGAGAGAAGAACTCCCAGGCCGGCAAGTCCGGTCGGGTGGAACTGGAAGAACTCCATGTCCTCGAGGGGGAGGCCCTTGCGCCACACGATGCCCATGCCGTCACCGGTCAAGGTGTGTGCGTTGGAGGTGGTGCGGTAGATCTTGCCGAACCCACCGGTGGCGAAGATCACCGACTTCGCGTTGAACACGTGGATCTCACCCGTGGCCAGCTCGTAGGCCACGACCCCTGATGCTCGGCCGTCTGACATCACGAGGTCGAACACGTAAAACTCGTTGTAGAACTCCACGTTGTGCTTGACGCACTGTTGGTAGAGCGTCTGCAAGATCATGTGGCCGGTGCGGTCTGCGGCGAAACAGGAACGTCGTACGGCCGCCTCACCATGGTTGCGCGTGTGACCGCCGAACCGACGCTGGTCGATCTTGCCTTCTTCGGTGCGGTTGAAGGGCAGACCCATCTTCTCCAAGTCGAGCACGGCGTCGATGGCCTCTTTCGCCATCACCTCGGCGGCGTCCTGGTCGACCAGGTAGTCGCCACCCTTCACCGTGTCGAAGGTGTGCCACTCCCAGTTGTCCTCCTCGACGTTGGCCAGGGCTGCGCACATGCCGCCCTGTGCCGCGCCGGTGTGGGAACGCGTTGGGTAGAGCTTGGTGAGCACGGCCGTACGGGTGCGCTGACCGGACTCGAGGGCAGCGCGCATTCCGGCGCCGCCCGCGCCGACGATGACAACGTCGTACTTGTGATACTGAACCATCGTTTAGTGCCTCACTTGATTGCGCAGACGTCGAGCGTCGAGTTGGCGTCGATGCACGGGTCGAAGGTGAACACGACCAGAGTGCCGAGCACGATCACCAGGAAAGACGCGAAGTACAGCAGCGTCTTGAGGGTGAACTTGGTGGTCGGTTTGGTCGCATAGTCGTTGATGATCGTGCGCAGGCCGTTCGCGCCGTGCAGCTGTGCGAGCCACAGCATTGCAAGGTCCCAGACCTGCCAGAAGGGGTTCGCCCACTTGCCGGCGACGAAGCCGAAGTCGATGGCTTGGATGCCTTCGCCGAGCATCAGGTTCACGTAGAGGTGACCGAAGACGAGGACCACGAGCAAGAGGCCGGATCCGCGCATGAACAGCCAGGAGTTGAGCTCGAAGTTGCCGGCCTTTGTCTTGTACGGCGAGCGCGGGGCGGGGATCGTACGAGTTGTCATATGCGATCAGTGTCCGAACACGTTTGAGAGGTGCCGCCACACGAACGGCAGGAACAACAGCAGAAAGACTCCGGTCACGCCGTAGGTCAACTGGCGTTGGTAGCGCGGACCCTCGGACCAGAAGTCCACCAGGACGATGCGGATGCCGTTGAGTGCGTGGAAGAGGACCGCAGCGACCAGCCCGACCTCCATCAGACCGACGAAGGGGTTCTTGTAGAGCTCGACTGCGCTGTTGTACGCCTCCGGTGAGACCCGCACCATGGCGGTGTCGATCACGTGGGCGAACAGGAAGAAGAAGATCAGCACGCCGGTGATGCGATGTGCGACCCAGGACCACATGCCTTCACGGCCCCGGTAAAGCGTTCCCGCCGGAGAGCTGGCCAAGAGGATTCCTCCGAACTAAGTAAAATGGGTACCCGGGCGACTTCAGCACTCTACCGGCGGCCGGTTTTGTTACCCACCAGTCAGCGTTGTGAATTCAATTACCGCACACTGATGTTCGCTATTGCCAGGGTGATTGCCAGGGTGATTGCCAGGGTGGCAAACCTCACGGTGCGTTGGCCGAGGGGACGCAATACCCTTCGAACATGACTGCGGGAAAGAAAACCGAATCAGCGACCACCGAGTCCGGACTCCCCTTCGAGCCGGTGTACGGTCCGGATGCGCTTGCCGACTTCGACCCGGCCACCCGGCTCGGCGAGCCCGGCGAGTTCCCGTTCACCCGCGGCGTGTACCCCTCGATGTACACCGGTCGGCCCTGGACGATGCGCCAATACGCAGGTTTCGGCACGGCCAAGGAGTCCAACGAGCGCTACAAGCAGTTGGTCGCGCACGGCACCGGCGGACTGTCGGTCGCGTTCGACCTGCCCACGCAGATGGGGTACGACTCCGACTCGGAGATCGCGCACGGCGAGGTCGGAAAGGTCGGTGTCGCGATCGACTCGATCGAGGACATGCTCGTCCTCTTCGACGGGATCCCGCTCGACGAGGTGTCCACCTCGATGACGATCAACGCGCCCGCAGCGCTGCTCCTCCTGATGTACCAGCTGGTTGCCGAGGAGAAGGGCATCCCCGGCGACAAGATCACCGGCACGATCCAGAACGACGTGCTGAAGGAGTACATCGCCCGCGGGACCTACATCTACCCGCCCAAGCACTCCCTGCGGCTGACTACCGACATCTTCAGCTACTGCCAGACCGAGATCCCGAAATGGAACACCATCTCGATCTCGGGCTACCACATGGCCGAGGCCGGTGCGACGCCCGCGCAGGAGATCGCGTTCACGCTGGCCGACGGCATCGAGTACGTCCGCGCAGCCGTCGCGTCGGGACAAGACGTCGACGAGTTCGCCCCGCGCTTGGCGTTCTTCTTCGTTTCCCGCACGACGCTCCTCGAAGAGGTGGCGAAGTTCCGGGCCGCCCGTCGGATCTGGGCGCAGGTGATGCGTGACGAGTTCGGCGCCAAGAACCCGAAGTCGCTGATGCTCCGGTTCCACACGCAGACCGCCGGCGTACAGCTGACCGCCCAGCAGCCCGAGGTCAACATGGTCCGGGTCGCGGTCCAGGCTCTTGCGGCAGTTCTCGGCGGGACCCAGTCGCTGCACACGAACTCCTTCGACGAGGCGATGTCGCTCCCGTCGGAGAAGGCAGCCCGTCTCGCGCTGCGCACCCAGCAGGTGATCGCCTACGAGACCGACGTGACGAAGACCGTCGACCCGCTGGCAGGCTCGTACGCCGTCGAGTCGCTCACCGACGAGGTCGAGGCCGCGGCGCGCGAACTCATGGACAAGGTTGAAGACCTCGGTGGCGCGGTCTCCGCCATCGAGCAGGGGTTCCAGAAGAGCGAGATCGAGCAGTCGGCCTACCGGATTGCCCTCGAGATCGACCACGACGAGCGCACGGTCGTCGGCCTCAACCGGTTCCGCAGCGACGAGGAGGAGCCCTACGAGCCGCTCCGTGTCGACCCCGCGATCGAGGCCCAGCAAGCGACGCGTCTGGCAAAGGTTCGTGCCGACCGCGACAACGACGAGGTAGTCAAGCACCTTGCTGCGTTGAAGGAAGCCGCTAACGGCACTGACAACGTGCTGTACCCGATGAAGCAAGCACTGCGTGCGCGGGCCACCGTCGGCGAGGTGTGCAACGCGCTCCGTGATGTCTGGGGCGTCTACGTCCCTACGGACGCATTCTGAGCCGTTACTGCTTCTGCGGGCGATTCGACTAACGTTGGTTGACGTGGCCCCACACCTTCTCGATGTCAACGCCGCAGTCGACGCTCTTGGCGACGAACTGATCGAGATTCGCCGCGACCTGCACGCGCACCCGGAGCTGGCCTGGGAAGAGGAACGCACCACCGCGCTGGTCGCCAAACGCCTCGAAGAGGCGGGCATCGGGTTGCAGCTGCTGCCGAGGAGCGGACTGATCGCCGAGGTCGGGAGCGCCGACGGCCCGATCGTGGCGCTGCGTGCCGACCTGGATGCGCTCGAAGTGGACGACCACACCGTGGACCCCTGGGTCAGCACCAACAAGGGGATCGCGCACGCTTGCGGTCACGATGTGCACACCGCAGCGCTGGTCGGTGCCGGGCTGGCCCTGGCCGACGTGCACCGCCGGACTCCACTCAAGGGCCGGGTGCGACTGCTCTTCCAGCCCGCCGAGGAGATCATGCCCGGCGGGGCGCTCGATGTGATCTCCACCGGGGCGCTCGACGACGTCAGCCATGTGTTCTGCCTGCACTGCGACCCCGGTCTCGACGTGGGGCAGGTGGGTCTGCGTGAAGGCCCGTTGACCGGCGCCGCAGACGCACTGACGGTCCGGCTGACCGGGAGCGGCGGACACACCTCTCGGCCGCACCTCACCCAGGACCTCACCTACGCGCTGGCCACGCTGGTGACCGACCTGCCCGCGACGCTGTCCCGGCGCCTGGACCCCCGGGCCGGCGTCAGCCTGGTGTGGGGAATCGTCCGGTCCGGTTCGGCCAAGAACGTGATCCCCTCCAGCGGAGAGGCCGCTGGCACGGTGCGGATGCTGGACGCGGTTGCGTGGGCCGAGGCGGAGGGCCTGATCCGTGAGCTGATCGCGCAGATCGTCGCGCCGTACGGCGTCAAGGCCGAGATCGAGTACATCCGCGGCGTCCCGCCGGTGGTGAACGAACCCGTGTCGACGTTGATGTTGGCTCGCGCCGTGGAGAGCGTGGTCGGGGAGAGCGGTCACGTCTTCACCGCGCAGAGCCTGGGCGGCGAGGATTTCGCCTGGTACCTCGAGTCGGTCCCTGGTGCGATGGGTCGCCTTGGCACGCGCACACCGGGCGGGCCGACGTACGACCTGCACCAGGGCAACCTGCGCATCGATGAGGCGGCGGTCACGATCGGTGCCAAGGTGCTCGCCGCCGCAGCGCTTGAGGCGCTCCCAGGCAGCTAGTCCCACACCGGTGGCAGCCGCATGTAACAACTTGTGACCCGTTCCGCCTGCCTGCCCAGAATGCGTCGGTCAGGGGATTAGGGTGACCTTGTTTCGCGCCAAACCGATGGCGCACTTGATCAAGGAGGGCGTCTTGCGTCGGCTGACCAAGATTGCGGCAACAACGGCGGTCATCGCGCTCGCGCTGACCGGCTGCGGCAACGATGATTCCAACAAGGCCAGCGCAGACGTATGCGAGGGCGCAACCGGTGACGGCCCGAAGATCGGTGTCGCGTACGACGTCGGCGGCGTCGGCGACCAGTCCTTCAACGATGCGGCCTACAAGGGTTTGACGAAGGCCGTCGACGAACTGGACGCCACGTGCAAGGAGAGCAGCCCGGGGGCCAGCGAGAACGACGCCGACCGGGAAGAGCGGCTGCGCACCCTCGCGGACGCGGGTTTCAACCCCATCATCGCCGCCGGCTTCGTCTACTCTCCGGCCATGGCCAAGGTTGCCCCGGAGTACCCCGAAGTCAGCTTCGGCGTCGTCGACGGCTACGTCACCTTCATTACTGGTGACATGAAGCCCGTTGCAAACGTCGCTGACCTGACCTTCGCCGAGCACGAGGGATCGTTCCTTATCGGTGTGGCCGCGGCCCTGAAGACCAAGGCCAAGAATGTCGGCTTCGTCGGCGGTGTGAACGGTCCGCTGATCCAGAAGTTCGAGGCCGGCTTCAAGGCCGGGGTAAAGGAGATCGACCCGTCCATCGAGATCCAGACCCAGTACCTCTCCCAGGGCGACCCGGTGCAAGGCTTCGAGAACCCCGCCGGCGGGGAGACTGCCGCGACCGGCATGTACGACAATGGGGCCGACATCGTCTACCACGCCGCGGGCAAATCCGGTCTGGGCGTCTTCGACGCGGTCGAGGCTGCCGGTGAGGGCAACTGGGCCATTGGTGTGGACTCCGACCAGTACCTCACTGCGGACAAGTCGCAGCAGCCGTACATCCTGACCTCGATGCTCAAGCGGGTCGACGTCGCGGTGTTCGACTTCGTCAAGACGTTCGTCGACGGCGAGGCCTCGTCAGGTCCGGTGACATACGACGTGAAGGGCGGCGGTATCGACTACGCCACCTCTGGCGGCTTCGTCGACGACATTGCGGACCAGCTCGATGACTACAAGGCCAAGATCGGATCGGGCGAGATCGAAGTACCCACCGCCCCGTGATCTCTGGCTGCTGAGCGCAAATGCCCGGAGGGACGCGATAGCGTTCCTCCGGGTTCTCTGTTTGTGGCGTGGGCCAGTTAGTGGTGAGACCGATCGGAGCGGGCATGAGCGAGACCAGCGCGAAGGCGTCGAGCCCGGCGGTGCGACTGTCGGGGATCGGCAAGCGGTTCCCCGGCGTCATTGCGAACCACGACGTTTCCCTCGAGGTCCGCCCGGCCACTGTCCACGCATTGGTGGGGGAGAACGGCGCCGGCAAGTCCACGCTGGTGAAGATCCTCTACGGCGTGCAGAAGCCCGATGACGGCACGATCATGGTCAACGGGGAGACGGTGCGCTTCTCCTCGCCGGCGGACGCGATCAAGCACGGCATCGGCATGGTCTTCCAGCACTTCCAGCTCGCCGACAACCTCAGCGTCGCCGAAAACGTGGTGCTCGGCGCCGAGAAGCAGCACGGCATCGGCGACAAGGCCCGAGCGGAGATCCGACGCATCTCCGACGCCTACGGTTTCGACCTGAACCCCGACGAGCTCGTCGAGACGCTCGGTGTCGGTGAGCGGCAACGGGTCGAGATCCTGAAGGTGCTCTACCGCGGAGCGAAGATCATCATCCTCGACGAGCCGACTTCCGTCCTCGTGCCGCAGGAGGTGGATGCGCTGTTCGAGAACCTCCGCGAGCTGAAGCGGGAGGGGAACACACTGATCTTCATCTCCCACAAGCTCGACGAGGTGCTCGCGATCGCCGACGACATCACGGTCCTGCGACGGGGGACCACCGTCACCACCGTCGAGCCGGCGGACGTGACGCCGCGCGACCTCGCCGAGCTGATGGTCGGATCGGAGCTGCCGAGCCCGAGCACAGCCGACTCAACCGTGACCGAAACCGAGATCCTCGAGATCCGCGACCTGATGGTCGAGGACTCCGCAGGGCGCGAGGTGCTCTCCGACATCAACCTCAAGATCCACGCGGGTGAGGTGCTCGGCATTGCCGGCGTCGAGGGCAACGGCCAGACCGAACTCGTTGAGGCGGTTGTCGGCATCCGCAGGTCGACCCGCGGAGTGGTCGAGATTGCCGACCTTGACGTCACCGCGTGGAGCACGCGTGAGCGACGCGAGTCGGGCGTCGGCTACATCCCCGAGGACCGACACCGACACGGCCTCCTGCTCGACGCGCCGCTATGGGAAAACCGGGTCCTGGGCCACCAGACGCGTGAGCCGAGCGTCAAGGGGCCGTGGATCAACCGTGTGGGTGCCCGCGCCGACGCCCAGCGGATCATCGACACCTACGACGTCCGGACCCCGGGGATCGACACCCTCGCCCGGGCCCTCTCCGGCGGCAACCAGCAGAAGTTCATCGTGGGCCGCGAGATGAGCGGTGACCCGAAACTGCTGATCGCCTCCCATCCGACGCGCGGCGTGGACGTCGGCGCCCAGGCGGCGATCTGGGATCACATCCGCGAGGCCCGACGCCGTGGCCTGGCCGTCCTTCTCATCTCCGCCGACCTCGATGAGTTGATCGGTCTCTCCGACAGCCTCAAGGTGATCCTGCGCGGCAAGATCGTGGGTGACTTCGACCCGCAAACCGTCACCCCACAAGAGTTGGGCATTGCGATGACCGGTGCCCACTCTGGTGCCAAGACCAGGAGGGACGACTCATGAAAGCGCTCCGCCGAGCAGGGCTTGCCATGGCCGCACCCGTGCTCGCCCTCCTGGTGGCGGCCCTGGTGACGAGCCTGGTGCTAGTCGCAGCCGGCGACTCGCCTGCCGCGTTCTGGGAAACGATCCTGTCCTGGCCCGAGAGCCGCGTTCTGGTTGGCATCCTTAACGACGCGTCGGTGCTCTACCTCTCCGGGCTGGCGGCCGCAGTCGGTTTCCGGATGAACCTGTTCAACATCGGGGTCGAGGGGCAGTACCGCGTGGCCACGTTCGCCGCGGCGGTCTTTGCCGCGCAGGCGTTCCTGCCCGGCTACCTGAACACGGTCGCGACGATCATTGTGGCAATGGCCGCAGGTGCCTTCTGGGCCGGTCTCGCAGCCATCTTGCGGGTGACCCGCGGCGTCAGCGAGGTCATCTCGACGATCATGCTGAACGCCATCGCGGTGTCGATGGTGGCCTACCTGCTGCGGCGGGCTGGCAGTCTCCGGGGCCAGGTCATCGTGACCGACACCATACCGAAGTCCAACTGGGTCTCGGGCATCCCGCTGATGGGCGACTCGGTCACCGAGCTCTACGGCCTCGCCGTGCTCGCTGTGCTCGCCGGAGTCACCTTTTCCGTGCTGCTCAACCGCACGCGGTTCGGCTTCGACCTCCGCGCAACCGGCCATTCCGAGAGCGCTGCCGTCGCCAGCGGAGTCAATGTGAAGCGGATGGTCGTCTATTCGATGTTGCTGTCCGGGGCGGTGGCCGGCCTGATCGGGATGCCCAACCTCTTCGGTGTCTCACATAGCTACGGGTCGACGATTCAGTCGGGAATCGGGTTCGCCGGGATCGCGGTGGCGCTGCTCGGCCGCAACCACCCTCTCGGCATCGCCGCCGGGGCGCTGATCTTCGCCTACCTTGGCGAGCAGGCCAACCCGCTCGGCATCCTGGCCGACATCGCGCCCGAGATTATCGCGGTGACCCAGGGCGTCGTGGTGCTCTGCGTGGTGATCGCCTACGAGGTGGTCCGCCGCTATCGCAACAAGGTCGAGCAGCGAGATGCCGCGGCGGCGCTCGATGCTCCGAACGCCTCGACGGAGGTGAAGACATGACCACGGTCGCAAACGCCCCGACCGCGTCAACTCCGTCGAGGACGAGGCGTCGCGGCAGGATCTGGATCTGGCTGCTGCTCCTGCTCGTCGCGATGTCGGCGACGCGTGTCATCGCCGACGCGCACGACATCACCTCCGCCGGCACGCTTCGGGCGGCCACGATCGCGGCCATCCCGATCGCGCTCGCCGCACTCGGTGGTCTGTGGTCCGAGCGCGCCGGAGTCGTCAATATCGGTCTCGAGGGAATGATGATCCTCGGTACCCTCGGGGCCGGTTACTTCGGCTACCACTACGGCGTGTGGGCCGGGTTGGTCGGCGCGGCCATCTTCGGCGCCGTGGGTGGTGCTCTGCACGCGTTGGCCACGGTGACGTTCGGTGTCGACCACATCGTCTCCGGTGTTGCCATCAACATCATCGCGGCGGGCGTCGCGAGCTTCCTCGCAGAGGCGCTCTTCGCAGGCCTGCCGGGTGGTGGGCCGACCCAGTCGCCGTCGTTGCCGCGACCGCCGACGGTCTCGATCCCCGGCCTGTCCGACTGGACGGCGGACCTGGCCGACCGCGGCTGGTTCCTGGTCTCCGACCTTGCCGCGCTGGTGAACGCGCTCACCGCGAGAATGTCGTTGTTCACACTCGTGGCCCTCGTCCTCATCTTCGGCACCGGTTGGCTGCTCTGGAAGACCTCGTTCGGCCTCCGGCTGCGCTCGTGCGGTGAGAACCCGCAGGCCGCGGAGAGCCTCGGAATCAACGTGATCCGGTACAAGTTCGTCGCCGTCACCATGTCCGGCCTGTTCGCCGGCATGGGCGGCGCCTACCTCGCCATGGTCGCCTCGTCCGGCTACCAGAACGGGCAGACAGGCGGTCGCGGCTACATCGGCCTGGCCGCGATGATCTTCGGTAACTGGCGTCCGGGCGGGCTCCTCACAGGCTCGCTGCTGTTCGGTTACACCGACGCAGCGCGTCTACGCAGCGGCGGGGAGTCGGTGCACGCGCTGCTGCTGATCGTGGCGGTCGCGCTGGTGCTGATGGCGATGTGGCAACTCTTCCGCGGAGCGCGCCTGGCCGCGGCGCTGTCCATGGTCGTCGGAGTTCTTGCCCTCGTCTGGTATCTATCGACCGAGACCATCCCGGGTGATTTCACAGCGATGACGCCGTACGTCGCCACGCTCCTGGTGCTCGCGCTCGCCTCCCAGAAACTGCGAATGCCGGCAGCCGACGGACTGAGGTACACACGTGGACAGGCTGGCTGAGGCGTGGCTGACGACGAGTTCGACTGGGCGGCGCTACGAGCACGTGCGACCGAGGCGATGGCGTACGCCTACGCGCCGTACTCTCACTACCCGGTCGGCGCCGCGGCTCTCGTCGACGACGGTCGGATCATCGTCGGTTGCAACGTGGAGAACGCCTCGTACGGCGTGGGCCTGTGCGCGGAGTGCGGGGTGGTCTCGCAACTGCACGCCTCGGGTGGTGGCCGGTTGACCCACTTCGCGTGCGTCAACGGCGACGGGGACGTCATCATGCCCTGTGGCCGCTGCCGGCAGCTCCTGTTCGAGCACGGGGGGCGGGACCTGCTGCTACTCACCGTCTCGGGCGTGCGGCCGATGTATGAGGTGCTCCCGGATGCCTTCGGCCCCGACTCCTTGAGCGACTATGCCGACCACACAGATTGACCTGACCGCGCCGGATTTCGTCGCCGATCCGTACCCCTATTTCGCAGCCGAACGCCAGCGTCACACCGTCGCTTGGCACGAGGGCTCCTCGAGCTGGCTGACCTTCGACCACGCCTGCGCCAACGCCGTGCTTCGTGACCGACGACTGGGCCGGATCTGGAAGGACAAGGAACCGGTCGCGCGGTTCGAGCCGTTCAACCTGCTGTACCGCAACCAGATGATGGAGAACGAGCCGCCCGACCACACCCGGCTGCGGCGGCTTGTCGCGGGCGCGTTCGCACGCGGACATGTCGAACGGCTGCGCCCGCGCGTGAGAGAGCTCGCCGCCGACCTGCTCGGTCAGGTCGACCGGCGCGACTTCGACGTGATCGGGGAGTATGCCGAGCCGCTTCCCGTCCTAGTGATCGCAGAACTGCTCGGTGTCCCCAGCGAACTCGCCCCTGAGCTGCGCATGTGGTCGCAAGCCATCGTGAAGATGTACGAAGTCTCACCGAGCCGGGGAGTCGAGGACTCGGCGATCGATGCTGCGGATCAGTTCGCCTCGACTATCCGTGACATCGCGCGAGCCCGTGCCGCGCGGCCGGAGCACGACCTGATCTCCGATCTCGTGGCCGCCCGCGAAGGATCGGCCAGGCTGTCGGAGGATGAGGTGGTTGCGTCCGCCGTACTTCTGCTCAACGCCGGTCACGAGGCGTCGGTCAACGTCTTCGGCAACGGGCTGGTGTCCATGCTGCAGCGCGGACTGGCGCCTGAACCGGGACAGGTCGCGCTCTGCGTCGAAGAAATGCTGCGCTTCGACTCCGCGCTACAGCTTTTCGAACGCACCGCCACCGAGGACGTGACCGTCGGCGACGTCACCGTGGAGAAGGGCCAGAAGATCGCGGCGCTTCTCGGCGCGGCGAACCGCGACCCGGTGTTGTTTGACGGCCCCGACGAGTTCGTCACCACGCGTGATCCGAATCCGCACCTGGCCTTCGGCGCCGGTGTGCACTTCTGCCTGGGTGCGCCGCTGGCAAGGATGGAGCTCATCGAGTCACTGACCCTGCTGTGGAGCGAGCTGCCGGGGCTGCACCTGGTCGGCGATCCGGTCTCGCGGGGAACGTTCGTCCTGCGCGGCTATACATCGGTGCGCGTCGGCGCCTAAGGAAATGAAGCTGATGAAGCTGAAGAAACGATTGAGGAGACGGTAGTGACGGAGCGACATGACGCGGTGGAAGTGATCACTGCAAAACGGGATCATGCGGAGCTGAGCGACTCGCAGATCGACTGGGTGCTCGACGCCTACACCCGTGGTGTGGTCGCCGAGGAGCAGATGGCCGCTCTGGCCATGGCGATCCTGCTCAACGGGATGAACCGGCGTGAGATTTCCAGGTGGACCAACGCCATGATCGCTTCAGGCGAACGGATGGACTTCTCGTCCCTGTCACGACCCACCGCGGACAAGCACTCGACCGGCGGTGTCGGAGACAAGATCACCCTGCCGCTCGCACCTTTGGTCGCGGCATGTGGAGTGGCGGTCCCGCAGCTCTCCGGACGCGGACTCGGTCACACCGGCGGAACCCTGGACAAGCTGGAGTCCATCCCCGGCTGGCGGGCAGACCTGACCAACGAGGAGATGTTGAGCCAGCTCGAAGGGGTGGGCGCCGTCATCTGCGCCGCAGGGGCGGGACTGGCCCCTGCGGACAAGAAGCTCTATGCGCTGCGGGATGTGACCGGCACTGTCGAGTCGATCCCGCTCATCGCAAGCTCGATCATGAGCAAGAAGATTGCCGAAGGCACTGGCGCGCTCGTGCTCGACGTCAAGGTCGGTTCAGGAGCGTTCATGAAGGACGTCGACCGCGCTCGCGAACTCGCAGAGACGATGGTGGCGCTCGGTTCGGATGCCGGCGTACGCACGGTGGCCCTGCTGACTGACATGTCCACACCACTCGGCCTCACTGCGGGCAATGCCCTTGAGGTGCAGGAGTCTGTGGACGTGCTTTCCGGCGGAGGGCCAGCCGACGTGGTCGAGCTGACCCTCGCGCTGGCGCGGGAGATGTTGAAGGCGGCCGGGGTCACTGATGTCGACCCTGCCGACAAGCTCAAGGACGGATCGGCGATGGACGCCTGGAAGCAGATGATCCGCGCCCAGGGGGGTGACCCTGATGCCGAGCTGCCCACGTCGCGCGAGAGAACCGTCCTGCATGCATCAACGAGCGGGGTGCTGACTCGGCTCGACGCTATGGCCGTCGGCCTCGCGGCGTGGCGGTTGGGTGCCGGACGGGCACGAAAGGAGGACCCGGTTCAGGCCGGGGCGGGGGTGCGGATGCACGCCAAGCCGGGCGACACCGTCACCGAAGGTCAGCCTCTGCTCACGTTGCACACCGACGACTCCGAGCGATTTGACCGCGCCCTGGCAAGCCTCGAGGGCGGCATCGAGATTCAGGAAGCGGGTACGCCGTACGACCGGACGCCGCTTGTCATCGACAGGGTCGCTGCCGAGTGACGCGTCTCAGCTGAGCAGGAGTACGACGGTCTCCGCGACGCACGCGGGTTTGTCCTGGCCCTCGATCTCGAGGACGAACTTGGTGACCAACTGCTTGCCGGCAGGAATGTCGGTTACTTCGGCGAAGGAAGCGGTGGCGCGCACCTTCGAGCCCACCCTTACAGGGTTGGGGAAACGCACCTTGTTGACGCCGTAGTTCAACTTCGCTCCGGGCGTCTCGAGACTGAAGATCTGCGCACCGAACTGGGGGATCAACGACAACGTCAGGTAGCCGTGTGCGATGGTGCCGCCGAACGGTCCGGACGCGGCCCGGTCGACGTCGACGTGGATCCACTGGTGATCGCCGGTCGCTTCGGCGAACGCGTTCACCCGCTCCTGGTCGATCTCAAGCCACTCGCTCGTACCGAGCTCCTCGCCGGCAGCTGCGGACACTTCGTCGAACGTCTTGAAAACTCGCATGGGTGGCCTTTCAGTTCAAGGTGCAAAGATGTGGCTATGGCTGAACTTATCTCTGCACCCACTCGCATTCCTGTCCCGGGTGGCAAGGTGATCGACGAGTACGTCGGTCGTGTCACCACCGGCACCGACGCCGTCTCGGTGGCGCACATGGTCGCACCCGGTGGCTGGGTCGAGCCCGCGCAGGCTCCCGACTTCGACGAGATTACTGTCGTCCTGCGGGGCGTGGTCCACGTCGAAGTGACCGCCGATGGTGGCCGCACCGAAACGATCGAGGTTCCTGCCGGCCAAGCGCTGATCACCCGCGCAGGCGAGCGAGTCCGCTACTCGACCGGCGACGTCGAAACCGAGTACGTCGCTGTTTGCCTGCCCGCGTTCTCTCCGGACAATGTGAATCGCGATGCGGAGACCGATGGCGGAGAGCCCCGTTGATGGCCGACCCCACTTCTGCGTCGCCGACCCGCGACCAGGTCCAGCGCGCTCCCAAGGTGCTCCTGCACGACCATCTGGACGGTGGGCTCAGGCCGCAGACGATCGTCGACCTAGCAGCCGGAGCGGGACATCAGCTTCCTGTCGAGGAAGCCGAGTCACTCGGCAAGTGGTTCGAGGACTCGGCGAACTCCGGTTCGCTGGAGCGCTACCTCGAGACCTTCGACCACACCGTGGCTGTCATGCAGTCGGCCGAGAACATCCGCCGGGTAGCCCGGGAGTGCGTCGAGGACCTGGCTGCCGATGGCGTGGTCTACGCGGAGGTCAGGTACGCCCCGGAACAACATCTGCAAGGTGGGCTGACCCTGTCGGACGTCGTGGACGCGGTCGAGGCGGGGTTTGAGGCCGGGCAGGAAGAGGCCCGTGCGCAGGGTCAGTCGATCGTCGTACGCCAGCTGCTGACCGCGATGCGGCACCAGGCGAGGTCGCGGGAGATCGCCGAGCTGGCCGTGCACTATCGGGACCACGGTGTCGTCGGGTTCGACATCGCCGGTGCCGAGGCGGGCTTCCCTCCCACTCGCCATCTCGATGCGTTCGAGTACCTCCAGCGCGAGAACGCGCACTTCACCATCCATGCCGGTGAGGCATTCGGGCTGCCGTCGATCTGGCAGGCGCTTCAGTGGTGTGGTGCGGACCGGCTCGGGCACGGCGTGCGCATCATCGACGACATCACGGTCGATAACGATGGTCTGCCGAAGCTCGGCCGGCTCGCGTCCTACGTCCGCGACAAACGGATCCCGTTGGAGATGTGCCCGTCATCGAACGTGCAGACCGGAGCGGCGGCGTCGATGGGCGAGCACCCGATCGGGCTGCTCACCAAACTACGTTTTCGGGTGACGGTGAACACCGACAACCGGTTGATGAGCGGTACGTCGATGACAGGCGAGATGTCTTCGCTCGTGGCGGCGTTCGGCTACGGGTTCGACGATCTTCGATGGTTCACGATCAACGCGATGAAGTCGGCGTTCCTGCCGTTCGACCAGCGACTGGCCATCATCGACGAGACGATCAAACCTGGCTATGCGCAGCTGAGCCGATGAGCGGGCTCGGCGCTCAGATGCCGATCGGGTGCCAGACGGTCTTTGTCTCCAGGAACGAGGTCATCCGCTCGGTCCCCGGCTCGACGGTCCAGTGGCCGGTCGTACCGAATGCGCCCGGACGGACGACGCGCTTGAGGTTCTCCGCTGCGGCTTCCTCCAGCGAGCGGGCAAGCTCCCCGTCCTCGGCACCGGCCAGGTCGATCGCGTTGACGTCCATGTGCGACGCCAGCCATGGTGCGACCTCAGCAGCCGAACCGGTGAGCATGTTGACCACGCCGCCTGGCACATCGGAGGTGGCAAGCACCTCGCAGAGCGTGATGGCGGGCAGCGGGCGCTCGTAGGACGTGACCACAACGACCGTGTTGCCGGTGACGATCGCCGGTGCCACCACAGAGATGAGGCCGAGAAGCGATGAGGCCTGTGGAGCAACGATCGCCACCACGCCGGTCGGCTCGGGAACCGAGAAGTTGAAGAACGGCCCGGCAATGGGGTTGGTCCCGCCGACGACCTGGGCGATCTTGTCGGCCCAACCGGCGTACCAGACGAGCCGATCGATCGAGGCGTCGACGGCCTTCTCGGCCTGACGCTTGCTCAGACCCTCACCGCGTTGGACCTCGTCGACGAACTGGAGGCGGCGACCCTCGAGGAGCTCGGCGATGCGGTAGACGACCTGGCCGCGGTTGTACGCCGTCTTGGCTGACCAGCTGCCGAACGCCTTACGCGCGGCCTGCACGGCGTCACGGGCGTCTTTGCGGGAAGCCAGCGATGCGTTGGCGAGGAACTTGCCCGAGCTGTCGATGACCTCGTAGGAGCGACCCGACTCGGACCGGGGGAATGCGCCGCCGATGTAGAGCTTGTAGGTCTTGCGGACGTCGATGCGAGTGTCAGTTGGCAAGGTAGGCCTCCAAACCGTGGCGGCCGCCCTCGCGACCGTAACCCGACTCCTTGTAGCCGCCGAAGGGGCTCGTCGGGTCGAACTTGTTGAACGTGTTGGCCCACACGACTCCCGCGCGCAGCCGGTTGGCCGTCCACAGGATCAGGGAACCCTTGTCGGTCCAGACGCCGGCAGAGAGACCGAACGGAGTGTTGTTCGCCTTCTCGATCGCTTCCGCGGGAGTGCGGAACGTGATCACTGACAGCACCGGACCGAAGATCTCCTCGCGGGCGATCCGGTGCGCCTGGGAGACGCCGGTGAAGATCGTCGGCGGGAACCAGAACCCGTTCGTCGGCAGGTCGCACGCAGGTGACCAGCGGTCAGCTCCTTCGGACTCACCGATGTCGGACAGCTCGCGAATCCTCGCCAACTGCTCGGCGGAGTTGATCGCACCGATGTCGGTGTTCTTGTCCAGCGGGTCACCCACTCGAAGGGTGGCCATCCGGCGCTTGAGTCGCGCCAGCACCTCGTCGGCAACCGACTCCTGCACCAGCAGACGCGACCCTGCGCAGCACACGTGGCCCTGGTTGAAGAAGATGCCGTTGACGATCCCCTCGACTGCCTCGTCGATGGGTGCGTCGTCGTACACGATGTTCGCGGCCTTGCCGCCGAGCTCGAGGGTGACCTTCTTCTTGCTGCCGGCCACCGCCTTGGCGATCTGGCGGCCCACCTCGGTCGAACCGGTGAAGGCCACTTTGTCGACGTCGTCGTGCGACACCAGCACGCGTCCGGTCTCCCCGGCGCCGGTGAGGATGTTCACGACACCCGGCGGCAGGTCGGCCTGCTGGCAGATCTCCGCAAACAACAGTGCAGTAAGGGGAGTGGTCTCGGCCGGCTTGAGTACGACGGTGTTGCCGCACGCCAGCGCCGGTGCGATCTTCCACGCCAGCATCAGCAGTGGGAAGTTCCAAGGGATCACCTGTCCCGCGACGCCTAGCGGCTTCGGGTCAGGGCCCCAGCCGGCGTACTCCAGCTTGTCGGCCCAGCCGGCGTAGTAGAAGAAGTACGCCGCGACCAGCGGAATGTCGACGTCTCGCGACTCCTTGATCGGCTTGCCGTTGTCGAGGGACTCGAGCACGGCAAGCTCGCGTGAGCGTTCCTGGATTATCCGCGCGATCCGGTAGAGGTACTTGCCCCGCTCGCGGCCCGACATCTTCGACCAGACCCGTGTGTAGGCGCGACGTGCGGCTTTCACGGCAAGGTCGACGTCCTCAGCAGACGCGTCGCTGACCTCGGCCAGGACCTCCTCGGTCGCCGGGTTGATCGTCTTGAAGGACCCACCGGGACCCTGTGGTTGCTTGAACTCGCCGTCGATGAACAGCCCGTAGGACGACGCGATGTCGACCACTGACCGGGACTCGGGTGCGGGAGCGTAGTCGAACACCGTGCCTGCCTTGTCTTTCGTTGCCATCTCGAATCAGTCCAAGGTGAAGTAGTCGGGGCCGGAGTAGCGGCCGGTACGCATCTTCGTACGTTGCATCAGCAGGTCGTTGAGCAGAGTCGAAGCACCGAAACGGAACCAGTCCGGATCCAGCCAGTCCGGTCCGGCGGTCTCGTTGACCATCACGAGGTACTTGATGGCGTCCTTGCTCGTGCGGATGCCACCAGCGGGCTTCACGCCGACCATCTGGCCTGTGGCCTCACGGAAGTCGCGCACAGCCTCAAGCATCACCAACGTCACCGGCAGCGTCGCGGCCGGTTGGACCTTGCCCGTCGAGGTCTTGATGAAGTGCGCGCCGGCCAACATCGCCAGCCAGGAGATCCGTCGCACGTTGTCGTAGGTCTGTAGTTCGCCGGTCTCGAAGATCACCTTGAGATGAGCACTCGAGCCATCAGGACGCGCGCAGGCCTCGCGAACCGCCACGATCTCCTCGAACACCTCGAGGTAGCGGCCGGACAGAAAGGCACCACGGTCGATCACCATGTCGATCTCGTCAGCACCGGCCTCGACCGCGTCTTGGGTGTCGGCGAGTTTGATGTCCCTGGCCGCGCGGCCCGAGGGGAACGCCGTTGCCACCGAGGCGACGTGTACCTCGCTGGCGCCAAGCGCGTCCTTGGCGATCCTGACCATGTCGGGGTACACACACACGGCCGCGACCGAAGGGCACGCTGGGTCGGCAGGGTCGGGCCGCATCGCCTTGGAGCACAACCCTGCGACCTTGCCCGGAGTGTCCATACCCTCCAGCGTGGTCAGGTCGACCATCCGGATGGCGAGGTCGATCGCAAAGGCCTTCGCGGTGGTCTTTATCGACCGGGTGGCCAGGCCGGCTGCTCGTACCTCCGCGCCCACCTGGTCGACACCGGGGAGGCCGTGCAGGAAGCGGCGCAGTGCGGCATCGGAGGATGTCGCCTCAGCGAGGCCGGCAGCTGAGTGCACGCTGGTAGTCACCGAGCCAGCATAGGTCTGGGCTCGCGGTTGTGGGGAATCGTGGCGACCCAGGCACAATCGAGGCATGCCAGCTTCTCGAGGGGACACCATGCGTGCCCGACCCGTCGAACGTTTCAAAGCAACCAGCGGATTCTTCGCCGGCTACACCGGGCTGGTTTTCGCGGCCTTCGCCATCGGCTACGTGCTGATCAACGTGCACACCGTCACGGGGCTGCGGGTCGCCCTCGGGATGACCCTCTTCGGCCTAGTGACCTGGGTGACACAGCTGCGTTCGCGCGCCGCGGCGTACCCCGACCACCTGCTCCTGAAGAACTCCGTGCGCGACGTGGTCATCCCCTTGACGCTGATCGACAAGGTGACGGCCCGGCAGACGCTGAACGTCTGGGTCGGCGAGAGGCGGTACGTCTGCATCGGCATCGGTACGCCGATCCGGAGCATCTTCAAGAATCGCAAGAGCAGTGCGGCGTCTCCGTTGGGCATGGGCCGGATGCGGGAGTTCTCCGAGATGGCCGAGCGGGCCGCGCCGGACCAGACAGCGATGGCGTACGAGGCGTTCGTGGTCACCCGGATCGATGAGCTTGTCGAAACGGCGAAGAAAAAACCTGCAGGAGTAGCGGGAACCGCGACAGACCACTACGTCTATGCCTGGCCGGAGATCGCCGCGTTGCTGATCACCGGTGTTGCTTTCCTGGTCAGCATGGTCGTCTAGAGTCCTGCTGCCTTCGTGAGGTCGGCACGGATCGCATCGAGCCGCCCGGCCGCGGAGATCCTCGCCGCGTCGACCGCGCCGGGGTCGTCGTCGGCGATCGGCACGACCACCTCGAGGTAGCACTTGATCTTCGGCTCGGTGCCTGAGGGACGGACGATGACCCGGGCGTTATGGGCCAGTCGGTAACGCAGCCCGTCGGTGGGCGGCAGATCCGCGCTCCCCTCGGTGAGGTCCTCCGCCTGTTCGACCGACAGGCCGCCTAGCGACTCCGGCGGGGTGGCTCGCAAGCGGTCCATCGCCGCACCAATCTGGGCGAGGTCGCTGACCCGCACAGACAGCTGGTCGGTGGCGTGGAGGCCGTACGTGCGAGCGATGTCGTCGAGCTGGTCGCCAAGGGTGCGACCCTCGCTCTTCAAGATGGCGGTGAGCTCGACGATGCGGAGCAACGCGGAAACCCCGTCCTTGTCGCGAACGAGGCCCGGCGCGACGCAGTAGCCGAGGGCTTCTTCGTAGCCGAATGCCAGCCCGTCGATCCGGCCCAGCCACTTGAACCCGGTGAGTGTCTCTCGATGCTCCTGCCCGTGCGCAGCGGCCATCTTGCCCAGCAGTGACGAGGACACGATCGAGGTCGCGTAGACGCCTTGTACACCGAGGCGCAGGAGGAAGTCACCGAGCAGGGCACCAACCTCGTCGCCACGCAGCATCCGCCAGCCGTGCGGCCCGGGTACGGCGACCGCACATCGATCGGCATCGGGATCGTTCGCGACCACGAGGTCGGCGGCCACATCCGCTGCTGTTTCCATCGCGAGGTCCATCGCCCCCGGCTCCTCGGGATTGGGGAACGCGACCGTCGGGAAGTCGGGGTCCGGCTCGGCCTGCGCCACAGCCAGATGAGGTGTGGAGAACCCTGCCTGCTCGAGCACTCGGATCACCGACTCGCCACCGACACCGTGCAACGGTGTGTAGACCGTGACCAGATCGCGTGGGCTGCTCGGAGCGACCAGCGAGCTCACGCTCGACAAGTAGGAATCGATCACGTCGTCACCGAGCCGGTCCCAACCTGCACCGAGCGGGACACCGGACAGCGCACCCACGGCATCGATCTCGGCTGAGATCTCATCGTCGGCCGGCGGCACGATCTGGCTGCCGTCGCCGAGGAACACCTTGTAGCCGTTGTCCTGTGGTGGGTTGTGTGAGGCGGTGACCATCACGCCGGCGACACAGCCGAGCTGCGTGGTCGCATAGGCCAGGATCGGGGTTGGCAGCGGCCGCGGCAGCACCTTCGCCTTCAGCCCGGCGCCGACCATCACCGCGGCGGTGTCGTGGGCGAAAACCTCGGAGTTATGGCGGGCGTCGTAGCCGATCACGACACTGTCGTCGGGGCCGGCGCCGTACTTTTTCAGGTACGACGCAAGCCCTGCCGCCGCACGGATCACTACGACACGGTTCATTCGATTCGAACCCGCCTCCAACGCACCACGCAGGCCGGCCGTTCCGAACTCGAGTCGACCCGCGAACCGGTCCGCAAGGTCAACAGCGGCCTCGCCTTCGGGGTCGGCTTCGACCTGTGCCACGAGCCGTTCGAGCTCGCTCCTCGTCTGCGGGTCCGGGTCCTCCGCGATCCACGCGCGTGCACGGTCCAGGACATCGGGCAGGTCAGGAGGTGGGGTCATGCCCGAAGGCTAGCCGCTGCCGAAGTCGAGGGCCGGACGGAAGAATGACTTCCTGACGAAGGGGCCTCCCACATGTCGTGACTCGACCTCGTCGTCCTCGGTCGCAGGGCTCTGCTCCACGGCGGTGGCGAACTGTTCCGCGTCGTCCTGCGGCGAGTACCCCAGGGCCCGGCCCGCCTCGAGGTCCCACCACGCACGGGTGTTGGCCGAGATCCCGTAGATCACCGCGAACCCAGGGTCCGGCGTGGTGAGGCTGGCGTCGACCATCCGGACCGCGTCGTCGTACGACAGCCATGTCGACAGATGACGACGGCTCTCCGGTTGCGGCAGGAAGCTCCCGATCCGGAGGGCGACGGCGTCGATTCCGTAGCGGTCGACGTACAGGCTCAACAGCGCCTCTGCCGCCACCTTGCCGACACCGTAGAACGTGTCGGGTCTTGGTCGCACATCAGTGCCGAGCAGGTCGGTGCGTTCGGTGCGTCCCACCGCATGGTTGCTGCTCGCGAAGACCATCCGGTTCACTCTGTGCTCGACCATAGCGTCGAGCAGGGCGCCGGTGGTGAGCACGTGGGAATCGAGGATCCCGGGCAAGGACGTCTCGTTGGGGATGCTGGCCAGGTGTACGACGGCGTCGAGGACGCCGGCGCCCGCGCCCCGGTCGAACACGGCGGCGAGGGCATCTGGATCGCCGCAGTCGGCCGTGAACCAGGTCCCGGTGAAACCTTCCGGTTCGACCATCCGGTCCAGGCCGACCACGTCGTACCCGCGGTCGACAAGGCCGCTGCACACGACCGACCCGATGCTTCCGGCAGCGCCGGTGACCAAGACGCGCATCAGATCCTCGGCACGATCGCGCCGAGCAGTGCACCCATCCGGGTGGCCGCGGCCTTGCCCGCCTCGAGAACCTCCTCGTGGTTCAGGGGCTCTCCGGTGATTCCGGCGGCGAAGTTCGTGACGAGGCTGATCCCGAGCACCTCCATCCCGGACTCCCTGGCCGCAATGGCCTCGAGCGTGGTGGACATGCCGACCAGGTCGCCGCCGATCGCGCGAACCATGGCGATCTCGGCCGGGGTCTCGTAGTGCGGGCCGGGGAACTGCACGTAGATCCCCTCGTCGAGGGTGCCGTCGACCTCGCGGCACAGGGCACGCAGCCGACTGCTGTACAGGTCGGTCAGGTCGACGAACGTCGCGCCCTCGAGAGGTGAGGTCGCCGTCAGGTTGATGTGGTCGCGGATCAGCACCGGCGTGCCGGGTGCCCAGGTCTCCTTGAGGCCTCCGCAGCCGTTGGTGAGCACCACGACCTTGCAACCGGCGGCGGCGGACATCCGGACACCGTGCACGACGGACCGCACGCCGAGCCCCTCGTAGAAGTGGGTCCTGCCGAGAAAGATGAGCAGGTTCTTGTCGCCACTGCGGACCGATCGGATCTTCCCCGCGTGACCGGCGACGGCCGGAGGCGCGAACCCGGGCAGGTCCGTCGTACTGAGTTCAGCCGTTGCCTCACCGAGCGCCTCCACCGCGGGTAGCCAGCCGGACCCCAACACGAGTGCGATGTCGTGATGATCGACACCGGTCAGCTCACGGAGTCGGTCCGCGGCCTGGGCGGCAAGTTCCTGGGGAGTGGTCACTCGGGCAGTCTAGGAGTGCGTCACAGACCGCTGGAACGGCAGGGACGCGCACGCAGCGCAGCGACATAGTCAACCGGTGCGTCAGCGGCCTCGGCGGCGTCTGCCATCACGCCGAGATAGCTCGCGGAGGGGAGTCCGCCCTCGTAGGCGTCGAGGACGTAAGCCCAGGCGACCTGCTCACCCTGCAGGGTCGCGACGCGCACCCGAGTCTTGCGATAGAGCCCGGAGTCGGCGCTCTCCCAACCGTCGAGGATCGACACGTCCTCGTCGGTGACGTCGTAGATGGCGACGAAAACCTGCTCGAATTGGTCTTCGACGATCGTGCCGAGGGCGCCGTCCCAACCGAGTTCCTCACCCCCGAACGTCAGCCGCCAGCCGACGAGCCAGCCAGTGCTGCGCAAGGGCGAGTGCGGGCAGCGCTCGCCCATGCGGGAGGGATCGAGGTTCGATCCGTACGCGGCATACAGAGGCACGCCAGGGAGCCTAGTGCCCGCAGGGACTTTCGAGCAGCAGAAGCGCCCTGGATTGGTCACACGTGGGAAGCAACGCAAGAATGGGCCCGTGAATCGTGTGGTGATCATCGGCGGCGGACCTGGTGGCTACGAGTCGGCGCACGTCGCCGCTCAGCTGGGGGCCGACGTCACCGTCGTGGACGCCGACGGCGTCGGCGGTTCGGCGGTGCTCACCGACTGTGTCCCCAGCAAGACGCTGATCGCCACAGCGGAGCTGATGGCGGAGATGGAAGAGGCCGGCGAGCTCGGCATCTCCTTCGATGGTCCAGGCGGAGAGCCTGGAGTCGTCAGCGTCGACCTCGGCCGCGTCAACACCCGGGTGAAAGCACTCGCCGTGGCGCAGTCGGCCGACATCGGGCGTCGGCTCACCCGAGACGGGGTCCGGGTGGTTCGCGGACGTGGTCGGCTCGTGACACCGAACCAGGTGGTCGCCGCGTTGCCGGGCGGAGGGGAAGAGACGTTCGAGGCCGACGCCGTGCTGGTCGCGACCGGCGCAAGCCCGCGCACCCTCGCCACGGCACAGCCGGACGGTGAGCGGATCTTGACGTGGGAGCAGGTCTACGACCTCGAAGAGATCCCCGAGAAACTGATCGTGGTCGGCTCCGGTGTGACCGGTGCCGAGTTCGCCAGTGCCTATAGCTCGCTGGGTGTCGAGGTTGTGCTGGTGTCCAGCCGCGACCGCGTTCTTCCGGGGGAGGACGCGGACGCCGCCGAGGTGCTCGAAGGGGTCCTCATTCGCCGTGGGATGACCGTGCTTGCGAAGTCACGCATGGAGTCGGTGACCCGGACAGAAAACACAGTGACCGTGACACTGACTGACGGGCGCGCCGTCGAGGGGTCGCACTGCCTGCTTGCTCTCGGCTCGATCCCGAACACCGCCGATCTCGGTCTCGACGAGGTCGGCGTGGTTTGCGACGACGCCGGGTTCGTCAAGGTCGACCGGGTCTCTCGCACGTCCGCCCGAGGTGTCTATGCGGCCGGAGACTGCACCGGGATCTTGATGCTCGCTTCCGTCGCCGCCATGCAGGGGCGGATAGCTATGTGGCACTTCCTCGGCGACGCGGTCACCCCGCTGGACCTGAAAACCGTGTCGTCCAACGTGTTCACCGTCCCCGAGATCGCCACCGTCGGCTGGTCCCAGACCGCAGTAGATGCTGGTGAGATCGAGGCCGAGGTGGTGACCCTTCCGTTGTCGGGGAACCCCCGGGCGAAGATGCAAGGGGTCCGTGACGGTTTCGTGAAGCTCTTCTGCCGGCCAGGCACCGGCATCGTCATCGGCGGGGTAGTGGTCGGACCGCGCGCCAGTGAGCTAATCCACCCGGTTGCGATCGCGGTCTCCGAGAGCCTTACCGCGGACCAGTTGGCGCACGCGTTCACGGTGTACCCGTCGATGAGCGGGTCCATCGCCGAGGCTGCACGGCGTCTGCACCGCTACCGCGCCTAGAACCCGAAGTCCCCGCCGCCAAAGTCGCCGAACCCTCCGCCGTCGCCGCCGAACCCGCCACCCGCATCGCCTCCGGCGTCACCACCTGCGTCACCACCTGCGTCACCGCCACCTGAACCTGCGTCTCCACCCGCGTCGCCCGCGCCGAAGTCGGTGTCGCCGCCTTCGACCATGCCGCCGTCCCAGCTGGGGGAGAGCAGCGTCATCAACATGAACGTCGGCAGTAATCCGGACATGGCGTAGGCGCCGAAGTAACCGCTCGCCCACGGCGAGTAGGCCGGGCCGGCCTGCCAGTACGGGACCCGGCCGTAGCCCTGCTGGACGGTCCGGATGTCCGGCTCGGCGCCCTGCGCCACCCGATCCGCGTCGGCAGCACACACCGGCACTTGCCGGGGTGCTCCGGCTGACGGAGCCCAGTCGATGTCGGTGGTGGACGGGCCGTGAGCAGGATTGAAGAAGCACGGCGGGCGTCGTACCGGCAGTGGCTCGTCGTCCTTTCGGGCGAGCACGCAGGCCACGGCGTACCTTCCGTCCTCGAGCGCCTCCGTGACGTGCTTGATGTCGTCGGGCTTGGCTGCCCTTCCCAACGTCTCCTTGGCTGCCTCGTAGGAGTCGAGGGCTCGCTGGTAGTCCTGGCGCATCGCCGAGTCGAGGGGAGTCACCAACATGTCCGTGTCGAGCCGCTGGAGCTCCTCGCCGAACCGCGTGACGTCCTCGTCGGCGACCTTCTGGACCGCGACAAGGTCTTCGGCGTTGCGTTGTTCGAGCGCGCGCGCCCGGTTGGCCTTGGACACGGAGCTGACCAGGAAGATCACGCCGGCGATCACGGCAAGAACGAGGAGGAGGTCCATGCCCTCACCCTAGCCGGGCTGCCCGACCGGACTGTCGCGGGAGACCGCCGCAAAAAGCCAGAAATAACAATAATGTAATTACGTCGATGCATTCTAAAGAATCATTCTTTCTGTGGACAAAAACGCTATTTCCATGCGCATACTTTGCTGTCACTTGGGTATTCATCATTCACATCCGTCACAGGCGATATTGATCACGGGCCAGATACGTGGGCCAGATACGTGGGCCAGATACGTGGGCCACCAGGGAGCGCAGATGAGGCGAGGTACGGCGTTGGTGCTCGCTGCTCTCGTGTCGATGGTGGCAGCGACAACTGTCGTTGCCGGGCTCAGCGCCACAACGGCCGACGCCGCGGTCACCGACGAGTCGTACTGGGTGCCGGTGGACAAGCACGTCGTCGTCCGCGGCCACGGCTACGGGCATGGGCACGGGATGTCGCAGTACGGCGCCCAAGGTGCTGCACTCAAAGGCAAGTCCTACAACGAGATTGTCGACTTCTACTA